>Ga0070698_100003783_pt1 | contig 16627 bp, 13 predicted proteins | sample KBSK1502metaG_FD_65477 | JGI IMG/M metagenome (GOLD analysis project Ga0070698, IMG submission 65477) | Corn, switchgrass and miscanthus rhizosphere microbial communities from Kellogg Biological Station, Michigan, USA - KBS K1-50-2 metaG | ecosystem: Host-associated > Plants > Roots >...
GCTGTCGGAATAGCCCAGCATCACCTCCTGGGTGCCGCCGCGCGAGGCGAGCAGCCGGCGATAGGCGGGCACGGCCAAAAGCTCGTCCATGATCGGCCCGCAGTGCTGCAGATCGCCGATGGTCTCGAACAGCGGCACGATATCGACATCGAGCCGGCCCTCGCGCGGGCGCAGGAGCCCGACTTCCTTGAGCAACACCGCCACTTCCAGGATGTCGGAGACGCTGTCGGCCTTGGAGATCACGTAATTGGGCACGGCGGCGCGGCCGTAGCGGCGATGCGCGTCGGCCGTTACGTTGAGCATGGCGAGCTCTCCGGCCGTCTCCTCGCCGTACGACAGATGCGGCGAGGCCAGCGGCCGCGTGTTGCCCAGTTCGCCGGCCAGCAGGGCCATGCGTGCGGGCTCGGCCAGCGTCCGGTAGTCGGCAGCGGTGCTGCCCTCGACACTGGCGACCTCGACGAGCTCGGCCATGACGCGCTCGTGCACGTCCGAATTCTGCCGCAGGTCGAGCGATGCGAGATGGAAGCCGAAGACGTCGATGGCGCGGCGCAACGAGCGCAGGCGCCCGCGCGCCAGGCCGGCCGAGCCGTTTTCCACCAATGACTCGTAGACGGTATCGAGATCCGCCATCAGTCCTTCGACCGCTTCGTAAGGTGGCGCCTCGCCGACCGGCGGGAGCGGCGCTGCCAGCTTGTCGAGCGACCAGGCGGTGGCGGCGAGGCGCGCATAGATGCCGACAATGGCACGCCGGTAAGGTTCGTGCTGACGCTCCGTTGCCCGGTCGGGCGAGCGGTCGGCGAGCGCCAGCAGTCCGTCGGAGACCTGCACGATGCGGTCATCGAGCGACAGCTCGCCGCCCAGCAGGTGCAGCTCGTCGAGATAGAAGCGCAGCGCCCGCTGGCTTTGCATGGCGAGCGCCTGGCGTGTCACATCGGCCGTGACGTAGGGATTGCCGTCGCGGTCGCCGCCGATCCAGCTGCCCATGCGCAGGAAGGACGGCACTTCGAGAGCCTCCCACGCCGGGTCGACGGCGCCGAGCCGATCCTCGAGGTCGGCGTAGAGGATCGGCAGCGCGCGCAGGAACGTATAGTCGTAATAAGCAAGACCATTGGCGACCTCGTCGATGACCCTAAGACGCGAGTCGCGCAGGATGTTGGTCTGCCACAGGCTGAGCACGGCACGGCGCAGGGCGCGGCGGTTGGCGGCCAGCTCCTCCGGCGTGAACTCGACCCGGTCGCGCTCGTCGAGCAGCCGGGCGATCTCCATCTCGCGGTCGATCGAGCTCTTGCGGCGGATCTCGGTCGGATGCGCCGTCAGGACCGGACTGCACAGAGCCTGGGCGAAGAATGCCTGCAGTTGCGTCCGCGAAATGCCGGCACTCCTGGCGCGACCGAGCGCATAGGCCATCGTGCCCGGCCGCGGCGGCGCCTGGGTCATGGCGTAGGCGCGGGTGCGGCGGATGTGGTGCTGATCCTCGGCGATGTTGGCGAGGTGCGAGAAGTAGCCGAAGGCGCGAATGATGCGGATCGCCCGGTCGGTCGGCAGGCTGCTCATGATCGCCTGCAGCTCCTGGCGGGCGGTCTCGTCGGCGTCGCGGTGGAACTGCACGCCGGTGCGGCGGATGCGTTCGACCAGCTCGAACACCGGCTCGCCTTCCTGGGCGCGCACCGTGTCGCCGAGGATGCGGCCGAGCAGCCGGATGTCGTAGCGCAGCGGCAGGTCTTTTTCGGGCGTTTCGGCGTGGTTCGGACGGTCCATGGCTGGATGTCGCTCCTGTCCTGCGCCAAGCTGCCCCATCAACTGAAGGAATGCCAATATGAAGATCGGTGTTTTCGCGACGTTCGTGTCGCCCCTGGCGACGCCGCAGATGATCCGCGACTTCGGCCGGCGCGCCGAAGGCATGGGGCTGGAGTCGATCTGGATGGGCGAGCACGTGGCGCTGTTCGACAAGAATACCTATGGCTATCCCGGCTCCAAGGACGGGCGCATTCCGGTGCCGGAAGGCGGCGGCATGCTGGACGTGACCGCCACCTTCGGCTTCCTGGCGGCGGCGACGAGCAAGGTGCGGCTGGGTACCGGCGTCGCCCTGGTGCCGCAGCGCAACCCGATCTACACCGCCAAGGAGATGTGCACCCTGGATTGGCTGAGCGACGGCCGCATCGATTTCGGCATTGGTGTCGGCTGGAACAAGGAGGAGGTCGAGGCCTGCGGCTATCGCTGGGAGGATCGCGGCGCGCGCTGTGACGAATTCCTGGAAGTCATGCGCCGGCTGTGGACCGAGCCGGTGGTCGATTTCGACGGCAAGTGGGTGAAGTTCGCGACCATGCGGCTCGACCCCAAACCGATCCAGAAGCCGCACGTGCCGATCATCGTCGGCGGCTATGCCGATGCCGCCTTCCGCCGCGCCGTGCGCTTCGGCAAGGGCTGGTACGGCTTCAATCTCGATCCGGCGCGCGCCAAGGCGATGCTCGATCGCCTCGACGCGGCGTTCGCCAAAGCCGGACGCAAGCGCGATGCGGCGTTCGAGATCATCATCACGCCGCCTCTGGCGATGGCGGCCGACGACGCGAAGAAATACGCGGAGCTCGGCGCTCACCGCCTGGTGGTGAACTTGGGCAGCCAGCGGCCCGAAAAAGTCGATCAGCGCGCGGTCGAGATCGAGAAGCTCGTGAAGCTGGCGGCGTGAGGCGTTTGTCGTCCTGAGCGTAAGCGAAGGACCTCATCGCCGCTTGCCACGGCATGAGATCCTTCGCTGCGCTCAGGATGACAGAGGATCGAGTACGACGACGGGGATCTCGCGCGCGCCCGCCTTGACCTGGTAGTCGGCATAGGGCGGCCAGAAGACGACCGCCTGCTTCCACAGCCGTGCCCGCTCCTCGCCGGTGGCGGTGCGTGCCCGCGCCCGCATCTTTTTGGTGCCGACCTGGATCTCGACCTCCGGGTGGGCGAGGATGTTTCGGTACCAGCCGGGATGCTCCGGCGCGCCGCCTTTCGAGGCGACCACGAAGTAGCTGTTGCCGGTCGGCCCGTAGAACAGCGGGAACAGATATTTGTCGCCTGATTTGTGCCCGGTCGTGGTCAGCAGCAGGGACGGAACGGCCTTGGGCGGCAGGTTGGGCAAGTTGATCGTGTACATGTGGCCGTCGGTGCCGCCGCTCGACTGATAGCGGGCGACATGGTCCTTCATCCACTGCGGAAGATTGGGGGCGAGCTTGGCTTCGGTCATCGCTGTCTCCTTTGTCGTGCTGGTTCGCGCGTCGGCCGTCAGGTTAGCACTTGTAGACGTCCGGTCGCGATCAGTTACCGGATCGAACCCTGGTCTCCTCGAGCACATCGTGCAACTGAGCCACCACGTTCGCGCCCTCGCCGATCGCGCCGCCGACCCGCTTGACCGAGCCGTGGCGCACGTCGCCGACCGCGAAGACGCCGCGCACGCTGGTCTCGTGCGCCGACGGCCGGTGTCCGCCGACCGGCGAACCGACATCGGCGCCGGTATGAACGAAGCCGCTCCTGCACACCTCGATGCCGCAATCCCGCAGCCAGTCCGTCGCCGGCTCCGCGCCGAGGAACAGGAAAATGTGGCGGATCGGCCGCACCGTTTCGGCGCCGCTCGAGCGATGCCGCCAGCGCACCCCCTGAAGGCCCTCGCGCGGCGAGCCGGTGAGCTCGACGATCTCGGTCTCGCTCACGACCTCGATGTTGGCTGTCGCCTCGATACGGTCGACCAGGTAGCGCGACATGGTTTCGGCGAGACCGCGGCCGCGCACCACGATCCACACCTTGGCGGCGTGTGCCGACAGAAACACCGCCGCCTGGCCCGCCGAGTTGCCGCCGCCCACGATGATCACATCGCCATTGCTGCAAAGCCTGGCCTCGATCGGCGAGGCCCAATACCAGACGCCGCGATTCTCGAACTGCTCGAGGTTGGGCAGCGCAAGCTTGCGATAGCGCGCCCCCGAGGCGACCACGACGGCTCTTGCCTGCACCCGCCAGCCGTCCGACATCTCCAGCGTCATCGGCCGCCCTGCGCCAGGCTGGCAGTCGAGCCGCGATACGGTGAGCGGAATAATGAAGTCGGCGCCGAATTTCTGCGCCTGGACAAAGGCGCGGGCGGTCAACGCCTGGCCCGAAATGCCCGTCGGGAAGCCGAGGTAATTCTCGATGCGTGCGCTGGCGCCAGCCTGGCCGCCGAACGCGCGGGTATCGACGACCAGTACCGACAGCCCCTCCGAGGCCGCGTATACCGCGGTCGACAGACCGGCCGGACCCGCGCCCACGACGACGACGTCGTAGACCCGCCGCGCCGTGGTCTCGTCGAGCAGGCCGATGTAGAGAGCGAGTTCCTGCTCGGAAGGATTGCGCAGCACGGTCCCGTCGGGGCAGACGACCAGCGGATAGACCGCGTCGGCGGGCGACAGGCGCGCGATCATCTGCATGCTGGCCGGATCGCTCTCGGGATCGATGACGCTGTAGGGATGGCCATTGCGCGTCAGGAACCCTTGCAGGCGGATCATGTCCGGCAAGGTCGGCGCACCGACCAGGGTTGGTCCCGCGGCGTGGGATTCGATCAGATAGACGCGCCGCAGGATCAGCGCGCGCATGATGCGTTCGCCGAGCTCCGCTTCGGCCACCATCAACGCGCGCAAACCGTCGGTCGGCACGATCAAGGCCTCGACATCGCCCTCGGCCCGGACATCGACCAGCGCCGGATGACCCGAGAGCTCGGCGAGCTCGGCTGCGAATTCGCCCTGCTTCATTTCGACAATGGGCGCTATGTGGCCGAGCCCGTCGTGACGCAACACCACGATCTTGGCGGATAGCACGATGCACATGCCGGGGCTGGGCGCGCCCGTCTTCGCCAGGAATTCGCCGTCGCGGTATCGCCGCCGCTGGCCGAAGCGCTCGAGGCGCCGCAGTTCGGCTGCCGTGAGCACGGGAAACATCTGCGGGCGGCGCGTCTCCGCCACCGACGAGGAAACCAGTTCGACCATCGAGGCTTGCCTCTTCAGCCGGGCCTGTCGCGTCACCCGGACCTACCGCCACTAGTACCAACTTCATAAGATGTCGATACACACGCCACCTCATCCTGAGGAGCGCGCCGAAGGCGTGCGTCTCGAAGGATAGGATGCACCGCGATTGTTGCCCACCCTTCGAGACGCCGCGCGTTGCGCGGCTCCTCAGGGTGAGGCCATAATTGGATCACTAATCTATGAAGCCCGTCGTACGGCAACCGCTCCAGATCAGGCGACCTCGATCGCGCCCTCGCCGCCGGCATAGAGCTTGTCGACCAGCGCCTTGCGCCGCTCGAGCGTGGCGCGCTGGTTGATGTAGCCCTTGTCGGTGATTTCATGGCCGTCGACCGACGGCGGCTCGGCCATCAGCAGCGCCCGCTTAATCTGCAGGGACGAGCCTTTGCCCTCGGCGTTCATTTGGGCCAGCCCGTCGCGCAAGCTGCCGACCACGGCGGGATGCGCCAGGAGTTCCGCGACCGTGAGCCTGGCGCCCTCATCGTCGGCGAGCCGGCGGCAGGCGGCGATGTTGGGGAAGCCCAGCAGGCCCGCATAGGCGCGGTCGTGGCCGCAGATCACGGCGTCCTGCAGCACCGGGCTGGCCGCCGCGATCGCCGCAGCGCGCAGCGTGCCGACCAGCACGAAGGTGCCGCTCATCAGCTTGAAATCCTCGACCACCCGGCCGTCGAAGATCAGGCCCCAGCTCGGATCCTCGGGATCGACGAAGCGGCCGGCATCGCCGATCTTGTAAAATCCCTCCTCGTCGAACATCTCGGCGGTGAGGTCGGGCCGGCGATAGTAGCCGGGCGTGACGATCACGCTTTTCAGGCGCAGTTCGTAGCGTCCTGCCTCGGCCGTCGGCACGAGCTTGAGCTGGACGCCGGGAAACGGCAGGCCGATCAGGCCGACCCGCTCGGAGGCCCAATGCACCGTGGTCGCCGTCGGCGCCGTCTCGGTCGCGCCCCAGCCGGTGATGAAGGGCAGCCGATACCCGGTGTGCTTCACCGCCAGCGCTTCCATGCGCTCGTAGAGGTCGGACGGCAGGGTGGAGCCGCCATAGGCGAGCGAGTTCAGGTTCTTGAAGAAGCGCCGGGCGAGCGCATCGTCGTTCTCGAGTGCCGTCGCCAGCATGGCGTAACCAGCCGGCACGTTGGCAAAATAGGTCGGCGAGATCTCGCGAAGATTGCGCAAGGTCTCCTCGAACAGGCCGGGCAGCGGCTTGCCGTCGTCGATATAGGTCGTGCCGCCCTCGGAGAGGTTGCCCTGGAAGGTGGCGTTGCCGCCCATCGTGTGGTTCCACGGCAGCCAGTCGAGCATCACTCCCGGCGGTTCGTCGGGCCGGCGCGTGCGCGCCATCTGGCCCATCGCCAGATTGGCGCACATCATCTCCTGGGTGTTGATGACGGCCTTGGGCATGCCGGTGCTGCCCGAGGTGAACAGGAACTTAGCAACGGTCCCGGGCTCGATCCGTTGGATCGATCGCGCCACCGCGTCGGTCGGTCGGGTCGCGACCAATTCGCTCCACGGCAGCGACTGCATCTTCGGCGGCGGCTTGTCGACATGCACCAGCAGCACGCCGTCAAGGTCGAGCGCTGCCAGCGCGCGCGCATAGATCTCGCCGTTCTGCACGAACACCAGGCCAGGCTTGATCAGGTCGAAGACATAGCGGAGCTTGGCGTGGTCCTGGCTCATCACCGAATAGGCCGGCGATACGGGCGCCAGCGGCGCGCGGGCCTGCATGGCGGCCATGGTGAGCAAGGCGAACTCGATGGAGTTCGACGACAGGATCATCACCGGCTTGTCCGGGCCGAAGCCGCGGTCGAGCAGCGCCTGGGTGAGCGCATCGACCTGTTTCTTGGCCGCGCCGTAGGTCACCGTCAGCCAGTCGCGGTCCGGCCCGCGGCGCTGCGCCAGCCACACCCGGTCCGGCGACTCGGCCGCCCATTTGGCGACAAAGGCCGGCACGTGCCTTTCGTACGGCTTCAGCCGGTGGTTCGACTGCAGCAGGATCGTGCCGTCGTCCCGCTTCTCGATCCTGACGTCGCGGCTCAGGAAGTCGATCGGCTTGAAAGGCACCTGCATGACGCTGTCCAAAGGCGGGGCTCCCGGTGCTCTGTCTTGCTTCGATTTAGGAGCGGAGACCAGTGATCGGCAAGCGGCAGCTACGCCGCGTCGATCAGCCTCTCGCAAAACGCGATGAATGCGACGGCGTCTTCGCGCGCGCGCCGCGCGTGTTCCACGGTCAGAGTGTCTTCTGCGTCGTAGTCAGCGATCAGCCGACGCTCGAGGCCCCGGCTCAGCCGACCGACCTCCGTCTTCGCACCAAGCGATTGATCTCGGTCAAGCTGACTGAAACGAGTCACGCCGCCGCTATGGCTTTTGGGGATGGGCACGGAGGCCAGCAGGCGCCGTGCCCGACGCAGGTGCTGCCGAGTTCCTTCCTTCAAAGAGGAACGCCTTCAGAGCGAATTGCCTTCAGCAGGGTGGTGTCTTCGTCAAAGCGGCGCGACGGTATCGGCATCGGTTGCACGTATTGCCCCGTCTCGTAGAGCAGATCGGTCCCCAGATCAGACAGCCGATCGAGATCATCTGGCGTAGGATCGTCCGTCAAGAACACCGCGATATCCCAGTCGGAGTCCGGACGCGCGTCGCCGCGAGCGCGCGAGCCGTAAAGGACGACTTTCGCGACCCGCCCGTTGAGAGCGCCGATCACTCGGCGCTTGTATTCTTCGGCGAGAGAAAAATCTGACGGCACGCTGTAACCTTAGCACGCCGTCCTGCCGAACGCTCAGCCGGCCAGCAAAAGAACGGGCGTCGTCTGCCGGCGTCCTGACGCTGGGCGCCTAGGACGCGATTCGCCCTGTGCGGCCCATGCGGCAGCCTGCCGGCGACAAGTCCGCCCAGCGGACCCGTCCGCCGACCTCGAGGTGCGACCTGAATGGCCGTTCACATCGCCGCGGTTTTCCGCCAGAGTCCGCCGCAGCACCCAAGGGAGAAACGTATGGATTTCGAATACTCGGACCGCAGCAAGGCGCTGCTCGAAAAACTCAACAAGTTCATGGACGAGGTCATCTACCCGGCCGAGCCCGTCTACGAAGAGCAGATGGCTGCCGCCAAGGACCGCTGGCAGCTCCCCAAAGTCATCGAGGAGTGCAAGGCCGAGGCCAAGAAGCGCGGCCTGTGGAACATGTTCCTCCCCGCCGACCGCGAGTCGGGCGACACGCACGGCACGATGGGCCTCTCCAACCTCGAATACGCGCCGATCTGCGAGGTGCTGGGCCGCTCCTCGATCGCCTCCGAGGCGACCAACTGCTCGGCGCCCGACACCGGCAACATGGAAGTGTTCGCCCGTTACGGCAACAAGGAGCACAAGGAGAAGTGGCTGAAGCCGCTGCTCAACGGCGAGATCCGCTCCTGCTTCGCCATGACCGAACCGGCGGTGGCCTCGTCCGACGCGCGCAACGTCGAATGCCGCATCGAGAGCGACGGCGACAACTATGTCATCAACGGCCGCAAATGGTGGTCGTCGGGCATGGGCGATCCGCGCTGCAAGGTCATCATCCTGATGGGCAAGAGCGATCCCAACGCGCCGGCCTACCGCCAGCAGTCGATGATCGTGGTGCCGCGCGACACCCAGGGCATCAAGATCGTCAAGATGCTGCATGTCTTCGGCTACGACGACGCCCCGCACGGCCACGCCGAGGTGGTCTACGACAACGTGCGCGTGCCCAAGACCAACATCCTGCTGGGCGAGGGCCGCGGCTTCGAGATCGCCCAGGGCCGGCTGGGACCGGGCCGCATCCATCACTGCATGCGGGCGATCGGCGTCGCCGAGCGCGCGCTCGAGATGGCGATCAAGCGCGCCAAGAGCCGCGTCGCCTTCGGCCAGCGCATCTCGGAAATGGGCGTCACCAAGGCCCATGTCGCCGACATGCGCATGGAGATCGACATGGCCCGCCTCTTGGTGCTGAAGGCGGCGTGGGCGATGGACAAGTTCGGCAACAAGGAAGCCCGCCAGCAGATCGCCATGATCAAGGTGGCGGTGCCCAACATCACCTCCAAGGTGGTCGACCGCTGCCTGCAGCTGCACGGCGCGGGCGGCGTCAGCCAGGTCTTCAAGCTGGCCAACATGTACGCCCACCAGCGTACGCTGCGCCTGGCCGACGGCCCCGACGAGGTCCATCGCGACCAGGTCGGCCGGCTGGAGATCGCCAAGTACAACTAGCCCGGGGAGCAGGACGACCGCGAAGGCCGCCCTTACGGGCGGCCTTTGTCGTTAGGCGAGTCCCTGCGGCGACGCCATCGGCCCGTCCGGCTGGCGCAGCAGCTCGGCCTCGGACGCGCCTGATTCATAGGCCGCGACCAGCGTTTCCGGATCGAAATTGACGCCGATCGGGTTGCGCGTGAAGGACTCGGTCTGGAAGTAGGCCGACGTCTCCTCCTTGGTCTTGAAGCAGTCGACCTGCATCTCGACCGAGTTGCCGTCAGGATCGTGGTAATACATCGACAGCGTCGGCCCGTGATGGATCGGCCGATACGGCTCGATGCCGGCCTTCTTCAGGCGGCGATAGGTCGACAGCAACTCGCCGACCGTGCGGAAGGTGTAGGCGACATGCGCTAGGCCCCAGCTCCGTTGATCGGGCTTGTGCAGATCGGCAATATTGACGATCGCGAGGCGATGGTGCTCGTCGTCGTAGGTCAGGAAAGTAATGAAGTCGTTGCGCTTGACGACGTGCATGTTGAGCACCGTCGAATACCAGTCGACCATCGGCTGCATGTTGGACGAGCGCAGCACGAAATGGGCGAACAAGGCGGGGGCGATGGGCTTCTGATCGAGGATGCGGGAAGCAGCAACGGTGTCCATGGTCGACCTCCTGGGATGCCCCAGTCTACGCCAGAAACAATAAAAACAAACCGGCCGGAAATGCCGCTTTCTCGGGGGTTTCCGCAGGGGTAGATTTGGCGGCGACAATTTCAGCCGTGCCGTGCAGTGGCGGACCGTTCCGTCCCGGCTCGAAGAATGAACGTCATCCCCTCGACAAGCCGCGTTCCCCGGAGCTCGCAGCCATGAAGCTCGCCCTGTTGATCGGTACCGCCGCAGTCGCCGGCACGCTGCTGGCCACCTACGGCCCGGGCGGAGGGACCTTCGCCGGGTTCGGCGCGAGATCCGCGGCGCCGCACTATCTCGGCTATATCGAAGGCGAGAGCACGCTCGTGGCGCCGCCGGTTGCCGGCCGCCTCGTGGCCCGACCGGTCGAGCGCGGCGGCCGTGTCGGCAAAGGCGAGCGCCTCTACGCCATCGACACAACACAGGCCGAAGCCGAGGTCGCGCGGGCCTTGGCGACGCTGGCGGAATTCCAGGCGCGGCACGCGAACCTGCTCACCGGCAGACGAAACGAAGAGCAGGAGGTGATTCGCGCGCAGAGGCGTGAAATCGAGGCGCACCTGGGACTGGCGGAGGCGGACCTGAAGCGGCAGAGCGATCTGCTGTCGCGCAATTTCGCCTCGCGCCAATCCTATGACCAGGCCGTCGCTCAGGTCGCCGAGCTGCGTGCCCGCGCTGCCTCCCTCACCGCCAAGGAACGGGCGGGCGACCTCGCCGCCCGGGAGGCCGAGATCGCCGCCGCGGCGGCGCTGATCGAGCAGAATCAGGCCAGCCTCGCGCGGGCGCGCAACCGGCTCGCCGACCTGACGCCGGTGGCGCCCGAGGACGCGCTGGTCGAGAACACTTTCTTCAATGTCGGCGAATGGGTGCCGGCCGGCTCGCCGGTCGTATCGCTGCTGCCCGACCATCGCGTCAAGCTGCGCTTCTTCCTGCCCGAGACCGAAATGGCCAAGGTGCGGCCGGGCGTTCGCGTTCGCTTCACCTGTGACAGCTGCCCGCCGGATCTGGGCGCCACCATCACCTATAGCGCGTCGCGCGCGGAATACACGCCGCCGGTCATCTACTCCCAGGGCGCGCGCGCCAGGCTCGTGTTCATGATCGAGGCGCGGCCCGATCCGGGGCAGCTTCCGCTGCAGCCTGGCGTACCCATCAGCGTGGAGGCCTTGGCGGCGGATACCAAGCCGTGAGCCTGGCGATCGACGTCCACGATCTCGTGAAACGCTACGGTTCGCGCACTGTGGTCGACCGTTTGAGCCTGTCGATCGAGCAGGGCCGCATCTGTGGCTTCCTGGGGCCCAACGGCTCGGGCAAGACCACGACCTTGCGCATGATCTGCGGCCTGCTGACGCCCGACGGAGGCGGCGGCACCTGCCTCGGTCATGACCTGGTGCGCGAGCGCGAGGCGATCAAGCGCCAGACCGGCTACATGGCCCAGCGCTTCGGCCTCTACGACGACCTCACCATCCGCGAGAACCTCGAATTCGTCGGCCGCGTCTACAGCCTCGACCGCGTCAAGCAGCGGATCGACCAGTCGCTCGAGCGGTTGGGACTCTCGAACCGGCAACGCCAGATCGTGGGTTCGCTGTCGGGCGGCTGGAAGCAGCGGCTGGCGCTGGCCGCCTGCGTGCTGCACGAGCCGCGCCTGCTGCTGCTCGACGAGCCGACCGCCGGCGTCGACCCCAAGGCGCGTCGCGCCTTCTGGGACGAGATCCATGCCTATGCCGCGCAGGGCATCACCGTATTGGTTTCCACCCATTACATGGACGAGGCCGAGCGCTGTCACGAGATCGCCTATATCGCCTACGGCGAGCTGATGGCCCGCGGCACCGGCGCCGACATCGTGAGACAGTCCGGCCTGGTCGCCTTCGTCGCCCAGGGCACCGGCGCCGACCGGCTGGCTGCTTCGTTGCGCGACGTGCCGGGCGTCAGCGCCGCCGCCTTCGGCGCGACCCTGCATGTCTGCGGCGCCGAACGCGGCGCGCTCGTGAAGGCGATCGCACCTTTCCAAGCCGATCCTGCCCTGCGCTGGCAGGAGGCCGAGCCGACGCTCGAGGACCTCTTCATCCATCTCATGGGGATGGCACGGGACAACATGGCGGAGGTTTGACCGTGGGCTACTTTGCGGCCGTGCGCGGCTTTTGGATGCGACTCACCGCCATCATCGTCAAGGAAGTACGGCCGCTCCGCCGCGACCGGCTGAGCTTCGGCTTGATGTTCGGCATGCCGATCCTGGAGCTCCTGCTGTTCGGCTACGCGATCGACACCGATCCGCGACACCTGCCGACTGCCCTGGTCGTGGCCGACCAGAGCCGCATCACCCGCACCGTGCTGTCGGCGCTCTCCAACACCGGCTACATGGACTTCACGCACCGGCCGGCGACCGAGAGCGAGGCCAACACACTCCTGCAAAGGGGCGAGGTGCAGTTCGTCGTCAGGGTGCCCTCCGACTTCACGCGCCGTCTGGTGCGCGGCGAGCGCACGCAGGTGCTGATCGACGCCGACGCCACCGACCCGATGGCGGCGGCCAATTCGCTGGCCGCGGCGGGGCCGGCGATCGAGCAGGCGCTGACGCGCGATCTCGTGGGTCCGCTCGAGGCGTGGGCCGGGCGTGCCGATGCCATCGAACTCGTGGTGCACCGCCGCTACAATCCCGAGGGCAAGTCGCGGCTCAACATCGTGCCTGGCTTGCTCGCCGTGATCCTCTCGGTGACCATGGTGCTGATGACGGCGCTCGCCGTCACCCGCGAGCGCGAGCACGGCACCATGGAGACCCTGCTGGCAACGCCGGTCCGGCCGATCGAGGTCATGATCGGCAAGATCGTGCCCTACTTCGTCATCGGTTCGATCCAGACCTGCGTCATCCTGACGATCTCCTGGCTGCTGTTCGCCATCACCGTCGAGGGCAGCCTGCCGCTGCTCCTGTTCAGCACGGCGCTCTTCATCGTCGTCAACCTCGCCCTGGGCTTCACCCTGTCGACCGTAAGCCAGAACCAACTTCAGGCCATGCAGGCCTCCTTTTTCATTCTGCTGCCCTCGATCCTGCTCTCGGGCTTCATGTTTCCCTTCCGCGGCATGCCCGCCTGGGCGCAGTGGCTGGGCGAGATGCTGCCGGCCACGCATTTCATCCGCATCGCCCGCGGCCTGATGCTGAAGGGCGCGACCTTCGACGACATCTCAGGCGAGCTGGTGGCGCTCGGCATCATCCTCATCGTCGTGTCGGCGCTGGCGATCAGCCGCTACCGCATCACCCTGGACGGCGTTACGAAACCGGCGGCTTGACCGCCGCTCCGCGCACAGGCAAGCCCGATGGCCAATGTCCGCGGCCGCCGACCTCCCGGATTCGCTCTCCCGTCTGATCCCGTCGCGGGTGGCCCGCGGCTTCTTCCTCGCCGTCGTCTCCGGCCTGTTCTTCAACTTCCTCAACGCCGCGGTAAAGGAGCTGGCGGGCGAGATGCCGCCGCTCTACGTCGCCTGGGGCCGCTGGCTGGCGGGGATCGCGCTGATCGCGCCCTATCTGCTGGGGCGCGTCGGCTGGGCCGGCATGCGGACGCGGGACATGAAGCTCCATTGCCTGCGCGGCCTGTTCCACACGCCGGGCTACGGGCTGTGGTACGAAGCGGTCGTCTGGCTGCCGCTCGCCACCATGGCGGCGCTGGGCTTCACCGGCCCGATCTTCGTCACCCTGGGCGCCGTGATCTTCCTGCGCGAGACCGTGCACTGGCGGCGCTGGGTCGGCGTGCTGCTGGGCTTCGCCGGCATGCTGGTGATCGTCCGCCCCGGCCTCGTCGACATGAACCCGGGCATCGTGATGATGATGATCGCGGTGCCGCTGATCGCCGGCTCCAATCTCGTGGCCAAGGTCGTCTCGGCGCGCGACCAGCCCGCCGTGGTCGTGCTGTGGCAGAGCGTGGTCGGCGCCGTCTGCTTCACGCCGCTCGGCATCTGGTTCTGGCAGACGCCGACGGCTTATCAGCTCGGCTTGTTCGCAGTCATGGGCTTCTTCGGCACCATGGGATACTTCTTCATCACCTGGGCCTATCGCCTCTTGGACATTTCCGCCCTGCAACCCATCACCTTCCTCGGTATCGTCTGGGCCGCCTTGATGGACGTGGCGGTCTGGGGCAAGACCTCCGACGTCTGGACCTTCGTGGGTGCGGCGATCATCGTGGCGGCCACGACCTACATCGCCCATAGAGAGACGAGAGCGGGAGGAAGACGGGAATGACGGATCGTCTGGCCGGCAAGGTGGCCCTGATCACCGGCGGCGCCTCGGGGCTGGGCGCCAACGCCGCCGCGCTGATGGTGCAGGAAGGCGCCAAGGTGGTGGTCGCCGACATCGCCCACGACCGCGGCAAGGCGGTGGCCGACAAGCTGGGTTCGTCGGGCCACTTCGTGAAGCTCGACGTCACCAGCGAGGACAACTGGAAGGCCGCCATCGGCGAGACCGTCGACAAGTACGGCGCGATCCATGTGCTGCTCAACTCCGCGGGCATCGGCCTCAGCAAGACGGTCGAGGAGATCACGCTCGAGGAATGGCGCCGCGTGCACGCCATCGATCTCGACGGCGTGTTCCTGGGCTGCAAGCACGGCGTCGCCGAGATCAAGAAGCACACCCACAAGCTCGGCGGTTCGGTGATCAACATCTCGTCGATCTCCGGCATCATCGCCGGCGCCAACATGGCGGCCTACAACTCGGCCAAGGCGGGCGTGCGGCTGTTGAGCAAGTCGGTGGCGCTGCATTGCGCCAAGTCGGGCTACAACATCCGCTGCAACTCGGTGCATCCCACCTTCATCGACACGCCGATCCTCGACAGATACCGCGACCGCTTCGGCAACGAGGTCATGCAGCAGAAACTCGGCCGCCAGGTGCCGATCGGCCGGCTGGGCCGGCCCGAGGAAGTCGGTTGGGCGCTGGTATTTTTGGCATCGGACGAGTCGAGCTTCATGACCGGCTCGGAGGTCGTGATCGACGGTGGAATTTCGGCAATGTGACGGCGTAGCCGTCATCCTGAAGCGAAGCGAAGGATCTCATCATGTTACTCTCTCTCGACGGCCGCAAAATCTATTTCGATCTCGCCGGCCCGCAATCCGCGCCGACGGTGTGCTTCACCCATTCGCTGAATGCCGACGGCGGCATGTGGGTCGAGCAGCTCGTGCCGCTTCTGGCCGCGGGCTATCGGGTGCTGCGGCTCGACATGCGCGGCCATGGCGGCAGCGCGCCGGTCGACGGCGATTACACCATGGATGCGCTGGCAGCCGACGTGAAAGGCGCGCTCGACGTGCTCGGCGTCAAGAAGGTGCACTACATCGGCCTCAGCATCGGCGGCATGATCGGGCAGGGTTTCGCGCTCGCCCATCCCGACCGCCTGTCGTCTCTCACGCTTTGCGACACCCAGCCGTCGACGCCGCCGGGCTCGACCGGCCAATGGGACGAACGCAAGGCGGCGGTGCGCAAGGCCGGCAACCTCGCCGTGCTGGCCGACGGCACGATGGAGCGCTGGTTCACCGACGAGTTCAAGAAAGTGAATCCGGTGCGCTGGCGCGAGATCCGCGACACGATCAGCGGCACCACGCCGGCGGGCTTTTTAGGCTGCGCGTCGGCGATCCAGAACTTCGACTACGAGCGGAAGCTTGGCACCATCAAGCTGCCGAGTCTGGTGATCTGCGGCGACGAGGATCCCGGCACCCCGCCCGACCGCAACAAGCTGATCGCGTCGAAGATCCCCGGCGGCCGCTACGAGGGCATCGCCAAGGCACGCCACCTGCCCAATGTCGAGAGGCCCGACCAGTTCAATCGCGTCATGCTGGCATGGCTGGCCGCCAACCGCTAGGACCGAGACATGGATTTCGCCTTCTCCGAGGACCAGCTCGCCATCAAGGACAGCGTCGCCAAGCTCTGCGCGCAGTTCGACGACAAGTACTGGCTGAAGAAGGACAAGGAAGGCGGCTTCCCCGAGGACTTCTACAAGACCATGGCCGATGCCGGCTGGCTGGGCATCGCCATGCCCGAGGCCTATGGCGGCTCAGGCCTCGGCATCACCGAGGCGGCGCTGCTGATGCAGACGGTGGCCGAATCGGGCGCCGCCCTGCAAGGCGCCTCGGCCATCCATCTCAACATCTTCGGACCCAACCCGATCGTGGTGTTCGGCACCGAGGAGCAGAAGAAGCGCATCCTGCCCGACATCATCGCCGGCAAGGTCAAGGGCTGCTTCGCCGTCACCGAGCCCGACGCCGGGCTGAACACCACCGCCCTCGACACCCGCGCCGAGCGCGACGGCAACGGCTATATCGTGCACGGCAAGAAGACCTGGACCTCGACGGCGCAGGTCGCCGACAAGATGCTGCTGATCGCGCGCACCACGCCCAAGGACAAGTGCCGGCGCGCCACCGACGGGCTGTCGCTGTTCTACACCGATTTCGACCGCTCCAAGATCGAGGTGCGCGAGATCGAGAAAATGGGCCGCAAGGCGGTCGACACCAACCAGATCTTCATCGACGGGCTGAAAGTGCCGCTCGAGGACAGGATCGGCGAAGAGGGCAAGGGCTTCCACTACCTGCTGCACGGCCTCAATCCCGAGCGCGTGCTGATCGCGGCCGAGGCGATCGGCATCGGCAAGGCGGCGCTGGCGCGGGCCACGCAATACGCCAAGGAGCGCATCGTGTTCGGCCGGCCGATCGGCAAGAACCAGGCGATCCAGCATCCGCTGGCCGAGAGCTGGATGCAGCTCGAGGC
>Ga0070698_100003784_pt1 | contig 16626 bp, 19 predicted proteins | sample KBSK1502metaG_FD_65477 | JGI IMG/M metagenome (GOLD analysis project Ga0070698, IMG submission 65477) | Corn, switchgrass and miscanthus rhizosphere microbial communities from Kellogg Biological Station, Michigan, USA - KBS K1-50-2 metaG | ecosystem: Host-associated > Plants > Roots >...
CCCCGGAGGCCCGGACCGCCGCCCCGGCGCGGCCGCCCGGCGCCCCGGCCGACGCCGACACGCTGCGCCGCGACTGGGAATCGGTGCTCGCCGCGGTGAAAGCGGTGCGCCGGGTCGCCTGGATCCTGCTGCAGAACGCGACCGTGCAGTCGCTGGAGGACGGCGTCCTCACCGTCCGGTTCGCCAAGGAGGGCGACGTGAAGGGGTTCGCCGCCAGCGGGTGCGACGCCGATCTCAGGCGCGTCCTCGCCGACTCGTTCGGCCTGAACGTCCAGATCAGGGCCATGACCGGAGCCGCCCCACCGGCCCGGGCGGACCGCAACGGCGGCCCGGGCACCGTTCCGGAAAATCTTGAAAATTCTTCCCGAACGGTGCCCCCCCAGGCCCGCCCGGACACGCCGGAGCCGGCCGGGGCGGACCGGGAGCAGCCGGCCGCTTCCAGGACGCCGCGGGCCGGCCACCCGGACGACGACGGTGACCCGTTCGACGCGCGCGACCCGGACGCCTCGGCCGGGCACGCCGCGCTCACCGGGATAGATCTGATCAAGCAGGAACTCGGCGGCCAGATCCTCGACGAGACCGACAACGGTTAGGGCGAGACACGCCCCGGCCGCGGATAGCGCGACCCGGACAGGCCGTAGGCTCATTGTGACAAGCGACCGGCTAGCGCAGTTGGGGGCACCGTGGACCCTGGTGGCCAGATGGACATGCAGCAGCTGCTCGCCGCGGCTCAGCAGATGCAGGAGCAGCTGATGACCGCGCAGCAAGAGCTCGCCGAGGCGGAGGTGCAGGGCACGGCCGGCGGCGGCCTCGTCGTCGCCAAGGTCAATGGCCAGGGCGAGCTGGTGGATCTCACGATCTCCCCGGACGCGATCGATCCCGCCGACCCGGACGACACCGCGCAGACGGTCGCCGACCTGGTGCTGGCCGCGGTGCGCGACGCCTACCGGGCCGCGGGCGACCTGCAGCAGCAGAAGATGGGGCCGCTGGCCAGCGGCATCGGCGGGCTGGGCGGCGGCCTGGGCCTGCCGGGCGCGTGACCCGGAGATCCAGGGGCTGACGTGTACGAAGGGGTCGTCCAGGACCTGATCGACGAGCTCGGCCGGCTGCCGGGCGTGGGGCCGAAGAGCGCGCAGCGGATCGCCTTCTACCTGCTGGCCGCCGACCCCGAGGACGTCCGGCGGCTGGCCGCCTCGCTGATCGAGGTCACCGAGAAGGTGCGGTTCTGCCGTACGTGCGGCAACGTGGCCGAATCCGACGAGTGCCGGATCTGCCGCGACCCGCGTCGTGACCTGTCCGTCATCTGCGTGGTCGAGGAGCCGAAGGACGTCGCCGCGGTAGAGAAGATGCGCGAGTATCGCGGCCGCTACCATGTCCTCGGCGGCGCGATCAGCCCGATCGAGGGGGTAGGTCCCGAGGACCTGCGGATCAAGGAGCTGATGGCGCGGCTGGCCGACGGGACGGTGACCGAGCTCATCCTGGCCACCGACCCGAATCTCGAGGGAGAGGCGACCGCGACCTACCTGGCCAGGCTGGTCAAGCCCATAGGCCTGCGGGTGACCAGGCCGGCCAGCGGCCTTCCGGTCGGCGGCGACCTCGAGTACGCCGACGAGATCACGCTGGGGCGGGCGTTCGAGGGACGGAGGCTGCTGGATGTCTGACGGAGAGGACCGGGCAGCCGCCGAAGCCGACGGCTGGCGCCCGCTCGCCGACCGGATAGCCGCGAACGCGCAGGACTTCCTCGACGGCGTCGCGGCGCTGGCCCGCGGCGAGGGCGGCGAGGAGACCGTGCCGCTGCTGCTGCTCGAGGTCTCCCAGGTCCTGCTCGCCGGGGCGCAGCTGGGGGCCAGCCAGGACGTCATCCTGCCGGACAACTGGGAGCCCGAGGTGGGCGCGGACCCGGACCTCGACGAGCTGCGCGGCGGGCTCGCCCACGGGCTGCGCCCCTGCGACGAGTACGCCGAGCTGTTCGACCCGTACGCGGACACGACCGCGACGTCGTTCCGGCTGTCGGACGACGTCGCCGCGGTCGCCGCCGACCTGGTGCACGGGCTCAAGCACTACCAGGCGGGGCGCCCGGCCGAGGCGATGTGGTGGTGGCAGTACTCCTACTTCAACCACTGGGGAACGCACGGCGGCGCGGCCCTGCGCGCGCTGCACTCGGTCGTCTCGCACGCCCGGCTCGACGTGGCGGATCAGGAGTAAACGACTCCGGGCCCGGCCGGCCGGCTGGGTACACTCAAGCGTCCGCCGCCATCAGCGAGACCGGGAGGAGCCGCACCCCCGTGTCCCTTGTCGTGCAGAAGTACGGTGGGTCATCGGTCGCCGACGCCGACGGCATCAAGCGGGTCGCACAGCGGATCGTGGCGGCGAGGAAGGGCGGCGACGACGTCGTCGTGGTGGTCTCCGCGATGGGCGACACCACCGACGAGCTGATCGACCTGGCGAACCAGGTGAGCCCGCTGCCGCCGGGCCGCGAGCTCGACATGCTGCTCACCTCCGGCGAGCGCATCGCCATGGCCCTGCTGGCGATGGCGATCGCCAACCTCGGGCTGCGCGCGCGCTCGTTCACCGGCTCGCAGGCGGGGGTGATCACCGACTCGGCGCACGGCCGGGCGCGGATCATCGACGTGACGCCGGGCCGGATCGCGGGCGCGCTGGACGACGGGGCGATCCCGATCGTGGCCGGGTTCCAGGGCGTCTCGCAGGGCAGCAAGGACATCACCACGCTCGGCCGGGGCGGGTCGGACACCACGGCGGTGGCGCTGGCTGCGGCGCTCGGCGCGGACGTCTGCGAGATCTACACCGACGTGGACGGGGTGTTCACGGCCGATCCGCGGATCGTGCGGGGGGCGCGGCGCATCCCCCGGATCAGCTACGAGGAAATGCTGGAGATGGCCGCGTGCGGCGCAAAGATCTTGCACCTGCGGTGCGTGGAGTACGCCCGGCGGTACGCGATCCCGATCCACGTGCGGTCCTCGTTCGGCAACCGCGCGGGCACCTGGGTCGTCGGGCCGGCCGCGGGGGAAGCGGAGGGAGACGCGATGGAGCAAGCGATCATTTCCGGCGTGGCGCACGACCGGAGCGAGGCGAAGATAACCGTCGTCGGCGTGCCAGACAAGATCGGCGAGGCGGCCCGGATCTTCCGCGCGATCGCCAGCGCCGACATCAACATCGACATGATCGTGCAGAACGTCTCGGCCGCCGCCACCGGCCGTACCGACATCTCGTTCACGCTGCCGGGCACGGACGGGCGCGCGGCGATGGCCACGCTGGGCCGGCTGCAGGAGGAGGTCGGGTTCGAGTCGCTGCTGTACGACGACAAGATCGGTAAGGTCTCGCTGATCGGCGCCGGCATGCGGTCGCACCCGGGGGTGAGCGCGGCGTTCTTCGGCGCGCTGGCCGCCGCCGGGGTCAACATCGGGATGATCTCCACCTCGGAGATCCGGATCTCGGTCGTGGTCGACGAGCAGGACGTGGACGCCGCGGTGATCGCCACGCACCGGGCCTTCGACCTGGACAGCGACGAGGGCGAGGCGACCGTGTACGGCGGGAGCGGGCGGTGACCGGCGCGAGGGCCGGCCGGCCGACCCTGGCCGTGGTGGGCGCGACCGGCGCGGTCGGCACGGTGATGCTCGACCTGCTGTCCACCCGCGCCGACATCTGGGGGGAGATCCGGCTGGTCGCCTCGCCCCGCTCGGCCGGGCGGCGGCTGCGGGTACGCGGCCGCGAGGTCGAGGTGGCGGCGCTGGACGAGTCCGTGTTCGACGGGGTCGCCCTGGCCATGTTCGACGTGCCGGACGAGGTGTCGGCCCGGTGGGCGCCGGTCGCCGCCGCGCGCGGCGCCGTGGTGGTGGACAAGTCCGGGGCGTTCCGGATGGACCCCGACGTGCCGCTGGTGGTGCCGGAGGTCAACCCGGAGCAGGCGGCGAACCGGCCCAAGGGCATCATCTCCGCGCCGAATTGCACCACGCTGTCGCTGATCGTGGCCATGGCGGCGCTGCACCGCGCGTTCGGCCTGCGGGAGATGGTCGTCGCGTCCTACCAGGCGGCGTCCGGGGCCGGCCAGGCGGGCGTGGACGCGCTCTACACGCAACTGGACAAGGTGGCGGGCACCCGCGCGCTCGGCCAGCGCGCGGGCGACGTGCGCGCCGTGGTCGGCGACCTCGGGCCGTTCCCCGCCCCGCTGGTGCTCAATGTCGTGCCGTGGGCCGGCTCGGTCAAGGACGACGGCTGGTCGTCGGAGGAGCTCAAGATCCGCAACGAGTCGCGCAAGATCCTCGGGCTGCCGGATCTGAAGGTGTCCGCCACGTGCGTGCGGGTCCCGGTGGTGACCGGCCATTCCGCGGCGGTGCACGCCGAGTTCGATCGCGAGGTGACCACGCTAGAGGCCGGCCGGGTGCTGCGCGAGGCGCCGGGCGTGGTGCTCTGCGACGACCCGCAGCGCGGCGAGTTCCCGACCCCCGCGGACGTGGTCGGGACCGACCCGACGTGGGTGGGCCGGCTGCGCCGGTCGCTGGACAACCCCCGGGCCCTCGACCTGTTCGTCTGCGGCGACAACCTGCGCAAGGGCGCGGCGCTCAACGCGGCGCAGGTGGCCGAGCTGGTGGCGGCCGGTCTCGGCTAGCCGGTGGCGGTACGCGCGGAGATTGCCGTCCGGGTGGCTGACCCTCGGATAGGCTGGCCCCTGGCCGTGCCGAAGGCCGTGGCCTGCGGATTCCGCGTGCAGCGGTGCCGCTGCATCAGTTCGCCGGGAAGACTTCATGCAAATGCCGAGGACAGTCGCTGGCCGGCTGCGTGCCGCCGCCCCCGGGGCGCCCCGCCGGGCGGTCGCGGCCGCTCGCCGTCACTGGCTGCTGGTCCTGCTGCTGGTCGCCGGGCTGGTGCTGCGCGTCCTCGCCCAGGTCGCCTACCGGCCCGCGCTGTTCTACATCGACTCGATCAAGTACCTGTTCGGCGCGTACCCGGGCAACGACCCGCCCGGCTACCAGCTCGTGCTCAGGCCCTTCCTCGCGGTGGCGAACCTGGACCTGGTGGCCGCCGCGCAGCACCTGCTCGGGCTCGCGATGGCGGTGGCGCTGTACGCGCTGCTGCTGCGCCGCGGCTCGCCCCGGTGGCTGGCCGCCCTCGCCGCCGCCCCGGTGCTGCTGGACGGCTACCAGCTCCAGCTGGAGCAGACCGTCATGCCGGACGTGCTGTTCGAGGCGCTGCTGGTGGCGGGGATGGTGGTGCTGCTGTGGCGGCCCCGGCCGCGGCTGCCGATGATGCTGGCCGCGGGGGTGCTGCTCGGCGCCACCGCGACGATGTGGCAGCCGGGCGAGATCCTCGTCCTGCCCGCGGTGGCGTACGTGCTCGTGGTGGCGTCCGGGTGGCGGCACAAGCTGCGCGACGCCGGCCTGGTCTGCGCGGCGTTCGCGCTGCCCATCCTGCTGGTCAGCCTGCGCGACTACATCAAGCTGCACCAGTTCGCGCTGGCGCCGAACGCCGCCAGCACGATCTACGGGCGGATGGCGGCCGCCGCCGACTGCCAGACGCTGAGCCTGCCGTCCTACGAGCGGTCGCTGTGCCCGCCGCGTCAGCTCGCGGTCCGGCTCGGCCCGGACGGGCTCGACCACTCCGAGGCCTCGCCGCTCAAGCACTACGTGCCGCCGCCGGGCATGGCGCAGCGCACCGTCGCGACCGACTTCAGCCGCCGGGTGCTGCTGCAGCAGCCGCTGCGGGTGGCCGGGGCGATCCTCAGCGACGCGGTGAAGCTGTTCGAGGTGCACCGGGTGCAGAGCGAGGGCGACACCTGGATCGGCCGCTGGCAGTTCCAGACGCACTTCCCCGTGTACGGGCCGTACGTCTCGGTGAGCGGAGGGCAGGTCCAGTTCTCTTACCTGGGCGCGGGCGGCGTGCCCGTGCTGCTCGGCACCACGCAACAGTTCGGCGACGGCGGGCCGGTCGTCGTCCGGCCGCTGGCGGCGTTCCTGCGCGGCTACCAGCTCGACGGCGGCTACACGCCCGGCCCGCTGCTGGTCGTCGCGTTGCTGGCCGGGCTGGCCGGCTCGGCGCTCCTGGTCCGCCGCAAGCGCGTGACCGGCGCCCTCCGGGACACCGCGCGGGCGTGCTGCTACGTGCTGGCCTCCGCGGTCCTCCTGCTGCTGCTCGCCGACGTCTTCGAGTTCACCTGGCGGTACCAGCTGCCCGCTGTGGTCACGCTGCCGCCCGCGGGCGCCCTCGGCCTCACCGTCATCCTCGGCTCGCTGCGCGCCCGGCGCGGGTCCCGCCGCGTGGACGGCGAGCGGGAGCCCAGCCCGGCTCAGGCCGACTCGTCCGCGGCGGGCACCGCCCGGTAGCGGTCGACGACGCGGTCGTCCAGCAGCGGCCAGATCTTGGCCTGCACGATCGTCTCGAAGTGCGGGCTCGCGCGGTGCGCGTCGAACGCCTCGGCGGAGACGTATCGCTCGTACAGCACGAACGCGTCCGGGTCACCGGCGCTGCGCAGCGCGGTGAACTCCAGACAGCCAGGCTCCGCCCGGGTGGCCGCGACGTGCGGGCCGAGCAGTCGCTCTACCTCGTCGCCCTGACCTGGGCTCACCTGGTAGCGGGCGACGACCGTGACCTCGCCGGAGTCGCTCATCCGAGCGTGAACGGGTCGCGGGTGCCGCCGCTGAGCTCGACCCAGATCGCCTTGGTCTGGGTGTACTCGCGGACCGCCTCGATCCCGTTCTCCCGGCCGATGCCGGACAGGCCGTACCCGCCGAACGGCACGTCGGGCCCGACCACGCGGTAGGCGTTGATCCACACTGTGCCGGCCTGCAGCGCGTGCGCGACCCGGTGGCCCCGGTGGATGTCCTTCGTCCACACCGCGCCCGCGAGCCCGTAGGGCGTGCCGTTGGCGAGCTCGATGGCCTCCTCCTCGGAGTCGAACGGCAGCACCGCCAGCACCGGGCCGAACACCTCCTCGCAGGCGACGGTCATCTCGGGGCTGACCCCGGTGAGCACGGTGGGCCGCACGAAGTACCCGCCGAGCTCGGCGACCGGCTGCCCGCCGGCCGCGACCGTGGCACCCTGGGCGGGCGCGGACGACAGGAACGACAGCACCTTCTCGTACTGCGGCTCGTTGGCCAGCGGGCCCATCTCGGTGTCGGCCGCCGCCGGGTCACCAACCTTGATCGTCTCCGCCCGCGCGGCGATCTTGCTCACCAGCTCGTCGTGCACCGCGCGGTCGACCAGCAGCCGCGAGCCGGCCATGCAGGTCTGCCCGGTCGCGGCGAACACGCCGGCGATGACGCCGTTGCACACGGCGTCCAGGTCGGCGTCGGCGAACACCACGTGCGCGGACTTGCCGCCGAGCTCCAGCACGGTGCCGGTGATGTTGGCCGCTGCGGCCTTGGCGACCTCGGCGCCGACCCGGGTCGACCCGGTGAACGCGATCTTGTCCACGCCTGGGTGCGCCGCGAGGGTCTTGCCGACCGCGGGCCCGAAGCCGGTCACGACGTTGAACACGCCGTCCGGGACCCCGGCCTCCTCGACCCGCGCGGCGAGCTCGAGCGTCGAGATCGGCGTGTAGTCGCTGGGCTTGGCGACGACCGTACAGCCGGCCGCCAGCGCGGGGGCGAGCTTCCAGCACAGCAGCAGCAGCGGCGAGTTCCACGGGACGATCGCGGCGACCACGCCGGCCGGCTCGCGCCGGGTGTAGACGAGGAAGTTGGGCTTGTCCACCGGGATCGTCGAGCCCTCGAGCTTGTCGGCCAGCCCGGCGTAGTAGTAGAACCACTCGGGGATCGTGGCCAGCTGGCCGCGCATCTCCCTGGCCAGCTTGCCGGTGTCGCGGGTCTCCAGCCCGGCCAGGTAGTCCGCGTCCCTGGCGATGAGGTCGCCGACCTTGCGCAGCAGCCTGGCCCGGCCGAACCCGGTGAGCTGGCCCCACGGCCCGGACAGGGCCGCGCGCGCGGCGGCTACCGCCAGGTCGGCGTCGGCGGCGTCGGCGTCGGCCGCGGTCGCCCACGGCTGGCCGCGGAACGGGTCGACGGTCTCGTACCGCCGGCCGGACACGGCCTCGCGCCGCCGGCCGCCGATGATCATGGGGAAGTGCGGCAGGGTGGTGCTGCCGGGGGTGATTGCCTGCGTGGGGGCTGTCATGATCCTGCCTGTCCTGGCCCGCCGCGGACCTCGTCGTCGCGGGTCTCGTCGTCTCGGATCTCATTGTCACGGGTCTCGTCGTGGCGGACCAGGGCGAGGGCGGGCCCGCCGTCCAGCGCGAGCTCGACCTCGATGCTGGTGGTGTGGGTGGTGATCCAGTCGGCGATGCCGTGCGCGTGCCTGCGGATCCGGGTGATGGTCTCGCCGTCGCCGACCTGCCCCGACACCACGACCAGGTCCCGCTCGGTGATGTCCGGCTGCTGGCGGCGGATGTTCTCGACCGCTGTGGCGATCACCCGCCACACCGGCTCGCAGCTGTCCCCGGGGCTGAACCGCAGCCGCCGCAGCGCCTGGTCCGCCCGCAGCCCGGTGACCCGGTCGAGCGCGCGCCGCGCCTCGGCCTGGCTCACCCGGGCGTTGCTGGACGACGCCGAGGCCCGGCCGGTGGTCATGGCTTCCTCCGTTCCGGGCGGAGCAGGCGGCGCAGGTCCACCGACTCGTCGCGCAGCTCGTCCGGGTCCGGCCGCAGCCGGACCCGCACCATCCGCCGGCCGACGGTGACGTCGTGCGCCCGGTTGAGCGCGAAGACCGCGCGGACCACGCCGCCGGCCAGGTAGAAGGCCGAGAACGACACGTCGTCCTCGGAGCCGCGCAGGATGATCTCGTCGTAACCGCGGGCGACGCCGACGGACTGCAGGTTGTGCTCGTACTGGTCGGACCAGAACCAGTGCGGGTCGGCGAACGGCTCGCCCTCGCCGAGCATGCTGGCCGCGACCGCGGTGCCCTGCTTGTTCGCGTTGTCGTAGTGCTCGACCCGGACCGGCTCGCCGAACACGGGGTGGTCGTGCCGGGCCACGTCGCCGGCCGCGTAGATGCCGGGGACGTTGGTCTGCGAGTATTCGTCGACCACGACCCCGTCGTCACGGCGGACGCCGCTGCCGTCCAGGAACTCGGTGTTCGGCAGGATGCCCGTGGCCACGAGCAGCAGGCTGCAGTCGAGTTCGGCGCGGTCGGTGCGCACCAGCAGCCCGCCGTCGTGCTCGGCCACCGACTCGACCCGCTCGCCGGTGCGCAGCGTGACGCCCTCGCCGCGGTGCAGGTCGGCCAGCCTGGCCCCGACCACGGGGCCGAGCACCGCCTGCAGCGGGGTGTCCTGCATCTCCAGCACGGTGACGTCGCCGCCGAGCGTCCGGGCGGCGGCGGCGACCTCGCAGCCGATGAACCCGCCGCCGAGGATGACCAGGCTGGCGCCGCCCCGCAGCAGCCCGGCCAGCCGGGCCGCCTCCTCCCGGGTGCGCAGGTAGACGACCCGGTCGCTGCCGGGCCCGGGCAGCGTGCGCGCCCGGCCGCCGGTGGCGACGAGCAGCCGGTCGTAGCCGAGCGTGCCGCCGCCGCCCAGCGCGATCGCGCGGGCCGCGGGGTCGACGCCGGTGACCTGGGTGCCGAGCAGCAGGTCCACGTCGTGATCGGCGTACCAGCCGGCGTCGTGGATGGTCAGCTCGGTCCCGGCGGTCTTGCCGAGCAGGTAGTCCTTGGACAGCGGCGGTCGCTCGTAGGGCAGGTCCGGCTCGGCGCCGACCAGCGTGATCCGCCCGCCGAAGCCGCGGCTGCGCAGCGCGGCGGCGGCCGCGGCGGAGCACTGCCCGCCGCCGACGAGCACGAAGTGTTGCCTGTCAGCCGACATCGACGCAGATCATCCCGTCGTCGTCCAGCTTGCACGGGTAGCGGGTCAGCGCGGCGTCGGCGGGGTTGACGCCGCGGCCGGAGCGCGCGTCGAACTCCCACAGGTGCCGCGCGCAGGTGATCGTCTCGCCGTCGAAGTCGCCCTCGTCCAGCGCCGACGCCTGGTGCGGGCAGACGTTGGTGTAGGCCTGCAGGTCGCCGTCGAGGTTGACGATCAGCACCTTGGTGTCGCCGACCTCGACGCCCACCATCTCGCCTTCCCACACGTCGTCCAGCGCGATGGCCGGGGTCCAGGTGCGTTGGGCGGCGTCGCCGGCCGACGGCGCGGGGCTTGCCTCGGTCATCGGCTACCCGGCCTCGGCCGGCCCGGCGTCGGCGTGCTCGGCCTCGCGCAGCCCGGCCGTGGCCAGCAGCCGCTCGCGCGACCGCTCGGCGCCGGCCACCACGCCGTCGGCCACGCCGGCGTATCCCTGCGCCGCCAGGTACCCGGCCAGCCCGCGGGCGGCGGCGTCCGCCTGCGGCGCCCAGTACGCGATCCACTTCTCCAGCACGCCGAGGTTGTCCGGGCGCTCGACCAGCGCCAGCCGGGCCAGCGCGGCGCTCCACCGGCCGCGCCGCTCGCTGTCGGCGGCGAGGTAGCCGAGCAGCAGCCAGGTCAGCTCGTCACCGGTGCCGCGGGCGATCTCCCGGAACTGGCGCAGCAGCACGTCCTCGAGCGTGGGCAGGATGACCAGGTTCATCGCCGTGAACGCCTCGCCCCAGTCGTACGTCACCAGGGCCAGCTCGATCAGCTCCCTGGCCGGCTGCCACGCCTCGTGGTCCTGCCACAGCGCGCGCTCGCCGGTGCCGAACCCCCGACCCGGGTGCGACAGGTCGAGCTCGCGGGTCCGGTAGGCGACCAGCGACACCCGGCGCAGCAGGTCGGCCGCGGCGAACACGGCGCAGTGGGTGATATAGGAGGACGGCGCCATCGTGCCGATGTAGGCCTGCACCTGCTGGGCGCCGTGCAGCGGGAACCGGGTAGCGCAGAAGAGTATGTCCAGCGTGTCGAGCCACTGCGCCGCCAGCCCCGCGTCGTGCCCGGCGTCGGAGTACTCGTCGAGCACCCCGCTCACCGCGTTCTCCTGCTCGTGCTGCATCGCGACGTACTTGCGGTAGATCATCGCGTCCGGGTCCCGGAACGCGTCCCAGTTCGCCGCGTGTAGCGGCGACAGGTCGCGGTACGTGCGCATCCACAGGTTGGCCGGGGACGACGGATTCTGCTGGAAGGCGGCCTTGCGGCCGTCACGCAGCGTCCAGTTCGTGCCGTGGGTGACGATCTCGTACTCGGTCGGCATCCGGCGCACGTCGCCGAACGCGCTCCAGGTGCGCTGCCGGCGCCTGGTCTGTTCTGCCATGGTCGCTCTCCCCTCCGGCTATCTCGCCGGGACGTTCGGGCTGGCTTGCAGGTGCCACTCGATCCGGTCGCTCCTGGTCTCGATCCGCCCCGCGAACGCGGTGAGCATCACCTCGAGTGACCGGATCCGGAAGTTCGAGCCGAGGTGGCGCTGCAGCGATTCCTCGGTGACCACCAGGTAGCCGTCGGCCTGGACGCGCACGTAGGCGCCGCGGTCGATGACCTCGACCTCGCGGTCGGGGTTGTCCTCGCGGATCGCCTCGATGACCGGCTCGACCTCGTCGGACATGCGCAGGATGGGACCTACCGGGTTATCCATGTCTACTCCACGTAATCGACGCGGACGTGGTCGAGCGGCGCGATGCCGGCCGCCGCCACGGTGAGCTGCGGGTCGAGCCGCCGGCCGTTGTGATAGACCGCCTTCTCGGCGTCCCGGGCCGGGACCCGGATCCCCTCGACGTGCGTGGCCACCGCCCCGGCCAGCTCGGCAACGGTGTTGTTCGACATGACCGGAACGAGAATCTCCACGAAGTCGGTGGCGAAGATCGCGTTGAGCGGGATGAGCGAGGGCTCGGGTTCGGCGGAAGCCGTTCGGGCGTCGTCTGGGGTCTCGGTCATGACGTCACGCTCCCCGCGCGGGCGGCCTGCCCGTTCGGCAGGTACTCCCTGGCCCAGGCGTACCCGTGCCCGTCGTCGCCCGCCACGTCCGGCGTGATGCCCATCCAGGCGAGGATCCCGGGCACGTCCATGGGCTGGATCTCGCCGGCCAGGAACCGCTCGACCACGGTCGGGTTGTTCAGCCCGTCGCGGTCCTCCCACCAGATCTGGCGGCACACGTTGGTGCAGAAGTGGTAGGTGACACCGTTGTGCTTGAGCGGCCAGTTCCGCACCCGCCACTTGCCGTCGCGGCCGTAGGTGAAGTTGTCGTTGGGGAGGTGGCAGGTATTGCACAGCCACGGCAGGGTGGCCGGCAGCGTCTTTTCCATCTGCCCGGCGTTGACGTTGGCGATGATCGTGTCCCACAGCGGGCCGTAGATCGTCTCCCAGTGCGGGTACTTCTCGGCCAGCCACTCCCGCTCGGCCTTGCTGACGCCGCCGACCGGCTTCCACCAGATCGTGGGGCGCCAGAACCAGAAGCCCAGGTGCAGCGAGTGGTGCCACACGTCCAGGCCGGCGACGAAGTCGTCCCAGTACCACGGCTTCTTCAGCCCGTAGTCCCGCAGCGTCCGCATGAACTGGTCGATGATCCACTCTTCCATGAACTCGCGGTAGGACTGCTTGCGGTTCTCCACCGGCAGGTAGTAGTCCATGGCGGGCCCGGTCAGGGCGGAGAACGCCCGGGCCGACAGCCAGAAGAACTTGTCCACCACCCACTGCGCGCGGACCGGGTCGTGCTGGATGAGTATCTCCAGCGTGGGGCCGCCCTGCTGGGAGTGCCGGGCCTCGTCGGTCTGGATCGAGGAGATCATGTTGGCGAAGTTGATGTCGCCGGCCTCCAGCGCATCGGCGGACAGCCCGACGAACTGCAGGTTGGTGAACCCCGTCTCGAACGTGAGCGGGAGCTGGATGGCCAGGTCGACGACGTTTGGCGAGGTGATCATCGCGTCGAACAGCGACCGCAGCGCGATCGCGCCCCACTCGTTGGTGTGGAACGTCTTCTGCGCCCAGTCGTACTGCGGGTCCTTGCCGACGAACTCGTGCGCGAAGAACAGCGTGATCTGCGTGTGCCGCATCTCGTCCAGCGCGCCGAAGATCGCCATGTTGCGCCAGCCGGGGTTCAGCCCGAACCGCGCCATCTTCAGCTCGCCGATGATGGCCGCGGCCTCCACCAGCGTGACGCCGCCGAAGTGCATCTTGGTCGAGGACTTCCAGCCCTCGTCCAGGTTCTCGAACGCCTTGGACCGCTGCAGCGCGGCCTTGACCGCGTAGGCGGCGTGTTCCTTCTCATTCTGAGTGGCGACGTACTCCGGGTAGGTGACCTTGTAGGACTCCTCCCAGTCCCGCCACGCCTCCACCGGCACCTTGCCGGTGCCCGAGTGCCACTCCGGGTACACCGCCTCGTGGTCCACGTAGGTGTAGTCCCAGCCCACGTCGCGGACCAGGTGCTGCCACTCTTCGCGTTTGAGCATCGTCATCGCAGTGCGTTCCTTTCCGCGCCGAGCGCGGGCTCAGTCGACCTCGAGGTGGCCGAGCTGGCGGGAGAAGCTGGCGTTGTCCCAGTAGGCGGTGATGCTGTCGATCAGCCCGCCGTCGTTGACGTGCAGCACGAACAGGTGGGGCAGGCTGTATGCCCGCCCCCTGTTGCTGAACTGGGCCCAGGCGGAGGCCTGGGTCCCGCCGATCACGACCTCAGCCATGACCGTGCCGTCCGGGTTGGCGCTCAGCGAGACGACCTCGTTGGACAGGTCGGGGAAGGCGGTGATCAGCCCGGCCCACATCGCCTTGCCGACCCCGTACACCTTGCCGTCGCCGCGGATGACCCGCTGCTTGCCCCAGATCTCGACTGGCAGGTAGCGGAACTCGGCGTTGCGCGTGCACAGGTCGGTCATCGCGGTCGGGTCGCGGTCCCGGTAGGCGTCGAAGAACGCGGTGACCACAAGCTCGGGCGAGCGGACCTCGGTGTGCGTCATCGTGGCCTCCTCAGGCGATCGCGATCTGGTCGAGCCGCTTGACGGCGAGCCGCCGGTACAGCTTGTTCTGGTCCCAGTAGCCGGTCAGCGCGGTGATCGCGTCGTCGTCGGTGGCCAGTACCCAGGCCTGCTCGATGTCGAGGTGCTTCTCCTGGTTGATCGCGCCGAGGAAGTCGGCGGCCTGGGTGCCCTCGAACGTCAGCTCGACCAGCGCGCGTCCGTCGGTGAACCCCCGGCTGCGCCGGATCGTCAGCAGGAGGTCGGGGAAGGCGGCCAGCGCCTCGTCGAAGAAGGCGCGGGCCACCTCGGGGCCGCCGCGCTGGTCTGTGGGGTAGATGATCACTTCGGCCCCGGGTGAGAGGGTTTCGAGTGCGGCGGCTGCGTCGCGGCGCTGCAGCGCGGCGAAGAACTGGACGGCGGCTTTCTCGGCCTTGCCGGCTTTCCCGGCTTGCTCGGCGGCCTGTGCGCGGTCCTGGCCGGCGTCGGTGGCGGCGGTCACAACACCTCCAGGTGCTTGAGCACGGCGTCGGCCACGGCGTCGGCCGACTGCGGGTTCTGGCCGGTGACCAGGTTGCGGTCCACGACCACGTGCGAGGTCCAGGCGGCACGGGCGTCGTCGAACACTGCTCCGGCGTTCTTCAGCGCGTCCTCCAGGAACCAGGCCATGCCGCGCTTGCCCACCCGGGTCTGCGCCTCCTCTTCGGTGGTGAAGGACGTCATCCGGTAGCCGTCGAACAGCCACTGACCGTCCTCCCGGTCGGGCGCGGACAGTAGGAACGCCGGGCCGTGGCACAGGCTGGCGATCGTCGCCTGCTTGTCCTGCAGGACCCGCAGCAGCCGGGTGACGTCGGGGTTACCGGCCAGGTCGACCATCGGACCGTGCCCGCCGGGCACGAAGACCGCGTCGAAGGACGCCATCTCCCCGTCGGGCATGCCCGCCAGGCTGGCCGGGCGGCTGAAGCCGTCGATCGCGTCCAGCCTGGCCTTGACGTCCGCCGCGTGCTGGCGGCTCTCGGCCTGGTGCCGCTGCACCGCCGCCTCCACCTGGTCGCGGGTCAGCGGCTCGGCCAGGCCGTCCTCGGCCAGCACGTCGGCGAAGTTCCTGTCCTCGCGCCAGGCGGTCCGGGCCGCATGGCTGACCTGGTCCCGGGCGGTGACCGCGTCCACCCCCGCCTCGCGCAGCGCCAGGAACACCTGCCGGGCCGCGGCCAGCCCGATCTCGGTCAAGTGGTGCAGGGTGAGCCGGATGTCGTCCACGTCCGGCATGAACGTCCGGGTCACCGAGGCGAGGAAGTCCTCGTCCTCGTCCGGGTGGTGGAAGATCTCCTCGAGCCCGTAGGAGTCCGCGTGCGGCGCGCGGCCGTCGGGGGTCGCGACGACGATGTCCAGGCCCGCGCGGGCGAACCGCTCGTAGGGGATGAGGGCCTCTTCGGCGAAGAAGCCGGTCTGGTACTGGGTGCCGTCCGCGAGGGCGATCTCGCGCGCGCCGGAGACGAGCAGGAGCAGTCGTGGCACGGTGGGCTCCGTTTTCTTCGGTCTGGCGTGGGTCCCCTGTGACGCTAGTCACGCGGCCGCTGCAGCGGAACCGGCGCAGCAGGATCCCGACGCATCGTGGCCAGAACCGGCAATGCCCGGCTGCCAGCCAGCGGGCTGTCACCCGGCGGGCGGTCGTCGGGCCGTCAGCCGGCGGGCGGTCGTCGGGCCGTCAGCCGGCGGGCGGGCGGCCGGTGGCCACGTCCATCCGCATCGGCACGACGTCCCGCTGGGCGTCGGCGTACGCGCGCGGGGTCACGCCGAAGTGCCGTTTGAACTCGTTGATGAAGTGCGACAGGCTCGAGTACCCGACCGACCTGGCCACCTCGCTGACGTTCAGCTCGCCGGCCAGCAGCAGCTCGCGGGCTCGGTCCAGCCGGACGCTCTTGATGAACTGGTACGGTGACATCCCGCTGACGTCGCGGAACAGGTGGGCGAACGCCGACGGGCTCAGGCACGCCCGCTCGGCCAGGTCCGAGACGCTGAGCGGCTCGGCCAGGTGACAGCGGACGTAGCTGATGACCTGAGTGACCGGGTTGCTCTCGCTTTCGCTGGCCGCGGCCTCCAGCAGCCGCTGCCGCTGCCCGGCGCGCAGTATCCGGTAGACGATCTCCTGCAGGTACATGGGGGCGAGCACCCGGCGGTCGGGGCCGGTGTGCGCGGCCCGCAAGAAGCGCAGCACGGCCCCGCACATGTTGGCGTCCATCGGGGACACCCGGGCCGGGGACGGCTGGCGTCGGCCCGCCTGCTCGGGCACGGCCCCGGGGAACGGGCTGGTCGGCGACCATCGCGGCCCGGACAGCGCGGACCTTCCCGCCGACCGCCGGAAGGCCGCGGCCGCGCCGTCGTGCATGTCGGCCGAGACGCGCTGGACCAGGGCAGGGTCGATCTGCAACACGAGGGACAGGAACGGCTTCTCGCGGCTGGCCACGAGGATCTCCGACTCGAACCGCATGCCCCGGTGCAGCACCAGGTAGTTGAACGGGTCGTAGATGTACGTGACGTCGTCCACGGTGACCGACTTGCGGCCCTGCGCGACGACGCCCAGCGCGAGCGAGCGCACCTCGCTCCACTGGCGGCCCGACGGCTCCTCGAACCGGTAGACGGTCAGCCCGGGCCAGGTCGTGGCGTTCGGCCCGTCGGCGGCCGCCCGGGCCTTGAGCTCCGCGATCAGGTCCCCGGCCTGCAGCCGCTCGTCGGTGGACAACTCAGTCACGGTTCCGCCTACGGGGTAGTCCATGTCTGTCCTCCCGCCTT
>Ga0070698_100003785_pt1 | contig 16622 bp, 8 predicted proteins | sample KBSK1502metaG_FD_65477 | JGI IMG/M metagenome (GOLD analysis project Ga0070698, IMG submission 65477) | Corn, switchgrass and miscanthus rhizosphere microbial communities from Kellogg Biological Station, Michigan, USA - KBS K1-50-2 metaG | ecosystem: Host-associated > Plants > Roots >...
GTCGCGGTCGGGACCTGGAGGCTCGCCTCCATCGCCTGAACGATCCTGGCCGCCGCACCACGCAGCGGCTCCGCGCCATCCGTCGCCTCACCACGCGCGCCCCGCCCGTCGCCGGAGGTCGTGGTCCCCTTGGTTTCCCGCGCCGGCACCCCGGCCGGCCCGTCAGCGGCTGGCTCCCCGCGCCCCTTGGCCGGCGCCTGGACAGAGCCGTCAGCGGCTGGCCCCGGGCGTGGCTCGGCCACTCGGTCGGCGGTCGGTCCGGCTCCCTCGGTCGCCGCTCGTCCGGGCGGCACCTCCTGGGTCCGGGCCGGGGCAGCCGGGGTTGCCTGCGCCTTCTCAGGCGATGCCTCGTCGGGCTCCTCGGGTTCGTGCTCGGCGAAGAACTCGCGCCAGGCCTCGCTCACCGACGTGGGGTCGTCCAGGTACTGCCGGTAGACGTCGTCGATCAGCCCCACGTTGGGACCGAACTCCGGCCGATCGAACCATCCCATGTCGTTGCCACATCCCTCGGTCGAACATTCGAACGCCGGCCGCCGGCCAGTGCATATCCCGACCTACCAGCACGAATGGCGTCCCATGACCAGTGTGCCACCTTGTTCCAACCTCTCCGAGAGGGTTCGGCAAATCTGTGGACAACCAATCGGGACCAGCCGGCCCCCGGTCGGCTGGGCCCATGTTGGTCATCGGTGCCCGTGGCGTTCCCGCGCACCTCTCCAGGCAATCTGGCCGGTAGCGTCCAGCCCCGTCGCCTCCCGGCGCGGCTCCGGGCCCCGCGGGACCCGAGCTGCGGCGCCACCCGGCGCGGCTTCGCAGCCCCCGGGACCCGAGCTAGATCGTCGCTGGTCGGAGGGCTGTGGATGACCAGACGCATCTGTCAGGGGCTCGGTCTAGCATGGGGTGCATGGCAGGTTCAGCAGACTCCCAGCCGGCCGAGCAGGCGCTCGGACGCTTCTCCACGCTCACGCGAGCGTGGTTCGAGAACGCCTTCGCCGCTCCCACCCCGGCCCAGGTCGGCGCGTGGGAGGCGATCGCGGGCGGTGGCAACGCCCTGGTGGTGGCGCCCACCGGCTCGGGCAAGACCTTGGCGGCGTTCCTCCAGGCGATCGACCATCTCGCCGCGGCGCCGCCGGTCGACCCGAAACAGCGGCTGCGGGTCCTCTATGTATCCCCGCTGAAGGCGCTGGCCGCCGACATCGAGCGGAACCTGCGGGCGCCATTGGCGGGCCTGCGGGCTGTGGCCGCCCGGCTCGGACAGCCGTTGCCGCAGCTGACGGTGGACATGCGGACCGGCGACACGCCCGCCGAGGCTCGCCGCCGCTTCCCGGCCAAGCCACCCGACATCCTCATCACCACCCCGGAGTCGCTCTTTCTCCTGCTCACCTCTCAGGCGCGCGAGGCACTGCGCCAGGTCGAGACGGTGATCGTGGACGAGGTGCACTCCGTGGTCGGCACCAAGCGCGGCGCGCATCTCGCCCTCAGCCTTGAGCGCCTCGACGAGCTGCTGCCGCGGCCGGCCCAGCGGATCGGCCTGTCGGCCACCGTCCGGCCCCTCGATGAGGTCGCCCGCTTCCTCGGCGGCCGGCAACCGGTGACGGTGGTCGCTCCGCCCAGCCAGAAGTCGTTCGACCTCCAGGTGGTCGTGCCGGTCGAGGACATGGCCGCAATCGGCGAGGTGCCCGCGGTGCCGTCACCCTCCCTGACGCCGTCGGCGGTGCCGTCACCGTCCCTGACGCCGGCACCACCGATCGGGACGCCCCCGCCACCCGCCGGCGCGGACGGCCTGGAGGGGCTCGGCGCCCTCGGCGACGTCGTGCCTGCCGACGACGACCCCGAGCGGCGCAGTATCTGGCCACACATCGACGAACGGCTGCTGGAGCTGATCAGGGCACACCATTCCACGATCGTGTTCACCAACTCGCGGCGCCTGGCCGAGCGGCTCTGCGCCAGGCTGAACGAGCTGGCTGGCGAGGACATCGCGCGCGCCCACCACGGCTCCGTCAGCCGTGAGCAGCGCGTCCAGATCGAGGAGGACCTCAAGGCGGGCAGGCTGCGCGCCGTGGTGGCCACCAGCTCGCTCGAGCTGGGCATCGACATGGGCGCCGTCGAGCTGGTCGTCCAGGTCGAGGCCCCCAGCTCGGTGGCGCAGGGCCTCCAGCGCATCGGCCGGGCGGGCCACCAGGTCGGGGCGGTCAGCCGCGGTGTCGTCTTTCCGAAGTTCCGGGGCGACCTGGTGGAAGCCGCCGTGGTGGTCGAGCGCATGCGCGCCGGCGCGATCGAGGCCATGCACTACCCGCGCAACCCTCTCGACGTGCTCGCCCAGCAGATCGTCGCCATGGTCGCGATGGACGAGTGGACCCTGGAGGGGCTCGAATCGCTGGTGCGCCGCTCGGCGCCCTTCGCCGACCTGCCCCGCAGCGCGCTCGAGAGCGTGCTCGACATGCTGTCCGGGCGCTATCCGTCCGACGAGTTCGCCGAGCTTCGCCCGCGGCTCAACTGGGACCGTGTGGAGGGCCGCCTGGTCGGGCGGCCCGGAGCGCAGCGGCTGGCGGTGACCTCTGGCGGGACCATCCCCGACAGAGGCCTCTTCGGCGTTTTCCTGGTCGGCGAGCGGGAGACCCGCGTCGGCGAGCTGGACGAGGAGATGGTCTACGAGTCACGCGTCGGCGAGGTGTTCACGCTCGGTGCATCGAGCTGGCGCATCGAGAGCATCACCCATGATCGGGTACTGGTCAGCCCGGCTCCTGGCCAGCCCGGCAAGCTGCCGTTCTGGCACGGGGACGCCCTCGGCCGCCCCGTCGAGCTCGGGCGCGCGCTCGGCGCGTTCCTGCGCGAGCTGGTGGCGCTGGAGCCCGAGGCCCGCCTGCGGCGCCTGGCCGACGCCGGGCTGGACACCAGCGCCGCCACCAACCTGGTCCAGTACCTGGGCGAGCAGCTCGACGCCACCGGTGCCCTGCCGGACGACCGAACCATCGTAGTGGAGCGGTTCCGCGACGAGCTGGGGGACTGGCGGTTGTGCCTACATTCCCCGTTCGGCGCCCAGGTCCACGCCCCGTGGGCCCAGGCGATCGAGGCGCGCGTGCACGAGCGGCTCGGCCTCGACGTGCAAACCATGTATACCGACGATGGCATCGTGGTGCGCCTGCCCGAGGCTGACGAGGCGCCTCCTTCTGATTCGGTGCTGTTCGATCCCGAGGAGATCGAGGACCTGGTCGTCAGCCAGGTGAGCGCATCTGCCCTGTTCGCCAGCAGGTTCCGCGAGTGCGCCGCTCGCGCCCTGCTGCTGCCGAGGCGCCGGCCTGGTCAGCGCACCCCGCTGTGGCAGCAGCGCCAGCGCAGCGCCGGCCTGCTGCAGGTGGCCTCCCGGTTCGGCTCCTTCCCGATCGTGCTCGAGACGGTGCGCGAATGCCTTCAGGACGTCTTCGACGTGCCCGGGCTGGCCGAGCTGATGGCCTCCGTCGCCCGCCGCGAGGTTCGGGTCGTCGAGGTCGACACGCCCTTCCCCTCGCCATTCGCCAGCTCGCTGCAGTTCGGCTACGTGGCCGCCTTCATGTACGAGGGCGACGCGCCTCTGGCCGAGCGGCGAGCGCAGGCCCTTTCGCTGGATCGCTCCATCCTCGCGGAGTTGCTGGGAAGAGAGGAGCTGCGCGACCTCATCGACCCGGCCGCGCTCGCCGACCTCGAGCTGGAGCTGCAGTTGCTGACCGCCGACCGCAAGGTCTCGGGCCCGGACGCGATACACGACGCCCTGCGGCTGTTGGGGGACCTGACGGTCGACGAGGCGGCCGCGCGTGCGGCCGACCCTGATGCGGTCGGTGGCTGGCTGGCAGAGCTGGAGGCGTCGCGGCGAGCGCTGCGGCTCCGCATCGCCGCGCAGGACCGCTGGGTCGCGATCGAGGACGCAGCCCGGTTCCGCGACGCACTCGGCACAGCCATGCCGACCGGCGTGCCCAGGGCGTTCCTGGAACCGGTGGAGGATCCCGTCGGCGATCTCGTGGGCCGCTGGGCCCGAACACACGGTCCGTTTCTGCCCGACGAGCCCGCCCGCCGCCTCGGCCTGGGTGTGGCGGTGGTGGCTGACACCCTCGCCCGCTTGGACGTGGCCGGACGGGTGGTCCAGGGGGAGTTCCGCCCCGGCGGGTCCGGGCGGGAGTGGCTCGACGCCGAGGTGCTGCGACGGCTGCGGCGCCGTTCGCTGGCCGCGCTTCGCAAGGAGGTCGAGCCGGTCCCCCAGGACGCGTTCGCCCGTTTCCTGCTGGCCTGGCAGGGGGTCGGGACGGCGGGGCCGCGCCGCGCCGACCTCGACGCGCTCTATCAGGTGATCGAGCAGCTCCAGGGTGCCGCCGTGCCGGCGTCCGCGCTGGAGCGGCAGGTCTTGCCCACTCGCCTGCCCGAGTACAGCCCTGGGTTGCTCGATCAGCTCTGCGCCGCGGGCGAGGTGGTCTGGGCCGGCGCCGGCCCGCTGGGGTCCGACGACGGCTGGGTCAGTCTCTATCTCGCGGATCAGGCGCCGCTCCTCCTGCCCGAGCCGCTCGGGGTCGAGCTATCGCCGCTGGCGGTCGCCGTCCGCGATGCGCTCACCGGTCAGGGCGCCATGTTCTTCCGCCAGCTCTCCGACGCGGTCGGCTCGACCAACGACACCGAGCTGCTGCTGGCGATCTGGGAGCTGGTGTGGGCGGGCCTGGTCACCAACGACACCATGGCGCCGCTGCGAGGTCTTCTGGCCGGCGGTGTTCGCTCCACAAACCGGACAGCGCGTAGCCGTCGGACGGGGCGGCCGCGTCGTCCGGCGCTGCCGAGCCGGCTGGGTCCGCCGGCCGGAGCGGGGCGGTGGAGCCTGGCCCCGGGGCGCTCGGGGGACAGCACTCGCCGGTTGCACGCCTCGGCCGAGCAGTTGCTCGAACGCCACGGAGTGGTCACCCGCGGCGCCGTCATCGCCGAGCGGGCGTCCGGCGGCTTCGCCGGGGTCTACCCGGTGCTGAAGGCGATGGAAGAGGCTGGGCGGTGCCGGCGGGGCTACTTCGTGGATGCGCTCGGCGCTGCGCAGTTCGCGGTGCCCGGCGCCGTGGACCGGATGCGATCGCTGGTCGACAGGGGGTCGGTCCAGAGCCGCGGCGAGCCCCAGACGGTGGTCCTGGCCGCCGCCGATCCCGCCAACCCCTACGGTGCCGCCCTGTCCTGGCCGGAGCGGTCGGCCACTGCCGCGGACGGCGCTCCGGCCGCGGAGCGCCCCGGTCACCGCCCCGGGCGCAAGGCCGGTGCGGTGGTCATCCTGGTGGACGGCGAGCTGATCCTGTACGTGGAGCGGGGCGGGCGGACGCTGCTCACCTTCAGCGACGAGCCCGACCGGCTCCGCCGGGCCGCCGACGCGCTCGCCTTGGCGGTCCGGGACGGCGCGCTGGGACGGCTCGCCGTGGAGCGGGCCGACGGTGGCGAGGTCTACTCGAGCCCGATGGCGCGGGCGCTGACCGAGGCCGGGTTCCGCCCGACCGCGCGAGGCCTGCGCCTGGCCGGCGGCCCCGGCGCCGGCCGCTGGGGGGCGTGACCTCCATGCGCGGCGCGACGGCCTACGGCCCGGGCCGTGTCATCGGCGGGAGGTGATGCGGTGCCGGAGGGGGACACCGTCCATCTGACCGCCGCCAGGCTGCATGGCGCCCTGGCGCGCCGGACCCTGCTCTCGACAGATTTCCGGGTGCCGCGGTTCGCCACCGTCGACCTGGCCGGCCAGCGCGTCCGTGAGGTGATCGCGCGGGGCAAGCACCTGCTGCTGCGCACCGACGCGGGCGTGACGCTGCACAGCCACCTCAAGATGGAGGGCGCCTGGCACCTGTACCGCCCGGGGCAGCGCTGGCGGGGACCGGCCTTCCAGGCCCGCGTCGTGCTGGTCACCGAGCCATGGACGGCGGTGGGGTTCCGGCTCGGTATCTGCGAGCTGCTCGCCACCGATCGGGAGCACGAGGTCGTCGGCCATCTCGGACCAGACGTGCTCGGACCCGACTGGGACCTGGAGGAGGCGGCCCGTCGCCTGCGAGCCGATCCGGAGCGGTCGATCGGCTCGGCCCTGCTCGACCAGCGGGCGATCGCCGGCCCGGGCAACATCTGGAAAAACGAGATCTGCTTCCTGCGCGGCGTCAGCCCGTGGACGCCGGTGGGCGAGGTCGGGGACCTCGAAGCCATGCTGGAGCTCCTGAAGCGCATGATGGAGGTCAACCGTCCGATTGGACACCAGGTGACGACCGGGGACACCGGCCGCGGCCGCACCCACTGGGTGGCCGAGCGAGCCGGCGAGCCCTGCCGGCGTTGCGCGACCCCGGTCCAGCGTGCGTTCCAGGCCGCCGGCGCCTCCGAGCGGGTGACCTACTGGTGCCCAACCTGCCAGCCCGGCCCCGCCCCCGCAGGCCAGACAGCTACGTCGGCCCGACCAGCGCAAGGCGGTGAGGCGGAACCCTCCGCCCAAGGCGGGACACGCCGCCGAGCGGCCGCGGCGACGGAACCGCCCTAGCCGGGCACTAGCCAGGCCCAACGGGGCAGCCGACCGGCCCGGGGCCGCTGGCGGGTCGGCCCCGACACGCCGCCCGCGGTCGGCCCTCACGCGCCGCGCAGTCGGCCCCGGGGAGCGCGGGCGATCAGATCCGGTTGAAGGAGCGCGTGGGCATGCGGGGGCCGAACCGGGGTGCCCAGTGGCCGGATCTGGCGAGCAGGCGCAGGACGCGGCCCCGCTGGCCGGTGTAGGGCGCCAGCAGCTCGAGCATGCGCTCGTCGGTGCCGCGGGGCTCGCCGGCGAGCGCCCAGCTCACCATGTGCGGGAGGTGGTAATCGCCGACGGGAACGGCGTCGGCGTCGCCGAGCGCGACCAGCGCGACCTCCGCCGAGGTCCAGGGGCCGACGCCCGGCAGCGCCTGCAGGTGACGGTGGGCCTCCGCGGCTGGCATCTCGACCGTCCGGTCGACTCTGCGGGCCTCGGCGGCCGCCCGCCGGATCACGTTGGCGCGCCGCATCTCGATCCCGAAGCGGTGGAACTGCCAGTACGCCTTCGCGGCCAGGATCCCCGGTTCCGGCGGCAGCAACAGCGGCCGCGGCCCGCCGGGTCGCGGCAAGGGCGGGCCGGGGGCCGGGGTTCCCCAGGCGAGCAGCATGCCGCGATACGAACGCCGTGCCTCGATCCCGGCCACCTTCTGCTCCAGGATCGAGGGCACCAACGCCTCGAACACTGCCCGCGATCTGCTGATGCGCAGCCCCGGCATGGCATGGTGCAGCCGCGCGACCAGCCCGTCGGGCGCGAAGCCGTCGACGAGATCGCCAGCGCCGAGCAGCTCCGGGGCATTGGCCAGGCACCATTCCGCGCCAGGCCCCCAGGCGAGGACGTCGATCTCGCCGGCTCGCGCGGCGTACCGGGCGGTTGCCGGACCGGCCGGTGTGCGCGTGGCGCGCCACCACACGCCGGCCCGCTCCGCCCGCATGGAGGGGTCGCCGGTGCCCCGGCGCAGGGGCCACAAGGTCAGCCCGAGATCGACCTGAAGCTTTGGGCGCAGCGTCGTCTGGAGGTAGCGGTGAGTGGAACGCATGGACGCGATCCTAGCCGTCCGGAGCGACAGAGCCGATCCATCGGCAATATGTCCTGTGGAAATCGATGGGTGGAGTGGATGCTCCGGGTAGAATTCGCGGGACTCCCGCTATCCAAAGCGGGTGGCGGGTACGGCGATGCCTTGCACCGCCGTGCGGTTCGTTCGAGCGTTGGGAGGACCAACATGCCTGGACGCTTCGGTCGCGTGCTCACCGCGATGGCGACGCCGTTCACCGCCGATGGCGCCCTGGATCTGGACGGTGCCCAGGGCCTGGCACGGCACCTGCTGGACCATGGCACCGACACGCTGGTGATCGCGGGCACCACCGGCGAGTCGCCCACGCTGACCCACGACGAGAAGGGCCGTCTGTGGGCCGCCGTGGTCGAGGCGGCGGACGACTCCCGCCGGGTGATGGCCGGCACCTCGACCTATTCGACCGCCGAGTCGATCGAGCTGACACAGCTTGCCGAGAAGTCCGGGGTCGGCTCGCTGCTGCTGGTTACGCCCTACTACAACAAGCCGCCGCAGGAGGGCCTCTTCCTCCACTTCAGCTCGATCGCCGGCAGCACCGGGCTGCCTTGCCTGCTCTACAACATCCCCGCTCGGACGAGCTGCAAGATCGAGCTGCGGACGATGTTCCGGCTCGCCGAGATCGACAACGTCGTCGGGGTCAAGGACGCGGTCGGGGACATGGCCGAGTCCAGCCGCCTGTACCGGGACACCGGCGGCGCGTTCGAGCAGTACTCGGGCGACGACAAGAACCTCCTGCCGCTGCTGGCGGTCGGCGGGGTCGGCGTGATCAGCGTCGCGGCGCACCTGGTCGGCCCGGCGCTCCAGGAGTTGGTGCAGGCGTTCGAGCGTGGCGACATGCGCAGGGCGCTCGAGCTGCACACCAGCCACCTGGACCTGTTCGAGGGCCTGTTCGCGACCTCCAGCCCGATCCTGCTGAAGGCCGGGCTGAAGCTGATGGGGCTGCCAGGCGGCCCGCTGCGCCCGCCGCTGCTCGACGCCACGCCGCCGCAGGTCGAGTTCATGCGCGGCCTGCTGACGGGCGTCGGCCTGCATCCCGGCGAAGGCGCCAGTGGCTGATCGGGCGGTCGACGCCGCCGGCGGGCCAGCCAGGATCGCCTTCCTGGGTGGCCTTGGCGAGATCGGGCGCAACTGCGCCGTGGTCGAGCTGGCCGGCTCCCGGCTGCTGATCGACTGCGGGCTGGCCTTCCCCGATGCGGACCAGCCAGGCGTCGACATCATCCTTCCCGACTTCGCCTACCTCCAGGACGAGCCCGAGCGTGTGATCGGCGTGGTGCTCACCCACGCCCACGAGGACCACATGGGGGCCCTGCCATACTTCCTGCGCGACTTCGACGTGCCGGTGTATGGGACGCGACTGTCGCTGGGCATGCTGTCGGCCAAGCTGGAGGAGTACAACCTCAGGCCCTCCCTGGTGGAGGTGCGGGCAGGGGAGCGAACCAGGCTCGGCCCCTTCGACCTCGAGTTCTTCGCGGTGTCGCACTCGATTCCCGACGGGATGGCGGTTGCCCTGCGCATGCCGGCGGGAACCATGGTCCACACCGGTGACTTCAAGGTCGACCTGACTCCGATCGACTCGCGGCCGACCGATCTCGGCGGGCTCGCCAGGCTGGCCGGTGAGGGGATCGACCTGCTGCTGTCGGATTCCACCAACGCCGACCAGCCCGGCTACATCCCCTCCGAGGTCGAAGTCGGGCGGGCCCTCGGCGAGATCTTCGGGAAGGCGGAGCGTCGCGTGGTGGTGGCGTGCTTCGCCAGCCACGTGCACCGCATGCAGCAGATCCTCGACAACGCCCAACAGCTCGGCCGCAAGGTCGCCCTGGTGGGGCGCAGCATGCTGCGCAACGTCCGGGTGGCCAGCGACCTCGGCTACCTGCGGGTGCCGCCCGACCTGCTGATCCCGATCGAGGACCTGGGGTCGCTGCCCTCGAAGCAGACGCTGGTGCTGTGCACCGGTTCACAGGGCGAGCCATTCTCCGCGCTGACGCTCATGGCCGGCCGGGAGCACAAATGGGTGCACATCGAGCCGGGCGACACGGTGGTGCTGTCCTCCTCGCTGATCCCTGGCAACGAGGCGGCCGTCTACCGGACTATGAACGACCTCGCCAGGCAGGGCGCCGAGGTATTCCACCGCGGCAACGCCAAGGTCCACGTATCCGGGCATGCCGCGCAGGGCGAGCTGACGCTGCTGCTGGCCACGCTGCGACCCCGCCACTTCGTGCCGGTCCACGGCGAGTACCGCCATCTCGCCCAGCACGCCCGCCTCGCCGAGCAGACCGGCATCCCGCGCGACCACGTGTTCGTATGCGAGGACGGTGACGTTCTCGAGCTCGACGCGGGCCGGGTCCGGCGGGCTGGCGAGATCCGCTCGGGCATGGTGTTCGTCGACGGTCTCGGCGTCGGCGACGTCGGCGACGCGGTGCTGCGCGACCGGCGGCGCCTGGGCGGCGAGGGCTTCGTGCACGTGCTGGCGACGATCGAGGCGCAGACCGGCAAGGTCCTCGCCGGTCCGGACATCGTCACCCGGGGGTTCGTCTACGAGCCCGAGTCCGTCGACCTCATCGAGGAGGCGCGGGCCCAGGTACTGGCCAGCCTGGATCGCGCCGCGGCCGAGGGCGTGACCGACCCGACCATCCTCAAGCAGCGGATGCGCGAGGTCGCCTCGGCGCTGTTCCGCGAGCGTACCCAACGGCGACCGGTGATCATTCCGACCGTGATGGAGGTGTAGGGGATGGCCAAGACGCGAACCCGACCCTCCAGCCGGCGGCCGCCGGCCAAGAAGCGGCGGACCACCACAGCCTCGCGGGCAGCGCGCCCGAGCCAGACCGCCAAGGCGCTGTCGCCGCACAAGGGCGACATCCAGGGCGTGGCGCTGCTGCTCATCGCCACGCTGCTGGCGCTCGGGGTCTGGTTCCACAACGGCGGCAACGTCGGCGTGTTCCTCGAGCTGTTCCTGCGCGGCCTGTTCGGCTACGGCGCCTACGCCGTGCCGGTGCTGGTCGCTGGCCTCGGGATCGCCATGTTCCGGCGCTCGGTGGCGCCGGCGGGGGACCCGATCGCCGCCCGGGTCATGATCGGGCTGCTGGCGGTCCTGCTGGGCGGGCTCGGCCTGATCCACCTGTCGAGGGGCAACCCGCCGGTCTCGGCAAGGGCGGCCGTGCTGCAGGGCTCAGGCGGCTGGGTCGGCGCGGCCATCGCCCATCCGGCCGCTCGGCTCCTGTCGGTCTGGGGAGGCCGGGCCGCGTTCGCCTGCCTGCTCTTCCTCGGCCTGCTGATCAGCACGAGGACCTCGGTTGCCTCGGTGGGGCGGGGAGCGGCCCGGCTCCTGCTGATGCTGCGAACGGCGCTCACACCTCCGCCGCCGACCGCGGCCGACGATCAGCAGGCCGCCGAACCGGGTAAGGGCGCCGGCGGGCGGCCGGCCCTGCCCGCGCCGTCGGGGCGCAAGCCGGGCATACCCGATACGGTCGACTCGGCTGCCGCACTCCAGGACCTCGGGGGGGACGTCGAGGACGGCTCCGGGAAGCGACGCTCGCGACGGCGGGCCGCCGGCGCCGACGCGCTGGAGGGCGAGACGGTCGAGGTATCGCTGCCCTCCAAGGCGTCGCCGACGACGCCGTCGTCACCGCCCAACGCGGGTGAGGCGGTCCAGCTCGCCATGACGCTGAAGGCCGAGGCGGGCGGGGCGTACACGCTGCCGCCGGATTCGCTGCTGCGGCGCAGCCACGCCCGGCCGGTCGACGCCCGCCGCCTCGACGAGACCGCGCGGGTGCTGCAGAACACCCTCGAGCAGTTCGAGGTCGACGCGCGCGTGGCCCGGTACACGCGCGGTCCAACGGTCACCCGCTACGAGGTCGAGCTCGGCCCCGCCACCAAGGTCGCCAGGGTCGTCAGCCTCTCGAACGACATCGCCTACGCGGTCGCCTCACCCGACGTCCGCATCATCGCGCCGATCCCCGGCAAATCGGCTATCGGCGTGGAGATTCCCAACCGCGACCGCGAGTTGGTCACACTCGGCGACATCCTCGGCCCGCTCGGCACCAAGGACGACCTGCACCCGCTCACCGTCGCCCTGGGCAAGGACATCGGTGGCGAGCCCGTGCTGGCCAACCTCGCCGACATGCCGCACGTGCTGATCGCGGGAGCAACCGGGGCGGGCAAGTCGGTCTGCCTGAACGTGCTGGTCACCAGCCTGCTGATGCGCAACGCGCCCGAACAGGTGCGGCTCATCCTGATCGACCCCAAGCGCGTCGAGATGACCAACTACGAGGGCGTCCCGCATCTCATCACCCCCGTCGTCACCCATCCCAAGCGGGCCAGCGAGTCGCTCGCTTGGGCGGTCCGAGAGATGGAGCTGCGGCTGGAGACGCTCGCGCTGGCGGGCGTGCGGAACATCGCCGCCTACAACAAGGCGGCGCGGGAAGGCAAGCTGCCGAAGCTGCCGTCGGCCAGCCTCGACGACGACGGCCGCCCCGACAGGGAGCAGGACCGATCGACCCTGCCCTACATCGTGGTCGTGATCGACGAGCTCTCCGACCTCATGATGGTCGCCCCCAGGGACGTGGAGGACGCCATCTGCCGGATCGCCCAAATGGCCAGAGCCGTCGGGATCCACCTGGTGGTCGCCACCCAGCGCCCGTCGGTCGACGTGGTCACCGGCCTGATCAAGGCCAACATCCCCAGCCGCATCGCGTTCATGGTCGCCAGCTCCCAGGACTCCCGGGTCATTCTGGACGCTGGTGGCGCCGACAAGCTGGTCGGCCACGGCGACATGCTCTACCTGCCAGGAGGGACCTCCAAGGCTCGGCGCGTCCAGGGCGCGTTCATCACCGAGAAGGAATGCGAGGCAGTGGTCGCCTACTGCAAGGCGCAGCAGCAGGCCGCCTACCAGCCCGGCGTGGTAGTCGAGGGCCGCGCCGCCAGCGACGACGGCGACTCCGACGACGACGAGCTGCTCAACCAGGCGATGGAGTACATCGTGCGGTCGGGGCTGGGTTCCACATCGATGCTGCAGTCCAAGCTCAAGATCGGCTTCTCGCGCGCCCGCCGGATTATGGACCAGCTCGAGGACAAGGGCGTGGTAGGGCCCTCGGAGGGCTCCAAACCGAGAGACGTCATGATGACCGTCGAGGAGCTCGAGGAGCTGCGCGGCCGGGAATCCACATACGGCGAGATCGTTGGAGAATAAAGAGAAACAAAGTCCTCGAGGTCGTTGAAGCTGGCTTCTGAGCTGACTACAATCCGCCCTCTCAAGGTGTCGCAAGGTGACCGATCGGGTCGCTTGCCCGGTTCTCAGCGGCGCTCGCAGCCGCCCTACTGAAGGGGTGTGCCGGCCTGAGCAACATCGGCGAGGAGCTCCGCTCGGCGCGAGAAGCGCAGGGGCGAACCATCCAGGAAGCCTCTGCCGCAACTCGAATCAGGCCGAGCTATCTCGAGGCGCTCGAAGGCGAGCGCTTCGATGAGCTGGGCGGCAACGTCTACGCCAAGGGCTTCATCCGCTCGTACGCCAGCTATCTCGGGCTCGACCCGGAGCCGCTGGTGGGCGCCTACCGCTCCCAGCAGCAACCCGAGGCGCCGGTGTTCGAGCGCGCGCCGCGGGCGCTCACCGGGGGGCTCGGCGTCGAACGGCGCCGGCGTGGCCGTTCGAGCTGGCTGCTGATCGGGATCGTCGGCGTGTCGATCGTCCTGGTGGCCTCGCTGTGGTCCCTGCTGAAGCCGCCACGGGCCGCCCATACCTCCCTGACCGCGACCCCGCCGGCCACCGCGCCCCCTACCACCCTCGGGGCGCCGACCACCACCACCACGCCGAAGCCCCAAGGGGTCACCCTGGTGCTGCACTACGTTGGCGCCTCCTGGACGAGGGTGGCCATCGACGGCAAGGTCTCGTTCCGAGGCATCGCTGTCGCCTCCGACCAGCGCACCTTCAAGGCCAAGCGCACGATCGACCTGACGCTGGGTGCGCCCGGGCAGGTCCAGGTGAACGTGAACGGTCAATCGATCGTGCCGGAGAACAACGGCAGCATCTGGCACCGCACGTTCACCGTGGACTCCGGCAACAAGGACGGGACCAACTCCGCGCAGGGGGCGTCAGGCGGGTCCGGCGGAACCTCGGGCACCTCCTCGAACGGCTCCAGCACCGTCACGACCTCTACGCGGTCCAGCGTCGGCTGACCGTACGCCTGGCCCCGGCTGGGCCGTTCCCGGTCGATCGCGCAAACACCTTGGCTCGCTGTGCCTTGCGCCGCATCGCATTCCCGGCGGCGCCCCTGTGGACAACGAAATCACCGTCGGCGGCAAGCCTGGTAGCGTCATGGGGCTTCGCCCGTTCCATGACCCGACCGAGGAGACGCGAGATGCCCGACCACGACCGGCCGCCGACGGTTGCCGTGGTGACGCTGGGGTGTGGCCGCAACGAGGTCGACTCAGAGAACGTCGTCGGGCTCCTGTCCGCATCCGGGTTCCGGATGGTCGCCGATCCGGAGCGGGCCGACGCGGTGGTCGTCAACACCTGCGCCTTCGTCGAGGCGGCCAAGCGGGAATCGATCGACACGATCCTCGCAGCCGCCGACCTGAAGGAGCGGGGTGGGGCGAGCGCGGTGTTCGTGACCGGTTGCCTGGCCGAGCGGTACACCCGTGAGCTGCGCGAGGAGCTGCCAGAGGCCGACGCCATCGTGCCCTTCGCCGACTACAGCCGCCTGCCCGAGCTGCTGCGGTCCCGGCTCGCCAACGGCTCCTCGCCGCCGCTCGCGCCAGCGGACAGCCTTCCGCCTTCCCTCCTCCCCGCCGAGCGCCCGTCGCCCCCGCTCAAGCGGGCCGGTGCCGAGCCGAGGGTGGTGCCGCCGGACGCTTCGCCGCTGGCCTCGCCGGGCGGCATCCCGCCTCCGCTCGTCCCGGCTGGGCGGAGGTCGCTTCCGCTCGTCTTCCCCGCCCCCGCCGGGGAGCGCTTCCCGGCGCGGCCCCTGCCCAGGGCACCCGTCGCGCTGGTCAAGCTGGCGGAGGGCTGTGACCGCGACTGCTCGTTCTGCGCCATCCCCTCGTTTCGCGGCGGCTTCCGCTCGCGGCGGCCGACCGAGGTGCTCGACGAAGTGGCATGGCTCGCCGGCAACGGCGTTTCCGAGATCGGCCTGGTCGCGGAGAACTCCACCAGTTACGGCAAGGACCTCGGCGGGCGGGAGGCGCTGATCCACCTGCTACGTGACCTGGGAGGCATCGACGGCCTGCGCCGCGTGCGCCTCAACTATCTCCAGCCGGACGAGATCACCCCTGGCCTGCTCGAGGAGATGGCCGCCAACCCGGTGGTCTGCTCCTACTTCGACCTCTCGCTTCAGCACGTCAGCGAGCTGGTTCTGCGCCGCATGCGCCGTGGTGGCTCCAGCGCGGCCTTCCTCCGGCTGATCGAGCGCGTCCGATCGCTGGACCCCGACGCGGCCTTCCGCTCCAACTTCATCCTGGGCTTCCCCGGCGAGCGCCAGGCGGACGTCCGCCAGCTTGAGGAGTTCCTCGAAGCGGCGCGCCTGGACTGGGTCGCCTTTTTCCCGTATTCGGCGGAGGACGGTACCGCCGCGCTCGACCTCGATCGGCGCGTGGCCTCCCGCACCGCCCGGGCGCGCGTGGAGCGGGTCCAGGAGCTCCAGGACCGCGTCCTGGCCGAGGTGCAGGCCGGCTGGATCGGCCGGCGGCTCGAGGTGCTGGTCGAGCGCGTCGACGACGCCGGCACCGCCGAGGGGCGCAGCTTCCGGGAGGGTGCCGACTCGGATGGGGTCGTCCGGATCGAGCAGGTCGCGGCCAGACCTGGCGACTACCTTGAGGTCGAGGTCATCGCCGCCGAGGGGCCTGAGCTGCTGGCCCGGCGGATCACCGTCTGACGAGAAAGGCAGGAGAGCGTGCGCTGCGAGATCATCGGGGTCGGCACCGAGCTGCTGCTCGGACAGATCGTCAACACCAACGCCGCGTGGATCGGCCAGCGGCTCGCCGACGTCGGTTGGGACTGCCTGCGGCACACCGTGGTGGGTGACAACGAGGAGCGGATCGCCGCCGCGATCCGTGAGGCGCTCGGGCGGGCCGACGCGGTGATCGTCACCGGCGGTCTTGGCCCGACACAAGACGACGTCACGCGCGAGGCGATCGCCTCGGTTGCCGGGGTGCGCCTGGTGCGACATCCCGAGATCGAGCAGTGGCTCCGGGAGCGCTTCTCCCGGCTCGGCGGTTCCCGGATGGCTGAGATGAACCTCAAACAGGCCGACGTGCCCGAGGGCGGCCGCATTATCGACAATCCCGTCGGCACCGCACCCGGGCTGCTGGTCGAGGTCGACGGCAAGCCGATCTATGCCGTGCCCGGTGTGCCGCGAGAGATGGAACGCATGCTGGAGCAGGCGGTCCTGCCCGACCTCGCCGCGCGGGCGGGCGAGGGCCGGGCGATCGTCTCGCGCACGCTGCGGACCGCCGGGATCGGGGAGTCGCTGCTCGCCGAGCGCCTGACGCCCCTGTGGGATTCGTTGGCGGCCGGCGGAGTCACCATGGCCTACCTCGCCAGCGCGGGAGAGGTCAGGATTCGCCTCACCGCCGTCGGCGGCACCCGCGACGAGGCGCTCGACGCGATCGCCCCGCTGGAGGCCGCCATCCGAAAGGAGCTGGGCGACGACATCTACGGTGTGGACGACGAGACCCTCGAAGCGAAGATCGGCCGCCTGCTGACGGGCGCCAAGCGAACACTCGGCTGCGCCGAGTCGCTGACCGGCGGGCTCGTCGGCGGGCGGATCACGACCGTGGCCGGCTCCAGCGAGTACTACCTCGGCGGCGTGATCACCTACGCCACAGAGGCCAAGGCCGCCGTACTCGGCGTCGACCGGGACCTGTTGACCGAGCAGGGCCCCGTCAGCGAGGCGGTCGCGGGTGCCATGGCGGAGGGCGTGCGGCGCGTCCTCGGCGCGTCGGTGGGGCTGGCCACCACCGGAGTCGCCGGCCCGGCCGACCAGGGCGGCCAGCCGGTGGGCACGCTTTGCCTGGGGGTCGCCGACAGCGACGGCACGG
>Ga0070698_100003786_pt1 | contig 16620 bp, 3 predicted proteins | sample KBSK1502metaG_FD_65477 | JGI IMG/M metagenome (GOLD analysis project Ga0070698, IMG submission 65477) | Corn, switchgrass and miscanthus rhizosphere microbial communities from Kellogg Biological Station, Michigan, USA - KBS K1-50-2 metaG | ecosystem: Host-associated > Plants > Roots >...
CCAGCTGGTGGGAAACACACCGGTGACGGTTGTGAACCTGCAATGGCTGGTGACGGATCAGTTAGGCACGCCGCGCATGGTTGTGGACCAGAGCGGCAGCCTGGCTGGTGTAAAGCGTCATGACTACTTGCCGTTTGGTGAAGAGATTGGTGGACCCCTTGTAGCATTGCTTGGCGGTCGCACGACTGCGCAAGGTTACAGCGGCGACAGTGTGCGCCAACACTTCACCGGCTACGAAGCTGACGGAGAGACAGGCTTGAACTTCGCCGAAGCGCGCTATCAATCAAGTCTTCAGGGCCGCTTCACCAGTGTCGACCCGCTTGGCCGGAGCGCGAGCATCGGCGATCCGCAAAGCTTCAATCGTTATAGCTACGTCAACAACAACCCGACAAATCTGACAGACCCCTCCGGTATGGCACCCCCAGCGCCAGTGATTGGACGTTGCCGCCGCGTTAGATAGAGCTACATGCCGAGGGGGGATGGGTTCAGCCAAGTTCCGGAGAGCACTTGAAACGATTTCTTACTAGACAAGCGCTGCGATTCTAGCAGATATCTTTTCTGTCAAAATTAGTAAGGGTCTTTGTGCTTAGGGCTTAAACGAAAGACTAGGTGAGACGAAGGATGGCGAAGAATGAATAGATGCCCCCATAAGACAGTCCTTGTGTGTACGTTGCTGGTAATTGGCTCCGCGATGGCTTCGTGCAAGACGAGTACAAGCCTGAAGATGACGGATACCTATCCGCCTACTTTTACATTTCACCGCGGTTTGTTCACCGAAGTTAATAGCTTTCCTCTATTCATTGTGGAAGAGATCCACCCAGACAACCTAAGTGTGGGCTTCCTACAGCAAAGGTACGCGAAGAACAAAACTGTGTGGAAAATTGTGCCCGACCCAAAGGTTCCGCATGCCCCGGAGTTAGATAAGCTTCCTCCCATCACGTATGGAACTATCCCCAACGGTTTTATTCAAGAGACACCAAGCACCAGCACGCCACCACCATTTGAACCCGGTAAGGTTTATGAAGCGAGAGGAGCATACGTGTTAATGCCCGACGCAATAGTCAGATTTAAGGTCGAGGCGGACAAAATAACGCCAGTGGTAATTCCAGGTCAGTAATCGCGAGAGTCAACAGTTTTCTATCTAACTTTAGTTCAAATCGAGTTCATGAACTGAGGGTCAGGCTTGGCGATTTTGCGATTCTCGCAATGGACAGCTGCTGATAACCGCGGACATTACCAGCGGGGCCACCGGCCCAATCCTTAGCGACGAGTTCAACGACAACTCGCTGGACACAGGAAAGTGGAGCGTGGTTGATCCGAACTCGCCTGCGGCGGTGAGCGAAACCGGGCAGCGACAGCAAAGCCCCCGAGGCGGCCTATAGCGGTTAATTCATAAAACGTCAGTCGTGATGAGTCCGCTGTCGGCCGCTCCGCGGGCTTTGATTATTTTCGAACAGAGATCCTGGGGTTCCGCTGCGCTTCACCCCAGGCTCTATGCTGTCGTCCGCTTCGCGGACTTCACACCGTCAGCGAGGTTGTGTCATCTGCTTAAGGTGTCTCGTGTGGGGAGTTTGTTTAGTAGCAATCTCGATGTGATCGCTATGATAGAGTTAGAACCCACCTGGTACTTGCTTGTCTAAAGGAGGCTGAGGGAAGAATGGCAAAGTTTGGCTTTGACGCATTCCTGAGCTACGCATCTGAAGATCGAGAGCTTGCCAAGCAAATTGTGGAAAAGCTGCGTTTGAACGATTTCATAATTTGGTACGACGTCGAGCAAATTGCTCCCGGAGAATCATTCAGGTTCGCCCTTGCAGAAGGTCTGAAAGCAAGCCGGCACTTCATAGCACTACTGACACCAGCCTATACGAAACGCAAATGGACGCAACGCGAAGTGGATTTGTTTGATCTGACTGCGGATCGGACGCGACGTCGAATCCTTGGGATTCAGGTCGGACCAATCAAAGCCAAAAAGATCGATCAGGTATTTCGGGTTAGTCAGTGGATACAGTGGAACGGCGACGGTATTGACCCGGCGGCCTTTTGGCTTCTTTTATGCGGCCTTAAGATTGAAAAACCTGGCCCACAAGCGGAGTGGGCAATTAAAGGAACCGAACGCCTCTCCGCTGCCCCCCGGCAGCTCATAACGCCGGCGCCTACAGCTTTGCTTACACAGACCGGCACCGAAGTAACGAATACCAGGACTGACCAGGGAACCTCCAGCGCGATCGGAGAACAAACCACGAGTGCGAAGACCAGGGAAACGCCGAAAGAAGATGATTCGCTACCCAATACCCAAGTGTCACCGGCGGTGGAAGTACCGAGGTCGACGAAGGTAAGGAGCGAGCGCGGCCGAACCTCAAAATCGGTGACGCCGGCGTCGGCTTCGATACCTACAGGGGCATGGGCGTGTGTCGGACCGACCAACATTGGTGGAAGAGCGACGTGTGTGGTCTGCCATCCAACCACGCCCGATATTGTCTGGCTGGGCACAGCGGGCGGCGGCGTTTGGAAGAGTGAGGACTGCGGCAAGTCATGGCGCTACCTTTGGCACCGGCAAGACTGCATGAACGTTGGGTCACTAGCAATCGATCCTCATCAACCCGACACACTGTACTGCGGAACTGGCGAGATCAACCTTTTGGGACCCGCCGGCGTTGGAGTGTTTCGCAGCCTGAATGGAGGCAACACCTGGAGCTTGCTCGCATCTGTTAAGAAGCACAATCTTCCCAAACGAATCGGTGTTGTCGCGATCGATCCCTTTGACTCCAAACACATTTGCCTGGGAGGGGTAGAACTAACCGACGGTGATTTCGGAGGAATGCACGCGTCCCACGACGGCGGTCGAACATGGAGGCGCGAGGATTCTCTGTCAGAGTACAGTCACAGCTGCTATTCAATCGTCTTTCACCCAGCTCGCAAAGGGGTAATATTCGCTACCTTTGTCGAACCAGGATTCCAAAGTGGCATCTGGCGCTCAATTGATGGAGGCCGAACCTGGAAGCATCTACAGGAGGGGTTGCCATCCGCAGATTCTTTCAACCGGACTAGTCTGGCTATCGCTCCCTCGCAGCCTGATGTCATTTACGCTATTGCAAGTAATTTCAATGAAGATGGAGACGTGCTTGGTGTCTTCGTCAGCAACGACATGGGATCCCACTGGAAACCGATCGGCGGTTCGCACTTCAAGAATGAACGCCACATGATGGGGGCGACCACCATAGCGGTGCACCCCCAGGATCACCGTTTTGTAATTTGTGGCGGTGAAGATTTGCATCAGACGAGCGACGCCGGCACAAAATGGCGTCATTTAACGCGTTGGGATCTGGAGCGGGGAGACAAAAAATACGCACACTCATCTCACAATGGATTAGTAATGCCCGCCCGTGCTCCGGGTCGAATTTACGATGTCAATAACGGTGGTATGGATTTCAGCGAGGACGGCGGTCGGCACTGGATAAACCGGAGCAAAGGCCTCGCGGTTACGCCTTACTACAATGTTGCCGTAGCGCCCAGCGATTCACGATGTTACGGCGGTGGCACCGATTCGAACGGCGTTGTGGTTACCACGACCGGGCGACCCGACGATCATTTTGAATTGCTAGGTGGTTCGGCCGGCACTTTGGTCTTCGATCCGAAGGACTCTTCGCGTCTCTTAGCATCCTACTACAACATGAATATTTACCGGGTGCGAGGTTCCCGCTGGACCGATATCACGCCCCCGGCGCCGCAAGCAGAAAAAGAAAGTGTTTGGGTGGCCGTCATCTGTATGGCTCCCGCGAATCCTAAAACCATTTTTACCGGATCTTATCGGTTGTGGCGGACCAGGAATGATGGACAGAGTTGGGAAATAGTTTCGCCGGCGTTTGACGGGAGCGCCATCAGCACAATCGAAGTTTCAAAAGCGAACCCTAAGAGAGTCTTTGTCGGCACTGAAAAGGGTGGTGTTTTCCGCAGTCTGGATGCGGGCGAGTCGTGGTCCAACAATATCGCCGGCGCATCGCTACCCAGAACCACTGCCAGCTGCATCCGCTCAAGTCCTATCGACGCAGATGTCGTTTTTGTTTCAGTCACCGGCTTTGGGAGATCTCATGTGTTTCGCTCGGATGATGGCGCCAGGAGTTGGATTGATGTCGATCGAGGATCTCTGCCTGACGTTCCGCATCATGCGATTGTGATACCTGATGATCAGCCAGGGACGGTTTACGTCTGTAATGATATGGGAGTTTTCGTCTCAACCGATCTCGGCAATCAGTGGCAAGATTTGACCGGAAACTTGCCGAATACGATGATTCACGATTTGGTTTACCACCAGGACGGCGGTCTATATGCGGCTACGTTTGGCCGGAGTATCTGGCGCCTGCAGGTTCGGTAAGCTTTTGCAAGTGTGCCAACAAGGTGTGCATATCCGATAAGCTTTAGCTTGTCGCTACTTCGACAACGACAAACTAAAGTTTGTCGGACAATCCTCAATCTATTGACGCCATTTCACCGCTGTACTACTCTTGCGCCGCTAAAAGCGAATTCGACAAGACGAAGTACCAGCTTCGCGGCCTGCCCGATCAATAACATTACCAACCTTTTCCGTTACGTCGTCGGTCGATGATCGATGGCTCGAATAGTCTGATCGCATTACAGTTCCGAACAAGAGGATATCGAAATGAAGTCCACGCCCCGGTTCTTTCTAACGAATAGATCCAAACGTCTCCTTCTACTCACGCTGGTTTCACTGGTTGCAGTCGCAGCGCTTGTGAGTCTTGCTGTGTCCGCAAACAAGGCGAACCGCGCCGCGAAGGCCAGAGCCGAGCAGTCGGCAAATACAAAGTTGGCCATCAATCCTCTTGTTCAGGACAAGCAGCCAAATGCTCCGAATGCGGCGGTGATCGCCGCCACGCTGAGTGACAACACCGCGGCGGCTACCAGGCTCACACCCGGGAGCACGATCAATTACACGGCCACGATCACAAACAGCGGTGCAGCCAGTCCGGCGGATGATGCCACCAACCTCAACTTCAGCGCTCCGCTCGATGCCAACACAACTTTAGTAGCTGGCTCAGTTCACGCGTCGCCGATTGCTCGTAATGACACTTACAACTGGGTCGGCAACACACAGCTCGATACCGCCGCGCGTGCGCTTCCTGCAGTTACCGGCAACGACGTTGCGGTTAATGCACCGGGCGGCACCGACACTTTCACGGTTACCGCGATCGCCGGTGGCGCCACTTCCCAGGGCGGCACGGTGACCCTCCTGTCTCCCAGCGGCGCTTTCACCTACACGCCGCCACTGGGGCGGCCAAATATCGGGGATGGCGCTTCAGTCAACGACACCTTTACCTACACGATTACCAACAGTGCTGACCCGAGCCTGACCTCTACCGGGACTGTCACAATCACCCTTACCGGCCGCGTCTGGTATTTACAAGCGGGCGCAGCCGGCGATGGACGCAGCAACACTCCTTCGAGCAGCCCGGCGGCGATGTCGACGGCAGCGGACAAGAGCACTGACGTTTTCTACATCTTCTCGAACGGCGCCAGCTTGAACGGCCCCTTTAGCGTCGATGCCGGGCAGCAGCTCCTCGGTCAGGGTGTCAACCTCGTCGTCAACGCTATCACCTTATTTACTGCAGGAGCGGCGCCGACTACCACCAACACGGCAGGCAGTTGCGTCGCGCTGGCAGGAGCGCCTGGCAACAACACGCTCTCAGGTTTCAATCTCGGTAACTGTACCGGTGGCACGGCGATCACCGGCGCGAACGTCGGCACTCTGAATGTCAGCACGATGACGATAAATACCAACGGCGGCGCGCTTGATCTAACAGGCGTTGGTGCGCCTACGGTCAGCGTGGTCCTGGGTGGCTTAACGGCGACCGGTGGTACGGTCGGCGTAAATCTTGTGGGGATGAACGGAACAATCAACCTCGCTGGTGGAACGTTAAGCGGAGCGAGTGCCGCTGAATTCACCGTTAGCGGAGGCGCCGCTACGGTCACCTACACTGGTGTCATAACGCAGAACAACGCGCAACGAGTCGTCAACGTTCAGGGTACTACGGGCGGCAGTGTGACTTTGAGCGGTACGATCACGGGAGGCGCGAGCAGTTTGGGCGTGCACATTGGCGACACCAGCGCGGTCAACGGGAACGTTAGCTTCACCACTCTCAACCTGGGCACCATCGGTGCCCGCATGACCAATCAAGCCGTTACTATTACTAATGGCGGAAGCTCGGCGATTTATTCCCTCGGTACAGTTGGCATCTTCACCACCGGCGCCGCCGCCCAGGGCATTGCGGCCACTAACTTCGACGGCACAATCAACAGCACGTTGGGCACGGTAGACTCAAGCAGCACGACTGCCATTAACATCGATGGCCCGGCCGGTTTGACGACCCTGGGCATGACGCTCACCAGAGTTGATTCCGCCGGCGGTACAGCAAATGGAATCAGTATTCAGGACACCAACGGCAGTTTCACCGTGAATGGCGACGGCAGCAATACAGCGGTCGGAGGTAATGGCACGGGCGGCACGATCTCGAACAAATCTGGCGCGGATGGCAACAACACGCAGGGCAACGGTGTTTTTCTGAACGGTGCGGCAGGGATCACGCTACGCCGAATGACAATCAACGGTACGAACCAGAATCACGGTATCCGCGGTATTGGTGTCAGCAACTTCACGCTGGAGTATTCGACGGTAAACGGCACGAACGGCACGAGTACAGGCTTGGACGAGGGCAGCGTTAACTTCGACAACTTGACGGGCTCCGCCGCGATGACCAACTGTCTAATTGAGGGCGGGCTCGAAGACAACCTTAACGTTGTCAACACCTCGGGTTCGCTCAATCGACTAACAGTCTCCGGTAGCACGTTCGGCTTCAACAACACAACTAACGGTAACAACAACATTCTCATTGAATCGCAGAACGCCGGTACGACACTGAACTTCACGCTTAAGTCATCCCTCATCAAAGGTGCGCGCGCCGACTGGATCAACGTGAGCAATAATTCCAGCTCGACGGGTGACACGGTAATCGGCGGGCCGCTGGTGGCGGATGGGAATACGTTCGATAACCTCGGGGCGAATCATAATGCGGGTTCAGCGGCGGGCGGCAACCGCGTCGTATTTGGCGGCGTCGGTAGTTCGACTGTAGACATTCGCAACAACACGATGAAGGGCTCGTTGGGCGAGGCCATACGGGTGAGATCGACTGCAACTGGAGCACTTACTGGGACGGTCAATGCTCGGGTCCGCGATAACGTCATCGGCGTTCAAGCCACTGCCAACTCTGGTTCCTCCGAAGGCTCAGGCATCTTTGCCTTTGGCGATGGCGGAAGCGACATGACCATAGCCATCACCAACAATCAGGTCTTTCAATACAACAACCACGGCATCCGTTTGTTATTCGGCGACGAGATCAACAACGGCTCGAATTTCGCAGTGACGATCACTGGCAACCTGGTCAAGAGCCCCGGGAATATCAACACCGACTTCAACGGCATCAACCTCAATAACGGCAGTGTAGGAGCGACAGATGACTTCACTTCGTGCATAGACATAGGCGGAGCAGGTGCTTTGAAGAACGACATTACCGGAAGCGGTAGTGGGTCAATCCCACCGAACAACGCAAACCTCCGTCTGCAACAGCGGTTCAACACGAGCGTCCTCTTGCCGGGATACGCCGGACCCGCTAAAGATGCTGGCGACGGTGAGGTTGCGGAAGTTGATACCTATCTGACTGGTAGGAATACTCTCACTACTGTTTTCGCAAACAATTCCGCCGGCGCCGTCGGTGGCTACTTCAACTCGCCCGGTGGAGGAGCGTGCGCTCAACCTTCATTCAGCGCGCCAATTGAAGATGGCCAGAACATTGGGAGCCATCGTCCCGACGAGGGCAGTGTTGGCCAACCGATGATTCTCCTGCCGGCCGTTTATCAAGCCTTGAGTCAACCAAATTCCCACGGGGTCAAAGCTTCGGAAACGACAACAGGCAAACAAGAAACACTTCCAGTTGGCAGCTCAAGAGTCATTAAGAAATCTATCGCGAGAGCTCAGCGAAAACAGAGCGAGCCGCTTGTTTCGCATCACGCGGTGCGCAGTTTTAAGAACGCTTTCTCGCAAGAACCCAACGCACCGACAGCCGGCGAGAACGTGACTCTCAATACGATTGCGACGTTCCCGGCTGGCGGGAAGTCGATCACTATTAAGTATTCGGCGACGGTGAACACCACTGTGTTGACGGCCAGACAAGCCAGCACGCAAGGCACGATCACTGCCAACGGCGGCGCTATCAGTGTGCAAACCGACGATCCGGATGTGGGCGGAGTTCAGGCCACTATTACCTTGCTCGACACCACGCTTACGTGGACTGGTGATACCAGCACCGATTGGAACGATGCTGCCAATTGGGATCGACCAGGCGCGGTGCAGTCAAGCTATGCGCCTGGCGTCAGCAATCCGGCAGTCAACGATGTGGTTATTCCCAACGTGGGCGCGCAACCAACCATCAGCACCACCGACATTGGTATTTACAGCTTGAACATCTCCAATGGCCGCACGCTGACGATTACCAACCCTCGCGTGCTGACGATTGGTGGTTCACCGGGAGGCGATCTGACACTCGATGGCATCATCAGTGGCGGCAACCTGAACCTGGGAACCGGCGCACATGCCATCAACAACGCGGGCGGCACCGGTAGCCTGTCGTCAACCAACGTGGCGACAGTGCTGAGCGGTGGCGGCGTAACGCTAAACAACAACCTGCAAGCGGGTGCACTGGCAGTGAACGCCGGAGGCTCGATGACAATCGCTACCCGGACCTTGTCTCTCAATGGCACAGGCGGATTGGTTGTCCCGGGCGGCGCCACGTTCACGACCACGGCCAGCACCGTGATCTTCAACGGTACCGCAGCGCAACAGGCTGCCGGTATCGCTTACAACAACCTGACTATTAACAACACCGCGGCCGGAGCGCCGAATGCTCTGGGCGCGACCCTGGCCGGAAATGCCACCATCAATGGCGTGCTGGCCCTAACCAGCAACGATCTCAACACTGGTGGCTTCACCTTGACGCAGCCGAATACGACTGCCTCAACCGGCGCCGGTGATGTTGTGGGAGCGGTGGCGCGCACTGGTGGTCCCTTTGGCCTGATCTCGTTGACGTTTGGTAATCCCAACAACGTCATCACCTTCACTGGCGCCGGCACCAGGCCGACGACGATGACGGTGGTCATGGCGAAAGCAGCACCGGCAACCTACGCCGCGGCTGTGCAGCGCAACTACACCATGAGCCAGACCGGAGGTTCCCTGTTTACGGCTACGGTGCGTCTGCACTATCTCGACAGCGAGTTGAACGGGAACACACCGGAAGCAAACCTTGGTCTGCGCCGGTTCAGAACTGCTGACAGTCATTGGGTAGCAGCTCCGCCGCCGCCGGGCGTGCCCACGCGGGATGGAGCCGCCAATTGGATTGAAGCCACTGGAGTCTTAGCGGCAGATTTGGCGACGCAGTGGACCTTCTCAACGCTGGTGCCGACAGCCTCGGACGGCGTCGTTAGCGGTCGCATCGTTGACGGCAGCGGCAATCCAGTCGAAGGCGCAGTAGTGAGATTGGAAGGAACACAGAACCGCAAGTTCATTACCGACGCGAATGGCTTCTATCGCTTCGACAATGTAGCGACCAACGGTTTCTACACGGTCACACCTTCGCGCGCTAACTACAGCTTCACGCCGTCAGTGCGATCGTTTAGTCAGATCGGCGAGTCGACGGAAGCTGCGTTTGGGGCGACGCTGTCAACCAGCACGCTCGCGAATCCATTGGATACGCCCGAATACTTCGTGCGGCAGCACTACATCGATTTCCTGAATCGCGAACCGGATGAAGCCGGCTTCAACTTCTGGAGCGATCAGATAATCGAATGTAGTACTGATCAGAACTGCTTCGAGCGGCGGCGCCAGAACGTTTCGGCTGCCTTCTTCCTCTCGATTGAGTTCCAACGAACCGGCGGGGTGGTCGATGGACTCTACCGCGCCGCCTACGGGGTTCGACCCGATTTCGCGCACTTCCTGCCTGACACAAGGACGGTTGGGAACGGGGTTCGAGTGGGCAGCGACGGCTGGGAGGCGTTGCTGGCAACCAACACGGAAGCGTTTGTTAACAGCTTCGTCAATCGAGCTGAGTTCCACGCGGCTTACGACAACCTGAGCGATAGCCAGTACGTCGACACGCTTATTTCGCACACCGGAGTGAGCTTCACATCGGCTGAGCGCGATGCGCTGTTGAGTGGACTGGGTACAGGCTCAATGACACGAGCCCAGACGCTCAGGAGTATTGCGGAGAACGGTAGTTTCGTCAGCGCGAAGTTCAACGAAACGTTTGTGATGATGGAATACTTCGGCTACCTGCGACGTGACGCTGACGCCCCGGGCTTCGCTTTCTGGCTGAACAAGCTGAATCAGTTCAACGGCAACTTTGAACAGGCGGAAATGGTCAAGGCGTTCATCGTCAGTGGTGAATACCGCAGCCGCTTTCCAAAATAATTTTGGAGTGCGCTGACCTGTCAGCGCTTTGGCCGGCTGCGACCTGTCGCAGCCCCGTGGCGAGTAGAGTCTAGCCAGGCATTGCGGCGTCAAGCCGCCGCAGACCAAAGCGGCGACAGGTCGCCTCACTCCAGAGAGTGGCCGCGGATTTTCACGGATCAATGCGAATAAGAAATGCAACTAATTCTGATCTGCGCACATTCGAGTGAATCCGGGGCTAATTCAAGAACGGGCGCCTCGTCGAAGGGGACACCCCGAAGCAAAGACCTTCCCGTGCTTAGCGCTACCCTCCGCCGGCTACTATCTTTCACGTGAACCACTTCTTAACAGTTTCTTAAGATCATTGACCCACCGCATTGCCTATAATATTCTTGTGCCACTTCCAGAAGCGATGCGGCATGTGAAACCCAGTTCGTTATTCCGCATTCTTAAGTTCTTGAATCTCCGACAAAGGCAAATAAGGATAATAAGCATGAAGAGTGTTCTCTCGCCGTACCTGTACAGCCTCCGTAGTCTCGTGTTTGTGAGTTTGCTTTCAATTGCAACGGCCACCGTCATACTGACTTTCGCCGCGTCTGGCCCAAAATCCGGTAACGCTTTGAACATTCCTACAAACAGTACGGCAAACAGCTCCGTCAAAGCTGGTCTTGCACCGGCTTCAGACAAAGAGCAAGTTCATCCCTTATCGCTGGCGGCCGAGGATCTGAATCGAGACGGCTTTCCCGACCTTGTTGCCGGTTATGCGACTGATAGCGGCGGCTCGATTGTTATTCATTACGGCAATCCTGAGGCCTTTGGTCCCACCAGGCCCGAAACACTGGAAGGCATCGCACACGGTAATTACCCGGAGCCATTTCTTCCTGACACTAAGTCCCAAAAACTTCCAGAGGCACCGGACTTTTTGGCGATAGGCGACTTTGATCGCAGTGGCTCTGTTGAAATTCTATTTGGCGCCCGCAACAGTAACGCGATGTACCTGGTCCGCACCGATAATGCAGGCACCTTGCAAGCGCCAGAGCCTATCAGTTTGCCTGGACAAGTCACTGCTTTCACAACCGGTATCGTGAATCAGGTAGACACAAGGCCAGGGGCGGTGCTGGGACTCAGCGGACCCGGAGGGAAAGAGATTCTGGTTTTCAATGGCACTCAGGGAATTCTGGGCGAGCCTCTGCGACAGCCATTGCCTGCCGCTGCGACCGAAATCGCGCTGGGAAGGTTCGATGATGATACTTCGCCGGATCTGGCGGTTGTCGCCGGCGCACAACTTTTCACTCTACATGGAATAGATGCTCAAGCTTCCGTCTCATCTGAAATGCCTACCCGCTCCGGAGCATTGATTCCCATCCAATTACCATTCGCGGTTCGCGCGGTTGCGGCTGGGGATTTCATCTGGGATCGGGCCGGGCGTATGGAACTGGCGGTGGCGTCGGATAGCGGCAATGTGAGCATCTTGTCGCGCGGCACGCTGAACACAGAGCCCTTAAACGATGAAGAGATCAGAGGAGTGCGCCAGCGTATCGCCGAAGCGCGAGATGGACAGGGACCATTAGTTGATGAACAGATGGCCGAGCAGTTGGATTGGCAAGTCGCCGAAAGTACCGCAATTAATATTTCAAATATCGATGAGGCTCGCCAGTGCGTTTTGGTTAACGCCTTACTGTCAGGCCACAACTCAAGCGATCTGTTGGTTGTGAATCCCGGTGAACGTCAATTGCAGATCGCCACGAAAAAAGACTCGGAGCTAAGCGCAACCAGCGAAGGAGGGGAATCGACGGCACAGGAAGTTAAGTCGATCGTAGTCGAGGGCAGTCCGGTAGCGGTCTTATCAATGCGGCTGGGTGTTCTTGCTCGTCCGGGTCTGGTCATATTGCGCCAGGGTTCTACCGAGCCCATCATGATTCCTTCCGCGCCGACTGCCGTTTTTACGGTCAGCAAAATAACCGACACAAATGATGGTACGTGTAACGCTGATTGCAGCTTGCGTGAAGCCGTCGTCGCTGCTAATGCCACGCCCGGCTCTACTATTCTGTTTGCCGCCGCGTTGAACGGATTGCCAATTCAGTTGACGCGCGCTGGTGACGATAACACTGCCGCGAATGGCGACCTCGATATCAATGCTGACGTTACTATTACGGGTAACGGCGCCGCAAATACGATTATTCAGGGCTCCAGCAGCGCCACCTTCACTGGCAACATGGGAGACAAAGCAATCGGCATCAATCAGGATGGAACGCATACGACCTTGAATGTCAGTATGTCCGGGTTAACTGTTCGTTTCACCAGGAACGATATAGCAGTCAATGCCGCCTTTACTCAGACAGGTGGCGGTATGGATATTTTTCTTACCGGCACGGGCGCGATGCCGGGACCAACAACCACACTCACCAATTGTACGTTTGACAGTAATGCCAGCCTTCACAGCTATGGTGGCGGCATCAACATTGACAGCGGTACCGTGGCAATGCCAGTGACGACCAATGTGTTTCGAGGCACAGTGCAAATCACCGGTACCACGATCTCAAACAACAAAACTCTAAGCACTTCGCTGGCTGATAACCCGCCCGCAGGCGGCGGCCTTAATCTTTTCGCCGACCAACACAACGTTACCTTTACCACCTGTTCCATCACCGGCAACCAGACCTCACTTGACATTCGGTCCAACGCCGGTGGCATCAACATGCGTCACAGCAACGGCGGTACCATCACCTTGACCAATACCGCCGTCAATAACAACATCGCGGGTTCGGACGGGGGCGGGATACTTATTGCCAGCGTTGGCGGCCAGACCGTGGTGATGACCGGCGGCAGTCTGACCGGCAACACGGCCACCGGAACCAGCGATAGCGGCGCCGCGGGCGGCATCTTCAACGCTAACAATGTGGGCAGCACTTCCCTTTCCGGCGTGACTATCAGCAACAACATCGCTACGGCCGGGCCAGCCGGCTTTGGCGGTGGCGTCGTGGATGGGGCAAACACGCCGCTGTCCATAAGCAACTGTACGATCAGCGGCAACTCGTCCGATAACGGCGGCGGCGTGGCCACCACCAACGTAGGTGGCACACAGACAACGACCATCACCAACGGCACGACGATCAGCGGCAACACCGCCACCAATGCCGGCGGTGGTGTGTTTGTAACCAGCGGCACTGCATCGCTAAACGGCATCACCATTGACAGCAACACGGCGGCCAGTGGCGACGGCATCGCGGTGGTAGCTACGGGCATAGCCAATTGTGCGGGCACCATTAACGTAAATGGAGGAGACAGCATCAGTCTCACCGGTGGCTCGTTTACTTCAACCAGCGGCACCTTAAATCTGACCGGAGACTTCACGCGCGACACCGCCGCCACTTTCAACCACGGCAACGGCACCATCAATTTCAATGGCACGACGGCGCAGAACATCAATGGCACCGCCACAAGTGAGACTTTCAACAATTTTATCGTCAACAAGACCGCGGGGACCTTGGCCACAGGCGGAAGCACCAGCAGTCTGATCATGAATAACCTGACGATGACGCTCGGCACCTTTACGGCGCCTGCGACCCTGGACATCAACGGCAACACACTCTTGACTGCGGGTACCTTAACCGCGGGAACTACAATCACGGCCGCCGGCAACTGGACGAACAATGGCGGAACGTTCACGCCGGGCGCGGGCCTAATCACATTTGACGGTGGAGGCGCTCAGGCAATTAATGGCAGCGCCGCGAGCCAAACATTCAATAACTTCGCCGTCAACAAGGGCGGCGGAACATTAAGCACCGGTGGTAGCACGACCAGCATCGTGACAAATAACCTCACGATGACAGTCGGCACTTTTACCGCCCCGGCAACGCTCGACATCAACGGAAATACGCTGTTAACGGCCGGCACACTGACGGCTGGAGCTAACATTACGGCAGCCGGCAACTGGACAAACAACGGCGGCACGTTCACACCGGGTGCCGGCACCGTGACCTTCGACACCGCAGCGGCGAACAACTTGAACGGCACCGCAGCCACTCAGACTTTCAACAATTTCGTACTGAACAAGAGCGGTGGGTCGCTAACGGGGTCCGGCAGCACCACGACACTTACGCTCAATGGCAGCATGACGTTGACCGCGGGCACCCTTGCGGCAGGCACCATCACGAACGTAGGTCTCCCGGGAAATTGGACCAACAATGGTGGCACGTTCACTCCGGGATCGAGCAACGTAACTTTCAATAGCAACTCCGCAGCACAAAGCATTAATGGCACGGCGGCCACTCAAAATTTCTTTACCATCACCGTCAACAAACCTGGCCAGACCCTAAGCACCGGCGGCAGCACCACGGCCCTCGACCTTGACGGCAGTCTGGTGTTAACTGCAGGTACATTTCCTGCTCCCGCCACTCTCAATATCGGTGCCAGCTTCACTGAGGACACAGGCTTTACTTTCACGCCGCCTCCCTCGATAACTTTCGATAGCGCTACGGCAGGAAACATCAATGGCACTCTGGCCACCAAGACGTTCAACGACATCGTCATTAATAAGACGAATAGTTTGACCGGCTCGGGCGGCACGACGGCCCTAGATATCAATGGCAGCCTGACGCTCACGGCTGGGACCTTAGTTGCAGGTACAGCCACGACGATGACTGTCGCCAACAGTTGGGCCAACACAGGAACATTTACGGGCGGCTCTGGTACGGTGATTTTCGACGGTAACAACAACACCCAGGCGCTGACGGGAAGCACCACTTTCAATAATCTGACGATCAATCACACCGGCACCGGCAATGCGACGGCTGCTGGCAGCACGCTCACTGTAAGCGGACTCCTGCGCGTGCAAGGCGGTACGTTTATCAGCAGTAGCACCTTCAACAATGTGCAGATTGATAGCGGCCAAACGTTGCAAGGTACCAACGGCACGACGATGAACGTGTCCGGGAATTGGACTAACAACGGAGGCACGTTCACCCCCAGCGGCAACACCGTTAACTTCAATGGCGGAGCTGCTCAGAGCATCAACGGCACGGCAACCACTCAGACTTTCGACAACTTCACGGTGAATAAGACGATTGGCATAGCACTGACCGTTGCAGGCAGCACGACTGTGCTGGATATCAACGGTAATGTGACGCTGACCCAGGGTATTTTTGCGGCGGGCACAGCTACCGCAATCACCGTCGCCGGAAATTGGACCAACAACGGCGGCGTGTTTACGCCGGGAACAGGAACGGTCACGTTTGACGGAGGCGTTGGTCAGACGATAGGTGGGACGACGGCGACTACCTTTGGTAATTTGACCAACGGAAACGCCAGTGGATTGGCGATGACGAATGACAACACAGTCAACGGTGTACTCGCTCTAGGGGGCACCGACATTACCGTGGCGGCGACGAAGACTCTGACGCAGTCGAGTACGATTGCTTCAACCGGCACCTCGGACGTCGTCGGAGCTGTAAGGCGAACTGGTGGTCCGTTTGCGGCAGCGACTACGCTGACTTTCGGCAATCCTACCAACCAGATCACCTTTGGCGCCGCCGGCACAAAACCCACCGATCTGACAGTGAACCTGGCGAAAACTGCGCCACCCAATCCGAACGGTTACGCAGCGGCGGTGCTGCGAACTTACACCATCTCAAAGACCGGCGGGGCTGGTTTTACTGCCACACTCCGCTTGCACTATCTCGATTCGGAGTTGAATAGTAACGCCGAACCGCTCCTGAGTTTGCGCTTTGAAAGGACTGGCGACCTGCACTGGGTGGCAGCCGTGCCAAGCGTAGTGGATCAAGTCAACAACTGGGTGGAGAGCAACACTGTGTCAGACACAATGTTGCCGGTGCGCTGGACCTTCAGCTCGCTGGTGCCGACCGCATCAGGCGGCGTCATTACGGGACGCATCATCGATGACAACGGTAATTCAGTTGCAGGTGCTGTGGTGAGATTAGCCGGCACGCAGAACCGCAAGTTCATCACTGACGCGAACGGCTTCTATAGCTTCGACAATGTAGAGACCAATGGCTTCTACACGGTCACGCCTTCACGCGCCAACTACAGCTTCAGTCCTACGGAGCGTTCGTTCAGTCAGGTTGGACAAGCCACGGAAGCAACCTTCAGCGCGA
>Ga0070698_100003787_pt1 | contig 16619 bp, 12 predicted proteins | sample KBSK1502metaG_FD_65477 | JGI IMG/M metagenome (GOLD analysis project Ga0070698, IMG submission 65477) | Corn, switchgrass and miscanthus rhizosphere microbial communities from Kellogg Biological Station, Michigan, USA - KBS K1-50-2 metaG | ecosystem: Host-associated > Plants > Roots >...
GCCGGTCCTGTTCAGCCTCCCGCAGAAGCGGCTCAGCTCGCAGACGTCGATCGTGTCGCCAAGATCAAGGACCGGCCGGGCGTTCACCGACCTGGCGCAGGCAGTCGCGGCCGGGCTCGGCGACGGGAATCACGTGATCCTGGTGGCCGGGACATCGGCCGGCCAGAGCGGCAGTGTGATCGCGGCGAATCTCGCCGCCACCCTGGCCAGGACCCGGTCTGAGGTAATCCTGGTCTGCGCGGACCTGCGGGACGCGGTCACGCCGCAGCTGCTCGGGGTCGGCGACGGCCGCGGGCTCGCGGAGGTACTGGCCGGCACGGCAACCGTCAGCGAGGTCGCCAGACGGCCCGCGGAGGTCGCGCGGCTGCGGGTCATCACGCCAGGCGTGGACACCGCGGCTGCGCTTAATCACCTGCAGTACGATGCGACCAGGCGGATAGTCGCCGAGCTGCAGCGGGACGCCCGGTACGTGGTCATCGAGGCGCAGGCAACCGGCGACGGCGCCGACACCTTCAGCCTGGCCGAGTTCGCCGATGCCGCGCTCGTCGCGATAGAGGTGTCCGGCACCAGGCGGACCGAGGCGGCCGACAGCATCCGGCGGCTGGACCGGATGCGGACGGCCGTGCTTGGCGCGGCTGTGCTGCCGCCGATCCGCGGCAAGTCCCGGGCCGCGGCGCGGGCCGCAAAGGCGAAGCCGGAGCCGCGCCTTGCGCAGGCCAAGCCGCGGCCAGGGCAAAGCCAGGTCAAGCGGACCATCCCGGCCGACTCCAGGCCGCGGGTGCTGCCCGGGCAGGGTCAGCCGCAGCGCACCGGGACGTCGGCGCCGCGTGGGGCCGGCGAAACCTGGCCGCTGCCGCGCGTGACGGTAGCGTCCGCGGCCGAGCAGAAGGGGCCGGCGCCGGACGATCCCGCAGAGAAGGCCGCCGGGGGCAGCTGACCATGCAGGCTGGGCTGGAGCCTGGACCGGGGCATTACGCGGTAGCCGTCGCCGCGGCCCGGACACGGCCATGACAACCGACGCGCCATGACGGCCCAGCTGCGGCAGACCCGCCAGGGCGGCCGGGCCATCGGCGGCTACCGGACCGTCGACGGTTACCGCGCTGGGCAGCCCGCTGGCCAGACGGATTCCGGCTGGCCAGCGCGTTCCGGCCGGCCAGCAGGCGCTAACAAGCGCCGTCCGGTGAGGCGCTGGCTGGCGAGTCATCCGGGCTGGCCGATAACGGCCTTGCTGGCCGGTTATCCGCTGTGGTGGGCGCTTGGCGTGGCCGATTTCATGTGGATCATCCTGGCGGTGCCGATGGCGGCCCGTATGCTGGCCTGGCACCGGGCCGGCAGCCGGAAAATCCGGGTGCCTGCGGGCTTCGGCGTGTGGCTGCTCTTCCTGCTCTGGGTACTGGCCGGGCTCCCGATGCTCTCGCTGACCGCGCCGGGAACGGTGCACAGCGCGATCAGCCACCGGCTGATCTCGTTCGTGCTCAGAGCGGCTTTCTACTGCGGCGTTACCGTGCTGCTGCTTTATGCCGGGAACCTGACCGAGCGCGAAATGCCCCGCCGCAAGCTCGCCTGGCTGCTCGGGCTGGTCGCGATATACGCCATCGGCGGCGGGGTCGCCGGGGTCCTGGCGCCCAGTTTCCAGTTCAGCTCGCCGACGTTGCTGCTCATCCCGCACAGCCTGCAGGCCAACGTGCAGATCCAGGCATCGATGCATCCTGGCCTGGCCCAGGTGCAGAACGTATTCGGGACCATCGCCGGGCAGGGGCGGCCGAAGGCGCCGTTCGACTACACCAACGCCTGGGGGGACAGCCTGTCCATCCTGCTGCCCTGGCTGATCGTCGCCTGGTGGCTCACCGGGACCCGCAGGCAGCGGCTGATCAGCGGCGCGGCCATGGTCATCGCGCTAGTGCCGCTTGTCTACTCACTGAACCGGGGGGTCTGGATCGGGATCGGGCTGGCCGCGTGCTACCTCGCGGTGCGGATGGCCGCCCGCGGCAAGGTCGGCCTGCTTGTCGCGATCCTGGCCGGGATCGCCGTGGTTGGCGTGGCGGTGGTCGCCACCCCGCTGCATGGCGTCATCAACCAGCGGCTGCAGAACGGGAAGAGCAACGACTTGCGGGCGACCCTGTCCGCGGTGGCGATAAAGGATGCCCTGGCCTCGCCGGTCGTGGGATATGGCGACACCAGGCAGGAGATCGGCAGCCCGAGTTCGATCGCGATCGGGCCGACCGCCAATTGCGGGAACTGCGGCCAGACTCCGGTTGGCGGAAACGGCCAGCTGTGGCTGCTGCTGATCTGCAATGGCATCGTGGGCGCGGCGCTCTATCTCGGCTTCTTCGCCTTCGGATGCTGGCGGTACCGGCGAGATACCAGCCCGTACGGGCTGGCTGGCGTGCTGGTACTGCTGCTTTCCTTCGTCTACATGTTCACCTACGTCGCGGTGATCGCCCCGCTTGGCTTCACCATGCTGGCCTACGCGCTGCTCTGGCGCAATGAGCTAGCTCGCCGGTCGGCCGCCAGCGGGCCGCCCAGGGCGGCCATCGCGCCGGAGGACCGCGCCGACGCCGGCGGATTGCCTGCGTGATGGCGCAGGCGTCCTGGCAGGCGCGGGTAAGGCCAGACCGGCGCGCGGGGCAGGCCGGCCAGGACCTCGGCCGGAACGGCCGGGAACCCGGGTCGGCGGCCGGCCGCGGCCCAGGGGATGCGGGCCGGACCGGGCCAGGGCCCGCCGGGCAGGATCAGGCATGGCCGGAACACGCGGAGCCGGAACACGCGGAGCCGGAACACGCGGAGCCGCAGCACGCGGAGCCGCAGCACGCGGAGCCGCAGCACGCGGAGCCGCAGCACGCGGAGCCGCAGCACGCGGAGCCGCAGCACGCGGAGCCGCAGCACGCGGAGCCGCAGCACGCGGAGCCGGAGCGCGCGGAGCCGCAGCACGCGGAGCCGGAACGCGCGGAGCCGCAGCAGGCCTGGCCGGAGCCCGCCGACCTGGACCTAACCTTGCCAATGCATGCCCTGCCGTGGCCCGACGGGCCAGCCGGGCACGGCCAGGCCGGGACTGAGCAGGCCGGGACTGAGCACGCCGGGACTGAGCACGCCGGGACTGAGCACGCCGGGACTGAGCAAGCCGGGGCAGCCAGGCGCGGCGGGTCCGGGCTGGCGGAGGTCGCACGCGGCGGCACGCTCAATCTGGCCGGCGCGGCCATCTCCGCGGTCGCCACCCTGGGCATGACGGTGATCGTCACCCGGCAGTTCAGCAAGCCGGTGGCCGGCGCATTCTTCACCGCTATCTCGCTGTTCCTGATCATCGAAGCCGTAGCCAGCCTGGGCGCCTACACCGGCGCGGTCTACTTCGTCGCCCGGCTTCGCTCGCTCGGCGAGGACGGCAGGATCCCCGCGATCTTGCGCGCGGCAGTGATCCCGGTCATCGTCGCGTCGGTGCTGGGAACGGCGCTCATGCTGTTCGTGGCCGGCCCGCTGGCGCACATCCTGCTGCACGGCCATCTCGGGCGTGGCGGGGCAGCGCCTGGCGCGGTGGCGAACGCGCTCCGGGCACTCGCGCTGGCGCTCCCGTTCGCGACCCTGCTTGACACGTTCCTCGGCGCCAGCCGGGGCTACCGTGACATGCGCCCCACGGTCATGGTGGACAGGATCGGCCGGTCCCTGATCCAGTGCCTGGCGGTGAGCGCCGCCGCCGCCGCGGGCAGCGCGGCATTGCTCGCGCCGCTATGGGCCGTGCCTTACATTCCCGCGGCGGCGGTCGCCTGGCTCTGGCTCCGGCGCATCCGCCGCAGGCGGCCGCCGCGGCGGCGGGTCACGCTGGAGATGATCACCGGGGTGAGGGCCAACGGCCAGGCCGCCGCCGGGCAGGCGCGGTCAGGCCAGGCAGCTATCACGCGCGCGGCACCAGGCGGGGCTGACTCCGGGCAGTCGGCCGCCGGACCCGCGGCCCCGGCGCAGTCGGCCGCCGGACCAGCGGTCCCGGCCCGCTCGCGGCCCAAGTCGAGGATCGCAAGCAGGCGGCTGGCAAATGCGAACCCGCGCGGATTCTGGCTGTTCACGGTGCCGCGCGGGCTGTCCACTCTCGCCCAGATCACCATCCAGCGGATCGACATCGTGCTGGTCGCGATCATGCGCGGACCCGCCGAGGCGGCCATCTATACCGCGGCGACCCGGTTCCTCGTGGTCGGCCAGCTCGGCAATGCGGCCATCAGCATGGCCGCCCAGCCGCGGTTCACCGAGATGTTCGCGGTAGGGGACCGGCGCGGGGCGAATATCGTCTATCAGGCGACCACCGCATGGCTCGTCATCCTGACCTGGCCGCTGTACCTGCTTGCGGTGATCTACGGACCGCAGCTCCTGGTCATCTTCGGCCACTCGTACCGTGCCGGGGACACGGTAATGATCGTCCTCGGCCTGACCATGCTCCTCGCCACGGCATGCGGCCAGGTCGACATGGTCCTCAACACCACCGGCCGCAGCAGCTGGAGTCTGGCCAACGGGCTGATGGCGGTCACGATAAACGTCAGCCTCGATCTGTTCCTGATTCCCAGGTACGGGATCCTCGGCGCGGCGATCGGATGGGCCGCGGCGATCGCGATCACCAACCTCACGCCGCTCGCTCAGGTTGCCGTGCTGGTGCGGCTGCACCCGTTCGGGCGGGGCACGTTCATCGCCTGCGCGCTGTCGGCGGCGAGCTTTGCCGCCATCCCGCTTGCCGTGCGGGCCGTCGCAGGAGACAGCCTGGTCGTCTCGGCCGCGGCGGTGGCGGCCGGCTGCCTGCTGCTGGCCGCGGGCCTGTGGCGATTCCGCCATGCGCTTGCGCTAGCGGTCATGCCCGGCCTCTCATTTACCGGCCGGAATACCAGGACTCGCGGGTTAGCGGGGCGGCTGCCGCAATCCGGCGATAGGCACTGGTGAATCCCTTCGCAGGGCGCCCGGCCTGCGCCGATATCTCCGGTATGATCCGTCATCACAATAGTCAGGCCGTAAGCTACGGGTAAATCGGAGGACGGGGACACAACGTGACCAAGATCTTGCTTATCCTGCTCTGGCCTGCAGGAATCGCGACGATCCTGGCTATCGCGGCGCTGCTCGCCAAGCGCGCTGCCCCGGCTGCACCCGCTGGATCCAGCCCGGTCAGCCCGCCCGCGGCCGGGCGGGCCAGCCGGCACGGCGTGCCCGCCGGCGGACGCGCCGCCGCCCGTGCATCCGGCCCCCGTGCGTCCGGCCTGCCGCCTGCCGTCCGGAGCGCGGCGAAATTCCTCCTCATCGCGGTCGCGGGGGCGGTCGCGGTCTATGCAGTGACCGCGCTGCTCGGGCTGCTCGTGGTACATGCCGGGCCCACCATCGACAAGCCCATCATGAACTGGACCATCGCGCACCGGGTGCATTCCTGGGCAGCCTTGATGAACCGGCTCACCAAGATCGGTGACACCTGGACGACCTGGGGCGCGGTCGTTGCCGCTGCGGTCTGCCTGGCAGTGACCTGGCGCCGGAACCGCTGGCTGCCGCCGCTGGCGCTGGCCGCGGCGATCGTCGTCGACCACTACACGACGATCTACATCCGGCACACCTTCGAGCGGCCAGGCCCGCCGGGCAGTCCGCACGGCACGTTCCCGTCCGGCGGCGCTGACCGCGTCATCATCCTCTACGGGCTGATCGCCTACCTGCTCTGGCACGAGTTCAGTCGCCAGCGCCGGACCGGGATCTGGGCCGTGGCGACGGTGGCCGCGCTGGCCTTTTCCGAGGGCTACAGCCGTGGCTACCTGACGCTGCACTGGTTCACCGACGTGCTGTCCGGCTGGGTTTACGGCAGCCTGCTGCTGCTGCTGTTCATCTTTGCGGTCCGCTATACCGAAGCCAGTTCCGGCGGCCCTGGCAGCCGTGGCACGTCCCGCGGCGCGGCGCGAGAGCCGATCGCCGGCCGCCCAGGGTGACCCGCAGCGCGTACCGCGGGACGCGGCGAAAGGGCACGCGGCGCCGGAGCGGCCGGACCGCGGGCCCGGGACTCGTGCTTGTCGCGGTGGCGGCGGTGGCCGGCCTCGCGACGGTAGCGGCGGCCATGGCATCGGCCCGGCAGGCGGACGCCGCTGGCCAGCTAACGCCACGGCCGCGGGCCGAGGCCGCGCCGGGCCGGATGCCGGCCAGCCCGGCCGTCGCCCCGCGCGCCGGGCATCCGAAGGCCCGCTCTCCGGCGGACGGCCGGCCGCGCGGCACGACAACCGGCAGGCCGGGGCCGGCCACCGACTCCCTGGTGCCGGCGTCCGGGGCGTACCTCGGCGCCTACGTCCAGCCGGCCAGCTACACCTCCCGTGGCCAGATCGACGCGATTCTCGGCTTCGAGCGGCAGCTTGGCCGCCCGCTGGGTCTCGTGCACGTGTACCACCCGTGGGACTCGCCGTTCCCGTCGGCCGCTGACCAGCATTTCGTCCGCGGCCGCAAGGTGCTGCTGCTCACCTGGGGCGGCACCCCGGACACCGCGGCGATCATCGCTGGCAGGTATGACGCGCTGATCCGGCAGCGGGCGGCGGCGGTGAAGAGCCTCGGCCGGCCGATCCTGATGGAATTCCAGCACGAGATGGACCGGCCGAACCTGCTATGGGCAATGCATTCCCCTGCCGATTACATCAGGGCATGGGATCACATCAGGGCCATCTTCGCAGCCGCTGGCGCCACCAACGCGAGCTGGGTCTGGTGCCCGACTGCCTACGGGTTCACCGTCGGCCGCGCGCAGGCGTTCTACCCGGGAAACAGCGAAGTCGACTGGGTCTGCGCGGACGCGTACTCACCCTCGCCGTCGGTGCCGCTGAGCGTGACCGCCGGTCCCTTCCTGAGCTGGGCAGCGCACCATCCCAAGCCGGTTATCATCGGCGAGTTCGGAGTCGGCGGTAACCCGGCTGACTGGCCGGCCTGGCTGGCCGGCGCGGGCCGGCTGGCCAGCCAGGATCCCCAGATCAAGGCCATGGACTACTTCAGCGGCGACGGCACGGACAGCAACGGCCACCCCTATGCCTACGCCATGACCGGTCACGCCGCGGCCATCAGGGCGTTCGCCGCGCTGCTCGCCGAGCCGCAGTTCGGATCCCGGGTACCAGGGGCCTGACCGGTGAATGCCGCCTCGCCCCGCACCGCTGCCGTCCCGGCCGGCCAGGACCGGAGCGCCTACCTGCGCGAGATCGGCGACTTGCTGTATCCGCCGCCGGCCAGGGTCACCATCGGCGGCACCGGGCCGGGCCGGCGGTCACTGCGCGGCGGCACGGCAGCGGCACTGGCCGCCGCTGCGCCCCTGCACAGCGAGTTCATCGTGCTGCCCAGGCCGAGCCGGCCCCGGCTGCTTGTCCCGCCCGCGGCCCGCCCGGCAGCGGCCGCGGTGCGCCGCTACGGCGAGCCAGGATCCAGCACCACCAGGCTGGCCACCCGGGCCCTGTCGCTGGCCCTGGCCAGCGGGCTCGGCCAGATAGCCCTCCGTGGCCGGGTCCTGGTGCACGCGCCCGCGGGCGCCGACACCATCGAGTCGTATCTCCGCGAAGTGCTTGGCCGCGATCTGCGGGTCAGCATGCATCTCGGCGCGCCGCGTGCCAACCGGAAGCCGGTGCTCCAGCTGCTCACCGCGCGGGGTGTGCCTGCCGGGTTCGCCAAGATCGGCATCAGCCCGCTGACCCGCGAGCTCGTCCGGGCGGAGCACGACGCGCTCGCCCGGCTCGGCCATGCCCGGCTAGCCGGGCTGACGATACCTGGCGTGCTGCACCACGGGCAGTGGCGCGGCCTCGACGTGCTGGTCCTCAGCGCGCTCCCGGTGTGGCTGCGCCGCAGGCAGATCCCCTGGCCGCGGCTGGTGGCGGCGATGAGCGAGGTAGCCGGCGTTGACGGGCTGCGGCGGGCCCCGCTGGCTCCAGCGAGCTACTGGCGGCGGCTGCGCGGCCGGCTGGCGGCGGCAGACGCCGGTGCTGACCGCGGTGCCCTGGCCGCGGCGCTGGACGCGGTGGCAGCCAGGGCCGGCGGCAGCCTGCTGGCCTTCGGCGCCTGGCATGGCGACTGGACGCCGTGGAACATGGCAAATACCCGCCAGGGGCTGCTGGTCTGGGACTGGGAACGCTTCACCCGCGATGTGCCGGTCGGCTTCGATGCGCTGCATTACTGGCTGCAGACCGAGGTGGTGCCGGCCCGCGGCGAGCCAACCGCGGCGGCGGCGGGCTGCATCGACCGCGCACCTGAGCTGCTCGCCCCGTTCGGGGCCGGCCCGGCGCAGGCCCGGCTTACCGCTATCCTGTACCTGGCTGACCTGGCCACACGGTACCTAACTGACCGGCAGGACAAGGCCGGGGCAAAGCTCGGCCGGGCGGGTTCCTGGCTCATCCCGGCGATCTCCGGCGCAGCGGCGCAGCTATGACCCGATCGCAGCCGCCATCCGGACTCGGAGGCACGTGCACATATGCCTGACGGCTCATCCTTCTCGCCATCGGTCAAACGGGCGGCGCACGGGCTCTCGGTCACCGCGGGCAGGCTGACCCGCCGGGCCAGGATGCTCCCCGCCTTCCTGATCGTGGGCGCGCAGCGCTCCGGGACCACCTCGATGTACCGCACGCTCAGCCAGCACCCGGCCGTGCTGAAGGCCGTCTGGCACAAGGGCGTGCATTACTTCGACACCGACTACGCTCGCGGGCTCGGCTGGTACCAGGCGCATTTCCCGCTGCGCGGTCGGGCGCGGCGGGCCACGCGGGCCGCCGGCACGGCCCCGGTGACCTTTGAGTCCAGCCCGTACTACATGTTCCACCCGCTGGCCGCGGAGCGGATCCGCCGCGACCTGCCCGGCGTGAAGCTGGTCGTGCTGCTGCGAGATCCGGTCGAGCGGGCCTACTCCGCGCACGCGCACGAGCTCGCGCGGGGCTACGAGACCGAGCCCTTCGCCCGGGCGCTTGAGCTCGAGCCGAGCCGGCTGGCTGGCGAGGTGGAGCGGATCATGGCCGACCCGGCCTATGTCAGCCACGCCCACCAGCACCAGGCATACCGCGCCCGCGGCCAGTACGTCGAGCAGCTGGAACGTCTCGCCAGCCAGTTCGGCCGGGACCGGATGCACGTGGTGGACAGCAGCGACTTCTTCACCGACCCCGAGCCTGCCTACAAGGCCGTGCTGGAATTCCTTGAGCTGCCGCAGCTGGGGGATCCCGCCTTCGAGCGGCATAACGCCCGGCCGCGCTCGCCGATGCCGGACGAGCTGCGGGCCGCGCTGACCGAGCATTTCCGGCCCTACGACGAGCGGCTGGCCAGCTGGCTCGGCTGGGAACCGAGCTGGCGGCGATGACGAACTCAGCGACCGACTCGCTGCCGTCGCCATCCCCCGATCTCACGCTGCCGCGGATGCTCAGGCTCGGCCTGGTCGGCATCGCCGCCGACCTCCGCGACCGGCGGCAGGATCCGGCACTGCGCAAGCGGCCCTCTGCGCGCGCGCTGGACCCGCGGCTGCACCGCCCCGTCCTGGTGATCGGCGCGCCCAGGTCAGGGACGACGTTCCTGGCAGGCTGCATCGGGCGGATGCCCGAGATCTCCTACCATTTCGAGCCGAGGCTCACCAAGGCCGCCGCCCGGTGCGTGTACGACGGGTCGTGGAGCCAGCGGCGAGCGGCGACCGTCTTCCGGCTCTGCTACGCCGCGCTGCTGCTCGCGTCGCTGGACGGCGGCCGCCGCTTCAGCGAGAAGAACCCGGAGAACAGCTTCGTGGTCCCGTTCCTCGCCACCACGCTGCCCGGCGCCCAGTTCGTGCACATCGTGCGGGACGGGCGGGACGTCGCCGTTTCGCATGCCGAGAAGCCATGGCTCTCGGCCGCGTCGGCCGGCGCTGGCCGCCGCGGCCGGGGCGGGCAGCTCTGGGGCCCGTATCCGCGCTGGTGGGTTGAGCCGGACCGCCGCGAGGAGTTCGCCAAGGTCGCCGACATCGTGCGATCGGCCTGGTGCTGGCGGCGTTTCACCGAGGCCGCCCTTGGCGGGCTGGCCGGGCTGCCGCCGGACCGCGGCATCGAGATCAGGTACGAGGCGGCGGTCCGTGATCCGGCCGCAACGGCCCGCCTGCTGGCCGGCTTCCTCGGCGCGTCGGCGGCCGGGCATCAGGCGCTGCGGGCAGGGCTGGCCGAGGCGAAGCCGGGCTCAGTGGGACGGTGGCGGGCAGCCCTGAGCGAGCAGCAGGTCAGCGAGGTCGAGCAGGAGACCGGGCCACTGCTGACCCGGCTCGGCTACCGTTGAAGCCCGGGGCCGGCGCCGCGGCGCGCCATCACCCGCGCACCGGCCAGCCGAGCGGGTTGAAGTACGGCTGGCTGCCGATGTCGCGGAACGCCCGGATCGCGCTCAGGTCGTTCGTCAGCGAGTACCGGCCAGCCGGCAGCCGCCCGGCTGGATCACCGTCGAAGTAGACCAGGGCCTTGACCTGCTGGTCCTGCCGCACGGTCTGCGCCACGGCGCGGAGCCACTGGGCCCGCTGGGCCGCGCTGTAGCTCTGCGGCACGCCGTACTCGCCGATCATGACCGGCTTGGGGTGACCGGCGGCCCAGGCCAGGAAGGCATGGGCGGTGTCGGCGAATGAGCGGTAGGGACCCGGGCCCGGGTAGACGTCTGCGCATACCCAGTCGACCTGATCATTGCCAGGGTAGAAGGCAGCGGCATCGCCGCGGGCGAATCCGCGCGCAGTCGGGCACCACACCCAGGCGACATTGCTGACGTGCTGCTGCTCGAAGATGGCCCGGATATGCTTCCAGGCTGCGATGAAGTCGGCGGGCGAATGCACCTTGGCGCGGAGGTTGGGCCGGTCCATCTCCCAGAGCCACTCCAGGAATATCCGTTTTCTGGTGGCCTTGATTGCGCTGGCCCGCTGCCGGATCCAGCTGTCATAGGTCCCGGCCACGATCGCACGGGTGTCAGCGCCGCCCCAGGACAGCAGGAGCGTGCTGCCCTGCCGCATGAAAGCCAGGTCGCTGCTGGTCGGGAACGGCTCAAGCCACCGGACATAGGTATGCACGATGTCGAAGCGGCGCCCGATCTGCCGCTGCAGCGCGGTGACCGCGGCGATGCGCTCGGGCTGCGTGTAGAGCACGGGCTTCACCCAGGCACCGAAGTAGGCGCCGTGCGAAGGCGGCACGGGCGCCTGGCGCGGATCGACCGTCGTCGTCGGCGCCGGCCCGGCGTGCTCGCCTGGGCTTGGGCCGGCCCCGGGGCCGGCGCTGCCGCCCTGGCTTCCTGGACCGCCGGAGCTGCCGAACGGATCGGCCAGGACCAGCGCGACGACGGCCGCCACCGCGACCGCCGCGGCGAGCACGGCCAGCCAGACCGGGGGGCCGGTGCTGCCGAGGCGGCCGCGCGTCCGGCCGGGCCGTGGTGCTGGTGAGCGTCCTGCCAAGGTCAGATCCCGTGTCCCCGGGCGTGCAGCTGCCGCAGTAAGGTCTCGCCCGGCACCAGCCCGGCGGCCACGACCAGCGCGAACGGCACCCGGCGCTCGTGCCAGTTGCAGCGCAGTGCCCGGCCTATCCATTTCCAGGCGTCCGAGCGCTGGCCAAGGCAAGCATAGGCGAACGCGAGCTGGCCATAGACCATGGCCGCGCCGACCCGGCAGCGCGCGATATCCGGGTGATGGTCGAGCATCCAGCGCAGCGCCTCGGCCTTGGTCTCCCACTGCCGGGAGAAATGAGACCCGTCGCCCCAGGCGATGCGGGCCAGCGGCCGGTCCACGTAGGCGATCGGGTGCCGCCGGGTGACGCGCAGCACCAGATCCCAGTCCTCGTTGTGGCTGCCAGGGATCCCCTCGTCGATCAGCCCGATGTCGTTGATCAGGGCCGTCCTGCGGGCCAGGAAGGTGGATGAGTGCACCATCGCCATCCGCGACCGCAGCAGGTCCTGATGGGTCACCTCGTCCCTACCGACCAGTCTCGGGCTGGCATGGCCGGCGTAGTCCACGATGATGCCGCAGCTCGCGAACTCGGCCTCCGGCCGGGCCGCCATGGCCTCAACCTGGCTGCGCAGCTTGCCAGGCAGCCATTCGTCGTCGTCATCGCAGAAGGCGACAAGCTCGGTCGTCAGCGCAAGCACGCCCGTGTTGCGGGCGCCGGCCAGCCCCGGAGTGCGGCCGTTGCGCACCACCCGGACCCTGCTGCCGTCAGCCAGGCTCTGATCTGGCTCGCTCCTGTCGTGCACGACGATGGCCCGTAGCTGGCCCGGATAGTCCTGGGCAAGCACCGCGGCCAGGGCAACCCGCAGCTGGGCCGGCCGGCTGAAGGTCGGCAGGACCACGCCCACCGACGGCCAGCCGGTCATGCGGCCGGCCCGGCATAACCGTAGTGAGAAAGCAGCGGCAGGGTCAGCGCCGTGACCATGCGCCGCTGCCCGGCAGGCATCGCTGTCCGCCAGCTCTCGTCACGCCGGATCGGGATCCGGCCGGTCGTGAAGCGCATCGGGTTGCCGGACACGGTATGCGCGGCGCGGAACTCGGCCCAGCGGTCGTCGCCCGCGCCGCCGAGGAACCGCAGCGCCCGGCCGCCGACGGCAAGCCCGGCGAACCCCGCGATGTCACGGAGCACCGCCTCGGGGGCGCGCGCGGCGTCCTCGTACCGCACCCGCAGGATCGGCGTGCCGGTGCGGGCCAGCAGGTGCATGGCGCCGTTCTGCACATTCCACTGGACCGCCGAGTTGGCTGGCGAGTACCTGGTCATGTAGCTGGCCGCGGCTGCGTCCGGGCGGTTGACCTTCTTGGTCCAGGAGTAGGCGACGGCGCGGCTGTCCCGCACGACGTGCACGATCCGCAGGTCGAGGTCCTGGCACCGGCCGAGGCAGAACGCCAGCGAGGCATGCTTGCTCGAGTCCACGATGAACGAGCAGCCGCTTGCTTCCGCGATGGCCGCGTAGATCCGCTGGTAGTACGACACGTACTCGTCCAGCGCCCGCCGGAACGCAGGGCGCATCGCGGGCGCGGCAAGCTGCGGAACGAACCTGGTGCGGTCGACCGTGCCCCGCAGGGCGGCAACGCGATCTACATCCACCCGGTCCCAGCCGCCGAAGGCCGCCTTGCCGGCCAGCCGCCAGAACGGGCATTCGCCGAATGGCTCGCCGCAGCCGCAGCGCTCGCCTTCCACGACGCCGCGTCGCCACATGTGCACGACCTCGCCGACCGCGCACACTCCGGGCAGCTCGCCGAGCAGCCGCTCGATCAGCGTGCTGCCACTGCGGCCCAGGCCGCCCAGGTAGAGGATCCGCGGCTTCGCGGACCCGTCCACCTGGGCTGGCTGAGGGCTGCTAGTAGGGAAGGAAGCAGATACCGGAGTGACCATGGACGCCGCCGCAACTGTCGGTGCTCTGCGCGTTGTCGCTGGCGATCCACAGGCCCGCGCTGGTGATCTCCATGTCGTCCGCGCCTTCGCCGCGCCCTCGGGTGTAGAGCGCGGTGCCCCCGGTATTGAGAAGCAGCGCCCCGTTGCTCGGTGTGAGGCCTTCCATGCCGGGGTCGACAACCGCCCCTGGGCCCTGGAAATCGCAGCCATTCGGGTTCTCCGACCACCGCTCATGCCCGCCGAAATACGCCGCGCCATTGTCCGCCGCTGTCGAGAAGAGTGAGTCACAGCCGGTGTAGTTGATCCACGTGTGGTGCACCGACGCCTGGGTGGCCGGGAAGGCCGCGGCCGCGTCGCACAGCCCGCTCCGCGGGTAGGACCCGGTCGGCAGGTTCCACGGGTGGTAGCCGGTGGTCGCGATGTAGATCGCCGAGTCGTCCGGCGACCAGGACGCGGCCTGGAGGTAGAAGGGTTCCGAGAACCAGCACTGGTAGAGGGACGTGCTCTGCGGCTGGCTGCCGTCAAACTCGGGGGATGTCCAGCCGGTGACCGCAGCGGCTGGCCCGCTCAGGTCGAGCATGAAGATCTGCTCGCGCTGCAGGCCGCCCACCGAGGTGAAGTCGCCTTCCACCAGATCCAGGGTGCCGCCATGGCTCAGTTGCTGGTTATAGACCCGCGTCGGGTTCGTGCCCGTGCACGTCCCGCTGCTATTGCAGTAGTTGTAATTGCCTGAGATGTTCAGGTGGATGAAGCCGTCGTCCTTGCCAGTCGTCGCGTTCAGGCTGGTCATGTAGGGGTTGGCGGTGCTGCCGTTGATCGTTTTGTAGTAGCCGCCGGCCAGGATGTGGCCACCGTAGCCGAGCAGGGTCTCCACCTGCCCGGACGCGCTGTGCCCGAAGCCAGAGACGACAGCCCCTGTGCTGGTGTCGATCTCCGCGATGTTCTTGACCATGGCGGCGCCCACTGTGGTGAACTTCCCGCCGATGTAGGCGTGCGAGCAGTCGGTGCCGTTGAAGGCGATGGAGTCCACGACGCCGTTGACGTTCGGGTCCCATGACGTGACCTGGAAGGGCGAGGTAGCGCTGAAGCTGAAGATGTTGTTGCGCGTGTAGATCGCAGCGTTCCGCTTGATCGAGGTGAAGGAGCCCACCGCGTACATGGTTCCGCCGCACTGCACAAGTTGCCGGACCTGCTCCAGCGAGCCGTTGGGATACAGCGCCGGAGTCTGACTTGCCGGGGTGGGCGACACCGAGCCGGTTGCCGCCATCGACGGGCCTGCGAGTCCTGCCACACTCACCGCGACCGCGCCCGCGATCACGCCCGCCCGGCCGCACATGCGGATACGACCAACGTGCACCGAACACCCCCAGTTTGAATACGTATGCCCTGAAATCCCGCAGTCGATTCAGCAATTATGCCATATCAACGCCTGAGTGCCATCTTTGCATCGAATATCACTTAAAGTAGCTGCATAAATACACTTGGTAGTGATACATGATAATGCCCAGATTTTACCTAGGACATGTCAACGCAGCCTGGCACTAATGCGTCTGCTGCTGGCATCCTGGCGCGCATCTCCGGTATGCAGGAAGTTGCCCGCCCGAGCCTTGACCGCGCCGTTAGCGCGCGTTAGCGGGGTGCTGCCGCTCGCTCCGGTACCGCGTTACGGCAGGTGGTAGGCATTCGGCCCCTGGCCGACATTGGCCGTGAAAACGTAGCCGTCCGCGAAGACGTTCTGGCAAAGTCGGTGCCGCCCGTGGAGAGGGTCCTGACCAGGAAGTGTAGAGCGCCGCGGAATCGCATACCAGGGTTATCGGGACGAGTCTTGACTTTCTTTGCGAGACCGGCATTCGCGATAAATCAGCCCGCCGCTAACTCGCCACCCAGCCGGCCGAAAACATTATCCGGCCTCGGTTATCATCGCGGCGCCGACTGTCGCGCTGGTTGCCTCGTCGATGAGGATCATTCCGCCGGTCATCCTGTTGCGGGCATAAGGATCGCAGAACAGCGGCTGGGTGGTGCGCATCGTTACCCGGCCAATCTCGTTGAGCCCCAGCTGGCTTGCCTGCTCGTCCCGGTGCAGGGTGTTCACGTCAAGCCGGTATTGCAGATCGCGGATGATGGCCTTTACCGTGCGGGTGGTGTGCTTCGCTATCAGCCGGCTGCCCGCGGTCAGCGGCCTTGCCTCGCTCATCCAGCACACCATGGCCTGCACGTCCTGGGCGGCGGGCGGCTGGTTGTGCGGACGGCAGAACATGTCGCCGCGCGAGACGTCCAGGTCATCCGCGAGCAGCAGGGTGACCGACATCGGCGGGTACGCCTCCGGCACCGGGCCGGCCGCGGTGTCGATGCGGTCGATGGTCGTGGTCAGGCCGGACGGCAGGTGCATCACCTCGTCGCCTGGCTTGAGCACGCCCCCGGCGACCTGGCCCGCGTAGCCGCGGTAGTCGTGCAGTTCCGGGTCGGTGGCCTGATGCGGCCGGATCACGTACTGCACGGGGAACCGCACGTCGATCAGGTTCCGGTCGGAGGCAATGTGCAGGTGCTCCAGGTGGTGCAGCAGCGACGGCCCGTCGTACCACGGCATGCTCGCCGAACGCTGCACCACGTTGTCGCCGTGCAGCGCCGAGATCGGGATAAAGGCGAGGTCACCGATCTCCAGTTTCGCGGCGAAGGCAGTGAACTCCTCGGTTATCTGCTCGAACACCGCCGCGTCGTAGCCGATCAGGTCCATCTTGTTCACCGCAAGCACCAGGTGCGGCACGCGCAGCAGGGTGGCCAGGAAAGCGTGCCGCCTGCTCTGCTCGGTCAGCCCGTTGCGTGCATCGACGAGCACCACCGCGAGGTCCGCGGTTGACGCGCCGGTGACCATGTTCCGCGTGTACTGGACGTGGCCGGGCGTGTCCGCGATGATGAACTTCCGCCGCGGCGTGGCGAAGTAGCGGTAGGCGACGTCGATGGTGATGCCCTGCTCCCGCTCGGCCCGCAGGCCGTCGGTCAGCAGGGCAAGGTTGGTGTAGTCCTCGCCCCGCTCGCGGCTGGTGCGCTCCACCGCGGCGAGCTGATCCTCGAAGATTGACTTGGAGTCATAGAGCAGCCGCCCGATCAGCGTGCTCTTGCCGTCATCCACCGAGCCTGCCGTCGCCAGCCGGAGGATATCCATGTGCCGGTCCGCCTCCGCCAGCCCGGTTCCCGTGCCCGGTCCGGTGCCGCCCTGCGCCGCCGTCATCAGAAATACCCTTCCCGCTTGCGGTCTTCCATCGCTGCCTCGCTGGCCCGGTCGTCCGCGCGAGTCTGGCCGCGCTCGGTGATCCGGGT
>Ga0070698_100003788_pt1 | contig 16617 bp, 14 predicted proteins | sample KBSK1502metaG_FD_65477 | JGI IMG/M metagenome (GOLD analysis project Ga0070698, IMG submission 65477) | Corn, switchgrass and miscanthus rhizosphere microbial communities from Kellogg Biological Station, Michigan, USA - KBS K1-50-2 metaG | ecosystem: Host-associated > Plants > Roots >...
CGTGTCGTGGTGGCCGGTCTACTTCACGCGCCTGATGGGAAACGTGGTTTGGGAGCATTACGATGACCCGCTGCTCGCTCCTGTGCCGGGCCGCCAGGGCCACTACATTGCCTTGCTCGGGCGCTTGCAGCTTTCGATTCCGTGAACGGCAAGGAGAAGACGATGCGCGTGAGAACCGCCTGCTGGTCAGTGCTGGCCCTGGCCCTCCTGGGAGCGGCGTCCGCGCGCGCCGGCGATCCCATCTTCGACCAGTCCGTGCTGCACGACGTCCACATCGTCATGGATCCGAACGACTGGACGTCGTTGCAGCGGGACTTCCTGAGCAACCAGTACTACGCGGCCAATGTCTCCATCGACGGCGAAGTCGTGCAGCAGGTGGGCGTCCGATCGCGCGGCAAGGGCTCGCGCAGCGGCGTCAAGCCGAGCTTCCTCGTCAATACCGACAAGTACGTCGCCAACCAGCGGTTCCATGGCCTCAAGAAGGTGATCCTCAACAACGCCACGCAGGACAACACCTTCCTGAAGCCGCCCCTGTCCTTCGCCGTATTCGAGGCCATGGGCATCGCTTCCCCGCAGGTGTCCTACGCACGCGTCACCGTCAACGACCAATACTGGGGCGTCTATTGGCTGACGGAGAGTATCGACAAGGACTTCCTGAGCGCGCGCTTCGGCGAGAACGGTGGCAACCTCTACAAGTACGAGGCGCTCGAGGACTATCGGTTCCAGGACAAGGGCTCCGATCCCAAGGGGTACTTCCCCCTCTTCAAGCCCGAGTCGCCCGATAATCCGGACGGAACGGCTCTGGTCGAGTTCGTCCAGACCGCCAACACCGCACCGGAGACGGGCTTCGCGGCCGCCCTCTCGCCATACATCGACGTCGACCGCTTCCTCACCTACATCGCGGTGGAGAATGCCCTGGCCGAGCAGGACGGCTTCCTGGGCTTCGAAGGGATGAACAACTTCTACCTCTACCAGCTCGCGGGGCAGAAGAAGTTCGTCCTCATCCCGTGGGACAAGGACAATACCTTCATCGCCGCCGACTGGCCCGCCCTGATCCGTGTCGATACCAACGTGCTGTCGCGCAAGATCATGGCCGACCCGGCGCGCCAGCAGTTCTACCTCAGCACCATCAAGGCCACTGCGGATCGCGTGCTCAATCCCACCGTCCTCATGCCCAAGCTGGAGGCGTACTACGCGCTCATTCGCAACTCGGTCCTGACCGACACCAAGAAACCCAACACCAACGACGAATTCGAGCTGGGGGTCCAGGGCATGCGCGGCCTGGTCACCGGCCGGCCGATCAGCATCAAGGCGGCCATACCCTAGAGCGGCCGCTCAGTCCCCCTCGCCGCGCACCGCGACGCGCGCGCGCTTCTTATCGCTGTGCTCGCGCTTGCGCGCGAGACGCCTGGCCCTGGCGGCGGCGGTGGCGCGGGTCGGCTTGCGGCGCTTCGGTGTGACGAGCGCGCGCTGCACCAGCCGGCGCACCTTTTCTCTCGCGTCCTCGAGGTTGCGGTGCTGGTCGCGGGTGCGTTGGCTGGTGACGAGCAGGCGTCCCTCGGCGTCGAGCCGGCCCGCCGCCAGGGCGTGCAGGCGCGTGCGCGCCTCGTCGGGCAGTCCCTCGACCCGATCGAGGTCGACGCGCAGCTCCACCCGGGACGCGACCTTGTTGACGTTCTGGCCGCCGGGCCCGGAGGAGCGCGTGGCGCGCACGGACAGGGCGGCCTCGGGCACCGTCACGCCAGAGGCGACGGCGATGGGCTCGGCCATGGGCGAGCCCTCCTCGATCAGCTCTCGGCGGGGACGCTGAAGTCGGGCTGCGCTTTGGTCCCCGCGGGCGCGTTCACGGCGTCGAGCTTGCGCGCCTGGCGGTACGCGGGCAGGGCGGCGGCCAGGATCTCCACCGCCGCGCGGAGGTCGTCCTCCTTCAGGACGTACGCGATGCGCACCTCGTCGCGGCCCAGGCCGGGAGTGGCGTAGAAGCCCTCCGCGGGCGCCACCATGACCGTCGCGCCGCCCTTCTGGAAGTCGGTCAGCAGCCAGCGCGCGAACTCCTCCGCATCGTCCACCGGCAGCCGCGCCACGAAGTAGAACGCGCCCTCCGGCTTGCGCAGGAAGACGCCCGGCACGCGCGAGAGGCCCTCGTAGAGCAGGTTGCGCCGCTTCTGGTACTCGGCGCGCACGCCCTCGGTGTACTCGGGTCCCAGCTCGCGCGCGCCCACCGCGGCCACCTGGGCCAGCCCCGGCGCGGAGAGCCGGCCCTGCGCCATCCTCAGGGCGGCCTGCGTGACCTCGTGGTTGCGGCTGACCAGGCACCCCAGGCGGATGCCGCAGGCGCTGTAGCGCTTCGACTGGCTGTCGACGACGACCACCAGAGGCTCGAAGCCCGGCAGCGACAGCCCAGAGACGGCGCGGCGCCCGTCGTAGACGAACTCACGGTAGACCTCGTCCGCGATCAGGAACAGGCCGTGTTCGCGGCAGAACTCGGCCACCCGGCGCACCTCGTCCTCGGTGTACACGGTGCCCGTGGGGTTGCTGGGGTTGCACAGCAGCACCATGCGCGTGCGCCGCGTGAGCGCCTTGTCCCACGCCTCGCGCGGCGGGAGATGGAAGCCGTCCTCGGCGCGCGCGGTGAGCGGGACCAGGCGCACGCCGGCCATGGTCGCGAAGGCGGAGTAGTTCGTGTAGAAGGGCTCGACCACCAGCGCCTCGTCGCCCTCGTTCGCGCAGGCGAGGAACGCGAACAGCAGCGCCTCGCTGCCGCCCGTCGTGGCGATGATGTCCGCGAGGTCGAGGTGAATCCCGATCCCCTGGTAGTAGGCCTGGAGCGTGGCCAGGTACTCCGGCGTGCCCCCCGAGGGCGTGTAGGCCAGCACCGTGTCGCGCAGCTCGCGCAGGCGGCGGCGCATCGGCTCCGGCGTCTCCAGGTCGGGCTGGCCGATGTTGAGGTGGTAGATGTGCACCCCGCGGCGCCGCGCATCGTCCGCCAGCGGCATGAGCTTGCGGATGGGCGAGGCGGGCATGCGGCGGGCGCGTTCCGAGAGGGGCGGCATCATGAAGTCATTCTACCGCCAGAGGAAAGGGCCGAGCCCAACAGCATGCACACCCCCGGGGCAGCACGGGACCGTTCGCCACGAGTGTTACCGTCATGGGTGAGGCGGGTCACTGCGAAAGTGCCCGAAACCGCGACAGACTCAGGACTTGGGAGAGGACGCCTCTCCTCGTGCTCCTGCCCAGAGCAAACCCGGGGCAACTCGGGGACGCAGAGCCACGGGACCCCCGCCGGGTTCGCCGAGCCGCCAGGAGCCTACAGCCGGTCGTGCGGCCGGTGAAAGGCGGGTGCCGTCGTGAAGCCGTGGCAGGAAGTCGTCGCCCCTCTCGAAGTGGACGCTCGCCGCGCGACCTTCCCGCGTGCGGTCCCCGACCCCGCCACCGCCGACGTCGTGTGGGGCGATCCCGTGCCCACGTCGACCCCGTCCGCGGAGACCACACCCGAAGAGGTGGGCGACCACAGCGCGCGCGACCCGCTCACGGGCCTGGCCTCTCGCGCCGCCCTGGTGCGCAGCCTGCACGAGGTGCTGGCCGCCCCGCCGGAGCGCGTCTTCGCCGTCGCGCTGGTCGACCTCGACGGCTTCCGCGCCGCGAACCAGGCGCTGGGCTACGCCGCCGGTGACCGGCTCCTGCACGCCTCCGCGCGCCGCCTGGAGACCTGCCTCCGCCGCGGCGACACGCTGGTGCGCTTCGGCTCCGACGAGTTCGCGATCCTGCTCGCCGACCTCCAGCCCGCCGACGCCGGCCGCGTGGCCGAGCGCCTCCAGGCCGCCCTCTCCGCGCCCCTCGACGTGGGCGGGACGGTGCTGTGCCCGCAGGCCAGCGTAGGCGTGGCCGTGCGCGCCGCGCACCACGCGCGCGCGGAGGACGTCATCCGCGACGCCGAGCGGGCGCTGAGCCGCGCGCGCGCGCTGGGCAAGGGACGCTCGGAGGTGTTCGACCCGTCCATGGATCCCCGCGCCGTCACGCTGAGCCAGCTCGAGGCCGCGCTGCGCCGCGCCATCGACTCCGAGGACTTCCGCACGCACTACGAGCCGATGGTGTCGGTCAAGGGCGGCCAGGTCACCGGCTTCGAGATCCTGCTCTGGCGGCGCTCGGGCGCCATGCGCGCCCGCCGTCCGTAGGCGCCGGTCAGCCCTCGTTCAGCGGCACTTCTCGAGCTTGGGGTCCTTGGCCAGGCCGATCGTGTACGGCCCGCGCCCGGTCTGGCCTTCGAGCGTCACCGTGAACTCGATCTTGTCGCGGTCGATGCGGCCCGCGTAGCGCGCGGGCCGGCTCTCCTCCGTCCGCAGCACGGGCCCGGCGTGCTCGGGCACGAACGTCCCCACCACGTTGAAGTGACCGGAGTCGTCGAGGCGCAGCGGGTGGTCGAGCGTGCCGTGGGCGCAGTTGAACTCGACGCGCGCGCCGTTGTCGGTCACGGTCAGCAGGACGTGATCGCCGCCCCAGGCGCCGTTGGGCACCGTGTCCTCGCGGCAGGCGGAGAGAAGGACGGCGGTCGAGACGATGAGGAGGAGGCGGGTCGCCGTCACCCTTCCAGGATACGACACGCGGTCCCTGCACGGAGGCCGCGTCGTGACATCACCACGCGCCCGTCTCGCCCACGCGCAGCACCCACGCGCGGTCCTTCATGCCCCGCCGCTCGGCCTCGGCCAGGAAGCGCGCGGGTGGCTCGTCGAGCGGCTCGTCGGTGAGGTCGAAGGTGCCGAAGTGCATGGCCAGCGCGCGCCCCGCGCCGAGGTCCAGCGCGGCCTGCACCGCCTCTTCGGGGTCGAGGTGCACGGGCCGCATCATGGCCGACGGCAGGTAGGCGCCGATGGGGATGGCGGCGAGGTCGATCGGCCCCAGGCGGGCGCCGATCTCCGCGAAGCCGCGGAAGTAACCCGTGTCGCCCGCGTGGTAGAACCGGCGGCGGGCGCCCTGCACGACCCAGCCCGCCCACAGGCGGCGGTTGCGGTCGGTGAGCGTGCGGCCGGAGAAGTGCTGGGCGGGGACGCAATGCACGCGCACGCCCGCGAGGTCGGCGTGCTGCCACCAGTCCAGCTCGATCGCTTCGCCGCCCGCTGCCCGCACGACGTCGGCCATGCCGCTCGGCACCACGAAGCGCGTGCCGCTCGCGGCCAGCGCGCGCATGGACGGCAGGTCCGCGTGGTCGTAGTGGTCGTGCGACACCAGCGCGAAATCGATTTTCGGGAGCGCGTCGAGGGGCACCCCCGGCGCGACCAGGCGCGGCGGTCCCGCGAAGCTCAGCGGGCTGGCGCGCCGCGAGAACATGGGATCGGTCAGGAAGGTCGCGCCCTCCAGGCGCACCAGGAAGGTAGCGTGGCCGATCCAGGTGATGCCGGGATCGAGGCGCAGCGCGCCGGCGTCGTAGTCCACCCGCGGGGCCGCCCCCGGCCGGCCCCACAGCGAGGCCCACATCCGCCGCGCGAAGAACGGCAGGGCCACGCCGAGGCCGGCACGGCGGGCCGGGTCGTCACCCCGCCGCGCGACGTCGGCGCGGTCGAGCGGATGCGCCTCGCTCATCGGGACCCCGCGGAGGCGATGCGCAGCTCGACGGTGGTGCCGAGCTTGAGCGGAGTCGGCTCGGCGAAGGCCACCTTCACCGCCAGCACGCGCGTGTCGGTGGGGCGGCCGGGGTCCTGCGGCTTGAGGCGGCGCAGCGTCACCGACTCCGGGATCTCCTCCACGCGGCCGGTCCACGACCGTCCGGGGAAGCCGTCGGCGCGGATCTGGACGGGCGCGCCCAGCGCGAGCGACGCCGCGTCCCCCTCGTCCGCTTCCGCCTCGATGCGCAGCCGGCCCAGGTCGGCCAGCGTGACCACTCTCTTGCCGATCTCCAGCATCTCGCCCGCCTGGGCGTGGCGGGCGGTCACGGTGCCCGCGATAGGCGCGACGATGCGCGTCTCCCTCAGTTGCGCCTCGCCGCGCGCCACGGCCGCGCGCGCCGTCTCCACCCGCGCCCGTGCCATGTCCAGGTCGCGCCGCGCCTGGTCCAGGTCGTGCGCGGCCACGATGCGCTCGCGCGCCAGGTCCTCGCGGCGCTGCAGCGTCAGCTCGGCCAGCCGCGCTTCCGCCTCCGCCTCCGTCACCCGCGCGCGCGATTCCTCCAGCGCCGCGCGCAGGGCATCGTTCTCCAGCTCGGCCAGGAGCTGGCCCTTCTTCACCACGTCGCCCTCGTCGACGAGCAGGCGCACCACGCGGCCCGCGCGCTCGGCGCCCACCACCACCTCGCCGCCGGGATAGGTGACCACGCGGCCGTCCGCCGCCACCTGCGCGGGACGCGCGGGGGCCGCCGCTACGGAGGCGGGACGCGCGGCGGGGCCGCGCGCGTGGATGGCGCCGGCCGCGAGCACGGCCGCGCCCAGGACGGCGCCGGCGGTGAGGCTCATCTTCGTCTTCATGATGACTCCTTCGAATCTACGCGGCCAGGCGTCCGTCGCGGATGCCGACCACGCGATCGGCGACGTCGCGCACCTTCGGGTCATGGGTCACGATGACGAGGCCACGCGACTCCGACTTGGCCAGGTCGCGGAACAGCTCCAGCACCTGCGCGCCCGCGGCCGTGTCCAGGTTGGCCGTGGGCTCGTCGGCCAGGATCACCGGCGGCGAGCCGGCCAGGGCGCGCGCGATGGCCACGCGCTGCTTCTGCCCGCCGGAGAGGTCGCGGGGCAGGAAGTGCAGCCGGTCGGACAGACCCACGCGCGTCAGCGCGCGGATGGCCTCCTCGTGAGCGGCGCCGCCCTTCACGCCCTTGACGTTGAGCGCGTACTCCACGTTCTCGAGCGCGGTGAGGGCGGGGAAGAGGTTGTACTGCTGGAAGACGAAGCCGATCGAGCGCCGCCGGACGTCGCGGAGCTGGGCGGGCCTTGCCGGGTCCACACGCTCGCCCGCCACCGTGACCTCACCCGCGGTAGGAGTGAGGATGCACCCCATGATCGACAGCAGCGTGGTCTTGCCCGACCCCGACGGGCCTTCGAGCGCGACCACCTCCCCCGGCGCCACGTCGATCGAGACGCCGCGCAGCACTTCGACGCGCTGCGAGCCCTCCTCGAAGACCTTCACGACTCCCGTCGCTTCCAGCACCGCAGTGGCCATCACCGCTCCTCTCACGCGCGGAACACCAGCGCGGGATCGATCGAGGCCACGCGCCGGAACGAGAGCATGGCCGCCCCCAGGCACATCAGCACCGTCCCCACGAACACGGTGGCCGCGAAGGCGGGTGAGACCAGCACGTTGAGGTACAGCTTGGCCATCACCGGCCGCATGGCCAGCGAGATGAGGCCGCCGAGCACGAAGCCGACCACGGCCGCGATCACCGCCTGCTCGCCCAGGATCCGGTAGATGTCCCAGTTGGACCCGCCGATGGCCTTCACCGTCCCGAACTCCTTCACGTGCTCGACCGCGGAGGTGTAGAGCGTCTGCGCCACCACCACGATGCCGACCAGGATGCCCAGGAAGACCGTGATGCCCATGTTCATCCCGAGCCCGGTCGAGACCACCCAGTACGCGCGCGACTTGCGCGCCCAGTCGTCACGAGTGTGCACGTCGTTGAAGGGCAGGCGCCGCCTGATCTCCGCCGCCACCGCCTCCACGTCGGCGCCGGGCGCCGTCTTCACCAGCACGTAATCGGTGCGCCCCTGCAGGATCTCGCTCAGCTCCTGCGCGGAGCCGTAGTCCATGAAGACGATGGGCGCGGTGGTGAACGAAGCGGCGCCCGTGGTGGTGCCGATGATCTTGAAGCGGCGATGCAGGATCTCGCGGTAATCGCCGATGGCGAAGGCGCCGAAGCGGCGCTCCGCGGAGACGTCCATGAGGATGTTGCGGCCGCGCTTGAGGTCGCCCACGTCCGCGCCGGCGACGTTCCACGGCAGGTTCCAGGCCCGCAGGTCCTCCAGCGCGTACACGAGGCAGCCCTCCTCGGCCCCGCTCGGGAGCTGGATGTTCATGAACTGGATGATGAGGTTGTCCGCGCGCTCCACGCCCGGCACGCCGCGCACGCGCAACACGGCCGTCTCCGGGAAGGTGTGCGCGAAGTCCACGTTGGGCGTGTTCTTCGACGTCACCCAGATGTCCGCGCTCGCGTGCTCGATGGTCACGGTGGCCTTGGCCAGCAGGCCCATGAAGAGGCCGACCTGGACGAGCACCAGCGTCACCGCGAAGGCCACGCCCGCCACCGTGATCGCGAAGCGGAGGCGGTCGTGCAGCAGGTTCTTGCGCGCCAGGGAGACCATGTCAGTGCCCGCGCGCGGGCCGTGGCGCAGCGAAGCCGCGGATCGTCGCCTCGACCACCTGCTGGACCAGGTCCGGCGCGGCGGGCGCGTGCGGCCAGTGCTGGGGCTGCAGCGTGATGAGCAGCGCCACCGCGCCGTGCATGCTCGCCCACAGCACCTGCGCGATGGTGTCGACGTTGCCGGCGCGGAAGTGACCGCCGGCCATCGCGCTCTCCACGGCGGCGCGCAAGAGGCCGAAGGCCTGCTCACCTGGCGAGGCGGCCAGCTTCTCGGGGCGTTCGAGCTTGTTCGCGGTCATGAACATGAACCGGTAGTGGTTGGGATACGACGTCCCGAACTGCGCGTAGGCCAGGCCGAGCTGGCGGATCGCCTCCAACGGATCGGCGGGCGGCGGCTGACGCTGGAGGTGCTGGAACAGGCGGGCGAAGTCCTCGGTGCACAGCGCGAGGACGAGGTCGTCCTTGTCCTCGAAGTGGTTGTAGATGGTCGTGGGCGAGTACTCGATGGCCTCCGCGATCCGACGCATCGTCATCGGCTCGGAGCCTTCGGTCATAAACAGCTCGCGGGCGGCGTCGAGGATCTTCCGGCGGATCTCCTCGCGTTCCCGTTCCTTGCGCTCGACGATGCCCATCGCCCCTGCCCCTCCAAGCCCTGAGACTTGCGTTCACATGGTTAACAACGTTAAATTATAGTTGGATGTTCCATAGGATTCAAGTGAAAAGTTGAGGCAGGCCTGGGAAATGGCGGGCGCCGGCAAGCCTTGAATCTGGCTTGAAGGGCTCGCGGGCGCCGGAATAGACTCGAACCAAATGCAACAGACGCAGGCGGATCCTCTCGTCGACGTGCTCGTCAACGACTTCGGGGGCAACTACACGTTCGCGCTGGAACAGCTCGACCAGTACCGGCGCGACCGTCAGTCCGTCGACGCGAGCTGGCGGGAGTACTTCGATCGGCTGATGGGCGTGCCCCGACAGCCGGAGTCGCCCGGATGGACGAGCGGAGCACAGGCTTCGCCGGCCCAGGCCGGCTCGCCGGCGAAGGGCGGAGGTCTCGTCCGCCCGGAGCCGCCGCCCGTGCTCGCGCGCGACAAGGGCAAGGCCCTAATGGTGCCCGTCATCCTGCCCGGCGACATCGCCCAGCCCATCCGCGGCGGCGCGCTGCGCGTGGTCGAGAACATGGAGGCGAGCCTCCATGTCCCCACCGCCACGTCGATGCGCAGCGTGCCCGTGCGCACGCTGGAGGAGAACCGCCGCATCCTCAACAAGCATCGCGACGCCACCGCGGCCAGCAAGATCAGCTTCACGCACCTGGTGGCCTGGGCCATCCTGCGCGCGCTGGACACCTTCCCCCGTCTCAACGACGCCTACGCGGAGCTGGAGGGCCAGCCGCACCGCATCCAGCGCGACGAGGTCCGCCTGGGCATCGCCGTCGACGTGCAGAAGAAGGACGGCACGCGCACGCTGCTGGTGCCCAACATCAAGGGCGCCAACCGCATGGACTTCGCGCAGTTCATCAAGGCCTTCGACGAGCTGGTGACGCGCTCGCGCAAGGGCACCATCTCGCCCGACGACTTCATGGGCACCACCGTCTCCCTGACCAACCCGGGCACGGTGGGCACCACGGCCTCGGCGCCGCGCCTGATGCCCGGCCAGGGACTCATCGTGGCCACCGGCGCCCTCGACTATCCGCCCGAGTACCGCTCGATGGCGCCGCGCACGCTGTCGCTGCTCGGCATCAGCAAGGTGATGACGGTGACGTCGACCTACGACCACCGCATCATCCAGGGCGCGGAGTCCGGCCTGTTCCTGGCGCGCATGGAGGAGCTCCTCCGCGGCGAGGACGGCTTCTACGAGCGCATCTTCGAGGACCTCAGCGTCCCGCATCGGCCCATCAAGTGGGAGATCGACGAGAACCCGGGCCTGTTCGGCCCCGCGGGCAGCAAGGAGGAGATCGAGAAGCAGGCGCGCGTCCTGCAGCTCATCAACGCCTACCGCGTGCGCGGGCACCTGGTGGCGGACCTCGACCCCCTCGATAGCAAGCGCGCGCCCCACAAGGACCTCGACCCCGCGACCTATGGGTTGACCATATGGGACCTCGACCGTGAGTTCATCACCAACGGCCTGGCCGGCACCGACCGCCTGACCCTGCGCGAGATCCTGGAGATCCTGCGCGACACGTACTGCTCCACCATCGGCGTCGAGTACATGTTCATCGCCGACCGCGAGCGCAAGGCCTGGCTTCAGGTGCGCATGGAGTCCTGCCGCAACCGCACGCCGCTGGACACCAAGGCCCGCCGGCGCATCCTGGAGAAGCTGGTGGAGGCGGAGAGCTTCGAGCGCTTCCTGCACACGAAGTACATCGGACACAAGCGCTTCTCGCTGGAGGGGTGCGAGTCGGTGATCCCGCTCCTGGACCGCGTCCTCTCCGACGCCGCGCGCTCGGGCGTGCGCGAGGCGGTGATGGGGATGGCGCACCGCGGCCGGCTCAACGTGCTGGCCAACACGGTGGGCAAGCCGCTGGCCCAGATCTTCTCGGAGTTCGAGGGGGACGTGGACCCCAACAACGTCCAGGGGTCGGGCGACGTCAAGTACCACCTGGGCGCGACGGGCGTGCACGAGGCGGACACGGGCGAGAAGATCGCCGTCTCCCTGGCCCCCAACCCGAGCCACCTGGAGTGGGTGGATCCCGTGGTGGAGGGGATGGCGCGCGCCAAGCAGGACGCCATCGGCGACGAGCAGCGCGCTCAGGTCCTGCCGCTGCTGCTCCACGGCGACGCCGCCTTCGCCGGGCAGGGCATCGTGGCGGAGACGCTGAACCTGGCCGGCCTGGAAGGCTACACGACCGGCGGCACCGTGCACGTGGTCATCAACAACCAGATCGGGTTCACCACGCTGCCCCAGGACGCGCGCTCGTCGACCTACGCCACGGACGTGGCGAAGATGGTCCAGGCCCCGATCTTCCACGTCAACGGCGACGATCCGGAGGCGGTCTGGCACGTGGCCGCGCTCTCCTACGAATACAAGCAGCGCTACAAGCGCGACATCGTGATCGACCTCGTGGGCTACCGCCGGTGGGGCCACAACGAGGGCGACGAGCCCAGCTACACGCAGCCGCTCATGTACGCCAAGATCAAGAGCCACACCTCGGTGGCCCAGCTCTACGGCGAGCACCTCGTGCGCACCGGTGTCGTCTCGCGCGAGGAGCTGGACCGGCTGTGGGTCGAGAAGAAGGCGGAGATGCAGCGCGAGGGCGACAGCGGATCGCTCGCGCAGATCGCGCGCCGCGCCCCGGTCACGCCCGCGCCCGTGGACGGCGCCGCCATGTGGGGCCGGTTGCGCACCACGCTGAAGGTGCTCAGCACGGTCCCCGAGGGCTTCGAGGTCCATCCCAAGCTGATGGGCTTCCTGCGCAAGCGCGCCGAGCTGCTCGAGGGCAAGGGCGAGGTGGACTGGGCCACCGCGGAAGCGCTCTCCTGGGGCACGCTGCTGCTCGAGGGCGTGCCCGTGCGGCTCAGCGGCCAGGACTCCGGCCGCGGCACGTTCTCACAGCGCCACGCCGCGCTGTACGACGTGCGCACGGGCAAGGAGTACACGCCCCTGCAGGCCCTGGCCCCCGCGGGCGTGCGCTTCGAGGTGCACGACAGCCTGCTGTCGGAAGCGGCGGTGATGGGCTTCGAGTTCGGCTACGCGGTGGCCGAGCACCGCGCGCTGGTGATGTGGGAGGCGCAGTTCGGCGACTTCTTCAACGCCGCCCAGGTCATCGTGGACCAGTTCCTGGCCGGCTCGGAGGAGAAGTGGGGCCAGCCGCACGGTCTCGTGCTGCTCCTCCCCCACGGCCACGAAGGGCAGGGGCCGGAGCACTCCAGCGCGCGCATCGAGCGCTTCCTGACCCTCTCCGCCGAGGAGAACATGCGCGTGTGCTATCCCTCGACGCCCGCCTCGTACTTCCACCTGCTGCGTCGGCAGGGCCGCGACCCCGTGGAGAAGCCGCTGATCGTCTTTACGCCCAAGAGCCTGCTACGCCATCCGCGCTGCGTCTCGAGGCTGCAGGAGCTGGCGGAGGGACGGTTCGAGCCCGTGCTCGACGACGCCGCCGCCAGCGCGCCGCGCGTGCGCCGCGTGGTGCTCGTCTCCGGCAAGCTCTACTACGACCTGCTGAAGGCGCGCGAGGACCAGCGCCGGGACGACCTGGCCCTGGTGCGGATCGAGCAGTTCTACCCGTTCCCGGCCGCGGAGCTGACGCGCGTGCTCGGCCGCTATCCCGCCTCCGCGGAGCTGGTGTGGGCGCAGGAGGAGCCGCGCAACATGGGCGCGTGGCGGTTCCTCCGCGACCAGTGGCTGGAAGGACCGATGCGCGAGTCCGGCCGGCGGCTTCCGCGCTACGTCGGCCGCGACGAGAGCGCGAGCCCGGCGCCGGGCTCGCACAAGGTCCACGTGGCCGAGCAGGAGGCCATCGTGGCCGACGCCCTCCAGGCGACCGTCGAGCAGCCGCTGGCGGTGCAGCAAGCCGCCCCGGCGAGGAGCTAGCCTAGGCGCTCGCGACCAGCGCGTGCCCCGGGACGGGCGCCGCCGGCGCGAGTCCCGCGCTGCGTAGCGCGTCCTGCACGGCCGCGCGCACTTCGTGGGCGGGTCCGCACCAGGTGAACCCGGCCAGCCGGTCCCCGGGCGAGACCAGGAAGCTCACCACCCACCGCGCGGGCAGCTTGACCGCGGTGACCAGCCACTGCTCGTCCTCGCTCCTGTCGTCGAGCGCGGCCCGTAGGCACAGCTCGACCGCCCGGCTGCCCTCGCCATCGACCAATATCCGTAGCATGGCTGACTCCGCCGCGGCCCGTCCGGTGGCGCGAGCCACCAGCCGTCCGTCCCTGATCCGCGATACGCAATCGGCGTTACCGGGGGCTGTGCATCGCATCACGTCCGCCGCGTGCCGCGCGACGGGTCCCGTGAGCGTCCTCACGATGCGTCGCGCCACGCGCCGGTTCCCGCCACGTAGCCGCTGGCCCAGGCCCACTGGAAGTTGAAGCCGCCGATGCGGCCGTCCACGTCGCAGATCTCGCCGCAGAGCGACAGGCCGGGACAGGCGCGCGAGCGGAGCGTGTCCAGGTGCAGCTCGCGCAAGGGAACGCCGCCGGCGGTGACCTCGGCGAAGCCGAATCCGCGGTCGCCCGTGACGGGGAGCGGCATCTCGGCCACCGCCAACGCCAGCGCGCGCCGAGCGTCGCGCGTGAGCCGGTGGCCCGGCGTCGCGGGATCGACCCCCGCGTGGGCGCACAGCGCGCGCGCCAGGCGCTCCGGCATCCGCTCCTGCAGGTACCCGCCCACCGTTGCCGCGCCGAGCGCACGCAGCGCACCCTCCAGGGTCTCGCTCGTGTGCGCGGGCAACCAGCGCACCACGAGCTGCGCCTGCGGGTCGTCGTGCCGCGCGTCGAGGAGGTACCGGCTCATGTCCAGGGCCACCGGTCCGGAGACGCCGAAGTGCGTGCACAACAGCGACCCCGTCATGGCCATCCGCTTGCGGCCGCGCGCGGAGCGCAGCTCCAGGACGGCGGGGACGGCGACGCCGCTCAGGGCGCGGACGAAGTGGCCGTCGGCCACGCGCAGCGGCACCAGGCCGGGGAAGATGCGCGGCGTGAGCGAATGTCCGAGCGCGCGCGCCAGCGCGTATCCGCCGCCGTCCGATCCCGTCTTGGGCAGGCTCATGCCGCCACTGGCGAGCAGGACGCGTGGGGCCCGCAGCGTCTCGCCGGCGCGGGAGACCAGACGGAACCCGTCGCCCTCGCGCTCGGCCGTGGTGACGCGCCAGGGGTGCCTCAGCTGGACGCCCGCGGCCCGCGCCGCTCCCACCAGCGCATCCAGCACCGTGCGCGCGCGGTCGGTGATGGGGAACAGTTTGCCGGTGTCCTCCCGCTTGAGCTCGACGCCCAGCTCGCGGAAGAACGCGACCGTCTGCGCCACGTCGAACCGGCGCAGGACCTTGCGGATGGCGGCCGGGGTCGAGCCCGCGAACGCCGTCTCGTCCACGTGATGGTGCGTGACGTTGCATCGCCCGCCCCCGGAGACGAGGATCTTCGCGCCCAGCAGGCGCGCGCCGTCCAGGAGCGCCACGCGCCGGGACGGATTGGTCCGCGCGGCCCAGAGGGCGGCCATCAGCCCGGCGGCGCCGGCTCCCACCACCGCGAGGTCGGCGTCGCCCCCCGCGGTGCTCAGGAGTCGCCGAGCGTGGCCAGGACCGGCACGTGGTCGGACGCGAGCTTGCCCTTGCGCTCGTTGCGTTCGACGGAGGCCTCCGTGCACGACCGCGCCACGGGCTCGGTGGCCAGCACCAGATCGAGGCGCAGCCCGTCGTTCTTGGGGAACGAGAGCATGCGGTAGTCCCACCAGGAGTAGAAGCCGCCTTCCTGGTGGTGGAGCCGGAACGTGTCGGTCAGGCCCCAGTCCGTGACCTGCCGCAGGGCCGCGCGCACGTCGGGATGGAACAGCACGCTCTGCTCCCACAGTTTGGGGAACTGCACGTCGCGCGGCTCCGGGGCCACGTTGAAGTCGCCGCAGAGGACGAGCGGCTCCGAGGCCCGGTGGTGCCGCTCCAGGTACGCCCGCAGCCGGCGCAGCCACTCGAGCTTGTAGGCGTATTTCTCCGACCCCACGACCTGCCCATTGGGCACGTACACCGTGATCACGCGCAGGTGGCCCACGCGCGCGGACAGCAGGCGCGCGGCCGCGTCCTCCACGCCGTCGTGCAGGCCGAGCCGCACGTCCGCAAGGCCCAGGCCCGCGCGCGAGAGGACGGCCACCCCGTTGTAGCCCTTCTGCCCGAAGACGGCCGCGTCGTAGCCGGCCGCGCGCAGAGCGTCCATGGGGAACTGGGACTCCGTGACCTTCAACTCCTGCAGGCACATCACGTCCGGGCGATGCGCCTCCAGCCACCGCAGGAGGCGCTCGCGGCGCACCCGGATCGAGTTGACGTTCCACGAGGCGAGCTTCACGGGACGGCGTGGTGGTGTGATCGGATTCTACTCGTGTGGGCCCCGACACGAGCGGGGCGCCCCGGGTTGGGCCGGCCGTCCGGGGGCGCTATACTCCCTGGTTGGGCACCATCCGAGAGGGAGGTCTCGAGGTTTCATGGCGACGACCACGCAAGCGCCTCCGCAAAAGAAGAAAGAGACGATCGACCGGGCCGTCGTGCGCTTCTGTGGCGACAGCGGCGATGGCATGCAGATCACGGGCAGCCAGTTCACCAACACGGCCGCCCTGTTCGGCAACGACCTCGCCACCTTTCCCGACTTCCCGGCCGAGATCCGCGCCCCCGCGGGCACGCTGCCCGGCGTGAGCGGGTTCCAGATCAACTTCGCCTCCACCGACGTCTACACGCCCGGCGACGCGGTGGACGTGCTGGTGGCGATGAACCCGGCCGCGCTGGCCACCAACGTCGCGGACCTGAAGACCAACGGCATCCTCATCGTCAACACCGACAACTTCAAGGAGACGGACCTCAAGAAGGCGCAGAGCAAGACCAACCCGCTCGAGGACCACTCCCTCGACGGCTATCGCCTCTTCAAGGTCGACCTCACGCGCCTGACGCGGCTGGCCCTGGCCGAGCTGGGCCTCGACGCCAAGAGCATGGACCGGTGCAAGAACTTCTTCGCGCTGGGCATGTGCTACTGGCTCTACAACCGCTCGATGGACGCCACGCACAAGTGGCTGGACGAGAAGTTCGGGACGAAGCCCGTGCTGGCGGAGGCGAACAAGCTGGCCATGAAGGCGGGCTTCGCCTACTGCGACGCCACGGAGGCCTTCCAGACCAGCTACGAGATCCCCCCCGCGAAGCTGAGCCCGGGGACCTACCGCAACATCAGCGGCAACACCGCGCTCGCGCTGGGCTTCGTGGCCGCCTCGCAGCGCTCGGGCCTGCCCCTGTTCCTCGGCAGCTATCCGATCACGCCCGCCTCCGACATCCTGCACGAGCTGTCGATGTACAAGGAGTTCGGCGTCATCACCTTCCAGGCCGAGGACGAGATCGCGGCCGTCACCTCCTCCATCGGCGCCGCCTACGGAGGCGCGCTCGCGCTCACCACGACCTCCGGACCCGGCATGGCGCTGAAGATGGAGGCCATCGGGCTGGCCATCGCCACCGAGCTGCCGCTGGTCATCTGCGACATCCAGCGCGGCGGCCCGTCGACGGGCCTGCCCACCAAGACCGAGCAGGCGGACCTGCTGCAGGCGCTGTTCGGCCGCAACTCGGAAGCGCCGGTGCCGGTGCTGGCCCCGGCCACGCCCGGCGATTGCTTCTGGATGGCGCTGGAGGCGAGCCGCATCGCGGTCAAGTACATGGTGCC
>Ga0070698_100003789_pt1 | contig 16615 bp, 8 predicted proteins | sample KBSK1502metaG_FD_65477 | JGI IMG/M metagenome (GOLD analysis project Ga0070698, IMG submission 65477) | Corn, switchgrass and miscanthus rhizosphere microbial communities from Kellogg Biological Station, Michigan, USA - KBS K1-50-2 metaG | ecosystem: Host-associated > Plants > Roots >...
AATTCGGATGGCAATTGCACGATGACCAACCCCACGGCGCATCAGCGCCTTGCAGCATGTCCATCACACTAGTGAAAGCCGAATAGGAAGACAGCGGATACCAATCACGCAAGGGTTGCAGCTGGCCACGAAGTTGATCCTTGAGATCATGAGTCATGCCGGAGAGCGTGTAACGCTGTTTGATGCGCAACTCGTCCGAAATATCTTCGTCGCGACCGGTGAACGAAACTGGCTGGAAGGCGATGGTCTGGACTTTGTCGATATTCTTCGCCGCAAAATCAACAATTGCTCCGATGCCGTCGTTGTTGATTGTGTTGACGATGGTCGTAACCAGCGTAACCTTTATCCCGACGCTGGCGAGGTTTTCAATCGCCTGTTGCTTTACGTCAAACAAATTGCCGACGCCGCGGTGCTGGTTCTTCTCTTCGCTGACGCCGTCAAACTGAAGATACACACCGTGTTGTCCTGCAGCCTTGGCTGCTTTACAAAAATCAATGTCCTCGGCGAAGCGTATGCCGTTGGTGGCCGCAAGAATTCTGTAGAAGCCAATCTTCTTTGCGTAAGCGACGGCCTCGAGATAGTACGGCGAAAGAGTTGGCTCGCCACCCGAGAAGAGAATGATGACCTGGCGCTTTGGCTTAAACGAAACGGCGCGATCCAGAATGGCTTTAGTATCTTCAAACGTCGGCTCGTGAACATAACCAACCTGATTCGCATCCATGAAGCAGGGATTGCACATCATGTTGCAGCGATTGGTGAGGTCGACAGTCAAGACAGCACCGCGACCAAACTTGATATTCGACGTGCCGTGATGATGAACGTGTGAATCCTCGGCAGCTTTAAAGTCACGACCAAAGAAGAGCGATTCGATGCGCTCGAGAAACGCCGGGTCAGTTGCCATCACGTCGACAAACTCACCGTGTTTCGGACAAGTCTTGCGCATGACTACTTGTCCGTTCTCTTCCACTATCTGAGCTTTGATTTCGCCCGGATGTTCATTCATCAATGATTCGAGGGTGGTATCGCCACTGATTACCGCGTCGCGAACTTCCTTGACGCAACGTGGACAAAGGCTATCTGTCTCGCGTGGAAAGCCCAGCGGCGGCGAACTGCGTTGATAAGATTTCAGTAACTTACCAGGCGCCCACTTGGGTGTGATTGCTTCGCCTTCGGGCAGGATGGTGTTGACTGACTGGAAAGCTTTCCAGGCAACGTCCGAAATATTGGAAAGCAGCTTCGAGCCCTTTACGCCGGTGAGCTTACCTTTGTCCGATTCGCCTCTGCGGAATTGATCACTAAACAATTAGAACGTCTCCTCGCGAGCGTTTGATTTTAAGAAACGCGCTCAAATCATCAATAAAAACAAGATAACCGCCGGACTCAGGACAAATCAATAACGCGGGTTCCGACCGCGTCATGATAGATGGTCTGCTAGGGCATGGCAAGGCTAAAAGGCGGCCAGAGCGGGGTTTGAAAGGGCCAGTTGGTCCTTTCACCGCGCCCCGAGTCCATTGGAAATAGGGGTTTCGAGCCCGAAGCCTCCCGAGTCCTGACGAAAAAGTGTAATATCGGCGGCGCCGTTTCCCGAATTGCCAATCATTTTCGATCGCTAATCGAAGTCTTATCCGACATTGACTGGCGCTGAAGTGCACGACAAAAGGAACTCTGATCCTTCTGAAGGACACAGGAATATGAAAACTCTAGCGCGATCGCTCGGGCTCCTGATTTTCCTGGTGTTGGCTATGTCGCTTCTCGCCACGTCTCCAGGGCTGCCTGTCTCAGAGACTTTTCACCCGGTAGCCCACGCCGAAACGGTTGAGACTTGTGAACTGGGCTCAAGTGCCCTGATCACCTGGAGCCCTGATGAAATAGAGTGTCCTGTCTGTCAGACCAAAAACACTTTCCTGGTCTGGGGCAGCTACGGCAACTACATCTATCAATATCCATCAAAATACCAACTTGTTTTCTGGCCATTCACTGCCAACCCGACCTGGTACAGCTGCAAGAAGTGTCGCTATACAAACTTCATGGGAACCTTCCAGAATGTTCCCAAAGAAAAGATTGCCGATCTGCGGAAGATGCTTGAAGGAGTAAGTCTGCCCGCTCAGAAGACACTATCAAAGGAAGAGAGCTTAGCGCGTCCTCCATACCTCGAGATACCAACGTCCCAGCGACTGCTGGTCGTTGAAAAGGTTAATCGCTTTCTGGGCGAGACCGGCGACGACTATTGGAACCATTTCTATCGAGTGCTTGCCTATCACTTCGACGCTGAGAAGAAACAGGCGGAAGCTGACGAGGCGCGCCGAAAGTCACTGGCCATCACTGAACGGCTGCTGGCAGACAAGGCTAACGAGGGGAAGCGCAAGGAACTCCTCTACATTGCAGGCTCAATGCGACATTTCCTGCGCGAAGACAAAGCGGCACTCAAGAACTTTGAAGAAGCCAGGGACTTAAAATATTCGGATAAAGACTTGAAACCAGAACAGTACAAGAACTATGACGTCTATCTCGCAACCGTGATTAAGGAATACATCGAGATGCTTCACAAGGGGAAGGGTCCCCGAGAACAAAATCCCGAAGAAGACCATTGATTGGGACCTCAGAAGTCAAACTCGTCATCGAACCGGGCCATTTTTATTTTGCACATGGAAACAGCAAGAAGAGTAGCCGAACTCGCCGAGCACGTGAGCGGTCGTGTCATTGGCGATGGAGAGATTTTGATCCATCAGGTCGCCAGCCTCGAATCAGCAGGCGAGGGTGATATAGCCTACGTCGAAGACGAAAAGTTCTTCGCGGCAGGCACCGCGAGTAAAGCATCGTGTGTCATTGTTCCCATTGGGTCTGAAGTGGAGACATCCTGCCGAATTGAGGTCGCGAAGCCAAAGCTGGCCTTCGCCTTGATTGCCGGTTTGCTCCACACGCAAAAGCGTCGTGAACCATTCGTCGATCCAACCGCGGTGATTGCCAAGAGTGCCGATATCGATCTTACGGTTTTCATCGGCCCACATGTCTCGATAGGCGAGCACACGCGGATCGAAGCCGGCACGCGCATCGAAGCCGGCGTGGTGATTGGCGATCACGTGCGGGTCGGTCATGATTGCGTGCTGCACCCCGGCGTGACACTTTACGACGACGTGACGATTGGCGATCGCGTCGTTCTGCATGCAGGTGTGGTGGTGGGCGCGGATGGCTTCGGTTACGTGCGCGATGAGGGGGGCTACCACAAGTTTCCGCAGCGCGGGACCGTCGTCATTGAAGATGATGTTGAGCTGGGAGCTCATAGCTGCGTGGATCGCGCCGCGCTGGGACAGACCCGAATTGGGCGCGGGACCAAGCTTGATAATCTTGTTCACGTCGGCCACAACTGCGACATTGGCGAGCGCGTAGTCATTGCCGCACAAACCGGCATCAGTGGCAGCGTGACAATTGAAGACGACGTAGTGATTGGCGGGCAGGTTGGCTTCGGCGATCACATTCGAGTGATGAGCGGCGCCGTGATTGGTTCGAAAGCCGGCGTGCTGCCTGGCAAAATCGTCAGGCCCGGCGTGTGGTGGGGAATTCCGATTCAGCCGCTGGATGAATACAAACGCCTGAACGCGCACCTGACGCGCGTGCCGGAAATGCGCGAGGAGATCAAGGAGTTGAAAAGGCAGTTAGACGAACTCAAGAGCAAATTTCGCGACTAGGTCTCTCTCCGCCTGTCAGGCAGCTACGTGCCGATGAGTTTGATTTGAATCTCGAGCGATGAGGACTCATTGAACGCGGATCACGCGGTCACTACACAAAATCAGAACTGGGAGCGATAGCGACCAGCCGATCAATCAGCTTTCCAGAAGTTGGAACGACTGTCGTGTGCGCATTTTCATGAGTTGAGTCTTCGGCTGGTCGCTATCGCTCCCAGTTCTGATTTTGTCTGACTACAAAACTAAATTCCAAGGTGTGCACTGGACTTTTTACAAAGCCCACATCAGCAGATGCTATTGGAGCTCAGCCAGGATGCACTCAGCGGCACGTTCGGAAGCCCCGCCCTCGCCAAGCTGATGGGCAACTTCTCTCAGTCGTTGACGCACGACCTCGTTTTGTTTCTCTTCCAGCAAGGCAAGCAACTCACTTGCCAGTCGCTCGCCGTTCAGATCATCCTGCATCAGCTCAGTCGCAACGCGTTCGCCGGCTACGAGGTTAACTAATCCGTAGTGATCGACAGTTATCAAACGCCCCAACGTATTCCAGTTAACCCACGACTCCTTGTAAACAACAACCATTGGCGTTCCGAGTAAGGCTGCTTCCAGTGTCGCCGTACCACTCGCTATGGCTGCGGCATCGGAAGCGGCGAGCGCTTCGCGCGACTGACCGGACACGATGTGGAGACACGACGGCAGCGGCTCTGGTGTAGCCCGCTGTGCACGCACGATATTCCTAACTTCATCCGAGGTGCGACTGGGGGCTACTACGACCACGAATTGAACATCGGGCCGGCGCACGGAAATGAGCGCCGCCGCTTCCAGCATCGGCGGCAGAATGCGCTCCACTTCCTGGCTACGGCTGCCCGGCAGCAGTGAAATGATTGGTGACCTGGGATCGAGTTTCCACTCTCGACAAAACTCCGCGCGATCGTGACGAGGGTAAACTTCGCCTGCCAGCGGGTGACCCACAAATTCGACGTGGTCGATTCCGCGTTCGGCGTACCACTCCTGTTCGAAGGGAAGAATTGAAAGTAGTAGATCGACGTTGCGTTCGATGCTGCGAGCACGGTATGAGCGCCAGGCCCAGAGTTGTGGGCTGATGTAGTAGATTATTTTCAGTCCCCTGCGGTGAAGCGCACGTGCCAGTTTCAAATTGAAGTCAGGCCAGTCAACTAAGATGACGGCATTGGGCTTTTTCTCTATCGCCGCTTGTTTAAGAAGGCTGTAAGAGCGCCAGAACTTCGGTAGGGCTCCGCCAATTTCGAGTAAGCCCAGGATGGAGAGGTCGTCCGAACGCACAATCGATTCGACACTGGCCGCGCGTAACAAAGGGCCTGTAGCTCCGAAGAAATCGAATTGCAGTTCGGGGTTTACGGCCCGTAAGGCTTGCACCAGCGCGGCGGCGTGGGCATCGCCGGAAGCTTCGCCCGCGACAATCATCAATCGGTGCGTTTTCATCGGCGCGAATGATAGCAGGAGCAGGAGGCGGGAGGCAGGAGCAGGAGGCAGGTCAGACGGTGGAAATTTCTTCTTAACGGTGGCAGCAATAAGATATCAAAATCGAAAACACTCTTTTCTTCCCTGCACCTGCCTCCTGCTCCTGCTTCCTGATCCCTTTTCGTGTTAGCATCGCACTCGTTCTAAACAAAATCGGCGCGCGCTTTTCCCCTAATAATAGTAGTGCTCGCCTCTACGTTCCCGGAGGTCTCCACTTTCTTTGCGCGTTGCTTTCCGCTCCAGTCGTATGGTCAGCAGGCTGGTCTGCCTGGCGATAGTCATCGCCTTCGCAGGTCTCGCATCAAGCAACGCGGTTGCCCAACAAACCAATCCGGTCGATCGTAAAGTCACCAACCCGATGACCGACACGCCCAACGTCAATCCTTTAACTCAAGACCAACCAGTCAAACAGAAAACCCGAGCCAGCCAACAAGTTGCCGGCGAGGCGACGGACGAGCTCAAGGTGGCTGCCGGCACGCAAACAGTTTCCGGACCCAAGGAAGCGCGCATTTTTGTTTACGAAGGAAACGTCGACGCCCGCATCGGAACCTATCGCCTGCAAGCCGACAAAGTGACTGTCTATGAAGCGACTAACAAAGTGTTAGCCGAAGGCAACGTAGTCTTTGATCAAGGCGATCAGCAGCGGATTACCGGCTCAACGGCGGAATGGAACTATCGAACAAAGACCGGGTACTTCATAAACTCGACAGGCTTTACTAATCAAACCCAGGACGGCACCAGAATGTATTTTACCGCCGACCGCGTGGATAGGGTCAGCCTGGATACGATCATCGCCACCAACGTGCAGGTGACCGCCTGCGATGAAGATGTTCCCAAATGGAGCTTTCACGCCAAGCGCATCAAGATAAAGACAGGCGATCGCGTCCGACTGTATTCGCCAAATCTGCGCGTCAAGCGCCTGCCAGTTTTTTATCTTCCATACGCCTCTGTTTCCATCAAGGATCGCGATCGGGCCTCTGGATTTCTAACGCCCACCTTCGGTGGATCAGGCCAGAAAGGCTTTCGACTTTCCAATGCTTATTACCAGACGCTGGGACGATCGGCCGATATAACAGTGCGCAGTGATATGTATTCGGCGCGCGGCTTCGGTTTAGGCGCTGACTTGCGGACCCGTGCTAACTCGCGTTCATACTTCAACGCCGGCTTTTATGTCATCAAGGATCGAAAGTTAGGGCATAAGGCAGATGCAGATCATCCGGATCAGGGCGGCTCGAGCCTCTACGTTGAGGGCGTTCACTATTTTCCCAACGGCTTCATCGCCGCGGCTGACGTGAACGTGACCTCCAATCTCACGTATCGCCAGGTGTTTTCGGAAAATATCCAGCAAGCGATTTCCCCTGAGGAGCGTTCCCAGGTTTTCGTAAATAAGGATCTCAACGAATACAGCTTCAATTTCCTGGCGCGCTCGCAGGTCACGTTTTTGCCAAATTCGGCGGCGGCTAACACGCGCGTCCGCATTCGCAGTCTGCCGGGCGTAGAAATTGAAAAGCGGGCGACGGCGCTCGATTTTCTGAAAAAGCTTCCGATCTATTACTCGTTCGAAGCTTCCGCCGACGGAGTCAGTCGTAAAGAAACTGTCGACGATCTCGTCGCCTTTCGGCGCGACGCCGGCGGAGATCCAATCGTCACTCCTTCGATCGTGCAGCGGCTCGACTACCATCCGAAGCTCCAGGTGCCTCTTTATTTTTATGGTATGTCGCTTACAGCGTCAGCCGGTGGCCGATTAACCTTTTATTCAAACTCAATCGATCCCGTAAATCGTGAGCTGCTGAGCCAGAACATAACGCGAGGTTATGGCGAGTTTGAACTCGATTTCCAGCCGCCGGCGTTATTCAAAGACTTCCACCGCGGCAACGGCGGTTTTTTCTTCCGTCACTTGATCGAACCCTATATCACCTACCGCCGCATATTCGGAGTTGATAACTTCGATCGAATTATCCGGTTTGACTATTTGGACGCTGTTGCCAATACCAATGAAATTGAGTTTGGCGTTTCAAACCGCTTCTTCACCCAGCGCTCAACCGAAAACGTAAGCAAGGCCGCGGCAAAGGCCACCAGAACCGGTAAGCGCGTGGGCACGTCGACGCAACCTTACGAGGCCTTGACCGTCACCCTGCGCGGGAAATATTTCTTCGACACAACCTTTGGTGGCGCTTTAGTTCCGGGTCGTAGAAACCAGTTTTATCCCATCAACACTCTTTCCGGTTTTAGCTATGGCGGCGTTCCGCGACGCTTTTCGCCGCTGAACGTCGAGGCCCGCTATCGTCCCCGCGCGGATTTGTTTGTAGACATGCGCACGGACCTCGACACACGAGGCGGCGGCCTGCGCTCGTTTTCCACCTCGTTTGGAATTAACAAGCCGTTGCTTCAGGCGTTCCAAACTTTTTACTACACGCGCGCGGTCGAGCTGGTACCGAGTCTCGCGCGGTTTGCGGACGCACGCGGCAAGGAACCGGGCACCCTCCGTGGCTCGCAGTGGAGTCCTTCGATCTTTTTGGGAGACCGTGAACGGGGATTATTTGGCGGCGCGTCTTTCTTCTTTGATTATCAGGCCCGGCCCGGAAAGGGAAATAGTTCTCTCATTAGTTCAACGATCACCACGGGCTATAGTTGGGACTGCTGTGCGGTGACCTTGCAGTACAACACTTACAATGTGGGTGTGCGTCAGGAAAAGGGCATGTTGTTCAGCTTCCGACTCAACGGCATTGGCACCTTTGGGACTGAGCAAATCGGACAGCGCTTTCGCTAATTCATCGCTCGAGTTAGGAGACTGTGAACCTGAAGAGAACTGGTATATATTAGCCGGCGTCAAAAACATTATCGCGGTCGCCGGCGCGGTCGTTTCGGAAAATTCATACCTGAGAATTTGCTCCCCGAATTCTGAATCAGACAAACAACCCGATCTCATAAGCATTTTTAGTTTTTAGGAGATTTGCCCCTTATGCAGGGTTCCTTTTTTAGCATTAAGTCGAGGAATACCCATCTAGTCCTCCTGTTTTCAATTCTGCTCGTGCTCGCAGTTGTCCTGGTCGCCGCCCTACCGCCGACCTCCAGCGCCACTCAGGGAAATGTTCAGTCTGATGGCGGCAAGAAACCAGCGCGCCCACAGTTTGTGCCGGGTCAGGCGTTGGTTCGCTACCGCAGCGAAACTTTGGCCCGACAAAAAAATTTCGAGAAGCTGGTCAGCTCGGACGGTCGGCAGCTTTCCATTCAAGTCGAACGGTTCGACGGAGCCGACATCGTTCCCGGCCTGCGGCTGGCTCACGTCGCTCCGGAAGACACCATGGCAGCAATCGCAGCGCTGAAAGCGCAGCCTGATGTTCTCTATGCTGAGCCGAACTACCTTTTGCGCCTGGATGCTAATCCAAACGACCCGCGTTTTTTGAGCAACGAACTTTATGGACTGCTGAAGATCGGCGCACCCCAGGCCTGGGACACCATCAAAGGGAGCTCGGATACTGTGCAGGCTGGTTTCGGTAGTCCCAGAATTGTAGTTGGCGTGATCGATGAAGGCATCGATGTGCTTCACGAGGATCTTGCCGCCAACATTTGGACAAATCCCGTTGAAGGCCCAACCGCTGATGGTATCGACAACGATGCCAATGGATTTGTGGACGATATTCATGGTTACGACTTTGCCCTAAACAGCGGCGTAATCACCCCGCAGAGCCACGGCACTCACGTCGCCGGCACTATCGGGGCTGTTGGGAATAACGCGACCGGCGTAGTGGGAGTTAACTGGAACGTGGGCTTGATGTCGCTCAAGTTTATTGATGGCTTTCAGGCTGACACCGCCGATGCAATACGTGCCTGCAACTACGCGAAGATGATGCGCGATCGTTGGGTGAGTAGTGGTGGGACGCAGGGCGCTAATCTGAGAGTACTCAACAACAGTTACGGCGACGACCAGTTTACCCAGTCGTTTCTTGACTCAATCAACGCCTTGAACCAATCAGGGATTCTTTTCGTGGCTTCCGCGGGCAACGTCGATGGCTTTAGTACCCAACCGGACAACGATCTGGTGGCGCATTACCCATCAGGTTACGCCGCCCCGAACGTTATTGGAGTGGCCTCAACCGGACAAACCGACAATCTCGCGGCTGACTCTCATTATGGAGCTTCGACGGTCCATCTTGGTGCTCCCGGCATCGGTATTCTGAGCACTACTCCGAGCAACACGTATTCGTTCTCGAGCGGGACGTCGATGGCAACGCCCCATGTAGCGGGCGCCGCAGCGTTGCTTCTGGCCCAGAATCCGAATTTAACGATCCAACAACTCAAAGGCCTCTTGCTCTACAACGGAGATTTAGTTGCCTCCCTGGCTGGGAAAACGCAGACCGGACGACGGCTCAACGTTGCCAATAGTGTCTCTGCTCTTGCTGAGAATGATGTGATTGCGCCGGGCACCGTCAGCAATCTTCATCTGAATACTCAAGTTGGTCGAAGCCTTAATGTCGGCTGGACAGCATCCGGAGACGACGGCGCGAGCGGCCAGGCATCACTTTATGCTCTTAGTTTCACCGACTCGTCCAGCGGCGCAGTCATCTTTTTGAAGAATGTGATTCCGGCGGCGTCCGGAGTGGTGCAGGCAGTTGACGTGAAGCTGCCTTATCGCCATACCACTGGAACACTAAATCTACGCGAGTTTGATAACGCGGGGAACGAAGGAGTGGCGGCCACCCTGCCTATTTCTGTTAGCCTGATTGAAGGCGATCCTTATCTGACTTCGCTGGGAATTCATGTTCCGCTTTCAACGGGCGGAGTCGGTCTCGCAACTAATTGCGACGACTGCTTCAAGACGCGGGCATTGCCGTTCTCATTTCCTTTCTTCGGTCAGACTTTCAATTCGGTTAACGTAACTTCAAACGGCTCCATGTATTTTGCGACGCCTCCCGCCAACGATGCAGTTAGCTCTGCCGCCGGTCTGTCCCAGTTCAAAATGATTGCCGGACTCTGGGACGACTTGCGCACTGACCGCGTCGCCGGCGATGACATCTATTTCGTCACTCCAGATTCGAGCCGCGTAATCTTTCGCTGGCAAGCGGTGACCTTTGGTAACGGCACACCGGCAACGGAATTGCCGGTAAGTTTTGAGATTGAACTGCGCAGTAACGGAACGATTCTGACTCGATACGGCAACGGCGCTCAAAGTCCTGATGCCGATATTATTTCCCGGGTGGTGGGGATTTCGGGTGGGGAGCCGGACACTTATATCGTTCCCTCACACACTTCCGAGGGCACGGTAATAGATTTAACCAACGCCCAGACGGTCACCTTCCTGCCGCGGGGTCTTACGCACACACTCAGCGTGGCCTCGATCAACCCGAGTAGCGGCGTGAGCATCACGGTTACTCCGAAAGATGCCGGCGATCAGGGCAATGGCACGACGTCGTTCACGCGCGGTTATGTTCCCACCACCTTAGTTAATCTGACGGCGCCGGCCACCGCAGGCAGTAACAGGTTTCAGAAATGGCAGCGTGACGGAGTTGACTGGTCGACAAATCCAGCCACCAGTTTGACGATGGATGCCCCTCATACCATGACGGCGGTCTACATCGTAGGCCGGACCCTGACAGTAGATTCCTCAAATCCCAATACGGGCGTAAACATTACAGTCACGCCAAACGACAACAATGCCCAAGGTAATGGTACGACGCAGTTCACGCGACTCTACGACATCTCAACGGTTGTGAATTTGACGGCGCCGGCGACGACATCGGGAGGCAGCTTCCTTAAGTGGCAGCGTGATGGCGTTGATTTTTCTACGAGTTTGGCTACCAGCGTGACGATGGATATCAATCACACGATGACGGCGGTTTACGGGACTAGTCTTCAGTTTTCGCTGCCGCAGTTTGACGTGAATGAGTCTGGCCTTTCCGCGACCATAACAGTTACGCGCAGCGGCGATACGTCAGGGCCGGCATCTGTTAATTTTGCAACCAGCGATGGGACGGCCACCCAGAAGGGCGACTATACACAGGTGGCCGGCAAGATTATTTTTGCGGCTGGCGAAACCAGCAAGACGCTTCCAGTCTTAATCGTCGACGACGTTTTTCAAGAAGCGACTGAAACCTTTAGCGTGACGTTGAGCAATCCCACAGGTGCAACCCTCGGTTCCACCAGCGTCGCCAATGTCGCGATTTCAGATAACGATGCTCCCGGATTACCAAATCCTCTCGACAATGCCAACGCGCTTTTCTTCGTCAGACAGCATTACCTCGACTTTCTGAACCGCGAGCCTGACGCTGGAGGCCTTGCTTTCTGGGCTGACCAAATTACGTCGTGCGGCAGCGATCAGGCCTGCATTGAGATACGGCGCATCAATGTGTCCGCGGCCTTCTTCCTATCGATAGAGTTTCAGGAGACCGGCTATCTGGTTGAGCGTATGTACAAGGTTGCTTATGGTGACGCTACAGGGACTTCGACCTTCCCGGGGCCAGGGTCTCATCAACTTGCCGTGCCTATTATTCGCCGCAGTGAATTTGTTCCTGATTCGTTCCAGATTTCCAATGGCGTAGTTATTGGACAACCGGGTGCTTTGCAGCTGCTGGAGGCAAACAAGGTAGCGTTTGCAAACGATTTTGTTACCCGCACGCGTTTCACTTCGGCTTATGCAACTTCTCTGACCCCGGCGCAATTCGTTGACGCGCTCATCATTAAAGCGGGATTCACGCCCACACCGGTACAGCGACAAGCTTTCATCGATGAGTTTGCTGGAGCTGGGAACACGTCAGACACAGCGGCGCGGGCACGCGCCGTGCGGGCCATCGCTGAAAACGGAACGTTTTCCGACCTGGAGAAAAACAAGGCTTTCGTGCTGATGCAATTCTTCGGTTACTTACGACGCGATCCAAACAGCGACCCCGATACGGATTACACCGGTTACGATTTCTGGCTGGGCAAACTGAACCAATTCAACGGCAATTTCGTCAATGCTGAGATGGTCAAAGCGTTCCTCGTCTCTGGTGAATATCGGCACAGGTTTGGACCGTAAAGCAGTGAAAGGTGAAAGGTGAAAACAAGAAGTAATGAGTCATGAGTGATGAGTGATGAGTCAAGAATCGTAGACGAGTTTCCACTCATCACTCATGACTCATTACTTCTTGTTTTCTCTTTTCACCTTTCACTTTTCACTCTCTACTGGTATTTTGGCATCTCCCCATTCGTTTTCGCTTCCCTCTACTCCTCCGGAAAGGGATTGCTTCGATGATTTTCGCCTTTCAACACAACTCTCAATTTCTGCGAATCCTGACGGTTCTCGCATTCCTTGGAGGCGGCATCGCGTTTACAGGTGTTGACACTTTTGCGCAAAAAGGTCCGCAGGGAGTAGGCGTAGCGCCGAAGATTGTATTTGGGAGCTCTCGAAACAATGGCAATCACGATATTTTTACGATGGACCTTGACGGCTCCAACCAAACGCGGCTGACCACCAGTCTGGCGTATGACGATCAACCGAAGTGGTCGCCTGACAGTTCCAAAATCGCATTCATGAGTGGCCGGGATGGCAACTTGGAAATCTACACGATGAATCCCGATGGCAGTGGTCAGACGAGAATTACGAATAATGTCGCTGCTGATGGCTTCCCAGCCTGGTCGCCTAACGGCACCAAGATCGCTTTCGTCCGCGGTGATCTGAGTAACCCCAGCACGTTTGAAATCTATGTAATGGACGCCAACGGCAGCAATCAGGTTCGGCTCACGACTGACTCTGTCATCGACGGCGTACCTTCCTGGTCGCCTGATGGAACCAAGATCGTTTTTATGAGCGGCGGCAGCAGCGTGTTTGATCCGAATGCTTTTGAGATTTACAGAATTGACGCCGACGGCAATAACCGGACCCGCCTCACTAATAACTCTATCGTTGATGGCCAGCCATCGTATTCACCCGACGGGACGAAGATTGTCTTTGGCAGCGGAAACGCGTTGAGTCCTAATGGGATCGAGATTTACGTAATGAATGCGGACGGCAGCAACCGGATACAGCTAACTAATAATGCGCTAACGGACGGTTTTCCGGCCTGGTCGTTTGATGGCGCGAGTATCGTGTTCGCCTCCGGAAGTGTTGGTGATGAGACCACGGCTGAGCTCTTTGTCATGAACGCAAACGGAACTAATCCCGCGCAGCTGACAAATAATTTCGACCTCGATTGGTTTCCCGATTGGCAACGAATTGCTACCCCTCCCTCGCAGATACAGTTTAACTCCGCCAGTTACACACCGGCCGAAGATCACAGCAGCGCCGCCATCACAGTTACCCGCACCGGTAACACCACCGGCATGGCGTCAGTTAACTACGCCACCAGCGATACGGCCGGCGACGGTAACTGCAACATAGTCAGCAGTGCCGCCTCTTCTCGATGTGATTATCAGATAACCGTGGGCACATTGAACTTTGCACCCGGTGAAACCTCGAAGACGATCGACGTCTTTCTGGTGGACGACTCATACGACGAAACCAATGAAGCGTTTACGATGAGCCTTAGCAATGTTCGCGGAAGTGGTGCGAGTCTGGGGTTACTGACTACAACCACGATAACAATCACGGACAATGACGCAGCGACCACCGCGAACCCTATTGACACTGCGAATTTCTTTGTGCGCCAGCACTACATTGACTTTCTCAATCGCGAGCCCGACGTGACCGGACTTGCGTTTTGGACTAACCAGATCACTTCGTGCGGTAGCGATGCAGCCTGCATTGAAATCAAGCGCATCAACGTTTCGGCCGCGTTCTTCCTTTCGATCGAATTCCAGGAGACCGGCTATCTGGTATACCGATTTTACAAAGCTGGTCATGCCACGATCGGAATGCCAGTGCCGGTCAGATATGCAGAGTTCATCGCCGACACGCAGCAGATTGGGCAGGGCGTCGTGATCGGCCAACCGGGCGCGAACCAGAAACTGGAAGCCAATAAACAAACGTTCGCCCTGGATTTTGTTCTGCGTTTGCGATTTCTTCAGGACCATCCGACGTCGGATACGCCGGCCGCGTTTGTTGATGAAATGTACTTGAATGCGGGAGTAACACCCTCTGGAACCGAACGAACAGCAGCCATCAATGAATTTGGCGGGGCGCCGAACACGGTAGATACGGCAGCGAGGGCGCGAGCGCTACGGCGCGTGGCCGATAACTCGACGTTGAAACAGCAGGAACTGAATAAAGCATTTGTGTTGATGGAATACTTCGGGTACCTGAGACGTAACCCCTTTGATCCGCCGGAACCTACACTCAACTACGACGGCTACAATTTCTGGTTGAACAAATTGAATGAGTTCAACGGAAATTTTGTGAACGCCGATATGGTCAAGGCGTTTATTGTTTCAGGTGAGTACCGGCACAGATTTGGACCGTAAAGGCAGTGAAGAGTGAAAGGTGAAAAGTAATGAGTGATGAGTTAAGAACGACGAGTAACTCGACACTCAGAATCTATCCATTACTCATCGTCATTTATCACTCGATACTTTTCACTTTTCACTTTTCACGATTTACTGGTTTATTGGAGTACCAATGAAACAAGCTTCCCCCGTCCTCCTCCTCAGTATCTTTGCTGTCCTTGTTTTCTTCATTTTCGGTACAGTCCGCAGTACCGCTTCGGGCCCTTCTGGGTCGCGGCAACGAGGGGTGACCAACCACGCAATTCCCACGACTGTTGCCGGACTAAGAAGTGTGGCTGCCCAACAAGAGTCGGCGCCTGCAATCGACCAAAGCGTCTGGCAGCAAATACAGGCCCTGCTTGAAGAAAAGGAAGCACGCACTCCCGCCCAGCAGAAGATTGATTCGCAATTGCTCTACGCGATCAAGATGCGTCGTGGCGAAAGGATCGCCACGACTGTAGAGAGTCTCTCCGTAGAAGTCGGTGCCGATGATAGTGGCCGGGTGACGATAGATATTACCGCTATCGTTGACGACCAATTGCTCAACGATCTGGGCGGAATGGGCGTCGAAGTCTCGAAAGTCTTCCGCAAAAACAACGCGCTAAGGGCCGTTGTTTCGCTGGAACAACTGGAGACAATCGCAGGTTTTCCACAAGTCCGCTTCATTCAGCCAAAGCAGGAAGCGCTCTTCTCGCAAACGCGCGCGGAAGCGCGAAACCCCTTGCTGCGTCAACCTCTTCCCTCCCGTTCAGGGCAGCAGCAAACCTGGAGACCGTTTGAGGAAATAAACGATCGTGGCGCGCGCGTTCGGGCTGCTCTCCAGCCCGTCCTATTCGGTGCGCTCGCTCCCAACGCCCCGCCTCGGATTGGCAGCGTCACTTCACAGGGTGACACTACTCATAAGGCCTTCATTGCGCGAGGTACGTTTAATGTGGACGGCACGGGAATAAAGATCGGCGTGCTCTCTGACGGTGTCGATAGTCTTACCGTTAGCCAGGGAACGGGCGATCTGGGTCCGGTGACGGTCTTGCCGGGCGCTGCGGGTTTTGGAGATGAAGGTACGGCGATGCTCGAGATCATTCACGATCTCGCACCGGGCGCGCAGCTGTATTTCGCAACCGCAGTCGACGGCTTGCCTCAGTTCGCTCAGAATATCCGCGATCTGCGCACAGCTGGATGTGACATCATTCTGGACGACGTTGGTTACTTTGTTGAATCACCGTTTCAGGATGGGCAAACAGCGACGGTGGTATCGCCTAACAACTCCGGCCTGGCGACGCAGGCTGTTAATGATGTAGTCGCTTCCGGAGCCCTCTACTTTTCTTCGGCAGCGAATTCTGGAAATTTGAATGACGGCACTTCCGGAACCTGGGAAGGTGATTTCGCAGACGGTGGAACCATCGGCCTGGTACCGGGTGGAAAGGTGCACGATTTCGATCCCACTGCGGCGGTTGCCAAGTCTGACACGATCACCGCAAATGGATTCCTGACGAACCTACACTGGTCAGATCCGTTAGGTGCTTCAAACAACGACTACGATCTTTTTATCCTTACTGAGGACGGAACATTTGTAGTAGGTTCTTCCACAAACATACAGAATGGCACGCAGGATCCTTACGAAGCGATTTTCTTTGCTCCGGAGGGTTTCCGGGTGGTGATCTTACAAAAAACCGGAGCCGCTAATCGTTTTCTTCATCTGAGCACAAATCGCGGGGAGCTTGCTCTTAGCACTGACGGCGAGACGCATGGTCACAACGCAGCTTCTGGAGCATATGGAGTTGCAGCCGTGTGCGCAGTTTGTGTTTACCCGGCGATATTTGATTCGAGTAACCAGGTGGAGACCTTTAGCTCTGATGGTCCACGCCGGGTCTTCTTTAACGGCGATGGCTCGTCCATAACTCCCGGCAACGTTTCAGCAACCGGCGGCTCGGTGTTGCAGCAGCCTCTGATCACCGCCGCCGATGGCACCTCGGTTTCTGGCGCCGGGGGCTTCCCAACTCTTTTCTATGGAACCTCTGCTTCAGCGCCGCATGCGGCGG
>Ga0070698_100003790_pt1 | contig 16614 bp, 13 predicted proteins | sample KBSK1502metaG_FD_65477 | JGI IMG/M metagenome (GOLD analysis project Ga0070698, IMG submission 65477) | Corn, switchgrass and miscanthus rhizosphere microbial communities from Kellogg Biological Station, Michigan, USA - KBS K1-50-2 metaG | ecosystem: Host-associated > Plants > Roots >...
CCCCAGATGTTGACCTTCGACGGATCGAGGCCGAGCAGCTGATTGTTCGCGAGCGAGACGACCGCGAATGCCTCGTTGATCTCCCAGAGGTCGACCTTTTTGACGTCCCACTTTGCGCGGCCGAGTGCTTGCTTGATCGCTTCGGCAGGCGCGGTCGTGAACCACTCGGGCGCCTGCGCGTGGTAGCCCCACGCGACGAGCCGCGCGAGCACCTTCGCGTTGCGTTTCTTGGCTTCGTCGGCGCTCATCAGCACGACTGCCGCGGCGCCATCGTTGATCGACGATGCGTTGCCCGCCGTGATCGTGCCTTCTTTCTGAAACGCAGTGCGCAGCGAGCCGAGCTTCTCGATGTTGCCGCGGCCGGGTTCCTCGTCGGTGTCGACCTTGATCGTGCCCTTTTTGTCGGCGATCTCGACGGGCACGATCTCGGCTTTGAAGAAGCCTTGCTTCTGCGCATCGAGCGCGCGGCGATAACTCTCGGCGGCGAACTCATCTTGTGCGCTGCGCGGGATGTTCTTCTCCTTCGCGCAGAGCTCGGCGCAGTTGCCCATGTGCTGGTTCGAGTACGGATCCCACAGGCCGTCGGTGATCATCGAATCGGCGGTGTCGAGCGCGCCCATCTTCGTGCCGTTGCGCGAGTTGCGAAGCACGTGCGGCGTGTTCGACATCGACTCCATGCCGCCCGCGACGCCGATCTCGATCTCGCCCGCGGCGATCGCGCGCGCGACGCCGAGCACCGCTTCGAGGCCCGAGCCGCAGACTTTGTTGACCGTCACGCACGGCACGTTCTGCGGCAGGCCCGCAAACAACGCCGCTTGCCGCGCAGGCGCTTGGCCGACGCCAGCCGGCAGTACCATGCCCATGTGCACGAGCCCGACGGCATCGGGCGGTACGCCGGCGCGCTCGAGCGCGGCCTTGATCGCCGTTGCACCGAGCTTGGTGGCAGGAACCGAGGACAAGGAGCCGAGAAAGCTTCCAATAGGAGTGCGGGCACCCCCGACGATGACGACGTCACGCATGCCGAGGGCTTACCGCCAAACGCCCGAAATTTCAACGATGTCGCCGCGCTCGTTCGACGATGCCGGGAAGCACGCGCAAGACCTCGTCGATCTCCCGTTCAGTCGTGCCGCGTCCCAGCGAAAACCGCACGCCTTCGCGCGCCTCATCGGCGGAGAGGCCGAGCCCGAGCAGCACGTGCGAGGGCTGGATGCTGCCGCTCGTGCACGCCGCGCCCGTCGAGACGGCGATGCCGGCGAGGTCGAGCGCCATCACGATCGATTCGCCGAGCGCGCCGGCAAACGCGACGTTGATCGTTCCGCCGACGCGCGGCGCGCCGCCGCCGTGCAGCCGCGTGTGTGGGATCGCGAGCAGGCCGGCCTCGAGCTTGTCGCCGAGCGCGGCGACGCGCGGCCAATCGGCGAGATCGATCGCGGCGGCGGCCGCGCCAAAGCCGATGATACCGAGCGCGTTCTCGGTGCCGGCGCGACGGCCACGCTCTTGATGGCCTCCGTCGATAAGCGGCAAGCCATCGTCGAGCGCGGTGACGAGCGCGCCGGCGCCCTGCGGACCGCCGATCTTGTGCGCGCTGATCGCGAGCGAGTGGGCCGCAATGTCGCCGAGTGGCAGCTTGCCGGCGGCTTGCACCGCGTCGATGTGAATGAGCGCGTTCGTGTTTGATAGCTGCGCGATCGTCCCGATCTCGTGATTGACGAGGCTGATCGCGACGACGCCGACATCGGCATCCGTCGGAAGCTGGACGATGGTCCAGCCCAGCAGCGCCTCGATCGGGCCGCGCAGCGACGGGTGCTCGATCTTCGTAGTCGCGATGACCTTCGGCAAGCCGCGCTGCTCGGCGGCCCGCACGAGGTGCATCACGCCGAGCACGTTCGCTTCGGTGCCGCCGCTCGTGAAAACGACCTGTTCGTGCGATTTGCCGACGAGCGCTGCAACCTGCTTGCGCGCGCGCTCGACGCGGTCGCGCATGCGGCGGCCTTCTGCGTGCACCGACGATGGATTACCCACATCCGCCATCGCGGCGATCATCGCGTCTCGCGCAGCGGGTACGAGCGGCGCCGTGGCGTTGTAGTCCAGGTAGATCCGTGGCTGCGTTGACATGGGTGCGGAGCTGTCGACATGATCGCACGCCTTGGCCGACGACGCTGGCGCTCTGCTTGTTCGATCGGGGCTGGTCTCGTCCAGCTCCCTCGATGAGGCGCGCGCGAAAGTCGCCGACTTCGGTGGGACCATTGGCGAACAGCTCGTCGTGGTCGGCGCCATCGACGATGAAGCGCTGACGAATTTCTACAAGCAGCGCCTGCTCGTGCCGCAGGTCAACCCGAACACGCTCGCGCGGCTGCCCGCGAAGGTCGTGGCCGTGATTCCGAGCGAGATGGCGATCGAGCTGCGCGCGATTCCGGTCTCGCTCGACGCCGACAACAACCTGACGATCGCGATGAGCGATCCGTCGGACCGTCACGCCGTCGACGAAATTTCGTTTTTCACGGGCGCGTATGTCGTGCGTGCCGTCGCGACGCAGATGCAGATCGCATGGTGTCTCGCGCACTACTACGGTCACGTCACCGATCTCGGCGAACGGCTGCTCGACCCTGCGACGGGGCAAAAGCGAGCGCGCAGCGACAGCCAACAGCGGCCGCGCACGCGCAGCGGCAAGATCGAAGCGAAACCCGGCATCGGTCGCGACACCGAGCCGCTGACGGCGATCCCCGAAGCTCCCGATTCCGGGCCGGTGATCGAGCTCGAAGACGTCGGCGGCTACGAAGGCAGCGGCCCGGTCGACTCGCTCGAAGAAGACAGCAGCGAGATCACGATCGAAGCCGACGAGGCGAGCGCGGACGAGGACAGCGCGATCACGATCGAGGCGGAAGAAGCGGGCCGCTACGAGCCCGTGCTCGAAGTCACCGCGAGCGAATCGAAGCCAATCCCGAGGCGGCGGCGACCGGCGATCGAGGATCCGCCGGAGCTCGCGGCACGCGCAGGCGAAGTCCAGCTCGCAACGGGCGAGGTGCGAAAGATCGATTTCGATCAGCCGAGCGTCTTCGTCGCCGATAACCTCGCCGAGGAGAACTCGCGCCTCGCGCGACAGGTATCGGGCGAGGTGCAGATGCGCGAGATCCACGATCGTCCTCCATCGGAGGTCGACGAGGGCAGCATCTTCATCGAGCTCGGCCGCGAAAGCTCGCCGATCATCTACGACGAGCTGCAGGAAGAGGAGTCGCGCGCGATTCCGATGGCGATCGATCGCGAGCTCGATGAACCGGACGAAGTCGTCGTGCTTCATCCGAAACGCACGCGCGAGCGCCGCGATCGCAACACGCAGATCGGCATCGGCATCGTCAAGGCGCGCACGGGGGTGCCGCATCCGATCGACTACGAGGCAACCGATCCGTCGACCTACGACCCGACGCGGCTCGATGCGCCTGTCGCGCCGCCGCGCGACGAAGAAGACTCCGGCGAATACGAGCTGCCGCCGCCGGCTGCGAGCCGCGCGACGCCACCGCCGAGCGGGCAGATTCCGTTCGATCGCGTGCGCCGTGCGCCGAGCGATTACGACTACGAAGAGCCGAGTAAGCCGACGAGCGTGATGAGTGCCGTCGAGCTCGACGAAGCGATTCCCGAGCGCAAGTCCGATGTCCACCTGCGTCGGCGCGCGCGTGCCGTGCACGATCACGATGACGACGATGAATGGGGGCCGCCGGGCACGACGATTCCACCGCCGCTGCTCGGTGCGATTCCGGGCGCGATCACGCCCGCCTCCGGCATCATCCCGATTCCCGATATGGACTCGGCGCCGCTGATGATCGCGCCGCCGACGCCGCCGGAGCCCGGCGCGCGTGCGAAGTCGGCGAGCGAGGCGAGCATCTCGCGCGCGCTCGAGAGCGCGACAGCGCGCGTGCTCGAGCTCATTCACACGCTCGATCACACGACCGATCGCGACCAGATCATCGCAGTGATGATCGCGCACCTTGCCGAGAGTCATCGTCGCGCCGGATTCTTCGCGATGCGCGGCGGCGTGCTGTCGCTGTTCGCGATCACGCCGCGCATTCCGGTGATGCCAGCAGCGACGCTGCGCCTCGATCGGCCGTCGACGCTGCAAGATGTCGTCGGCACGCGCCTGCCCTATCGCGGGCCGATGCTCGATGACGCGAGCCGCGCATTCTTGACCTCGACGCTTGGCGCGTGCCCCGCCGAGATCCTGCTCGTGCCGATCACAGTCAAAGAGCGTGTCGTCGGCGTTCTGTTCGGCGACCAACGCGTGCGCCACACGTTCGACGATCAGCTCGCGCTCGCCGCGCGTGCCGCGGGCATGGCGCTCGAGAGTCTGCTCAAGACGAAACGCCGCTGACGCAGCTCCAGAAAAACGCCAAGGCGCCAGCCAGAGACTGGTTAAAGCCTGGCCGCATCGCGCAACCAATTGGTGCGCGCAGCACCGTGTGACCAATTCGAGAAGGCTGGATCGGTTTACGTGATCCTTCTGCGTGGCGCCTTGGCGTCTTCTGGCGTCTTGGCGTTTGATCGCGCCGCGATGTGCCCGCGACGAACGTCATGGCCGACGCACGCGGAACACGAGCGCACCGCCGAGGCGAACGTCCTCGTAATCGGAGAAGCCGATGCGCTGGAGCCACGCGCGCAGCTCGCCCGACTCGAAGCGACGAATGCCTGCGGCGCGCGACGCGAGCCGGCCGAACAGGTGCGGCGCCTCGGCGAATGTCGAACCGACGTAGAGGCCGCCGGGGCGGAGCACGCGGCGGATCTCGCGAAACACGAGCTCGGGGTCATCGTACGCGTGGAGCGCGCCGGCGTTGTTGACGCCTCCGAACGCGCCGTCGACGAACGGCAGCGCGTGAGCATCGGCGCGGATCAGGACGGCGTTCGTGTAGCCGGCGGTACGCTGCGCGGCGACTTCGAGCATCGCGCGCGAGATGTCGAGACCGACGACGAGGGCGCCGGGTACCGAGGCGGCGAGCGCGCGCACGAACGCGCCGGGGCCGCACGACAGATCGAGCCACGGGCCTGGCCGATCGTCGAGGGAGAGCGAGTGCTTGTGGATGAACAGCTCGCCCGAGATGCCGCCGACGGCAGCGCCGGCACCTTTGCCCGCGAACATGCGCACGAATGTCGGGCGCCAAAACCGGTCGTACGCGCGCGCGATGAGGTCGCTCTCCATCAGGCGTTGTTCGGTCGTCGATGCGGTCGGCTCGCCGCCGATCGCGACATCGATGAGGTCGAGGACGCCGGCGCGCTGGGTTTGCGGCTCGAGCCCACACGACGAGCAACGCGGCGTTTTGAGATGCGAGAACGGGGCGGCGTGCCGGCACCGCGGGCACTGCAGGATCGGTAGTACCGCTGGATCCACGGCCCTCTTTGTACAGCACGGTGGATCTCGCAGTGGGCGTGGCGTCGCGATTTTGTGGCCGCCGCGCTCGTGGGATGCGTTGCTTGGCGAGTCGGAGTACCCTTGTCGTTCGGTGGTTCGTCGCTTCAAAGTCGTCGTGTGTCGTGGCCCCGAGTGCGGCGACCGGCGCGGATCGAGCGAGCTACACGAGGTGTTCCGATCTGCGCTCGAGGCGCACGCCGCGCGCGATCGGGCGGAGCTGACCTGGCAGAGCTGCTTTGGGCGCTGCACACAGGGCCCGAATGTGCTGGTGCGCGAGATAGTCGCCGAAGCGCCGACACTCGGCACCGGCTTTGCGACCTTACCGGGACCGCGCGGTGCGACCGCACTGTATAATCGAATGGACGCAACCCGCGTAGAGCGCGTCGTCGTTCAACACGTCATTGGAGGCCAGATCGTTCGCGACTTCATCGAGCGCCCTGGCATCCTCCAGTCCACACCCGTAGGATCGAGATCGAAAGACAGCTAGCCATGACGCGTGAAACGATCGTCATCCTCCTGTCCGCTGCGCTCGCAGCCGGTTGCAAGGAAAACGTCAGCAAGCCCGATCCGGACCAGCAGCGCGACCTCGAGAACTGCAAGAAGACCCTCGAGGAGAAGAACAAGCTCGTGCAGGCGATCCAAGACGAGAATGCGCGGCTGATGCGCGGCGGCAGTGGTGCCGAAATCGTCGTCGCGATCGAAGGCAACGTGCTGACCGTACGCCCGGCCAAGCCAGGCGAAGTGCGGCCCGTCGACGACAAGGTCGCCGCGGCGGCATCGAAGGAGTTCATCGATGTCGTGCAGAAATCGCGCGGCTCGATCCAGAAGTGCTACGAACAGGCGCTGAAGAAGAACACCAATCTCCAAGCGCACTCGGTCACGCTCACCGTCACCGCGAGCTTCACGCCGCAAGGCGCTTACCAGAACGCATCGTTTTCCGCGAGTCAGCCACTCGGCGACACGTTCGAGACCTGTATGAAGACCGTCGCAAGCAAGTGGCAGGTCCCGCCATCGCAGGTATCGACGTTCAAAACCCAGGTGTCGTTGACACCGTCGTGAAGCTCAAAGAGCTCGAAAAACGGCTCAAGCAAGAGCCCGATAATTTTGGGCTGCGCGTCCAAGTTGCAGGGCTGATGCGCGAGTCCGGGCGCAGCGTCGAGGCCGTCGAGCTGTATCGCTCGGTCGCGCTCGCGTATCGCGATCAAGGCCGCACGCAGCAAGCGATCGCGGTATGCCGCAGCATCCTCGACATCGCGCCCGACGATGCCGCGTGCCAGGGCCTGCTCGCGATGCTGCAGGGTCGCGGCTCGCCGTCGCGGCCGCCCGCCATGCAAACACATCCGAGCGAGCCGCCGGCGCGACAGGAAGTGCTGATCCGGCCTTCGCCGTTGCCGCCCGAGAAGGTTCCCGTCGTGCCATCGCTGCGGCCACCGACGAAGCCGCCGACGCAAACGACGTCGAAGCCACCCGGCGGCGCACCCGCGCGTCGTTCATCGTTCGACGAGACCCCGCTGCCCAACCCCATCCCGTATCACGTCTCGGATCCGACCTCGCAGCCGAACAAGCTCTCGTCGGGCGAGCTCGATCTGCCGGCCGCTGAAGGTGCGGAGACGCGCCCTCACGACTCGCTGCGCCGCACCGAGTCTGGCCTCGCGCAAGCCGCGCGTCGAATCTCGGGCCTCATCAGCGACTCGCGCGGTGTTCCCGAAGCGATGGATCTCTCGGCCGAGCTCGACACCCGTCAGCGACGCAAGATCGAATCCGAAGAGCTGCGCAAGATCGAGCAGCCGCCGCCGACGGTGCCGATGGAGCGCATCCTCGACGAAGACGAGATCCCAACACCGCCGCCGCGCGATCCGCACGACGAGCTCGCGACCGATCGCATCGATTCGTTGACGCCGGTGCCGCGCGGCAGCAACACCGAAGAGCTGTTCACGCCGCCGCCGCGTGGCAGCGACGATGCGATCACGCCGCCACCGCTGACCGGCGCGATGCCGGATCGGCGAGGGCCGGCGGGGCCACCACCACCACCGCGGCCATCGCGGCCGCCACCGATCGTCGCGATTCCGCCGAAGCGCGCACCGCAATCATCGAACACGCCGATTCCATCGATCGCGAAGCCACGGCCGCCAGTGCCGCCATCGCGCCCGCCCGTGCCGCGCATCCCGCGCGACAGCGACGACGAGCTCACAAATCCGCGCGAGCCCGACATCGACATCGACGACGACGATTAGAACGCGCCGCCGAGGAGCGTCAGCATCGCGCCGTGCTCGCCGCGCCGCTGCGGCGAGAGCTGGCTCGATAGCGCCGAGACGCCGACGCCGCCGAACGCCCACGAACCATCGGAGTTGCGACGCAACGTCGCCGCCGGTGCATCGTCCGTCGACTTCTTGCCGTCCTGCACGTCGAGCCCCTCATCCATGCCGCGCGTGAGGCGAAAGCCGAGATACGCGCCGGCGAGCAGGCCGAGTGTCGAGAGGCCACCGACGACGCGTTCGTCGGAGCTCGTCGAGCTATCGGCGATGCCGGCGTAGATCAGAAACGGCAATGCGCCGCCCGCCGCCGCAATGCCCGCGACGCGCAACATGCGACGAGGTGTCGTGTTCGTTTGTGGCGCAGCGATGTAGCCGACGACAACGCCGCCGAGCGCGCCGATGATCGCGTTGATCGAGTACGCCTCGACCTGCGCGGGCTGCATCAGCATGCCGACGGTGAGACCACCGACGGTTCCGATGCCGGCGAGCGTATCGACGAGCGCGACATCGCCGCGCGTCAGCTTTTTGTTTTTCGCGAGCATGCCGCCACCGGCGAGACCGAGCGCGCCGCCGAGACTCGCGCCGAGCAGGATGCCGCCGGCGGTCGGATCGTTGTCACCGGCGCCGGTCGCCGCTTCGGCAAACAGGCCACCGACGACGCCACCCCACAGGTTGAATGAGCCCGCGGTGCGAACCTGCGCTTCATCCCACTTGAGTGAGCGCACGAGTCGGCGCGAGAGCAACCCGGCTCCGACACCGGTCGCGATGCCGAGCGGTACCGCAACGGTGGCGGGACTGTCCTGATTGATGAACGCACCGATCGTCGCGCCGAGCGTGCCGCCGTAGAGCGCGCCGTGAATCATTGCCGCGTTGCGACCGTCGTGCACCGGCGTCTCGGGCTGTTGCTGGCTTGGCGGTGGATTCTTGCTCGGATCGATTTGCGATGAATCGATCGGCGAGAGGTCGACCTTCGGCGCCGGCGGCGGCGCCGCGCCCTCCTCTTTGATGTCGAGCTGCGCGTTGACGGTCTTGATGATGAAGCGCGCGCGATCGGCCGCGTTGCCCTTCGGGCTCTTCGCGATCGCTTCGGCCGCGAGCTGCTTCGCATCGAGGAACAAGCGCGCCTCGAGCAGCTGTTGCGCGCGCCCGACGAGCTCTTCCGCGATCTGCTCGTTGAGAACGTCTTGGCCATACGGATCCTGCGGCGCAGTCGGCGCGGCAGGCGGCGGCGGGGCTGGCGTTGGCGCAGGCGCAGGCGGCGCTTGCTCGACGGGCGCTGGCTCCGGCGGCGCCGGTGGCGGCGGCTGTGGTGCCTGGATGGGCGGGCGCGGCTGCGCGAACGCCGGCGCCGCGCACAAGAGTGCCAGCAAGGTCGCACCCGTGGTCAGTCGCACCATGGGTACGGGGTTACCACTAGCGCGCGGTGGGCGCCAGCGGGGGCGGATCGGTCGGCGGCTTCGGCAGGGGGCCGGTCGCGCCGCGGACCGTTTCTTTCCAACGTTTTCTATAAAAGAACATGAACATGACTTGGATCGCAGACAGGATGGGAACGGCCAGCAGGGCGCCGACGAGGCCGTAGCTGTGCTCGCCCAAGAACAGCGCGAAGATAACGAGCACGGGGTGAATCTTCGCCGCCGAGCCGATGATCTTCGGATTGAGAACGTTGGCCTCGATGAAGTGGATGCCGATGATCCACAGCGTCATCGCCAGGCCGCGGAAGATGTCGATGCCCGAGTCGCCCGAGACGAGCGCGACGAGCACGATCGGTATCGACGATAAGATCGATCCGAAGATCGGCACGAGACTCATGAGCCCCGCGACGGTCGCGAGGATCAGCGCGTACTTCACGCTGAAGATGAGCAGGCCGATGTACGTGAGAAAGCCGTTGATGACGCAGATCAGCAGCTGGCCGCGGATCACGCCGGAGAGGCCGCGATCCATGCCGGCCATGATGATGTCGTAGTCCTCGCGCACGTGCTGCGGAAACAATCCGCGCATGAACGCGTGCACCTTCTCCATATCGATCAGGATGAACGCCGCGATCATCAGCGTGAAGAAGAAGTAGAAGATGCCCTTGATGAAGCCGGTGATGACGGCCTGGCCAAAGCGCACGAGGTCGTTGAGCTTGGACTGCAGCGAGACGATGCCCTTCTGCACGTACGAGCGCAGCTTGTCCTCGAGCGTGAGCGCTTCGGGCGGCGCCTCGAGTGCCTGCACGTGATAGCCGCCATCGGCGGTCGGCTTGATATCGACGCCGTTCTTCGTCAGCGCGATCGCCATGCGGCCGTCGGGCAGCGGCGTCATCGTAAAGGCGGTGCCGGGCGGCTCCGGCACGTCGCCAACGACGGGCACTTCCTCGACGGGCTCTGGCTTCACCGCGGCGAGCGAAGGAAAGCGCTGCTCGAGCCAGCGCGCCGTCGACGGTACGTATTCCTCGTTGAGCCGCTTGTACAACACCGGCGCTTCGCGACCGAGGCGCGCGATGTCGCGCGACAGGCGCGGCACGAGCAGGAACATGAAGCCCGTCACCGCCGCGAGAAACACGATGTAGCACATGATGATCGCGAGTCCGCGCGGCATGCGATGCGAGCCGTCTTTGCGCTCCGACATCGCGCGCACGACAGGCGACAAGATGTACGCGATCAAAAACGCGAAGATGAACGGCAGCAGAACTTTGCGACCGAGAATCACGACGACGAGCACGAACAGCGGGAAGCCCCAGCGCGTGAGGAACTTGCGCGCCGGCGTGTTCTCGCCAAACCACGTATCGCGTCGCGAGCGCATGCCGCCCATCGGTCCGCTCGGGATGCCCGTCGACAGTGGACCTGTCGTGGTGCCGGTGACCGGCCCCGGTTCGGGCGGGGGAGGCTCGTCGGGCGGCGGCGTCATCGCCGCGCCGGTATACCACCTACCGCGCGCGGTTTGCGGCGAGTGCCGCGTCGAGTAGCGCGCGGATCTTCGCGACCTCGACGGGCTTCACGAGATGCTGATCGAAGCCGGCGGCAAGCGCGCGCTCGCGATCGACGCCCTGCCCGTATCCGGTGAGCGCGATCAGATAGATGCGCTCGAAGCCCGGCAGCATGCGCAGCTGTCGCGCGAGCTGATAGCCATCGACGACGGGCAACCCGATATCGAGTACCGCTGCCTGCGGGTTGAACGTCTTCGCCACGGCCATCGCTTCGCGCGCGTCGCTCGCGGTCTTCGTCACGTAGCCTCTGCGCGAGAGGCTCTCGGCCATCAGCACCGCGGCGTCTTCGTTGTCATCGACGACGAGCACGCGCATGCCCGTCGCGGCCGTCGGCTCCTCGCGTACATCGGGTCTGTGCACCGGCGGTTGCATCGTCGCCGTTGGCACCCGGATCTGGAATTCACTGCCCTGATCTTTGCCGCCACTATGTGCCGTCACGCTGCCACCATGCGCCTCGACAAGGCTTTTGACAATCGTCAATCCCAGGCCGAGGCCTCCTCGCGACCGATCCAGCGCCTGCCGCTCCTGTACGAACATGTCGAAGACGCGCGGCAGCATCATCGGGTCGATGCCGACGCCGTCGTCGCGAACCGTAATCGAGATCTCGTTCTCGTTGGCGCTCGCCGAAATGCCGACCGCGCCACCGGCCTTCGTGTACTTGCAGGCGTTCGTCAGAAGATTGGCGACCGCCTGCGCGAGCCGCATCGGATCGGCATCGATCACGAGCTCTTCCGGCACGTCGATCGTCAGCGCGCGCTCGGCGAGCATTGGTTCGGCCATCTCGATCGCCTTGTCGACGACCTCGCGGGCAGATACCGGCTGCCTCTCGAGTGCGACAAGGCCGCGCGCTATTCGCGACACGTCGAGCAGATCGTCGACGAGGCGCACGAGGTGGCGGGTCTGGCGTTCGATCACCGCGAGCTCGCGCTGCGGTGCGCCACCATGCGCCTTCATCAGCTCGAGCGCGGTCACGATCGGCGCGAGCGGGTTGCGCAGCTCGTGGCCGAGGATCGCGAGAAATTCGTCTTTGGCTCGGCTTGCCGCTTCGGCCTTCTGCAGGAGCTCCTGCCGCTCTGTGAGCAGCGCGCGCGTTTCCGCTTCGGCACGTTCGGCGCGCCAACGTGCCATGCGTTCGTCGGCGAAGCGGCGCGCCGAGTCGACGCAGAGTCCGGCGAGCGCGCCGAGCTCGCGCGCGAGCTGATGATCGACCTCCGTGAATTCGCGCGTGCCGTCACACATGCAGAGTGACAGCGCGCCGATCGGCGTACCGCGCGCGATCAGCGGAACGATGATCGACGACGTGCAGCCGAGCGTCATCAGAATTCGCAAATGCTCGGGCGTTTGTGCCGCGGCCTCGAGCTGCTGCGGCTCGACGTGCTGCGCGAAGAAGCTCTTGCCGTGCGCGATCGCGTCGGTGATGACCGAGCCCTTGTGGTCCCCTGGATCGTAGCCGCGCAGGTACTCCTTCATCGCGGGTTGACGCGCCGGATCTTTGTGCACGCCGACGATGCGCCGGATCACATCGTCTTCGCCGCGCAGCGCGATCGTGCACCAGTCGGCGAAGCGCGGCACGATCGCGTGCGCGAGCTGACGCAGCGTCTCGCCGGTGTCGAGCGAGCCCGCGAGCAGGATGCTCGCGTCGGCCAAAAATCGGAGCTTCTCCTCGGCCATGGCTACGATGACGGCCGTCGCAACACCGACTGAAACCACCCGCCGACGCGGCCGAGCAGCGAGCGACGCGTGCCGGCACGTGCCAGCTCGTCGTCGCTGAGCCCAGCGTCGAGCGTCGGCCCGGGCAGCCCCATATCGGGCGTCGTGCCGAGTAGACCTTCCATGCGCGGCGTGCGCGGCGACGCACGACGCTCGCGCGGTGCCACCGGCGGCGGCTCGACGCCGGTCTCCATGTGCAGCGTCGCCCACCGTCGGCACTGGCCGCAGCGCCAACTAAACGGGCCCGGCCGATTGCCGCAATGCGAGCACTGCCAGCGACCGCGCAGTGCCCACGACAGCTTGCCCTGCTCGCCTGCGAGCACGTCGAGTGCCTGACGGATCGCCTTATCGTTGTTCGTCTCGAGTGCGATGCGCGCCGTCGCAACACGCGCGGCAAGCGCATCGGGAAATTTCGTCGCGAGCTCTTCGGTCAGCGCGTGAAAATCGATCTTGTCGGCGCCGGTCGCGAGCTGCGCGCGAATCAGCGCGAGCTCGATGCGGGGTCCCGTCTGCGTCTCGACCTCGGCCAGCGTCTCGAGCACGCGCTCGCTCACGGTGCCGATCGGTTTCTGCTCCGGCACGAGCGGCACGCCGACGCTTGGTTTCGTCAGCGCTGTCGATTCGCTGCCGGTTCCCGCCGCGAGCAAGCCGGTCTCGATCGCCGGCGACGACGTGCGCTCGTCGCCTTCGTCGAGATCATCTTTCTTGCCAGCCGACTTCTGCGCGTCGCGCGCCGCATCGATGCCCTCTTCGGCTGCGATGAGCCCGGGCAAGAGATGCGGCACGAGTGCCGGATCGGCGACGAGCGCCTGTCTCAGGCGCTGCTTCGCGCCGACGTGATTGCCGCGCGCGGCGGCGAGCTCCGCGGCCGCGGCGTAGAAGTGCGCCGACTCCTGCTGCTTCTGCGCTTGCTTGAGCAGCTGCTTTGCAGACTCCTGATCATCGCGCGCGAGCGCGGCCTGTGCCGCGGCGACGAGCAGATGGTGTTCGCGGTCGCTCAGATCCTCATTGCGCCGCCTGCCGAGCCGTTGCCAGAGCCCCGCGGCCTCGTTGAAGCGCGCCTGCTCTTCATACAGCGCCGCGAGTGCGCGCAGGCCACCTTCATGGGCGGGGTCCTCGAGGAGCACTTCTTCCATCGCGCGCGTCGCGCGCCGGGGCATGCCGGCGGCGCGGAAGTCGAGCCCGAGCTCGTACATCGCGCGCTGGCGCACCTTGCGCTTATCGCGCTCGCGCAGCGCGAGTGCCTGATGCACGCGGATCGCTCGCTCGTACTCGCCGCGGCTGCGAAACATCGCGCCGAGCGCGAAGTACGGCTCGACGTCCTCGATGTTCTCCTCGACGACAGTGCGCAGCTCGTTGATCACCGTGTCGTGATCGCGCGCGATGAGATAGCTCAGCGCGCGCATGAACGAGCGCGCGTGCCGTGCGGTGCGCCGCAATAGCCGATCGTCGGGCACGTAGTAGCGGCCGATCAGGATGCCCGCGCCGAGGCAGCCCATCCCAACCAAGATCAACAGCAGCGCGGCGCCCATCTACGCGAGTCCTTCGTCCTCGTCGAGCGCGTTCATCACGCGCGCCGCTGCAGCGCTCGGCACCTCCGGCAGATCTTCGAGGGGCGCGGGCTCGGTGAACGGCAGGTTGCGCAACTTTGCGAGCTCGCGCTCGAGTCGGTTGATCAGCGTCTCGTATTGCCGTCGACGCCACACGTAAAAGCCGCTCCACAACACGAGTGTCGCGACGAGAAACGCCGACGCGAGCCAGCCCGCGATCAGCGCCGGAAACCACACATCCTGCGGCCGCTCGCCGAAAAGGCCCGTCAGCCAGGGCGGAATGTTCACCGTGACCCAGCCGGAGTTCGCGACGAGAAACAACCCCGTCATCACGCCGAGCCCGATCATCGACAAGATGACCGTTGCCGTTGCGGCGTACCGCAGCCATCGGATCACGAAATCACTCTACTACGGGTGGAACATGCGTTGTTCCTCCTGACCGGCGCGATCAGCGAGGCTTACGCGGCGTACCCATGTCGAGCGAGTAGCCGATGATGCCGCCGACAAACTGCGCCCCCATCCACTCGCGATACACCGCGCCGACGAAATAGCCGTTGCCCGTCGGAAAGTCGAAGTCCCAGTACGCGCGGCCGAGCCGCAGGCCGATCATCGCCTCGAGCTCGTCGATAAACGATACCGATGGCGAGCCGCCGTGCCTCTCCTTCGCCGCACCGACCCAAGTCGCGCGCACGCGGCCGAGCAGGCGAATGCCGCGACCCATCTCGAAGCGCGCCTCGATGGGAAATGTAACCGCATCGTCGACGGTGTGCAGCGCGCCGCTCGCGCCAATGCCAACACCAAGCGTTACGAACGACGTCTGCGCGAAGCGCAACGCCCCACCGACGGGAAACAACGCGACGTCATACGCAAAGCCGCCGCCATCAATCGTGCTGCCCGCCGCGAGATCGATCCCGATGTGATACGCGATCGTGCGCGTCCCGATAAACGCATGCAGGCGCACGCCGGCGAGCACGAGGTGCCGACCCTCGGGTGGCTGCATCGCGTCGTCGTGCACGTCGTGAAACGATTGCAGCTCGTAGTGCAGCTGCGCCCCGGCAGCGGGGTCCGCGTGCGCGTGCGCGATGAGGACGAGTAGTACGACGAACGCTTTCATCGATCGTCAAACCCCAGCCGGCCCGGACCGAGCGGCACGATGATCGCGGGCGGCCACAGATCGATGCCCAGCGAGAGGCCCAGTACATGCAGCTCGACGCCCTCCTTGAGGCCAATCTTGAAGCCGAGCAGTGGTGTCTCGATCTGAATGCCCGTGCGCTCGCTGGAGATCCCCACGCCGATGAGCCCGCGCCAGTCCTTGCCGATCGAGGTCGCGGGTAGCGCGGCGCTGAGCTTGCAGCGGCGGAGCACGACATCGCCAAACGTGTTGCTGTTCGGGCCGGGGAAGAGCCGATAGTTCTCGTCGATGTCGCGCTTCACCTCGGTGCCGACGCGTTCGATGCAGGCGGCGGCGCGCTCCGCCTCTTCGCCGCGCCAGACCTTGTGCAGCATCGGCCCGACGTAAATGTTGTGGCTTCGAAACGGGTCGGCCTCGCGCGCGATGCCGCCGCCGACCTCGTAGACCATCCACTGCTGCTCGCCCTTCTTGCGAATGGCGAACCAGGGATGTCGCGCGATGTCATTCATCGGGTGCGCGAGCCCGCCGGTGAGGAGAGCGACGATCGTCTCGTCTCCCTGGGGAGCTTCGACAGGGCGCTGGAAGATGACGCAGCTAGCGAGAACGAGCGGCCAGAGCCGGGTCACAATGCCTAGACGCACGAGCCGCACGCGCGGGGCACTATATGTCACGCAACCGGCGGCGCGGATCGGTGTCACAGCTGCATGGCGTATCGCGATGACCTCGACGCCCTTGCCCTGCGCCGCAAGCGTGAGACCGTCGAATCGGCACTCCACGCGGCATTCTTGTACGGCGAGCACAAACGCCGCCGGCGCGCGCTTGTAAAGTGGCTCGCCGCGGGCGTGCTCGTCGCGCTCGCGATGTTCGCGCTACCAAGCTCGCAGCACCGGCGCCGTACAAATGCCGCCGAGGTCGCAATGCGCGATGGCATTCGCCGCGGCCGGTTACAGGCGTCGTCGCGATGGCTCAGCAGCGATGCGGCTCTCCGCCGTCGTGCGTGCCTCCAGCGCGAGATCGGGCGCTATCGCGCGCGCACGCAGCGCGTGCTGATGAACGACATCAGCTCGGTTCCACAGAGTCTCGATCTCAACGCCGTAGCGCGCACGTGCGCCGTCGAGGCCCACTATCCGGCGCTCGAGTAGAGCCGATCGTTGCTCGCGTAAGCCTACTGATCAGCGATCGACGGCGACCTCATAGCTTCCACGGCTGCGTCCGCGGATCGTCAACGCGCGGCGCGGCGCCGCGAGCCCGAGGGCCGGCCGAGCGAGATAGAGTGAGCAGAGCGCACGCGCGAGCAGAGCGCGCGAGTCAACGCACGAGCTCGGACGGCCCTCGCGAGCGGGAGCCAGCCGCGCGTGTGCGCGTTCTCCACAGCGCGCGTGTGTCGATCGCGAGGACGCTAGCGACAACGCCATCGCGGGTTACGGCGACGCGAACAGGCGGCTTTCGTATCGAGGTGCGTTGATCGTCAACGCGCGGCGCGGCGCCGCGAGCCGAGGGCCGGCCGAGCGAGATAGAGTGAGCAGAGCGCACGCGCGAGCAGAACGCGCGAGTCAACGCACGAGCTCGGACGGCCCTCGCGAGCGGGAGCCAGCCGCGCGTGT
>Ga0070698_100003791_pt1 | contig 16614 bp, 20 predicted proteins | sample KBSK1502metaG_FD_65477 | JGI IMG/M metagenome (GOLD analysis project Ga0070698, IMG submission 65477) | Corn, switchgrass and miscanthus rhizosphere microbial communities from Kellogg Biological Station, Michigan, USA - KBS K1-50-2 metaG | ecosystem: Host-associated > Plants > Roots >...
GTCGGCAGGCTCGGCACGCGCGACGACATCACCCTGCACCAGCAGTACATGGCCGACATCGACGCCAGTGTCAGGAAGGCGCTGGTCAGCGTCGACCCGACACCGTTCTTTCAGAAGTACGGCGACAATCCATGGGCTGCGGTAAGCGCTCTTTTCGACGCCTGGACCAAAGCCGGCGCAGGACCGGTCATCGAGAAGTACACCGGCGTGCTCGCCGCGGCCGATGTCTACACCGAGAGCACCGTTTTCTGGGTCATGGAGTCGATCCGTCTGGACCTCGGCTTCGCCTCCTACGTTCATCCGTGAGCGCAGCGGAGAGGGAGGAAGGAATCATGAGCAGGAGCGCAGTGGGGGAGATCCAGGGTATCGGTCGGTTCAAGTTCCGCGAGGGCGAGCTCGAGCAGTTCAAGCGCTTGTCCGCTCAACTCATGGAGATCGTGAGGAGCAAGGACACCGGGACCTTGCAGTACGAGATCTACTTCAGCGATGACCAATCGGAGTGCATCGTCCTGGAGCGGTACCGGGACTCAGAAGCGCTGGTCGAGCACGCCGGGCACCTAGGCGACTTAGGGAGGGCAATCCCGGGATTGGTATCCAGCGAGCTCCTTGGCCAGCCGAGCGACGACCTCAGGGCGAAGTTGACTGGCAGCGGGGTCCGTCTTTTCACTCCGTTCCTGTCTCTATAAAAAGGTAAGGAGGTAGCGATGGCGGACTGGAACGCGGCGACCATCCAGGAGTTCCACGCGAAGGCCGGAAAGGGAGTCGGACCGTTCGGGGATCAGCTCATGCTTCTCACCACGGTTGGAGCCCGGAGCGGAGAGGAGCGCATTACCCCGGTGATGTACCACCGCGACGGGGATCGGTATGTTGTCATCGCATCGAAGGGGGGAGCGCCTGACCATCCCGGGTGGTACCACAACCTCAAGGCGAATCCCGTGGCGAAGGTGGAGGTGGGGGCGAAGAACGGCACCGAGACGTTCGAGGTGCGGGCGCACGAGGCTGAGGGCGAGGAACGGGAGCGTATCTATGCCGACCGCGTCGCCGTCGCGCCAGGGTTCGGGGAGTACACGCGGATGACCTCGCGGACTATTCCGGTCATGATCCTCGAGCGGACCAGCTAGGGCACAGCAAGGAGGGCGGTCGCGTGGCCCGCATTCTTATCACCGGTTCGGCTGATGGACTCGGACAAGCCGCCGCCCGGCGCCTTGTCGCGCTCGGTCACGAAGTCGTCCTGCACGGGCGCAACCGCGATCGGGCCCAGCAGGCGTTGCGCGCCGTGCCGGGAGCTCGAACGGCGCTCGAGGGCGATCTGGCCAGCATGGAACAGACGCGCGGGCTGGCTGCTCAGGCGAACGCGGCCGGACCGTTCCAGGCGGTCATCCACAACGCCGGCGTCTACCGTCCTCGTGCAGCGAGCCGCGAGACGGTGGACGGTCTCGACGAGGTCTTCGCCATCAACGCCCTCGCGCCCTACCTGTTGACCGCGCTCATCGAAGCACCTAGGCGACTGATCTATCTGACGTCGGGCCTGCACCAGGGCGGCGACCCGGACGTGCGTGACCTGCAGGGCCGCCAACGGCTCTGGGACGGATCTCAGGCGTACGCCAACTCAAAACTGTTCGATGTCGTGCTGGCCTTCGCCGTCGCCCGCCTCTGGCCGCACGTCCTCTCGAACGCGGTCGATCCTGGATGGGCTCCGACGAAGATGGGCGGCGCGTCCGCAACCGGCGACCTGGAGCAAGGCGCGGCGACCCAGGTGTGGCTGGCTGTCAGCGAGGACCCTGGCGCGAAAGTGAGCGGCCGGTATTTCTATCGCCAGCGAGCTCAACGCGCTCATCCCGCGGCATCGGACGTCACCGTCCAGGACGCGTTTCTGGCCGCTTGTGAACAGTTGACCGGCGTGCGGCTGGAATCGGCGGTCACGAAGTGACGATCGTCTGATGTGGTACTTCGTGTAGCACCCCATTCGCTCTAGCTCGACCCCTGATGCGCGTCATCGACACCGCGTTAAGTGAGTGCTAGGGTTGTGCCTTCCAGAGGGGAGTAGCTCACGCGCCGGCCTCGACTGGTACCTGATGGGCAGGGTTTAACCCGGGGCTGGCGGCGTCGGTGCGACGCAGCAAGACCTCTGCTCGAGTCGTCGCGAGCAGGGATCAATGGCAAAGGAGAGTTGGCGATGAACACAACCTCTGGGCAGAGTGGAACCTCCAAGGATCGGCGGGCCGAGGGACGTGTGAGCCCGACTGTCAATCCGACGATGGTCACTGAACGCGAGCTCAAACAGATCGAGCGCGCGAATGCGACCGCTGCGACGCCGGTGGTTTTCATTCACGGGCTGTGGCTGCTGCCCTCGAGCTGGGATCCGTGGGCCGGGCTGTTCGAGCAGGCCGGGTACGTTGCGCTGACGCCGAGCTGGCCAGACGATCCGGAAACGGTTGCGGCAGCCAGGGCGAATCCGGAGGTCCTCGCCAAGAAGACGCTTCGGCAGGTCGCCGATCACACCGCCGAGATCGTCGCCGCGCTGCACAAGAAGCCGGCGGTGATCGGGCACTCCACCGGGGGCTTGCTGGCGGAGATGCTCGCCGGCCGGGGCCTCTCGGCGGCCACGGTGGCGATCGATCCCGGAGTCTTCCGCGGGGTTCTGCCGCTGCCGGTCTCGGTGCTCAAGGGAGTGGGGCCGTTCCTGGTCAACCCGCTAACGCGCGGCCGCGCGATCACGCTTACGCTCGACCAGTTCAAGTACGGCTGGGCGAACGCGCTGGACGAGAAGGAAGCCAGGGAGCTCTACCAGACGTTCCACGTCGCCGGCTCCGGAATCTCTCTCGTCCAGATGGGCAACGCAAACCTCAACCCGTGGACGGAGGCGAAGGTGGACACACAGAACCCCGACCGCGGTCCCCTGCTGATCATCGACGGCGAGAAAGACCACACGGTGCCGTGGGCGATCGCCAACGCAGCCTATAAGCGACAGAGGCGCAACCCCGGTGTGACGGAGATCATGAAGATCCCGAACCGTGGCCACTCGCTCACGATCGACCACGGCTGGCGTGAGGTCGCCGAGACGGCGCTCAATTTCGTCAAGCGTTTCGCTTAGCCCGATACCGGTCAGCGGACGCAGAGTGTCAGCAACGCGCTTGCGGCGAAGGGTTGTGGGTGAGCCACGAGTCGAGTGTGGTCGATCCCCGGCGCGCGTCGCGGCCGGGCATGAGCGATTGGTCATCGAGCTGGATGCCGTAGAACAGGCCACCGGGATCACCCATGACCACGTGGCGCGGATCTTTGTCACGTTCAAGGACCTTGGCGACCAGCTCATCTACGTAGAACATTTCTGGGCCGGCGATCTCGACGGCGCCATTCCTCGGCGCCTCGAGGGCCACCTCGGCTACCGCGCTCGCGACGTCCTCCGCCGCCACTGGTCGGAACATCGAGTGCGGCACGCGCACTGTGTCGCCGTCGGTGCCAGCCTGTGCGATCGGGCGGATCCACTCGAAGAACAGGCTGGCGCGGACGATGGTGTGCGGGAGGGCCGAGCCCTTGATCATGTTTTCCTGGATCAGCTTCGCCCGGAAGTAAGCGAGGTCCTGCAAACGCTCGGTTCCCACGACAGAAAGTGCGACGTGGTGTTTGATGGCGGCGGCCAACTCAACCGCAGCGAGGTTCTCCTGGGCCGTACGGAAGAAATTGATCGCGTCGGCTACTTCAGCCACCGCGAGGTTCTCGCCCACGATCTGGAAGAAGTCCCACGCGGCCTGATCCTCGAAACTCGGCGCGTTAGCCACGTGGACCACGACCTCGGCGCCCGCGAGTGCCCCCGCCGAGCCTTCGCCACTCGTCGTGTGGACGGCCGTGTCCGGCGAAGCGGCAACGGCATCAATGCCCTTCTGCCTCAGTTTCTCCACGACCTTGGAACCGATCCAACCGGTGCCGCCAATGACCACGATCTTCCGCTTCATGTATGTGCCTAGCATGCGCCGTTCTGGCTCGAACTCTGCCAATAGAAGGCGCTCGTTGCCGGTCCCAATCCGCACCTTGGCTCGACCAGGTTGGACTGGTGGCTCACCCACGTTCCGCAGCCGCAGAAGAGGTAGCGGCGGAGGAACGAATTACACGCGGGCCTGTCCACCTTGCCGCCGGGTCAATCGGCGGTCGGGAACGAACCACGTCAGCGCGACCGCCACATAGATTCCGTATGAGATCCACGGGCTCACGAAGGCGAGGCCGATAGCCGCGGCGTATAGCACCAGCGACAGGCGTCCCTTGACGTCCGACCCTATGGCTATTGCGAGGCGTGAATCGCGGCCGTTTGCCTCGACGAGCGTTCGCACGAGAATCGTGTAAGCAAGCCCTGCCGCGAGCGCCACTGCTCCGTAGGTGGCCGCCGGGAGGGCGTGGAGATACTCGTCGCGAAGCCACTCGGTGAGCACCGGGATCAGCGAAAGCCAGAACAGTAGGAACAGGTTCGCCCACATCGCCGCGCCGCTGATCCGATCGGCGGCGCGGAGCAGGTGATGGTGATTGTTCCAGTAGATGCCCACGAAAGTGAAGCTGAGCACGTACACGAGCACGCCCGGCAGCTGGTCACGCACCGCGTCCAGGCCTGCGCCTTGTGGAGGACGCAGCTCGAACGCCATGATCGTGATGATCACCGCCATAACCGAGTCGCTAAATGCCTCGACGCGGCTGGTCCCCACCTCGGGTGACCGATCCGAAGGCTCGTGCTCGTGTGCCGTGGTGTCGATCATATGGGTGCGCCAACTTCGCGCATCGCGAGGTTCACAACTGTCTTAGCCTGACGTGGCACATGTCCAAGTTCGCGGCTAGTGCATTCATTGAAGATTCTCGTGACAGTTGACCTCAGCACGCACTAAGGCGCCGATGGCCTCAGAAGAGAGACAGCGGCTGGAATCGATTCCGAAGGGCCGCGGCCCGTGGCGCAAGTGGGGGCCTTACCTGAGCGAAAGGGCGTGGGGCACGGTGCGCGAGGACTACAGTGCACGCGGTCAGGCCTGGGAATTCTTTCCGCATGACCACGCGCGCTCTCGCGTCTATCGGTGGAACGAGGACGGGCTCGCCGGCCTGTCCGACGACCGCCAGATCCTGTGCTTTGCGCTTGCCTTCTGGAACGGGCGAGATCCGATCCTCAAGGAGCGCATCTTCGGTCTGACGGGGAACGAGGGCAACCATGGCGAGGATGCCAAGGAGTACTGGTTCTACCTCGACTCGACACCTACGCACTCCTGGATGCGATGGCGCTACCTGTACCCGCAGGCGGCGTTTCCTTACGTCGACCTGGTGGCTGAGAATCGAAGCCGAAGCCGCGCCGTGCCCGAGTACGAGCTGCTGGACGCCGGGATCTTCGACGGCGACCGGTACTGGGAGATCACGGCCGACTACGCCAAGGCCTCAGAGGACGACATCCTCGTTCGCATCACGCTCCGCAACGCGGGGCCGGATCGTGCCGAGATCGACGTCCTGCCGACGCTCTGGTTTCGCAACACGTGGGCGTGGGGCATCGACGATCGCGTCCCTTCCATAGCTGAAGAACAAGGTGCACTGGCGGCCGCGCACTGGGAGCTCGGCGACATGACCCTTGCGTCGGAAGGAGCGCCCGACCTTCTGTTCTGCGACAACGAGACGAACACACAGCGACTCTGGGGAGCGCCGGGACGCAGCCGGTTTCCGAAGGACGGAATCAACGATCACGTCGTGGTGGGTACCCCGACCGTCAACCCGGCGCGGATCGGGACCAAGGCGGCGTTTCGGCACCACCTCGTCGTCGAGGCGGGGGCGAGCGCAACGGTCCGGCTGAGGTTGAGCGCGTCAGGAGCGGCGGTCGACGGCTCCTTCGACGCCATCCTCGCGGCGCGCCGCCAAGAGGCAGACGACTTCTACGCCCAAATCACACCTGACGGCACGCCGCCCGACCAGGCCATGGTCTTGCGGCAGGCGATGGCCGGGATGCTGTGGTCGAAGCAGTTCTACAACTACAGCGTTCTGCGTTGGCTGCAGGGCGACCCGGCCGGCCCGACCCCACCACACGAGCGATTGTCCGGCCGCAACTCGGCCTGGCAGCACCTGAACAACCGGGACGTCATTTCCATGCCTGACAAGTGGGAGTACCCCTGGTATGCGGCCTGGGACCTCGCGTTTCACTGCGTCACACTCGCGCGAGTCGATCCCGAGTTCGCGAAGCACCAGCTCCTCCTCCTGTGTCGGGAGTGGTATATGCATCCAAACGGGCAGCTTCCCGCATATGAGTGGGCGTTCGGCGACGTCAATCCGCCGGTGCACGCCTGGGCCGCGCTGCGTGTGTTCGAGATCGACGGATCGCGCGACTATGACTTTCTGAAGCGCGTGTTTCACAAGCTGCTCCTCAACTTCACCTGGTGGGTCAACCGCAAAGACAGCGAGGGCAACAACGTTTTCCAGGGCGGATTCCTGGGACTCGACAACATCGGCCTGTTCGATCGCTCCTCGCTACCCGTATCCGGCCACCTCGAACAGTCGGACGGGACCGCCTGGATGGCCATGTACTGCCAGAACATGCTCGAGCTGTCGCTCGTTCTCGCGCAGCACGACCGCACCTATGAAGACCTGGCGATCAAGTTCTTCGAGCACTTCGCCCTGATCGGGTCAGCGCTGAACAACCAGGGCCTATGGAACGAGGAGGACGGGTTCTACTACGACGTGCTCCACATGGCGGACGGCTCGTCCCAGCCCTTGCGAGTGCTCTCGATGGTCGGGTTGGTGCCGCTGTTCGCGGTCACGACGCTGGGACCGGAGACCATGGCGCGATTGCCCGAGTTCATGCGTCGCGCCGACTGGTTCATGAAGCATCGGCCGGAGGCAATGGGCGTGATCGAGCACATAAGCCATGAAAGTCACGCCGGGTGGCGCATGCTCTCGATCGTCTCTCCCGACCGGCTGCGGCGGATCCTGCGGCGCGTGTTGGACTCGGAGCGGTTTCTATCGCCTCACGGCGTGCGCGCGCTGTCGAGGTGGCATCGCGATCATCCGCTCGAGGTCGACGTCGGTGGAGACATCGCCCGCCTGATGTACGAGCCTGCCGAGTCGAGCACGGGGCTTTTCGGTGGCAATTCCAACTGGCGTGGGCCCATCTGGATGCCCGTCAACTATCTGCTTGTCGAGGTGCTGCGGGTGTACCACCGCTACCTCGGCGCCGATTTCACCGTCGAGTGCCCGAACGGATCGGGGCAGATGATGTCGCTCGATCAAGTCGCGGACGAGATCGGGCGCCGGCTGATCGGAATCTTTCTCGACCGCGACGGGCGCCGCCCGGTCTTCGGTTCGTATGAGCGGTTTCAGAACGACCCCGCGTGGCACGACCTCATCCCCTTTCACGAGTACTTCAACGGAGAGACAGGGATGGGCATAGGTGCATCACACCAGACCGGCTGGACAGGACTCGTCGGCGACCTGGTGATCCGCATCAACACGAAAGAGGCGTCGGGCAGGGCAGCGACCTAAGCGTCGACGGTCCTCTCAGTTCCCATACCGCTTGTGCTGGTTGAGGCTGAACCAGTTCCCGGAATCGTCGCGGAACAGGGCCTCGATGCCGTAGGGCCGCTCGGCCGGCTCCTGCAGGAAGGTAACTCCCTTGCCCTTCAGCTCCTCATACATGGTGCGGATGTCGTCGGTCTCGATGACGCCCGCACCCATCACGCCCTTGGCGACCAGCCCCAGGAGGGTTTGAGCGTCCTCCTCGCTGAACATCGGCGGCTGGGGGCGGGCGAGGAGGATGTTGAGGTCGGGCTGGTCCTTCGGGCCAACCGTGAGCCACCGGAATCCGTCCATGGTCGTGTCGCTGCGCACCTCGAAGCCGAGTTTCTCCGTGTAGAACGCCTTGGCTCGATCCTGGTCTTCCACGAACACGTTCACGTGCGAGAGCTTCTTGATCATGGCCCCGACGCTACCGCGCGCCCGTCGTCGGCGCTTCTTCCGGATTGCTGACTTCTCCACCCCAAGAAGTCTTCGACTTCTCGGGGACCCCGGATCTGGCGAGACCCGGCCGCGTCCACATGAGGACGAAGCAGCCCGGGATGGGGGGAGCGCCCGCAGCGGCATTCCGGTAGTCAGTCGGTGACATGCCGACGAGGTGGCGAAAGCGCGAGCTGAAGGAGCCGACGCTCTCGAACCCGACCAGGAAACAGATCTCAGTGATGGTCAGATTGGCCGCGCGAAGCAGGTCCTTGGCGCGTTCGATCCGGCGTCGGGTCAGATACGTCCGCGGAGTCTCGCCGTACGCTTTGGTGAACGCCCGCGCGAAGTGGAACTTGGACAGGTGCGCGGCCTGCGCCATCGAGTCGAGCGTGAGAGGCTGGGCGAAGTCGCGGTCGGTGAGGTCGCGCGCCCGCCGCAGCGCAATGAGGACCTCTGGATGGCTCATGGCCGGCCGATCACGTCCGGGATGTCGGGCCGGCGAAGCGATCGATGGCTCGAACTAGCTCCTGGCTGATCTTCGCGTCTCCGTGGCCTGCGTTCGTCGACGATCACGACAGCAGCGCGCGGCCAGGCTCGCCTCAGCTCCCACGCGTTGGCGATGGGGGCCTGGAAGTCAAAACGACCGTTCACCAGGACGCCCTCGATATTGGACAGCGCATCCGCATTCCGCAGCAGAATTCCATCCTCCAACCAAGCGTTGTGCCGGACGTAGTGAGTGACGATTCGCGCGAAGGCTAGCGCGAAGTCGGGGCTCTTGAATCGCTCGGCGATTCCAGTCCTCGGAGGCCAATCGGGCGTTGCCGACTCCCACATGCACCACTCTTCGGCTGCACGCTGCCGAACCTGAGGATCAGGGTCGTTCAGCAGCCCATGCTAAAGGTCGACGATGTCGCCGCCGCGATTGGTAGGCGGTAAGGCGGCCAACAGCCGGTCCCATTGCTCTGGGAAGAACCGTGCCAGGCCGCCGCGGAAAAGCCAATCGAACTCGCTGCGCCGGCCGGCCGTAACACCGAAGAGAATCATTTCGGTGACCCGCCCGGAGTTGCTTTCGGCATAAGCCAGGCTCAGCGTGCTACCCCACGAGCCACCTAGCACCAGCCATCGTTCGATGCCCAGTTTCTGCCGCAGAAGCTCCATGTCGCCAACGAGTTGATGGGTTGTGTTAGACGCCAGGCTCATTGCAGGATCACTGGCATGGGGACGACTCCGTCCACAGTTTCGTTGATCGAAGAGCACAACCCTGAAAGCGCGTGGGTTGAAAAATCTCCGCCAGTGAGGCGAACACCCAGACCCGGGACCACCGTGCACAACCAGGGCTGGCTTGCCGGACGGGTTGCCACATGTTTCCCAGTAGATGAGGTTCCCGTCGCCGACGTCCAACATCCCCTGGTCGTACGGTTCTATTTCGGGATAGAGCTCGCTCACGTTCTCGGCAGGTTAGCTCAGGGCCGCTGTGAGCCGGAGGCTGGCGCATCGACTTGCCACGGCCGGATCAAAGAATCGACCGAACGGTTGATGTCGGCCCAACGCGCGGGCGATACCTTGGATCAAATGCCTTACCAATCCGCACCGAAAGCCTTCCTCTCCGCTCTCTCGCTGCGCGACTTCGGACGATTCGCCGAATGCCTGGCGCCGGACGTGCATGCGCGCTTGCTGCTGCCGCGAGGACCCGAGGTTCGCACGGGGCGCGAGGAGGTCGCGCGGCGCTTCGAAGGCTGGTTCGGCGGCGCCTCCGACTTCGAGGTCCTGGACACGCAGTGCGCACAGATCGGGCTTCGAACCAGACTCAGCTGGCGTCTCCGAATGAGCCGCGACGGCCAGTCGCACGAGGTGGTCGAGCAGGTCGCCTTCGTCGACGCGGAGCCTGACGGCATCTCCGCGATCGACTTGGTGTGTTCCGGGTTCCAAGGAGAGTAGCGGCCTGCCGCGTCGGGCGCCGTTCAGCCTCCTGTGGCTCGCGGGACTCGATAATGGGCGGATCATCGGCACCGCTGGAGGCGGGCAGTCCGTAATCGCCCAACCGAGGTCTGAGCGGGAGCTTCGCCTGGCCGAGCTCCTCGCGGCGGTTTCGCTTGCCACTGACCTGTCGCACGACGTGCCCGCGGAGAGTGCGCTTCGAGACGCACTGCTCGCGGTCGAGCTAGCTCGGCTTGCGGGCTGGAGTGGGGCAGACGTATCGGACGTCTACTACCTGGCGCTCCTGTACCACATGGGATGCACTGGCGCGGTCGCTGCGCAGAGCCGGCTAGGGGGCGGCGACGACATAAGCGTCCGTCACTGGATGTCGGAGGCCGACTACGCAGATCGGCCGGAGCTGATGCGCATCGTCGTCACGAGGTTGGCGCGGCAGTGGGGACCTTCCGGATTTGGGCAGGGCATGGCCGCGCTTGCGACATCCGGCCGTGACATGCCAGAGGCTTTGGCCAACATCGCCGAGGCAGCGGCCAGGCTCTCGCAAAGGCTGGGCGCAAGCCCTCGCGTCACCGCGGCGCTGGGTCAGGCGTACGGACGCTGGGACGGCAAGGTCTTCACCTCTCTGCCGAGCGCCGAAGGCCTTGCCGCGACTTCACGCCTCGTGCACCTGGTCCACGTGGCCCAGATCTATCACCACGCCGGAGGCGTCGAGGTCGCGGACGCGGTCGTCCGGCAGCGCAGCGGGACGGAATTCGACCCGGAGCTCGCGAGACTCTGGCTCCAGAACAGCCACGATCTCCTCCCCAGGCTGGCATTGGATTCTGTGTGGGACCAGGTGCTGAGCGCCGAGCCGGAGCCGCACCGGCGCGTGGGGCCGTCCCACCTGGACGAAATCAGCCGAGCACTCGCGGACTTCGTGGATCTGGCCTCGCCCTTTACGCGGGGGCACTCGACCCACGTTGCGCGCCTCGCGGAGGCTGCCGCGTTGAACGCAGGGTTGGGCGCAGACGACGCGGCGACGTTGCGGCGCGCAGCGCAAGTCCATGACCTTGGCATGGTGAGCGTGCCCAATCGGGTGTGGATCAAAGGCGGTCCGCTCAATCAGTCGGAGTGGGAGCGGGTTCGCCTGCATCCCTATCACACCCAGCGCATCCTGAGCCTCGCCGGCCCGATGCGGGCGTCCGCGACCATCGCAGGTCTCCATCACGAGCGGCTCGACGGCTCCGGCTACCACGTCGGGCTGCCTGCCAATGCCCTGCCGTTCACCGCGCGCTTACTCGCGGTCGCGGAGGTCTATCAGTCGATGAGCGAGGATCGAGCCTGGAGGCCGGCGCTCAAACCCGAGGGGATCACGCGTCAACTGCAAGATGAGATCGCGGCTCGGCGCCTCGACCCCCGAGCTGTTGAGGCGGTGCTCGTAGCGGCCGGTCAACCTCGGCAGAAAGGAAGATCGAGCCCGGCCTGGCCGGCCGGTCTCACCGACCGCGAAGTGGACGTGCTGAGGGCGATCACGCGTGGGCTGGCGAACAAACAGATCGCCCGCGAGCTCCACGTTTCGCAGGCTACGGTGCACACTCACGTGATCAACCTCTACGGGAAGATCGGCGTCAACACGCGCGCGGGCGCCACGCTCTTCGCCTTTGAGAACGAGCTGATCGACTCTCCGTCTTCGCAATAAATCGACCAAACGGTTGATGCGCATCTGAACGCCCGACCCTACGCTGCGTCCGAGATGGAACAACAATTGCCCCACTTACAGATCTCGAGGCTGTCCAACGCCAGTCCAGCGGCCGTTTACGACCTCCTCGCCGATCTACGCAGCCACATCGAGTGGGCGGGCACCCGCCAGACCCGCGACTTCCGCCTCATGTCGCTCGAAGCGCCGCCCGGAACGGCCGAGGTCGGGACCACCTTCACCAGCACCGGCGTGATCCCGATGTCCCGGAGGAGTTGGTCCGATCGTTCCACCGTGACCGTCGCCGACCGGCCCTCGAGGTTCGAGATCACAACCCAGGCCAGGGCCGGGGAGCGCCACGCGATGACCGCGGTCTACCGGCACCGATACGAGATCTCGCCCGCGGCTGGCGGGTCGCGCGTGACGTACACCCTGACGCAGCTCTCAATCGCCAACCCAATGCTCCGCTGGGCGCTGCCCGGCATGAGGCGAATGACCTGGCTCATGACCCCCATGTACTCCGGCCGCGGGCTGCGCAACCTGCTCGCACTCGCCCAGGAGAGAGACCCCCGGACGAGGGCGGTGCGCCCGCCATCCGTTGTCCCCGGCAGCCCAATTCACACAGAGGAGATGTGACCTTGCCCCTTTTCATAGACATCCACGAGAAGCTCCCGGATGGTGCCACGGTGGCGGACGTCGCCCACGCCCACCAGGCGGACCTGTCCAAGCAGGACGCGTACGGCGTCAGTTACCTCAAGTACTGGGTCGACGAGAAGGACCACAAGGCGTTCTGCCTCGTCGAGGCGCCCACCGCGGACGCGGCGATGCGCGTTCACCGAGAGGCGCACGGGCTGGTCGCCAACCGCATCCACGAGGTCGTCGAAGGCAGCTAGACGCGTCGCCACACAGATGCCGGGCACGCGGTCGGCAACGTGCCTCGTGCCCGGCTTTCGTGGCTCGTCGGTATGCACGCCGGATCACATGTCACGATGGCGGCTCCGGCAGCGAGAGCTGTTCCGAATCGGAAGAGGGCTGACCTTGGGCCACACTACCTCTGATATGTCGGTGGCGGCTCGGGTCGAAGCGATGACGCTCGGTGAGGCGTGGATCGGGATCGCGTCCGTGATTTTGAAAGAGGGCATCGTCGGCAGCTGGGAGGGGCTGCCGATCGTCGAGGTGTTCCGCGCCGTCATCGAGGTCCGCTCACCGACTGTTGACGACCCAGTCATCGCCCAGCACGGTGATCCTGAACGGCTGGACTGGATGCATGCGAACTTCACGGACCGCTCGCGCGTGGCAGAGCTGGGCGGCTCGGACAGTTACGCCACGCGCCTCTACGACTACGCGCACGTCGGCCGCGACCAGATCCGCTGGGTGATCGAACGGATCGCCGCCAATCCTTCGACACGCGACGCCACAGTCACAACGTTTCAGCCGCTGACCGATACCAGCTACGTCCCTTGCGTCAGCCTGCTTGACTTCTGGGTCCTAAATGGAGCGTTACAGCTCGAGGTCTATGCGCACGCCATCGACTTCGGCACGAAGGGCTATGCCAACCTCGTTGAGCTCGCCGCCCTACAAGCTCGCGTGGCCGGCGACCTCGGTGTGTCTGTCGGCACGCTGACGATGAGCGTGAAGTCGGCTCACATCTATGAGACGGAGGTCGGCGCCATGCGCCGCATCTTGGCCGCTACGGTGTCCGATCGATAGGGTCGTCGACGAGGCCCGCATGGTCAGCCGACCGAGAAGAGGGGTTCGCCTCCAAAGACAAATGGTTCCTCGGGTTGAAATGCGTCAGCCTGCTTGTTGAAAGACTGAAACCCTGGTCGTTGTCGTGTTCGTGATGGGCTCCTTCCGCGGTCTCGACAGTGATCACGTAGTTCGCAATTTCGTCTCCCTCGTGGCTTTCGAAGGCGGATCTGAAGATGCGGGCATTCTTGAACAGGCCGCGTTGGTGGTAATCGCGCCAGCGCGGCAGCTCGCTGCTTTCGAACAGGCGCTCGTACTCGAGGGCCTGCGCCTTCCTCACCCTGATCACCAGGACGGCCACCTCACTCATGCCAGAGAGCCTAGCGAGTAGTAGTTCATGACCTAATCGGGACCACCTCGTAGATGAGAAGGGCGAGATCGTCGACGGTCCTCGTGCTGACCAGGCGCATAGGTTTCTTTTCACTGCTTTCGCCGAAGAGACGCTCGCCGGCCCCAAGCACGACTGGGTAGATCATCAGGCGCAGCTCGTCCACGAGGTCGTGCTCAATCAGCGTGTGCCACAGTTGGAAGCTGGCGGCGACGAGGATCTCGCCATCCAGCTCTCGCTTCAGCTTCGAGACTTTGTTGATTACATCGCCCCTTATTACCGTCGTGTTGTTCCAGACGGGAGCATCGAGAGTCGAGGAAACGACGTACTTGGGAAAGCTGTTCAACCTGTCCGCGAACGGGCCGCTTCGGGATGGCCACCGCGCGGCCAAGAACTCGTAGCTCCGCCGCCCCAGCAGAAAGGCCTTGGCGCCCAATGCTTCGTCGAGCGCAACTTTGGCTGCCTCGTCGCGACCCTGGCCGCCGATGCGACCGACCCAGCCGCCGCGGCTGAAGCCCTCGACCCCCGCAGGGTCTTGGATGACCCCGTCGAGCGAGACGTTCTCACTGACAACGATCCTGCCCATTGCGATCATTCTCTCGCCGATAGAGCCACCACGAGCTCGGATTTCGGCACCTGCCGGATCACAGCCGGATCACGCATTCCCGGAAACAGACGGTTCCGAGGAGTAACGGGAGGACTCGAGGCCCACGCCGTCTGAGTTCACGCGGGCCCTAAGGGAGCCGACTCCATCGAGACGGTTCGGGACCATGAGGCCCCGGGTTCGAATCCCGGGCCCCCGACCGTCCTCGAGCTCGAAGTCACGTCGTGGCGACCCGCCTTGTGGCGATTCCGACCTTGGAGGACTCACCGAGGACACAGAGCGGCGGAAATCTGGCTAAGAGCCGTTCGCGATGTCGTCGCGTCGGCGTTCGACTTCAGCGCAGCTGGGCCGGCTGAGATCAACCGGCGGGACGAACGCAAAAAAATGCGATTGGAGCCGATTGACCAGCGGTCGCCTCTGAATTAGATTCGGTAGGCGATGGAGGTCCTGATCGCCGGGGTCTGGATAATTGCCCTCTTTTCCGGTGGGGTGCTCACGCTTGGACTTATCGCCCTGGCGACCGGTCGAGTGCCGTTCAACATGTGGGGCGAGGCCTGGACACGGGGCGAAGCTCGAAGGCTAGGGGCAGTTTGGACTGTCGTGGGCGCGACGTACGCGTTTTATGGCCTCTTGGGCGGTGTGGTGCTTGGTATCGAGTACGAGACCCGGGCGGCCAACCCTCTGATAGGGCACTGGTGGGGGTTCTTTGTGCCCATGATCCCGGGGTTCGTGCTTATCGGCGCACTACTAATCCAGCTCGAGATCTACAACAGACATCGGCGGCGAATGCGCGAAGGCGGTTAGGGCCGAGCCGAATAACTGCGCGTACCCTCGTCCGAAATCGAGAAGCCTGGCCACCGGGTCGATCCCTAACATGTGGCTCGTCCAACGGGACGGTCGACGCAGTTGGAGGAATTGTCATGAGCGACAAGAAGAAGTCCGCCCGGAGCACCAGCACGAGGCTGTCCAAATTACTCTCGGACGAAGAACGAGCCGCGATGAAGGAGACCCTCAAAGAGCGAAGGCGTGCTCTCTCGGGTGAGGCGGACGGGGAAAGCGACGTTCTCACGAAGATCGCCGAGATGCCGGAACCGGATCGCGGCATTGCCAAGCGGCTCCATGCTGTCATCAAAGCCAGCGCGCCGACCCTCTCACCGAAAACCTGGTATGGGATGCCCGCGTATGCCAAGGACGGCAAGGTCGTCTGCTTTTTCCAGAGCGGGCAGAAGTTCAAGTCGAGATACGCGACGTTCGGTTTCCAAGACGCTGCAAACCTCGACGAAGGCGACATGTGGCCAACCTCTTTTGCACTGAAAAGGCTCACCGCCGCCGTCGAGGAAAAGATCGGCAAGCTTGTCAAAAGAGCGGCGAGCTGAGGAGGGAGCGCCGCCCGTCCGACCGTACTGGCTCGGCGAACCGCGGTGGGTCGTCGATACTCGAGTAGTCTGGCCGTCGTGGACGGCTCGGCGCCGCTGACCGTCTCCCTCGGCGAGATCGACCGCGGCGCCGTCGCGCTGGCGGGCGGCAAGGGCGCCAACCTCGGCGACTTGATGCAAGCCGGCTTCCGGGTTCCCAACGGGTTCGTGCTTACGACACGCGCCTACGCCATCGGCGCCAAAGCGGCGGGTGTCGATCCGGCACGACCGACCGAGGCAGCCGAGCGGCTGCGTGCAGCCCCTGTGCCAGACGCGATCGCCGACGCCGCGCTCAAGGCATACGCCAGTCTCGGCTCCGGACGTGTGGCGGTGCGGTCGTCGGCAACCGCCGAGGACCTGCCTGGCGCATCGTTCGCAGGCCAGCAGGACACGTATCTCGATGTCTCGGGCGATGCGGATCTGCTCGACGCGATTCGCCGCTGCTGGGCGTCACTCTGGAACGAGCGAGCGGTTGCATACCGGCGGGCCAATTCCGTGGACGACAGAAACGTCAGCCTTGCCGTCGTCGTGCAGGAGATGGTGGACGCGTCGGCCGCCGGAGTGCTCTTTACCGCAGATCCCGTCACGGGCCGGCGCCGGCGCGCATCCATCGATGCGGTCACGGGTACCGGCGAAAAGCTCGTGTCCGGCGCCGTCGACCCCGACCACTACGCGGTCGACGTAGCGAGCCGCCGGGTCCTGCAGCGCCCGGAAGCGGGCAAGGCATCGGTCCTTTCAGATCAGGACCTGCTCGCCCTGGCCGAGCTTGGCGACCGCGTCGAACGCCACTTCAACGCACCGCAGGACATCGAGTTCGCGCTCGATGGTGAGCACAACATCCTGCTCTTGCAGTCGCGCCCCATCACGACGCTGTATCCGTTGCCCAAGGATGCGCCCGATCCCGAGCAGGACCTTCGCGTCTACTTCTCAGGCAGCGTTTTCCAGGGTTACTTCGAGCCCTTCACGC
>Ga0070698_100003793_pt1 | contig 16607 bp, 27 predicted proteins | sample KBSK1502metaG_FD_65477 | JGI IMG/M metagenome (GOLD analysis project Ga0070698, IMG submission 65477) | Corn, switchgrass and miscanthus rhizosphere microbial communities from Kellogg Biological Station, Michigan, USA - KBS K1-50-2 metaG | ecosystem: Host-associated > Plants > Roots >...
TCAGGCAGGTATCACGATGATTTTGCGAAATCTGAAGTTCGCGCTTAACAGCGCCTGGCAGAGCTTCTGGCGGAACCTCGCCGTCAGCCTGGCGGCGGTGCTCTCGATCACCCTCATCCTCATGCTCGCCGGCATCAACCTGCTGGTCGGCCACGCGTTCTCGCAGGTGCTCGACGGGTTCCGGACGAAGGTCAGCCAGATCTCGATCAACGTTTCCGACGACACTCCGCTGCAGAGCGTGTACGACTACCAGGCCCTGCTGGCGGCCGACCCGCGCGTGGCGAGCGTGAAGTTCGTGACCAAGGACGAGGCGCTGACGCAGTTCAAGTCCGACCCGCAGAACTTCATCCTCGCGCAGCAGATCGAGGGCAACCCCCTCGACGCCAAGCTCGACGTCCAGGTCAAGAACCTCGGCGACGTGGCGGCCATCGACGCCGCGGCGCGGCAGTGGCCAGGGGTCGACCCCACCGACCCGACCAACTACCAGGGCGACTTCATCAACCGGATGCTGCAGCTGTCGGACTGGCTCGGCCTCGCCGGCGACGGCCTCCTGGTCGTGCTGCTCATCGTCTCGATCGTGATCGTGATGAACACCATCCGCACCGCGGTCTACCACCGGCGCAAGGAGATCGAGGTTATGAAGCTGGTCGGCGCTACCGAATGGTTCGTGCGCGGGCCGTTCGTGCTCGAGGGCGTGATGACCGGCCTGATCGCCGCTTCGATCGCGCTTGCCCTGCTGGCCGTCGGCTACGAGCCTGTCGTCACGCGCTTCCGCGCGGACATCGGCTTCATCCCGCTGAGCTATGACCCAGCGTTCATCTCCAGCCTGGCCCGGGACCTTCTGCTGGCCGGCGCGCTCCTCGGCGCGCTCGGCAGCTACATCGGCGTCCGGCGCTACGTGAGGATCTAGCGTGCCCGCGTTGATGAAGCGCCTTGCCCTGGCATCGATGCTCGCGACCCTTGCGTGGTTCCCCGGCCAGGGCGCGCAGCCCGTGTGGGCGATCTACTGCTACCCGGGAGATCCGCCCGCCGTGTACCAGGCGTGCGTCGCTTACAACAACGGCATCGGGCAGCAGGTCAACAACCAGCACCAGCTCAACGCCATCCAGGGCCAGATCAGCAACACCGTCGCCCAGATCAACGCGATCGACTCAATGATCGCCAGCCTGAATCGGCAGATCGCGGCCCAGCAGGCGCTCATCGCGACAACGCAGGCGGCGATCGACGACCTGAATCGCAAGGTGCGGTTCGGCGAAGCGGCGATCATCCGCCTGGAGGCACGCAGCGTGGTGCGCGACCAGGTGCTCAACCAACGCCTGCGGTACATCGATTCCCACGGCAGCGTCGACTACATCCAGCTCGTGCTGACGTCCAACAGCATCAACCAGCTCATGAACCGGCTGGTCGGAGCCCAGCAGGTGGCGCAGTCGGACCATCGCTTGCTCACCGACCTGCAGGAGGAGCACGTCCAGCTCGACGTCGCCAACGCCGCGCTCGATCAGCAGCGCACGCAGGTCACCATCCTCCTGCAGCAGCAGCAGGCGACCGAGGCCGAGCTCCAGAAGAGCAAGGCAACGCAGGCGGCGGCGCTCGTTGCGGAGCAGCAGCTGCAGGTCCAGCTGCAGGCCGATTACGCGAAGGTGCAGGCGGAGCGCGCGGCCATCGACGCGCAGGTCGCGATCCTCTCCAAGCAGTACGCGGCCGCGGCGGAGAAGGCGGGGGGCGGCAACGGCGTCTTCCAGTGGCCCGTGCCTGCCTGCGGCTACTCCTGCATCACCCAGGGCTTCGGCTGCTCGACCTTTTACCTCGAGGTCTACGACCCGGCCTGCCCGTGGCCGCACAAGATCCACACCGGCATCGACATCGCCGGCCCGTACGGCACGAACATCGTGGCCGCGGACACCGGCGTCGCCTATCTGTACCCGGGGAGCATCGGCTACGGCAACCTGCTGGTCCTCATTCACGGCCACGGCTACTCGACCTACTACGGCCACCTGGCGGGCTACGCGCCGGGGCTGTACAGCGGCGAGATCGTGCCCCGCGGCACGACGGTCGCTTTCGAGGGCTCGACGGGCTGGTCGACGGGCCCGCACCTCCACTTCGAGATCCGCGTCAACGGTATCTACAAAGACCCGTGCATCTGGCTCGGCTGCTAACTTCGGTCGCATGAATTTCCGCGTCGCCCTGCGGGGTGGCGCCATCGTGCTGGTACTCGTGATCGGGTTTCTGGCCGGCGTGTGGACCGACCAGGCCTATCCCGAGTGGGTGCCGTACGTCGGCCACCGCACGACCGCGCGGGTCGACCTCACGGGGGTGCAGGAAGCCTCGCGGCTGATCCAGGCCGATTATGTGGACAGCAACGTCGACGCGGCCAAGCTGTCCCACGGCAGCGTCCAGGGCCTGGTCAACAGCCTCGGCGATCCGTATTCGATCTACTTCGACCCAGAGCAGTACAAGCGGCTGCAGGAGAGCTACCAGGGCCGCTACACCGGGATCGGCATCTACCTGAGCTTCAGCACCGGCTATCCGCTTATCACCGGCACGGTGGTGGGGTCGCCCGCGGCGCTGGCCGGGCTGAAGCCCGGCGACCAGATCCAGAAGGTGGGGGACAGGGACATCAAGGGCATCACGCCGGACCAGGCGACGGCTCTGATCCAGGGCCCGGAGGGCACCAAGGTGACGCTGACGATCCTGCGTGGAAGCGACACCCTGACCTTCACGGTGACGCGGGCGCAGATCCAGGTGCCGACGGTGAGGTCGGCGACGGTCGGCAACCGCGTCCTCTACCTGCGGATCTACCAGTTCGGGACCCAAACGTCGTCCGAGTTCGCCAAAGCCCTGACTGAAGGGCTTCCAGGGTCGGTGGGCGTGGTCCTGGACCTGCGCGGCGACCCGGGCGGGTTCATCTCCGCCGCGGACGACGTCATCACGCAGTTCGTGACCAGCGGCGAGACCTTCGAGACGCGCGGGCGGGCCGGGACGGACCGCCACGAGGTGGGCTCCAAGCACGCGGCGCCGGCCGTGCCGCTCGTCGTACTGGTCGACGCCAACAGCGCGTCTGCCTCCGAGATCGTGGCCGGCTCGCTGCAGGTCCACGGGCGGGCGAAGCTGGTGGGGACGACCACGTTCGGCAAAGGGTCGGTGCAGGAGGACTTCGTCCTGAGCGACGGCTCGGACCTTCATCTGACGGTCGAGCGCTGGTACCTGCCGAACGGGGTGACGATCGACCACAAAGGCCTGACGCCGGACGTGCAGGTGACGCTGGCCAGCCCGGCGAACGAGTACGACGTCGCGCAGCCGTCGCTGGGGTACGCCAAGGACACCCAGCTGAATGCGGCGTTGGCCCTGCTGCCGGGTGGGTAGACTGGGCGGCGCGCTTTTCCCGGGCGGTTATCAGCAGGGCTCCCTGTTCGACAGCTCCGCAGTCGCGGCCTGAGATAACCGAGGCGACAGCGCGGCAGAGCGGCGCGGTCCTCGAGTCAAACCAACGATCCTCACCGCAGGCGACGTCGCCTACGCGGCAAAACTGGCAGCACAGCAGCGGCGGATCCACCAGCTGCTCGAAGAGTCAGAACGTCAGCGCAGACGCATCCGCGAGCTCGAGGCGTGGCGCGAGGAATATCGCGAGCTCGAGTGGGCGAAGGAGTGGATCCGCGACCATGGCGGGAGCGTCACGAAAGCACTGAAGCGAACGCATCCCGACACTGGTGGCAACGCGCGCGACTTCGACCTAACCCAGAAGGCTCGAGCGATCCTCAGTCGTCAGCGATAGCGCGGTCGACCGCCGGGCGGCGATCGCCGTGCCAGCATCGCGATATGCGAGCCGTCGCGGATGAAGCCTTCCATCGCCTCGAGGGCGTGCTGCTTTGTCTTCTCGCGCACATGCGCGTAGCGGTGCACGGTGCGGACGTCGCGGTGATGCAGCCAGCTGGCGATGACACGGTGGTCGACGTCGAGCTCGAGCATCACCGTCCCGCAGGTATGGCGCAGCTGGTGAGTCGTGAAGCGCTCGATGCCCAGCTTGAAGCAGAGCCGACGCCAAATCTCACGCACTCCTGAATCGGCCAGCTGCCGCAGCTGGAGCACATTGCTGCCGACCGAGATCCACAACCAGGGCAGCTCGTCAGTCCGCGCGCGCAGGTAATCCCGGATCGCGATCGCCACCGCCGGCCCGATCTGATAGTCGACCCAGGAGCCGCCCTTCTGCCGGACGCGGCCGCGCTCGAACTTGTCTCGCTGCACCTGCAGCGCCTCGCTGACGCGCAGCCCGGTCTCCAGCATGAAGAAAAAGAGCGCGCGGTCGCGGAGGTCGATCAGGGTCATGCGCGCGTGCCGCGGTCCCAGGTAAGCGAGCAGCAGCTCGAGGTCGTCTACGGCGATCGGCTGCCGCTCGTCGTCGGACTCGGGCCGGCGCGTGCGCACGCGCGCGATCGCGCGCATGAGCTTGAGGTCGACGAGGTCGCGGTCGGCGGCCCATTCGATCAGACGCTTGACCGCGGTCGCGTAAGCCCGCCTGCTGGCGGCCTTGAGCGGCGGGTTGCGGTCGCGCAGCGCGTCTTGCCAGTCCTCGAGCAGCTGGCGGTCGAGATAGTGCAGGTCGTCCACGCCACGCTCACGCAGGTAGACGAAGAGGGTCTTGACTCCGAGCAGATAGCTGCGCACCGTCGCCGGCGAGAACTCTTCGCGGCGCAGCTGCTTGCCGAAGCCGAGCTCGACGCGGTCCAGCCAGCTCTCGGAGTGGACGAGGGCCGGTTCGCTCACCGCCGGACGCGATCGACAAAGGCAGCGAATTCTCGCTGCTGTTGCAGACGTCGTAGTTCCGGCTCACTGATCAGCAGCCCGATCGTGAACAGACCAGGGCTGCGCCAGTCCATGCCCCAGCCGACAAGCCGGAGGCCGAGCCAAAGCATTTTGTGACGCGACCAAAACCAAAAGCCCGGTCGATCGCTCACGGCTCGGTGAACTCTTCCGTCCAGAAGGCGCTGACGCTGTCTTTGTCGAAATCGAGCTCGACGTCATCGTCGTTGCCCTTGTCCCGCACGACCTTGCCCTTCAGCGCCAGGAGTGCCGCGATGGCCGTGGTCAGCGATGGCGCTCTCTGGTCGTAGGGCATGAGCCGAGTGATCACGCGGTGGGTGATGACGAAGGTGGCCACCTCAGTTATCAGCCAGCAGCCGGGCGGCAAAACCGCCGGCCGCGAACTCGCGGCGGTGTGCGCAGAAGTGCGCACTTGTCCGCAGTCGGCTCCAACCACAACCAGTGGTGGTCGGCCTAGGAGGCATCGCTGCTCCGATTGTGCCTGCGCCGGCCGTTGGACTTGACCCGCTTGGCGCTCAGCTCCTCGAGCTCCGTGGGCACCGTCTGCCAGGGCCGCTCGTCGCGCTCCAATGTGCTCAGGTAGTGACAGACGGCGTCGCGCAGGATCTCCGCCTCGACCTTGTTGGGCTGCATCTCCTGCAGCTTGTCGAGGCGGCGAACGTCGAGGTCGGTCCACTGGTACTGACGTTTGCTGGGACGCTCTGCTAGGGCCACAACTACATTCTCCATTTCCATCACGCCCAAATTCCCCCTGGGTGCTATTATACGTATTAGGTAGTGATGCAATACGTATTCTCGTCAACCTCGCCCGTGGCTCCGGCGCTCGACCGCTCCCCTGAGGCGTTAACTTACTTGGAGTTGACGCAATTGACAGCGCGCCCCCGGTTGCTGCGCACGCTCCTGCTCGCCGGCGTCTGCGCCGCGATCGTCGCCCTGACCTGGTTCTTGGCCCAGCAACAGACGGAGCTGGCCAGCCTGCGCGCCGCGGCTGCGGCGCCGACCCAGCTGACCGTGACCATCGCCGACTCGCCGGCGCACGCGACCTGCGAGCGGATCGACAACAACTCCGAGCGTGTCATCGTCATCGACCTGCGGACCACCAGTTCAACCGACAAGCCGACCTTCGTTCACGTTGCTCCGAGGGACAGCACCAACCTCTGTGTCGATTACGGGAGCGGCGGCTGACGCCGCGACCTCGACCAGGTGCTCGGAGGCGTAGAGGTCGTCGAGGTCGCTGAACTTCAGCCGGCGGCCGCACAGAGCGCAGGTCGGATGCTCGTCCGCTGTCGGTGGCCGGCAGCCGGGTGCCCACATGAAGAGGTTCGTGGTGTGGCCTTCGGGATCGAGCAGCCCCTCTTCGTGCTCGTGGTCGTGCTGGCAGGGCTGACCGCGGCGGCAGGGCTTCCACTTGTCGGGATGCTCACCGTGGCGGACGTCGAGCTCGAGCAGCCGCGGGCAGACCAGGTAGGCGCGACCAAAAGAGTGGTAAAGCCTCACGGCCGCAGGTAGGCTCCGATGGTGACGGCGCCGTTGCCGGTGGTCGTGGAGACGCCGGCAAACGTCACCGAATTGCCTACGGTGCAGGGTTGGGCCAGGCCGGGGATGTCAAAGCCGCAGAAGTTGCCGACCGCAGCCAACACCGCCAGCGCCCGACTGAAGATCACGTTGCTGCCGTCCTTAACCGTCGCCATGCCGCCGTTAGCGGAGGCGCCGGTCTGGAAGATGGAGCAGGAGAGAAAAGTCACTCGATATTTCTTGCCCGGCGAGGCGGCGAGCGTCACCGAGGGAATGCTCCCGGTCGCGGGGTTGTTGGTGCCCTGCGCGTCCCAGTCCCACGGCGCCACGCCGACCGGCAATGCCGCGGCGATCACGGGCACGATCGAGAAGCTGAAATTGGATGCCTGAATGCCTGAATGCGGGGTTCCCGCCGAGGTCACAGTGCCACCGTTGTTGATGGTGTCCGCGTAGCTGGGACTGCCCCCACTCTGGTTGATCTGCCAACGGGTGACCGTCAAAACCAAATCACCAAAAGCGACATCCACCGCCGCTGCTGTCATCACCAACACCGCACTCGCGGTGCTTCCCGAGCCGGTCTGATCAGCCGGCGTAACTGTCGCTGCACCGCTCCACTCAGCCAGCTGCGCAAACATGGGCAGGGCGCCTCCGCTCTGGGTGAAAGTTGGCGCTGCTTCCGCGTTCCCACAGTTCGGCTTCGCCCAGATCTGGAGCCAGGAACCGAGGGCGGAAACGCTCTTGACCTTGACCCAACCTGCCGCCACCGTGGTCGGCTCGGCAGCCGGCGACGGTGCCGCCGACAGCCAAGCCGTCAACAGGTTCCCGGCGGTAGTCGGCTGACCGAAAAGGGGTGATACCGCAGTGCTGGATCCGATCAGCGCCGCTCCCAGGCTGCCGACCTGGGCAATCTTTGCGCCCGCGGCCGCCTTGAAACTGGCCAGGATGCCATCCCCGCCTGCCTGGCCAGGACCAAAAATGATCGTTTCGGTGACGCTGTCCGCGGCGAGCGCCGGTAAAGAGGTATCGCCGAGGGCCGTGCCGGCGCCGCCGACCAGCGAGACCGCGGTCGACTCGCTGATGTTGTCGAAGACGAACTGGGCCTGCGCGTCCATGATCGCGACGACGTCGACGGTGGCGCCGCCGGCGCCGGCTGCGACGACGACGTTGACGCTGGCATCAATCGCGGAGAAGAACGCACACATGAACGGGCCTTGAAAGTTGGCCGCGCTCACGCCGGCCGGCGGCAGAGAGAGGTAAGGACCGCCGCTGTTGCCGCCGATCACCTGCAGCTGCTTGAGCGAGCCCGACTGAACCAGGATGCCGATCGCGTGGGTGCCCGTGGGCACGTTGAAGCTCTTGTTGCTGCTGGCGTTGGCGGCGAGGACGATCTGGCCGAGGTTGACCTGCGGTGAGGAAACGGTCGGCGTCGAAGTCACACCGGGCGTCGGTGAAATGTCGATACCTTGGTTGAGGAAGATGAGGATCGCCGCCCCTGCTGGATTGTTGGGCTGGGTGACTGCGAAGGTGGCGGGGATAGTCCAGCTGGCATGGCCGACGTCGGTGTGGATGATGGCGAGCACGCGGGTCACACCGGGCTCGACGACGTCGGGCGCGTCGGGCAGGTAGAGGTACTGGTTGGACTTGTTGTTGACCCAGACGTGCGCCGCCTGAAAGCCGGCGCCGAGCTGCTCCTGCAGGTCTGAGGAGCCGACTCGATAAACGATCGGGTGCGCCGGCGGCGAGTCGTAGATGGTGCCGCTGAGGCCGTAGATCACGGACGCCGGCGCGAGGGCGACGATCAGGGCCGCGGCGCTGAGCAGGTGCTGTTCTGTGATCGCACCGATGGCGGCCAGCGAGTGCACGATCGCCGCGGCGACCGTTAAAAGCAGGCCGACCGCGGCGAGCATCAAAGGAGTGGGTGCAGTTCCCACCAACGATGCTCGCCGTCATAACGCACAATGCCCTGCAGCATCACTGTGGCCCCGACATGAGGTGACGGCATCGGAAGCTCGGGAATGACTTCGCAGACAATGAAGTTGGCCCCGTCGGTCAGCCGGATGTGCACATCACCGTCCTGCTCATGAACCACTTGAGCGACAAGGCCCTTTACTCTTGCCCGCGGGCGCTTCCACAATCCCTTTGCGATAGTGGCGAGCGGAACTACAGGGAAATCAACCATCGTCTGTCAGCCCGCCGCGGCGGTCGGCGGTCCTGACGCGAGGGGAACGGTGGCCACCACTGGCACGGTCGTCGCGGCGCGCTTCTCCAGTGCCTGCTGCACCAGCGGGATGATGTTGTTGGTCAGCGCGACCGCGTTGCTGGTCAGCGCTGTCTGGGTGCCGTTGATGTGGCCGAAGTAGAAGCCCAGCACGAGCATCAGCGCCCCGGTGGCAAAAATCAGCACGACCGGGTCGGGCGTGCGGTTGAATGCGATGTAGGGCACGCCGATGATGGTGAAGCTGCCGACCACGACCAGGATGGCGATCGCGCCCTTGACGTCGAGCTTCACGCTTTCGGCGCTGACACAGATGTCAGCCTCTTCTTCCACTCCGCGATCGCGAACTCGATCAGCTGGATGAGCTCGCGGTCAGCGAAACCGACCAGCCAGTCCTGCGCGTCCAGCTCGAGGCCGGCGAGCCCCGACGGCCGCGGCTGTTGTGTGGGCGGTACAGCTGGAGCCGGTGTCGGAGCCGGTGTGGGTGTCGGAGCCGGTGTCGGAGCCGGTGTCGGAGCCGGTGTCGGAGCCGGTGTCGGAGCCGGTGTCGGAGCCGGCGTGGGTGATGGTGCCGGTGGCTGGGGAACGGATCCGCTCGAATCACCGGCGGCAGCGTCCTTGAACATCACCGCTTCCTTGTGGATCGCAAAGCCGGTGTCGTGTTCGACCGACCACGCGGTCATGTAGAACTCGCGGTCGCGCACGCGCGTCGCGTAGGCCACGGTCAGGCTCGCGCCCTCGGCCAGCTCGGCGACCTTCTCGTTGGTGATGGTGTTGATGACATCGACCGGCGAGGCGAGCACGCCGCTGAGCGGCGCCGGCAGCTGCTGCAGGTTGGCCTTCCACTCTGGCGGCGGCGCGCTGACCGGGTGCAGCGGCGAATAGTTGAACCCCATCACCGCGGCGATGCCCTGCGCGACCAGCTCGGCGGCGCGGACCGGATAGTCGGGCTGCTTGATGCGAGCCGCGTCGGTCGGGTTGGTCTCATAACCGAATTCGATGTAGAGCGTGTCGCCGTTGAAGACGCAGCACTCGTAGACCTCTTCGGCGTAGAAGGTCCAGTGGCCGGCCAGGCCGCCGGCGACGAGCAGCTCGCCGACCTTCTCGGCCAGCGCCTTCTGATGGCCAAAGGCGAGCGCGGCCGCGCCGCCGTCGTTGTTGACCGGGCAGACGATGAAGAGCGCACCCTCGGCCGCCGGCGAGCCGGCCGCGTTGTGGGCGCAGGCGACGAGCAGCTGCGAGCCGTCCTTGTTGGCCTCGTCGACGCGTTCCTGGTAGGTGATGCTGGGGTTGAACCAGGCGTCCTGGCCGCAGCGCTTGAGCGCCGCCTGCAGGGCCGTGGCGACGGCGACGTTGACCGTGCGCTCGACGATGCCGTTGTGGACGGCACCGGGATCGCCGGGGTTCTCGTCAGGGCTGATGGCGATTCGCATTTCGACTGCTCCTTTTGGTGAGGTTGCGGACTAACCGGGTCCGGGCACGACGTCCTGCTCGTGCTCGCTGATTTCGGCGTAGACGGCGAACTGCGCCGAGGCGACGATGAGGTTGATGGTCTGCTGCGCGATCGCGTGGAAGTTGATCTTCTCGGTCCGCACCATGACCTTGTGCTTGAAGGGTGCGAACGGCCAGGCGATCGAGCGCGGCGTCCCGCCCTCGTCCTGAATCTCGAAGGCGAAGGGGCTGAGGTTAAAACCCTGCACCCAGGCCGGCCGGTCGGCCCGTGTGCGCCCCTCGAGCGTCTTGTCGACGGGCAGACCGCCGCCCAGGTCGCCGGGCTGATAGAGCCGGTTCAGCGCCACGGTGAGGACCTCCTCGAGATCCGCTCTGTCTGCTTGCGCAGCTGGCGTGCGAACAGGTACTGGTCGAGCACGTGGGCGAAGAGCACGCCGAGGCCGAAGACGGCGAGCAGCTCAAGGCTGATCATGCCGCTGCGACCTCGGCCGCCGGCGCGGCCGCGCTCTCGATCTTCTCGACCTGGTCGAGGCCCTTGTCGAAGAGTTTCTCCAGGTCGCCGGCGATGATCAGGAAGATGCCGAGCCCGAAGAGGGTGAAGGCGAAGACCAGCCAGAAGGCGCGTCTCCCGATCGTCGTCACGTCGCCGACCGCGCCCTGCGCCGCTGCTGTGGCCTGGCCGATCGCGTCGGCGACACCGGCGAGCGGGTCGAAGCCGGAGCTGCTCGACGTCGACGAGCTGCTCGAGCTGCTCGAGCTGCTCGAGCTGCTCGAGCCGCTGGAGAAGATCGCCTGCTCCCAGCTGGCGAAGCGCTTGAAGATGTCGACCGGATTGATCGGCTGCATGTTCTTGCCGAAGAACTGGGGCTCCACGTGCGGCCCGCTGCTGTCGCCGCTCGAGGGGTCGCTCTTGGCGCCGCCCGAGTAGCCGACCAGGTCGCCGGGTTTGATCTTCTGGCCGGCCGAGACCGCGAATTTGGTCAGGTGGCCGACCGCGAACGCGGTCACTCCGGTCGCCGCCTGTGTCGCGTTGGAAGTGAAGACGAGCACGCGCTTGCCCCAGTCCTGCTTGCCCTTGTCTTCGGTGCCGATGGTGCCGCCGACCGGGGAGTAGATCGGACGGCCCACCGGCAGTGCGTAGTCCTGACCGTACTCGCCGATCGCTGGGTTGAAGGTCTGGGTGATGGTGGGGATGCTCACTGGCTGATCAACTTCTCGCGGCGCAGGTCGATGGCGCGGTTGCCGATGATCGCGGCCGGCGACGTTCTCTTTTTCGCCGGCGCCGGTGGCGTCGTCGGTGTCTGCTTGCTCAGCGCGCCGGTGGTGCGCGCGACATTGCTCGAGTTCTTCACCGCCGGCGCGGCCACCCTGGTCGGGTTGGAACCCTTGACCGATGTGCCGCTCGTCGGTGTGGTCGGCGAAGGGCTCGAGCTGGTGGTCGACGCCGGCGACGTCGTGTTGAGCGCAGGCGTGATCGCCGTCGAGGCGTCGGCACCACCTGGCACAGCTGCACCCAGTGGGGGCAGGGTCAGGATCGACTGCGCCTGCTTACGCGCGCCAGAGTGGAAGACGATGAACGCGGCCGGGATCGCGGCCAAGAGCAGGGCGAGCAGTTCTTTCCAATGTGCGCGGGCGTACGCGCCAACGCGCTGCAGTCGGTTTTTTCCCGCCGCCTTGGCCACGATCGCGGCACCGGCCACCGCCATCTACTCGTCGTCTCCGTAGAGGTAGTCGTCGACGGCGTCGACGAAGAGCAGCGCCAGCATGGTGAAGACGATCAACGCCGGCACGTAGACCAGGTAATAGGCCAGGCCCTCGAGGTGCTTGCGCTTTTTCTTCGCCGGCGACGCCGGCGGCTTCTTGCGCGGCTCGTCCTTCATCTGCGTGAGCTCCACTCGTTGATGGCGGCGAAGAGGGCGAAGATCGCGGCCAGCACCCAGAGGATGCGGCGCACCCACTTGAAGCCGCCCAGGAACTGGCCGAGCGCGATCGCGATCGCGATCGCCACCAGCGCCGACCAGCCGGCGATGTTTCTGATGAAGTCGAGCACCTTTTACGTCCCTCCTAGAGACTGGTTGCCCGGTCGCAGTCGCAGCGGCCGGCTGACGAGATTCCTGAGATTTCGCGGCCGCGTCTGCGCGGGCAGCTGCGCGACCACGATCCGCACCGGCATGTTGCCGATGTTGTGTTCCGAGGGCTTGTTGGAAACCTTGGAGATGCCCCAGAAGGGCCGCGCCGGCGTGGGGTTGGTCCAGGACAGCGCTACCGCGTCGCCGTAGAGCGCGCCGGCGCCGAACTTGTCCTGCGCGTCATAGCCGGGACGCTTGAGCGCGCCGGTGGCCAGGTCCATCTCGCGGTCGCGACCGATCACTAGGCGCCCTCGAGACCGGCGGCGAGCTTGTTGCCGGCGTCGCCGAAGCCCTTGACGATGGTCGCCGTCTGCTCACCACCCGACTGGCCGCCCTTCTGGCCGGCGCGGACGAAGACGATGAACAGGATGATGGCGCCGAAGAAACCCATCACGACCCAGCGCGCCAGGTCGCCGAATGTTTTCACTGCGTATTGCCTCCTGCGCTGAGACCGCTGCCCAGCTGATTGAGGAGCTCAGCTCCGTGGACGAAGACGAGGTAGAAGAGGGCGATGCCGCCGAGCACGATCCCCAACGGCGGCCACAGAAAGCCGACGAGCAGGAGACCGAGGACGGCCAGGCCGGCGCGCTGTCCCTGCGGCGTGCCGAAGCCGCCGCGGGCGAGCACGATGACGATGATCAGGGCGGCGATCACGACCACCGTCCAGGGCGTCGTCCAGATGGCTTTCATGTCGGGATCGCCTTGGCCGCCAGCGCCGGCGCCGCGTTGCCGAGCACGTCGGGCGTCGAGCCCTGGGTGCCGAGGCCAGGAAGGTTGAGCAGCTGCGCCAGCCGGTCTCGTGTCTGGCTGAAGGTCAGTCCGCGGAAGCCCAGGTAGTAACCCAGGGCGACGGCGACCAGCGCCAGCACGAGACCGACAAAGCGCACAGCTCTACGCGCCTCCTGCGAGGTAAACGAGCCAGCGCAGCCGGATCCGCCCACCGGTCAGGTAGGCGACCCAGACCGCGAGTTTGACCGCCCCGACCTTGAACAGGTTGAGGCCGAGGACGACCGTGACCATGATCACGAGCAGGTTGCGCAAGTTGATGCCGATCGCCTTCGGCTCGAGGGCGGTCTTGATCTTCTGGTGTTGCTCGAGCAGCGCCCAGACGAAATAGAGGGCGACCGCGATGATGAGCACGAAGGGAAACCACAGCGTGGCCTGCGCGTCGGTGTCGCCGCGCGCCGTGCTCTGCGCCCTGGGCGCCGAGCTCGTCGGCGCCGGCGCGATCTGGGGCGACTTGGAAGCTTTGGTCTCGCGACCGTACATGGCGCTTAGCCCCCCACCACCTGCACCGCGCCGGCGACCACGGACTCACGCGTGATCGAGTAGGTGAGCGGTGTCAGCAGGCCGGCGGTGACGTCGGCCTTGAGCTGCGGCGTGGCCGCCTGGTAGGTATCGATCCAGCCCGCCTGGTCGGCCACCGTCACCATCTCGGTGGTGTCCTCGCCATCCCAGAACCGATAGCCGCCGACGAACTGACGGTCGTCGTCGTAGTCCAGGTACTGGGCCGCGCGTTCCCGGTCGGCGAAGTGCACGACCGGCTGGATGGAGCCGGCGTTGTAGACGAGCTTGAGGATGGGCAGCCCGCCGGCGTCGGCCGGGATCAGGTTGCCCTGCGTGTCGAAGCCCCAGAGGTGAGCCGCGACCATGAACTGGTTCTGGGGGATGTTGTAGATCAGGGCCTCGGAGCCGGTGACAGCGACACCGATCGACTGCTGCTGCTGCACCTGGTAGGAGTTCTGCACCATCTCCTGGTACAGGCCCTGGTCCGCCGGCACCGACCAGAAGTCGTAGGTCGAGGTCACGGTTGCGGTCGCGGTGTGGGTCAGCGTGCCCGGCACCGCGCCGGCGGTGAAGAACGGAAAGGCGTGATTGTTGGGGCCGGCGCCGATGGCGTTATTGACCGTCGTGCGCTGCAGGGTGGCGAAGGTCGAGTTGTTCTGCAGGGGCAGCATGCCGAGCAGCGACTGGCGGTCGAGCGCCAGCTTCTCCACCGTCCAGAAATCGACCGTGAGCACGCCGGTGGCGGAGAGGGCGACGTTGAAGGAGGCGATGCCGGAGAAGCTGCCCTGGCCGGCGGCGTTGACGAAGGTGCTGACGTTGGCTCCGGCCGTGACCTTGACCAGCGCCTTGTTGAGGGCGGGGCCGAAGCCGCCGCCGGTGCTGGTCGACCAGGCGCCCGGTTTGTTGCGCGTCATCACGGCGAAGGTGGCCAGGCCGTCAGCCGCGTAGACCTGGGCTCCACCGTTGATCTGGATCAGCGTCTGCTTGAGGTGGTTGTAGGGCCAGACGTTGCTGACGTTGATCGTCACCGCGCCGGCGGCCGCGTTGATGAAGTTGTAGACCACCGACCAGTGGCTGATCACGCGCACGCCGAGCCCGACCGAGGCGATGCGGATCGGTTTCGAATCGCCGAGGATCAGCGACTGCTGGTCGAGCGCCACCTTCTGCGGTGAGGACTGCTCGCGGAACTTGGCCACGGTCGGCGTCAGCTGCTCGACCAGCGCCTCGATGTCGACCGGCGTGTCCGGCTGCGGCACCGGCTGCGTGTCGGTCATGCCTCCCGACGGCTGCGCGTTCGACTGCAGCGCCATCAGGCCGCCTGCAGCGTAGACCGGCCCGCGCACCAGCGCGGTCGGCAGCACGTCGACGAGCTCGAGCTGCTCTAGGAACGAAAGACCGGAAACGGCGGCGGATCCGAGGTGCATGAGACTTCACTCCTCACGTCGTGACGGACCCCAGCGACCTGCGGAGTGGTGAGCTGTTCACGCAACGGCGGGCAGCTCGAGAGAACCACAACGGCGGACAGAAATGCGTGCACCCTCTTCGGTGCGGCGGATGAGCTCGTAGAAGGGGTGCGGATCTTCTTTGCTGATCGAGTCCTCGAGCCGACGAAAGGCGTCGATCGAGAGCCGGCCCTTGGCGTACTTGAGGACCTCGTCCTCGTCGTCGAGGTAGCCGAGTGGAAAGGCGTAGATGCGCCAGGCTTCGGAGCGGGCGACCACAGGGATCCGCTTCGGCCGCTGCGTCTCGATCCAGAGTCCGAGCTCGAGCTGCCGGCCGCCGCTGGCCATCTCGCCGATGACCTTCTGCGAGCGCGGACCGAAGAGCAGGATCTCTTGGATGACGACGATGACGGGTTCGCGCGAGCGCTTGCGCTTGTTGTCGTAAGCGCGCACGGCCTGGTGGAGGACCTGGGTGAGGACGATTTCGAATCCGCGGTCGCTATGCCAGTAGGTGCCGCGCCTGGGTCGATAGACGATGCGCCGGCCACGTGACCAGCCCCAACGGTCGTCGGGCTTGGTGACGAGCGTGAATGGTCCGCGCGGTTCGCAGTCGCCCTTGTAGTCGATGTAGATGAGCTTTCGGTAGTTGCCATAGAGGTCGAGCATGTAGCTGAGCTCCGACTTCCCGGTGCCGTTCTCGCCGACGATGAGAAGTCGCTCCTTGTAGCCGGGAGGGACGATGACCACGCTTCAGCTCTGACCACGTTTCCGTCCTGGCCGCCACGTGGTGACGCGGCGAGTGAACTTCTCCAAGGACTCGAGCAACCGCTCGAGCTCGAGCAGCGGTTTGCCGACGTCGGCCGCGGTCCAGAAGACGTACGGCGTGAGCATCGCGATCGCGGTTGTGTCGAGCTGGTCTGTGTAGTCGGCGACGAGCTGGAATTCGACGTCGCGCGGGCGATAGCGCGAGCGCAGGATGCGCGCGCCCAGGCGATGGGCGAGCCCGAGCTCGTGCGCCTGCAAGTGCAGCCGGCCACGGGCGATGACCTGGCCGGCCACCAGCGCGTGGCCAGGCCGCACATGCGGTTGTGCGACCACGGTGGCCGCCCAAATGAGTCCGATGATGATCAGCAGGACCGGGAACGCCAGAGAGAGGAAGTGCAGCATCAGCTGAACAGCCCCGAGTGACGCTTGGGCTGCTCCGCCGGCGGCGTGGTCTCGTCCTTGGTCTTGTCGTCGGCCGGCGGCGTCTCCGTCCGCGGCTCGACCATGGTCTTCTCCGGTCCAGACTCCTCGTCGTCGTCCTCGAGCAGCATGGTCACTGTGCCGTGGACCAGTGCCTCGACATCGTCGAGCCTCTCGCGCAGCTGCTCGATGGCGTCACCGTGGCCGGCGACCTGATCAGCGCGCTCATGCGCGGCCGCGTGCGTGCCGCCGGGATCCGCATCCGCCGCCGGCGGGTTGTCGCTCATTTCGCTTCTCCAGCCGGCGGCGTCTCGCTTCCTGGTGCCTTGCCCTTGGCCCGCGCGATCTTGCCCGCCACCGCGGCGCCGATCTTCTCCGCCCGCTCAGCGCCGAAGCCCTTGTCTTCGTACTCGCGGGTGACGTGCTCCTTGAGGCGGTCGAACTTCTTACCCACCGTCGCGGCCCACGAACTGCAGCCGCCGGCGCTGCTCGCGGTTGGGCTTGATGGCGGCGATCACCGCCTCGGCTTCCGAGCCGCGCACCACCGAGACCTTGCTATCGGTC
>Ga0070698_100003794_pt1 | contig 16603 bp, 11 predicted proteins | sample KBSK1502metaG_FD_65477 | JGI IMG/M metagenome (GOLD analysis project Ga0070698, IMG submission 65477) | Corn, switchgrass and miscanthus rhizosphere microbial communities from Kellogg Biological Station, Michigan, USA - KBS K1-50-2 metaG | ecosystem: Host-associated > Plants > Roots >...
ATAATCAATACACAACCGATGGCTCAATCTGCTTGCCTGGGAGCCAGTGTTACTTTCAGCGTTTCAGCGAGTGGAAGCGGCACACTTACCTATCAATGGAAAAAGAATGGAACTGATATTAGTGGAGCTACATCATCAAGCTATACAATAAATCCTGTTACAGTTGGTGATGCTGCTAACTATAGTGTTGTTGTAACAAGCGGTTGTGGAAATACAACTTCAAATGGCGTAGCATTAAGCATTATACCATCAACAGTAATTACTTCGCAGCCAACAAACCAAACAGTTTGTTCAGGAAGTAATACAACATTTACTGTAACAGCTACCGGAGATAATCTTACATATCAATGGAGAAAAGCGGGAACAAATATTGGTGGTGCTACCGCATCATCGTATACAATCAATGGAGTTGTGGCAGGCGATGTTGCCAATTATGATGTAATCGTAGCCGGCACTTGCGGATCTGTGATTTCAACTTCTGTTTCACTTATATTGGGTGATGTTGTTATCAGTAGTCATCCTGTTTCTCAAACAGTTTGTGTAGGAACAAATGTCACATTGTCTGTTAATGCAACGGGAAGTGGAATAACTTATCAGTGGAGAAAAGGTGGAATAAATATCGGCGGAGCTACTTCATCTTCGTATACGATAAACGGTGTTGCAGTTGGTGATGCTGGAAGTTATGATGTGGTTGTGAATGGTACATGCGGTTCAGTTATTTCAAATGTGGCGACACTCGTTGTTAATAGTGCACCGGCAATTACATCTCAGCCAACAAGCCAGGCATTTTGCGCTGGAAGCAATGTTACATTCAGTGTAACAGCTACAGGAACAGGGCTTACCTATCAGTGGAGAAAAGGAGGCGTGAATATCAGCGGCGCTACTTCTTCATCTTATAATATATCGGGTGTAGTTGCAGGTGATGCAGGAAACTATGATGTTGTTGTATCGGGTATATGTCCGCCTGCTGTTACATCCACTGCTGCAGCATTAACGATCAATCAATCTCCATCCATCACAACACAACCTGCAAGTCAAACAACATTTGTTGGTTCAAATGTCACATTTACTGTTGTTGCCAGCGGAAGTGGTTTGACTTATCAATGGAGAAAAGGAGGTGTGAATATTGCAGGAGCCATATCATCATCCTATACTATAAATGCTGTTTCAGTAGGTGATGCAGGGAACTATGATGTAGTTATAACTGGTACATGTGCGCCTGTTGTTACATCAAATATTGCAGTGTTAACTGTAAATACAGTTTCGATTACAACACAACCTGCAAATCAATCTGTCTGTGTTGGTGCCAATGCTACATTCACTGTTGTTGCAAGCGGAAACAATCTTACCTATCAATGGCAGGTTAGCAGTGGAGGAGGGCCATTTATAAATATTGCAGGTGCAACTAATGCATCACTTACCTTAAATGCGGTAACTCTTAGCATGAATGGAAATCAATATCGCGTTGTTGTAAGCGGAAGTCTGAATTCAAATGCAGCAACATTAACAATTAATCCTTTGCCAGTTGTTACATTGAATCTTCCATTTGATACACTTTATCTGAATTCACCAACACAAACCCTTTCCGGCGGTTCGCCAACTGGGGCTGGCGGTGTTTATTCAGGTTTAGGGATTAGTGGAACCAATTTCCTTCCCGGGGCATTGGCATTAGGTAATTACACAGTTACATACCGCTTTACCGATGCGAATGGATGCAGCGCATCGGCAACAGATATATATACTATTATTCCAAAAGCAGATAAAGTAACTCTTTATCCAAACCCTGCACCAGATGGTAAGATAACAATGGTTGTATCTCCGGATCTGTTAGGCGGAACAGTGATTGCATATAATTCGATGGGTCAAAAAATTGCAGATTGGACAATACCGGGCCGTTATTCTTCTTATCAATTTAAATGGTCAACAGGAATGTATACTATTTATGTTACTAAAGGAGATTTCAAATTTGTGAAACAAATTGTGATAGTGAGATAATTCCACCTTAGATGCGAATCAAAAAAACCGGTCATTTATTTATGGCCGGTTTTTTATTGTGGTATTGTCAAAATATTATTTGGTCTCGTTTCCAGTAATTCTATGTCAGTTAATTTAATACCCCTAAAAGCTCAAATTAAGTTTTTAAGTAATAAAGATTTGTAAATTATCGTTAGAGGAATTAAATGCAGAAATACTGATTACTACTTAGGGAATTTTCCTTGTTTACTTATCGTAAGCTTTCTATATTGTAAAGTCCAAAATCCATTCTTATGAAACTTAGAATTCTACCCATTCTTTTATTTGTTTTTGGTTTTTACCCTTTGGCTTCAAAGGCACAAACTGCCGGCGATTATAGAACTGCTGCAACAGGAAACTGGAATTCTGCAGGGACCTGGCAAATTTATAACGGCTTTTCATGGATTCCTGCAATAACTCCTCCCACTTCGCTTAATGGGAATATAAATATCCGAAACACTCACACTGTAACAGTAAATGCGAATATCACAGTTGACCAATTAACCATTGATGCCGGCGGCACCCTTGACCTGGTTTCAAACACATTAACACTTGACATTTTAGGCTTAGGCGATTTTACTTGTAATGGATCATTACAGCTGAACGGTGGAAACCTGAATATGAATTTAACGAACACGGTAACTGTTAATGGAACTATGTTATGGACCGATGGAGATCTGATGACAGGAACAGTTAATGTTGCGAGCGGAGGAACACTTACACTGAACACAACTGCGACAAAGGATCTTCAATCAGCAACTATTAATGTTAACCTGGGTGGTACTATGGATTGGGATGATGGTGATATAAACTTGAATGTTTTAGGTGGAATAAATAACAATGGTACGATTAGTACATCCTGCAACAACAGTATTTCGGGTCTGGGAACATTTAATAATAATAGTGGAGGAGTATTTAGAAAGACAAGTACAGGTACAACTACTTTCAATATAATAGTGACAAGTATCCTGGGAACATTTAAAGGTCTTGGCACTTATAATTTTAATAATCTTTTTTTGAATGCCGGAACTATTAGCCCGGGTCTTTCACCCGGTATCGTTCTTGTAACTTATGCTGACTTAGACCCTCTGAATTATCCTTTGCTGGGTACAAACAGTGATATCGATATAGAAATAATGGATGGTAGCGGTCCAGGCACTGGGCATGACCAGATACAGAAAGACGGGAACTTAATTCTTAAAGGTACACTAAGAGTTACAGAAACAGGATCGGTACCTGATGGAACATATGCTATTGTATTAGTCACTTCGGGTACGATCAGTGGAAATTTTGATAATGTAATTTTACCGTCAGGTTACACGTTGACAATTACTACGTCAATAGTTCTTGTTACAAAATCCTCAACACTTCCTGTTAAGCTTGTCAATTTTGTTGCAAAAAGAATTAATAACACTACGCAGCTCAACTGGCAAACATCTAATGAGAACAACAGCGACCATTTTGAGATAGAAAGAAGTAAACCAGGCGGCACATTTATAAAAATTGGAGAAGTAAATGCAGCAGGCAATAGTAACCAATTGCTGAGTTATCAATTTATCGATAATCAACCGGATAAGGGATTCAACCTTTATCGTCTTAGGCAGGTTGATAGAGACAACAAAGTTGAATACAGCTCCATTCGCTGGGTGAAGCTTGATGATGAAAAAGCTCAGCTATATGTTTTTCCCACGATTACAGATGGAACAATATTCATTCAGAGTAATGAAAGAACGGTTGTTGAATTGTATAATCTCCAGGGAATTCGATTGCTTGTAAAAGAGATCAGTAATAATGACCAGGTTGATCTTTCAAAATATGCTGCTGGAGTTTATGTACTGCGAAATCGTAACGATGGAAAAACGTATAAAATAGCTAAAAGATAAAAAACTCATATGGGTTTAAGTTAATATGAGCCTGATCTCGATTTGGCTTTTACTTTGCCAGGTCTGATTCATTTCTTTCTTCAGCCCTCCACACAGGTTCATTTAATTCAACTACACGTCTTCTTTTCTTTGCCGCCCGGCTTCGCATTGTCATGTTCAGCATTTCTACAATAAATGAAAAGGCCATTCCGAAATAAATATAATTTTTCAAATGAAGTTTTTCTGTCTGTTCATGATCCCAACCTTCAATGACAAGACTCAAACCGATCATTACCAAAAAAGAAAGAGCCAGCATTTTTATGGTGGGGTGTTTATGAACGAAAGACGAAATAGCGGGACTAAATAAATACATTACGATCATGGCAACTATAACTGCGGCGATCATGATCTCTACATGTTTGGCGGTACCTCCGGCTGTAATAACACTATCAAAAGAAAACACTGCATCAATGATCATGATCTGTGTGATCGCTTGAGCAAGAGAGATCCCTTTCGCCTTTCCTGATTCCACATTCGGATCTTCGCCTTCCAGTTTGCCATGAATTTCTCTTACAGATTTATAAATCAGGAATAAACCTCCGGCAATCATAACAACACTTGCCAGGTCAAAGCCTTTTCCAAACCAGCTTTCAGGAATTATGAATTTTCCACGTTGTGATAATAACCAACCTAATCCCATTAGTAAAAGGCTTCTTGAAATAATACCAGTGATCATCCATATACGCCTGGCTCTTTGTTGCTGACCCTTATCCTTGAGCCTGTTCAAAATAATACTTACGAAAATGACATTATCAATACCCAATACAACTTCAAGAATTGCGAGGATCAAAAAACTTATGATACTTTCTGATGTAAAAAGATGTTCCATATTTTTAATGTGCTAATATGCCAATGTGCAAATGTTTTATTGCCGATATCGCTTGTTTAATTCAGTACAAATTTTCCTTACAATACCAGGTCCTTCATAAATAAAACCTGTCCAAACTTGTATCAATGATGCGCCTGCATCAAACTTTTCTTTTGTATCAGCGCCGTTAAAAATTCCACCACTTGCAATGATCGGTATTTCACCTCTTGTTTTTTCAAAAATATATTTTACAATTTCTGTTGATCTTTTTTGTAAAGGCTTTCCGCTTAGGCCTCCGGGTTGCTGATCCCTGGCTTCCGACTCCTGGCTTAACCCTTCACGACTTATCGTAGTATTTGTTGCAACAATCCCGTCAAGCTTTATTTCCAATGCCAGATCAATTACATCATCCAATTGTTCCTCTGTAAGATCGGGAGCTATTTTTAATAAAATTGGTTTAGCAACAGCTTTTCCATTATTGATCATTTGTAAATACCTGAGAATTTTTCTTAGCGATTCTTTTTCCTGTAGTTCTCTTAAGCCGGGAGTATTAGGAGAACTGACATTGACAACAAAATAATCAACGTAATGATGTAGCTCCTTAAAACAAATCTCATAATCCTTCCAGGCATCTTCATTCGGAGTTGCTTTGTTTTTGCCAATGTTTCCTCCAATGATTAATCGTGAGTGCAAAGGCTCACGACTGACGATTGACGATTCACGATCTTTCCATTGACGCAGTCTTTCAGCAACCACCTTTACGCCATCATTATTAAACCCCATTCGGTTAATAAGGGCTTGATCTTTTGGCAAACGAAAAAGCCGTGGCTTATCATTGCCGGCTTGTGGCAATGGAGTTACGGTTCCTATTTCAATAAATCCAAAACCAAGTGCTTCCAATTCTCTTAAATATTTTGCGTTCTTATCAAAGCCTGCACCAAGGCCAACAGGGTTCTTAAATTTTAGATTGCAGATCTCGGATTGCAGATTTGTATTGGCAGGAGGCGAGAAGCTTGCAGCGAGCCGCTTTCTCAAAAAACCAATACTGCACAACAGCCTCAGGCAATTCATTGAAAAATAATGAACCCATTCAGCGGGAAAAAGAAAAAGAATATTTCGTAAAAACTTATACATAAAAGCGTTGCGAAGATAAGAACCCAATTTGTAGGGGATATAGCAAATACTTTAATTTTGGTCTATAAGGTTGCATAAACAACTTTCCGTAATTTTGGGTATTGCCACGGAGACACGGAGAAGATGAATAGCGATCAGAACGTACAAGAGTGCGACGCAATGAAAGTTTAATAGAAATAATGTAGCCGGGCAAATAAAATAAATTTTATAAACTTCCTAACTCCCCTTTAGGGGTTGGGGGTAAATCATTCTTTATGCAGGAAGCATATATAGTAGCAGGTTATAGAACCGCAGTTGGTAAAGCAAAACGTGGCGGATTTCGCTTTTATCGTCCAGATGACCTGGCAGTAGATGTAATAAAAGGATTGATGGCGAGTGTGCCGCAACTGGAGACAAAACGGGTGGATGATGTAATTGTAGGTAATGCTGTCCCTGAAGCGGAACAGGGTTTGCAATTCGGTCGCATCATTTCGGCAAGAGCCTTAGGAATTGACGTGCCGGGTGTAACAGTGAATCGTTATTGTGCATCGGGTTTGGAAACAATTGCGATCGCAACTGCAAAAATAAGAATGGGAATGGCGGATTGTATAATCGCTGGTGGAACTGAAAGCATGAGTTTGGTGCCGACAGCCGGTTGGAAAACTGTTCCTGCTTATTCAATTGCCAAAGATGAACCCGATTATTACTTAAGTATGGGATTGACGGCAGAAGCTGTGGCAAAAGAATTTAATGTAAGCCGTGAGGCGCAGGATGAATTCTCCTATAACTCCCATCAGAAAGCGATCAATGCGATCAAGAACGGGTATTTTAAAAATGGAATTTTACCGATACCAGTTGAAGAAGTTTACCTGGATGAAAAAGGTAAGAAGCAAAAAAGAAATTATACGGTTGATACCGATGAGGGTCCTCGTGCAGATACATCAATTGAAGCTTTGGCGAAATTGAAACCGGCTTTTGCTGCAAATGGTTGTGTTACTGCCGGTAACTCTTCACAAACAAGCGATGGTGCTGCATTTGTTATTGTGATGGGTGAAAAGATGGTGAAAGAATTAGGATTAAAACCAATTGGCCGCCTTGTTGGTTCTGCGGTTGCAGGTGTTCATCCACGCATTATGGGCATAGGGCCGGTGGCTGCTATTCCAAAAGTTATGAAACAAACCGGGATGAACCTTTCTCAAATTGACCTTATAGAATTGAATGAAGCTTTTGCATCTCAATCAATTGCTGTAATTCGGGAAGCAGGTCTTGATCCTTCCAAAGTGAATATCAATGGCGGGGCAATTGCTCTTGGTCATCCGCTTGGTTGTACCGGCTGCAAACTCACAATTCAGAATTTGAATGACATGAAACGCCTCAACAAAAAATACGGAATGGTGACCGCCTGCGTTGGCGGCGGGCAGGGAATTGCCGGGATTATCGAAAATCTATAGCATTTTTCAAGGTACTTGCCTTGTAATTCTCCTAATTTCTCCATTCAGGAAAAGAAATTACTTTTCATTTAGAGTTCCTTAAACCATTTTATAACTTTAAAGTCAACAATGGCTACTGCCAACCAAAACCCATGTTATGGATAGAAGAGAATTTGTAACCGCTAAGCCAAAAGCTGCACCGGTTAAAACTGCTGAAGTAAAAGAAACTGTCCGCACTTTTTCCGGTCTTACTCCTTACACCGGCTCCTGGACATCAAACGAAGTAATTCATCTTCTTAAAAGAACCATGTTTGGTTCGACGCCTGACGATATTAATTTCTTTCTGGGGCTTGGGATGAACCAATCGGTCGACTCATTATTAACAGTATCTGCAACCCCACCTGCACCACCGGTAAAAAATTATAACAACAACAATATTCCAGCCACCGATCCTGATTATAATATTCCGATGGGGCAAACATGGGTTACGATTAATACTACTGATGCCGATGGACAAAGAAGAGCATCATTGAAAGCATGGTGGATGGGATTAATGATAAGCCAGGAAAGAAATATCAGGGAGAAAATGACTCTTTTCTGGGCTAATCATTTTTCTATTGAAACAAATGACCTGGGACGAATGATATGGGCCTATAATTGTAATGCTCTTTGCCGGAGGAATGCTCTTGGAAATTTTAAACAGTTTGTAAGAGATATAACATTAGATGTAGCGATGCTTCGCTACCTGAATGGTTATTTGAACATCAGCACTGCGCCAGATGAAAACTATGGCCGGGAATTACAAGAGCTGTTTACACTGGGAAAAGAAAATAATCCGAACTATACTGAAGACGATGTAAAAAAAGCCGCAAGAGTTTTAACGGGATGGAAAATAAATGCAAACACAAACACTTATAGTTTCAATTCGGCACAGCATGATACAACGAGTAAGCAGTTCTCTTCATTTTATAATAGCACAATCATTACTGGGAGAAGTGGCGCCACTGCAGGGGATCTTGAACTCACCGATCTTATCAATATGATCTTTTCAAAGAGTGCAGAAGTATCAAAGTTTATTGTAAAAAAATTATACCGGTATTTTGTTTATTACAAAATTGATGCTACCACCGAAACAAATGTCATCGATCCATTAGCGCAGCTTTTTGTTAGTAGCAATTGGGATATAAAGCCGGTTCTTGCAGCTTTATTCAAAAGCGAACATTTTTATGATGTAGTGAACCAGGGCTGTTATATAAAATCTCCGGTTGATCTTGTGGTTTCTGTATGCAGAGAGTTTGGAATTGTTTTTCCGAATGCAACTGATTATGTAAACGCCTATAACATGTGGGGTTTTATGCAAAGCTATGCTTCATTGTTGCAACAGAACATTGGTGATCCACCGAATGTAGCCGGTTGGGCAGCCTATTACCAGGCGCCACAATTTCATGAAACATGGATCAATGCCGATACCTATCCAAGAAGAAATCTTTTTACTGATACAATGATCGGCACAGGCTATACAAGAAGCGGTCAAAAAATAGTAATCGATCCAGTTGCTTTCACAAAAAAACTTTCCAATCCATCTGATCCGAATATTTTGATGAATGATGCATTGAGAATTTTATTCCGGATCGATCTTTCAGCGGTCTCGAAAACTGCGTTGAAAAATCAAATTCTTCTTAGTAACCAGGCGCAGGATTATTATTGGACAAATGCGTGGACTGCTTATATCAGCAATCCAACCGCCGCCAATTACCAGGTAGTATACACCCGGTTGAGAGATCTGTATAAATATTTGATGGACCTGGCTGAATATCAATTGTGTTAAACAAAAACCAACTGAAATGAAACGGAGAGATTTTTTAAGATATACTGTTCCCGCAGCTGCAGCTACAACTGTCATCGGTAATATACCGATCCGCACAATGGGAATGGAATCGCCATTGATCCGCGCATTGATGGACAACCCAACTGATACTGATCATGTATTGGTGCTTGTGCAAATGAATGGTGGTAATGATGGATTGAATATGGTAATTCCGATTGACACTTATTCGAATTACATGGCAGCAAGAAGCAATGTAGCTATTCCGCAAAATAGAATTCTTACACTTACAGGGAATTCAAGAACGGGTTTGCATCCTTCCATGACAGGTATTCAATCTTTATTTAATGAAGGTAAAGCAGCCGTAGTGCAGGCAGTGGGTTATCCTAATCCTGATTTCTCACATTTTCGTGCTACAGATATTTGGATGACTGCATCCGATTCAAATCAATACGTGAACAGCGGATGGGCGGGTCGTTATCTTGATAATGAATATCCCGGTTTTCCGAATGGTTATCCGAATAGTTCAATGACTGATCCGTTGGGAATACAGATCGGCTCAGTTACATCTCTCACGTTCCAGGGTCCGCAGGTAAGTATGGGAATGAGTATTTCTGATCCTGTGAATTTTTATAATCTTATTAATGGTGTACAAGACACTGCTCCAAATTCGCCGGCAGGTTATGAACTTACTTATATAAGAACAGTAGCAAGACAAACGCAACAATATTCTGATGTGATAAAAACTGCTGCATTAAGAGTAACATCACAATCAACTTATCCTTCAAATAATTCATTGGCCGATCAATTGAAGATAGTTGCCCGGCTTGTAAAAGGAGGATTGAGAACAAGAGTATATATGGTAAGTATTGGTGGATTTGACACACATTCTACACAGGTGAACCAGTCAGACACAACAACGGGTGCACATGCCAACCTGATGAAACAATTATCTGATGCTATCAAAGCATTTATGGATGATCTGAAATTTCTTGGCGTGCAGAAAAGAGTTTATGGAATGACTTTCTCAGAATTCGGAAGAAGGATAAAATCAAATTCAAGTTTAGGAACAGATCATGGTGCTGCTGCGCCAGTTATTTTATTTGGAGAATATGTTGCTGGTGGTGTGTTAGGTAATACCCCAACAATACCTGCCAATGCCAATGTGAATGATAACGTGCCGATGCAATATGATTTCAGAAGTGTGTATGCCTCTATACTTTCCAATTGGTTCTGTGTTGATAATACTACTTTACAAACAGTGATGCTTAAAAATTTTCAAAGTCTTCCGATCGTAAAAACAAATTCATGTAATTCAACAATACCGGATCTGCAGGATAAATTGCTAATTAGAAATTATCCGAATCCATTTACAGGCTCTACCACGATCACATTTAAGACAGATGGCGGGCATACTTCTATTATGATCATAGATACATTAGGAAGAATGATCGTTACACTCGTTGACCAGGAATACACAGGACCCGGCCAATACTCAGTTACATTCAATGCCGACAAGTTTGCAGCGGGGGTATATTATGCGAGACTGCAGAATGGTGCTACTCAGCAAGTAAGAGCAATGCTGAAAGTGAAATAAATTCTGCAAAAAACTGATCGATGCAGATTGTTTAATGAAAAAAATTTGGAATTGGGTATATAATTGATGTAACTTTTCACAAACAAATTTTATGAAACAGCTATATAAAACCTTCCTGATGATTGCTGTCGTGGCGATTAGTTGTCAAAAAACAAGTGTTTCAACCAGCGAATCAGCAAAAGTTAATCCTCCAAATAATAACAACGTTACTCCAACTGTTGCGGCGCCTACAGCGGGATTTAAAATAACAAATACCGCAAGTACTGCGGCAGTGTGGGAAGCACTTACTCTTACTTTTGAAAACACTTCTCAAAACGGGGCTACTTATTTATGGGACTTTGGAAATGGAACTACTTCTACAGAAAAAACGCCTGCTAATTTTTACTATGGCACTTGTGGACAAACCAACACTATTACCTTAACTGTCAAGAATAGTTCGGGGGAAGCAACTTTTTCAGCACCATATACCGTGTATTGTTCCCGGGGAATGAATCTTGGTGGCAGAATGAATCCTATTCCTGAACATGAGCATCACCCAATTTCTCAGTAGTAAAATGTTTTCAACATTTTAGCCTATACGAAGGTTAATGACAGGACTCTGTTGCAATCAGGGTTGCAATTTTTTTCAAAGCAACACAGTTGCAAAAACTATTTAGTCATAATTTTGTGCTGATGCTTTTTAAGAGAAATTATATCAATAAAGCTATTTCAGCAGCATTACTTTTTTTGTTGCTGTTTATTCATAGCATCAAGCTGCTTCATAAACATACCGGCAATAATTCTTTTTCAAATCATAATTGCAATGGTAATTGTTTAGAAAAAAATGATAATTCCGATTTCGCAAAGTCTTCTTCGGATTGCAGTATATGCAATTACCAATTAACTAAGGATGCTGATGATCTTGTGTGTCCTGCATTTTTTAGTCCAGTTACAGAACGGCAGAATTTCAACACGAGAATAGTTTCATTTCATAAATTTTCTGATCCTTCTTCTTTAGAAAATCGCGGACCTCCTCCAATTAATTTATAATATCTCTTACAGTCACCTCCGCAATAGCTTAAAGAAATTTAGTTCGGTTCTATTTAATATTTACAATACCAAAGGCACTGCCTTTTAATTTATTCATTTTATGAAATCAAATAAATATATTTTATTTTTTACCTTCTTGTTTTTAGTGGTAAACGCATCTGCTCAGACAAAACTATCGATGAGCGGAAAAATAACTGATGCAAAAACAAGTGATCCATTGGCCGGAGCTTCTATATATTTTCCTGATCTGCGAATAGGAGGAGTAGCGGACGACAAAGGTCTATATAAAATTCAAAATATCCCACAAGGTAAATATCTATTGGAAATCACTTATCTCGGTTATTCATCTGTTGTTGAAACAATAGAGCTGAAGGGGGATATACAAAAAGATTTTTTACTTACTCCCTCGTATATAGAAAACCAGGCTGTGACTGTAATGGGTGTTTCATCCGCTACTTCAGTAAGAAGAACACCTATTCCCGTAAATATTATTAAAAAAGAGGACCTGTTCAGAAATGCTTCGACAAATCTTATTGATAACCTCGCAAAAACTCCCGGGGTCTCGCAGGTATCAACGGGACCGGCTATCTCAAAACCTTTTATCCGCGGCTTAGGCTATAATAGGGTTATTGTTGTTAATGATGGAATAAAACAGGAAGGGCAGCAATGGGGTGATGAACACGGAATTGAAATAGATGAATTGAATGTAACTAAAGTGGAAATACTGAAAGGGCCTGCCTCACTTACTTATGGCAGCGATGCATTGGCAGGTGTTGTAAATATCATTTCTATTTTACCTGCTCCGGAGGGACACGTTAAAGGAAACATCTTGGGTAGTTATCAAACCAATAATCGTCAACGTAACTTCCATGCAGATATTGGCGGTAATAAAAATGGTTTTATCTGGGGTCTTTATGGTTCATATAAGGCAGCTGCTGATTATAAAAACAAATTCGATGGCTACGTTTTTAATTCGAAATTCAATGAAAAAAATTTTGGTGGCTATATTGGCATGAATAAAAATTGGGGATTTTCGCATTTATACTTTAGCAGGTTTGATCAGCACCTTGGTTTGGTGGAAGGCGAACGTGATGATGCAACAGGAAAATTTCTTAAGCTCATTAATGATAATGGCGTTGAGTCAGACGAAATAGCTACCGATAAAGATTTCAAATCTACAGATCCATATATTGGCCGCCAGCGAATACAGCATGCAAAAATAGCAGTTGATAATAGTTTTAATATCGGCAAAGACAGGCTTACGTTTACACTGGGTTATCAACGGAATCAAAGACAAGAATTTGGAAACATTTTGGATCCGGAAGAAAAGGCATTATATTTTGATTTGAATACCGTTAATTATAATGTGCAGTATCATTTAGCAGAGCAGAATAACTGGCGGACAACTATCGGTGTAAATGGTATGCACCAGACGAATAAAAATAAAGGCGTTGAAGTACTGATACCGGAATACTCCCTTTTTGATATTGGGGGATTTGTTTACACACAAAAAAGAATTGATAAGGTTACGCTCAGCGGCGGGCTAAGGTTTGATAATCGTACGCTGGATTCAAAAGAATTCATGGAAGGGGTTGACTTAAAATTTCCCGGCTTTACGAAGAGTTTTTCAAATGTCTCTGGTAGCGCAGGTCTTACTTATGAAGCGAGTGATATGATAACGTTGAAGTTAAATGTTGCAAGAGGTTTCCGGGCTCCCACTGTGGCCGAACTGGCAAGCAATGGCGCACATGAAGGAACAAACCGGTTTGAATATGGAGAACAGGATTTAAAATCGGAAACCAGCCTGCAAACAGATGCAGGTATTGAAATAGCAAGTCAGCATGTTTCATTTAATGCAAACATTTTTTTTAATCCCATTTCAAATTTTATTTACTATCGAAAACTTCAGTCCGTTGGAGGAGGCGATTCTTTGATCATAGATGGCTCCGAAACTTTTTTTGCTTTCCGATTTAACCAGGATAATGCAAAGCTATACGGCGCTGAATTCAATCTCGATATTCATCCGCATCCACTAGACTGGCTGCATATTGAAAATACTTTTTCTTATGTACGGGGTATGCTGAATGTGGAGCAGGATGGCAGCAAAAACCTTCCCTTTATCCCTGCTGCAAAATTGATCAATGAACTAAAAGTGAATTTTGCCAAAAAAGGTAAAGCATTTAAAAATGGTTTTATCAGGGTGCAATTGGATAATACATTCAAGCAAAACAAACCATTTACCGGGTTTAATACGGAAACAGCAACCCCAGGCTATAGCCTTTTAAACGCGGCAATAGGCGGTGATATAATGAGTAAGGATAAAACACTCTTCAGCATTTTTGTTGGCGCTAATAATATTACTGATGTGGCTTATCAAAATCACCTGAGCCGCTTAAAATATGCACCTGAAAACCTGATAACAGGAAGAACTGGTGTATTTAATATGGGAAGAAATTTTTCAATAAAACTGAATATCCCTTTGAATTTTTCAGTTGCTGAAAAGTAATTGAAATAGAAATACACGAGGATGCCGGATCTAACATGGTCCGGCATTTAATTTTCGAAAGTACTTTTGAGAATAGGACAAAATAGCTAATGAATAATACAATACTCCAAATATATTGGAATACCAACCCTGAAATATTCCGCATAGGTGGTTTTGCTTTGCGCTACTACAGTATTATGTTTATCCTGGCATTTGTATGCAGTTATATATTGCTTGCGAAAATATTTTTGAAAGAAAATAAAGACATTGCGTTACTTAATCATTTAACGCTGTATATTTTTCTTGGAACATTATTAGGGGCAAGGCTCGGTCATTGTTTTTTTTATGAATGGGATTATTATAAAACAAAGCCCTGGGAAATTATTCTTCCCTTTCACATACAGAATGGTCATTTTGAATTAACGGGTTACCAGGGCCTGGCAAGTCATGGTGCGGCAATAGGTATTTTAATTGCGGTATGGTTATATCAGAGAAAATATAAAGTGAATATTTTTTGGCTATTGGACAGGTTAAGTATAGTGATTGCGTTGTCAGGTTTTTTTATTCGTGCAGGTAATTTTTTTAATTCAGAAATTATTGGCAAACCAACGGATGTGCCCTGGGCTATAGTTTTTGAAAGAGTAGATGATCTGCCGCGACATCCTTCAATGTTGTACGAAGCACTTTGTTATCTTATTATTTTTTTTGTATTGATCAGCTTATACAAAAAGAAAATACATCAACTAACACCCGGATTTTTATTTGGGATTTTTTTAGTGTTATTATTCAGCGTAAGATTTTTTATTGAATTCACTAAAGAAAACCAGGAAGCTTTTGAAAGTGGATTAATCTTAAATATGGGTCAATTATTAAGTATTCCTTTCACAATAGCTGGAATTTTGCTTATTGTAAAAAAATATAAAAAGAGAGATCATTTATAAAACATATTTTATATGAAACAATTTAAACTAACAATCTTTTTTGCATGCATAATAAATTACATGTATGCACAGGACAGCACAAACCGGGCAGCAATGCACCTGGTCGAGGTCAATTTAAAAACATATCCTGTATTATGGCAACAAACGGCAGCAGAATACAGAGCTCTATGTTACCAGGCCTTTAATATTGCTGCTATAAGGCTAAATGAAATACCTAAAAAGAAAATTCGAAAACAAAAACTTGCCATTATAACTGATCTTGATGAAACGATACTTGATAACAGCTATAGCGAGGCTCAATTAATTAAGGAAGGGAGGGAACATTCTAACCAGACGTGGAAAGAATGGACCAGCCAATCAATAGCTACAGGAGTGCCAGGAGCAGTTGAGTTCCTGCAAATAGCCAAACAAAAAGGAATATCTATTTTTTATATAAGTAACAGGGATACGGGTGATGTTGCGAGTACACTGGTCAATTTAAAGAAACTGCAACTACCTGACGCCGATACGGCACACATGCTTTTTCTATCGAACACATCTTCCAAAGAAGCAAGAAGACAAATAGTGATGAATATGTATAATGTTGTAATGCTGCTGGGGGATAACCTGAATGATTTTATGCAGATCTTTGAAGGGATAAAAATCAGTGAAAGGTTTGCTGAAACAGATAAACTAAAAGATGAATGGGGTAAAAAATTCATTGTGTTACCAAACGCAACTTACGGCGAATGGGAGAACGCTGTTTATGATTACGATAGAAAATTAAACTTGGAAGAAAGGGAAACTAAGCGTAAGTCCAAATTGAAAGGATACCGATAGTAAAGAGACAACATTTTTTTCAAACCCGTTTAACATATGAATTACACGTGCAACTGAGTTCCAAATACTTTATTGGTTATTTTTACTGTTGCTTTTCAAAACAAGATAATCCATGAACTACAGCAACAGGTTAAGACATTTTTCGTCAATTTTTTTGTTCATTTTTTTGACCCAGGCAAGTAATATTTGCTTCGCCCAGGTTGACAGTACAGCGAAAGATTCTTTGCTGCTAAAGCAGATAGAGGAGCAAATGAAAACGACTCCTCCACAGGTTACACCGCAAACAAGATCAGGTCTTTCGTTTAACCCGGATATTGGAGTAATTGGTGATTTTCGTGGATCATATAGTAGCCGGGGAACAAGAAATCTTGATTTTTATTTAAACGAAACAGAACTTTCACTTCAGGCGGCAGTTGATCCTTATGTCCGTGCTGATTTCTTTTTATCATTCGGAAGAAACCCGGAAACGGGTGAATACGGTGTAGAAGTGGAAGAAGGGTATTTAACCACCTTATCACTTCCGGCAAGATTACAGTTGAAAGTAGGAAGATTCAGAAGTGCTGTTGGCAGATTGAATACAGTGCATCCGCATGCACTTCCATTTATTGATATGCCAAATGC
>Ga0070698_100003795_pt1 | contig 16598 bp, 13 predicted proteins | sample KBSK1502metaG_FD_65477 | JGI IMG/M metagenome (GOLD analysis project Ga0070698, IMG submission 65477) | Corn, switchgrass and miscanthus rhizosphere microbial communities from Kellogg Biological Station, Michigan, USA - KBS K1-50-2 metaG | ecosystem: Host-associated > Plants > Roots >...
CGATCAGGGCATTTGTGGGCGCTTTGTCCCTGTGTTGAATCATCGAGAGGATCTGCATCAGGCCTGCTTGCGTGCGATCCGTGTCGCTCACCAGCTTGGCAAACCCAATCAGGCTGTCACCGAGAAACGCGCCGATGAAGACGCTGCGATCGGGAAACGTGCCGTTCTCGGCGCGCACGGCATCGAGGCTCTTCCCATAGTGCCAGAACGCCTTTCCCTGCCGCGTGGGCGACTCGTTGTAGATGGACGAGATGCCCTGGACGAGCGAATCGTCGAACGGCACTTCCCGCACGGCGATGCCGAGCTTTTCCGCCCGCCGCACCATGTTTCTGGTCTTGCCGTTGATCTGCTTCGTCCACCAGTGGTCATAGCTCGACAGCGGAAGAGCGGCCAGGTTGTCCCACTCCAGGCGATAACCGTACTTGGGGGCCGTATCGGGCAACTTCTGAACGAATGTGAAGATGTCGATCCGGCGTCCGAGCTTGCGGAGGGCCTCGACAGCCGCCGTGGGATCGTCGACGAAGTCATACTTCTCCGCCTTCAGGCGGGCGATGCGGATCAGGTTTCCGTCGACTTGAAGGTCGTTTCCGAATAATTTCAATGGTCCCCTCTTCCCCCGCTCGCCGATGCGACGGGTCTGGCCGTCATTCCGTGACGTAAGGCCCCTTGATGGGATTGATCCCAAACGCTGCGAAGAGCCTGCCAAGGTGGTACGAAAGCTTGAACGAGCAGGTCATGAACCGGCTCTGCCCCGCGAGCAGGGCAAACGGCAGCGCGGCAGCGTACATCGGAGCTGCGAAAACCGAAGCTCCGATCGTGCGGGCGCTGGTCGATCGATGGCGCGCCGAGAACACGCCGCGGAGCATGGCTCGGCGCAGCATGAAGCTTCGGGTCCAGCGCACAGGCGGCACCACCTCGTACGCGACCGCCTCTGCGCACCAGACGAACACTCGGCCCCGCTCCATCATTCGTCTGAAGAAGTCCTGGTCCTCACCGGAGAGGAACTCCGGATTGAACGGCTGCATTGACCCTTCGAACAGCTGCTTCTTCAGGAGCACGTTGCCGGTCCGCGACTGCCTCCATCCGAGGACGAGCCCCGTCGGATGCGGCGGCCGATCGTAGAAGCCGCCTGAGATCACCCACGCCGGCGGCGGCTCGTCAAAGTGCGGGTTGACGGGTCCGAGCACGCCGTCGGCGTTGTACGTCTGGCACGCCGTCAGGAGCGATATCAACCACCGTTCGACCGGAAACTCGTCGTCGTCGATGAACGCCACGAAGTCGCCGGTGGCGTTTTCGACCGCCTTGTTCCGCGTCAGCGCGATGTTCTGCTCCGGCTGCATGCAGTAGGTGATCGGGACGGCCGACTGCCGGGCCGAGAAGTCACGGACCACCGGTTCCGCCGACTTCAGACGATCGTTGTCGGCCACCACGATCGAATACGTGAACAGGCCATCCGTTTGCTGTTTGCCGAGCTCGGTCAGCAGACGTGCGAGCAGCTCGAGCCGCTTGTACGTGCAGATGCAAACGCAAATGTGCCTCATTGGGATGGCATGTCATCCGGGAGTCGTTTAGCCGGCGCCGGCCAGACGAAGACATCAGAGATCTTGTCCTTGAGGAACTTCTTCAACCGGTGCATCTGTTCGCGGTGGCGGAAGGCCACCAGCTCGTCGGAAATCGGTCTCTCGATGCGCCGGACGCTCGCGGACACGTAACCCGCAAGAAGGGCCAGCCCGCCGATCGCAAACGGGCGTCTGGTCATCTGGTATGCGGTGCGGAACACTTCCCACACTGGATGTCCGCCCAGCGCGTAATCCAGCCTGCCGTCCCGGAATTTGGCGTGCAGCGCGCCCCGGCCGGCCGTTCCAATCGGCCGATGGTGCACGCTGAACCTCTCGGTGAACGTTCTCGTCTTCCAGCCCTTCATCCGGGCGGTGAGGACCGCGATGTGATCGACGCCGCCGGATCGCACCGGCACATACCCGCCGATGTCTTCGAAACACTCACGGCGAAAGAGCTGACACGCACCGGAAACGTGCTCGATGCTGACAAACCGGTAATCGTATGTCGAGCGGTCTTTGAAAGGCGCACCGACAAGACCGAGCGCGGAATCCGCAGCAAGCTTCTCGAGCAGGAACGAGAAGTAGTCCGGGCCGAACGAAATGTCGCCGTCCATGCTGCCGATGATGTCGTACTTGATAGCCTGCAAGCGGGCGTAGCCGGCGTTGAACGCGTGGACCTTTCCGGCGAAATGCCGTTCGCGACGCTCGGGCATTCGAACCAGCTCGATCCAGGGATGTTCGGAGGCATACCGGGTGACGATTTCGTCGGTGCCGTCGGTCGACCCGTCGCTCACGATGACCCATCGGGCCGGCCGGACAATCTGTCCGACGACGGACTTGAGGGTCAGTTCGATGAACGCCGCCTCATTCCGCGCGGGCGTGACAAGAACGTACGTATAGGGCTTGGCTCGATTGTCGGTCTTCATGAAACTCACGCCCAGACGGCTGAAGCAGGGTTTACTCGTTGCTCGCCGCCGCTCGCCGTCGACGCGAGCAGCGCGGCGACGGCCAGCAGCATCCACGCCTGGGACCACCGCATGTACGGCGTCCGGATGGTGGCAAAGCGAAGCACGCGGTAGTGAAAGAAGCCTCGCTCGTCCCACATGTTGTTCACCGCCCATTGGAACACCCGATGGGCCAGCTGAACATTGTCCGGCCCGAAATCGCGAAACGCGAGGAGGGTCAGAATGCTCTGAGCGACGCAATGAATGTCGATCGGATACGTGCGATCGTGGAAGTATCGGGCGGCCCCGTCGGCGCGGAGGAAATGAGCCTTGTAGAAGTCGAACCCCAGCCGGATTCTGGCTTCGAACTCACGCGTCCCAAGGCAGCGATCGATCTGCCGCAGCGCGTCGAGGTTGTATCCTGTGTGGAAATTGTCGATCCACGTCTGGGTGTCGGCCTCTCCATACGCCCACGAGCCATCGATCGCCTGGCGGGCCGCCGAGTGCCTGGCGGCCTTCATCGCGGGCTCGACGAACTTCGCTTCGCCGGTCAGCGCCGAGACACGGCACAGAAATGCGGCGCCCAGCAGATTGGCATTGTGGATCTGTGTCCGCTCCGACGGGAGTGGATAGCTGAAGCCAGCCACGGAGCCGCCGTCGCTCCAATAGAGGTCATTCAGAATGTACTCCGCCGCGCTGACAGCCATGTCCAGATGCCGCGCATCGCCCCGCTTCTCGTACAGATCGAGCAGCGCTTCGGCGACGAACACGGTGCAGACCAGGTTCGGCGTGCCCCGCGGCACGACGATGGTGCGGGTCTGCCACGGAAAACTGTAGCCCCAGCACCAGTAAGGAGCGCCCGGCGACCGCAGGTCGCTCAGCGTGTGCGCAAGCGATCCGATGAGGTCGCCCGATTCAGCCCCTTCCGTCGCCGCCAGTCGGGGCGCCTTCAGCAGGGCGGATAGAAACAGCGCGATCCCCTTTGGATTCTGCGTCTTGGGAATCTGCAGCAGCGCACGGACGTTGATGGGGCTGCGCTTCAGCGCCTGCGTGACCACCAGCCGGGGAATTCGGGAGTTGAGCGCCGGCACTGCCGCGAAGAGCCGGCTGTTCAGCGCATCGTACGGATCGTAGCCGGACCAGTCGTTCGCCTTGCAGTAGGCGAACAGTCTCCGAGCGACGTGCTCGACCTCGATCGTAGAACTATGGTGGTCGGTCGACATGATGCCTTACGGTGTGACCGCGCTGGGAGGAGCGGCGGCCGACGGCTGCATTTCGCGCCGGCGGGTGGTCCCGCTCAGACTTTCAATCAGGAGGAGGTAGCGCTCTTTCATCAAGTCCCACCGGATCCCCATGTACTCCGCCTTCGCCCTGGCGACGAGGCGCGACCGCAGGTCCCGGTCGCGGTACAACCGTACCATCTGCTTGGCCAGATCGGCCGGATCGTTGGGCTCGAAATATGCCAGCGCGTCGTCGCCGAAGTAGTGCCGGATCGCCCGAAGGCGCGAGATTACGACGGGCTTGCCCATGATGATGAATTCAGGCAGCTTGTTCGGAAACGCGTAATCCAGAAACACGTCGCGTCTGATGGGCAGAACGCCGACGTCGCACTTTTCCAGCCATGCGGGAATCTCTTTCGAGTCGACCTGTCCGAACAGCTTGACCCTGGATGCGACCCCGCGCTCGCTCGCGAGCGACGCCAGCGCCTCTTTTTCCGTGCCCGATCCCAGAATCCAGAATTCGGCGCCTGGCATCTGGCGATACGCCAGCGCGAATGCTTCGATCGCGATATCCAGGCCGTAGATGGGCGTCAACGTGCCGTGGTACACCATCACGAACGGCTTCGACGCGGCCGCCGCATCGGCTGCCGCCGAGGTTCGGGGCGATGACGCGAAACGCGCCTCATCCGCCGCGTTCATGATCACTGTCGATTTCTCGCGGACCAGTCCCCGCCGCACGAGCAGATCCTGAATCGGCTCGTTGATCGTCGTCACGTGATCCGCGAACCTGAAGCTGATCTTCTCGATGTAGGTGAGCAGGCGGATGGTCCAGGAGCTCTCGTCGATCCGGAACTTCGAGATGTAGAACTCGGGCGTGATCTCGTGCATGTCGAGGACGATCTTTGCGCCCATCATGCGCGCCACGATGGGGGCGAAGACGAGAAAGTCCGGCAGCGTGTTCACGTCGATGACCGCGTAATGCCGGCGCCGCATGTCCAGAGGCACGCGGACAAGCGCCCAGAGGAAGAATGCCGCGTACTCGAAGAAATACCGGGCGAGAGACCCGCGCTTCTTGCCAACGGAAATGGTCCGCACATTGACACCGTTGAGCGTGTACGTCTCCTTTCCGTGAGGCGCGCGGAGGGCGAGCACATCCACGACGTAGCCTGCCTCGACCAGTGCCTCAGCCTTCCGTTTGACTCGAGGATCGAAGTCGTACACGCTCTGAACGAGGATGCAGATGGCTTTCATGATAGGGAATGGGCTCGCTGGGGGTTGATGAATGGACGCGGGGAATCCACGTCCGCCGGCCTGGTTCCGTCCCAGGAAAGATCCGCGCGCGTCGACCTGCCGGAGTACCGGTCGTCCTTGGGGAGATGCACCTTGACGACCAGAGGCGGTGCGATCGGCTCGCCGTCGTATCGAAGCGATGTGCGCGCACCCTCTTCGGTCTGTACCTGCTCGAACTGCACGCGGCGCCGCTTCTCGAACCAGGACACGACCTGACCGGCTGTCCCGAACCACGGATTTTCGGACTTGAGTCCCTCGACGAGCTTGGCGTAGAACTCGCCCCAGAATCGCTCCGGTCCGTGACTTCTATCGTGCCAGAGGAGCGTCAGCACGCCTCCGAGCCTTCGGCTGTTGGCGATGAGCGTGCTGCAGCGCTGCTCGGCGTCTGCTTCCGACAGATCAAGCTTCTGGGGATAGAACAAGGCGCCGTCCTGAATGTGCAAGGGGAGCTCGAGAAGCGTCGCCATTCCCAGCGGCCGGAACACCTGCGTCGTCCCGCTTCGGTACCCGATTGTGTCGTTGTAGCCGGCGCTGGCATCGTACGCGTAGCCGGCCCGCTCGAACATGGCAGCGGAGTCCGCATCCTGAAGCAGCCAGTGCATCCGAATCCCGATGTTCGAGGCGCCCGTGATGACGGCGAGTCGCGCGAGCTCGTCTCGCCCGAGAGCAGCGCTGTGCCAGGCGTCGATGCCGTGCACGCCCAGCTCGCAACCGGCCTGCATCAACGTCACCGCCTGTCGAGAAAGGTCGTCGACGTCGTAAGCGGTGGCCCGGCGGCTGGCATGCCGCCCCGGCACTTTCTGTCCGGATCGTCCCTTGAACGGAATCAGGAAATACGTGGCGGGCAACCGCTTCTCCACGCGCAAAAACCAGTCAAACGGCTCCCAGAAGTCTTTCGCCCAACCCAGGTACACAAACGGGAGACTCGCCGCCGCGCGCCACATTCTCAAGAGACGGCGGGTTGAGATCCGCCGCCGGAGGAGATCGCGAACGGCTCCGAGGGTCGAGCGATAGAGAAAGCCCCACATCGTGTGATCGAACCGATGATGTCGAATGCCGATGAAATCGATGTCATGGGTCAGGCACACGGCGAAGGCGTGACCCGCAGGCACCGGAGGGATCTCCAGGACGGGGATACCGGCATTCAGGATCCACTCGCGTAGCATCCCGATGTGCAGATCGAGCGTCGGAACATGCGCATGTTCGGCCGGCTGACCGATCGACAGCAGGTACTCGACCTCGGCGAACAGGTCGTAGCCGACGCGGATGATCGTGGACGTCGCGTGTTCGACGCGGAGTCCCGCGATGCCGGCCGATGACGCGAGGCACGGAACGGCGCCGGCGGGGTCCGTGAAGGTCGCCAGGTCTCCGTAAATCGGGAGCGAATGACCATCCCGATACGGCGTAAGGACTCCCCGCTTGTGCCGCGCACCAAGCGTCAGCCGATGGCGCGCGTCAACACCGGTGGCTTCGGCGCTGTAGACGAACACCACCGGCGCCGCAATGGCCGGGATATCCGCCGTTGTCGTGATGACGACCTCGTACTGCCGGCCCGCGCGGTAGAACTCCCACGGTGTCTTGAAGAGCTCGAAGAACTCCTCGACGACGGCAGCTTGCCCCGGCTTGGCGAGAACTCCGATCAAAACATCCGCTCAGCCGGGGAGCTCGATTGCGGGTTCATGAATCAGGCGGACGTGACGAGACTCGGTGACGAGGCGCCGGACTTCGCGACAAACTCGGCGACGCATTCGACGACATATCGAGCCTGCTCGTCGGTGAGCTCCGGATGAACTGGAAGCGCCAGCGTTTCGTTTGCGGCTTTTTCGCTGAGCGGAAATGCGCCTGTGGTGTGGCCCAGGTAATTGAAGCATTCCTGTAAATGCATCGGGATCGGGTAGTACACTTCCGTTCCCACGCCCCGCTTCTGCAGGTCCCGCTGGAGCAGATCGCGCTGCGACACCCGGATGATGTACTGATTGAAAATGTGCCGATCCGTCGCGACCGTCGGAAGACCGATCTCCACGCCCGCGCGGGCAAACAGTCGATCGTACTGGGCTGCATTGCGTTGACGCGCGGCCGTCCAATCGTCGAGGTGGGGCAGCTTCGCAGTGACGACGGCCGCTTGAATCGCATCGAGCCGGAAATTGCCGCCGATCAGCTTGTGGTGGTATTTCGGCTTCGACCCGTGGGCCCGCAGGCACTTCAGCTTCTCGGCCCGCTGGGGATCGTTGGTGACGATCAGACCCCCGTCGCCGGCGGCCCCGAGATTCTTCGAGGGAAAGAACGAGAAGCACCCGTAGTGGCCGATCGAGCCCGCCCGCCGGCCCTGATGCTCGGCGCCAATGGCCTGAGCCGCGTCCTCGATCACCACCAGCCCGTGTTGTTCGGCGACGCGCATCACACCGTCCATGTCGGCCATCTGACCGTATAGATGCACGGGAATGATCGCGCGCGTGCGCGAGGTGACCTTCGACTCGATCAAGGCCGTGTCCAGGTTGTACGTCGATGGATCGATGTCGACGAAGATCGGCGTGGCACCCACGCGGGCGATTGCGCCCGCGGTCGCGAAGAAGGTGTATGGCGTCGTGATGACTTCATCGCCGGCGCCGATGCCCTCGGCCATCAGGCACGCGAGCAGGGCATCGCTGCCCGACGACACGCCGACGCCGTGGGCGGATCCGGAGTAGCTGGCGATCGCCTTCTCGCACCGTTCGACCATCGGTCCCAGGATGAAATGCTGAGACTCCATGACCTCGGCGATGGCGGCGTCCACTTCCGCCTTGATGGTCGAGTACTGAGCCTTAAGATCGAGCAACGGAACGTTCATGCTTCGTTTCCTCTTGAATTTGGCGATAGGACTTCGTGCCTTTGGACAGCTCTGCCGGAAGCGGCATCTCTTCGTCCAGATCCAGGCATCGGAGCACGCCGGGGGCGGTCTCCACGTATCGGTAGCCGCTTTCCGGACACGTCATCACGCCGTCGCCGTCCGGCGACTTGAGCCGGTGTCCGTGCCTGCTCATCCAACCCACCTGGCGCGCCGGGTTGCCGACGACCAACGCAAAATCGGGCAGATCCTTGGTGACGACGGAACCCGCGCCGACAAACGCATAGCGGCCCACGGTCGTTCCGCAGACGATGGTGGAGTTCGCGCCAATCGTGCAGCCCCGTTTGAGCCAGATCGTCTCGTACAGCGAGTGCCGATTCACCTGCGATCGCGGGTTCGTCACGTTGGTCAGCACGCACGATGGCCCCAGGAACACGTCGTCCTCGATCACCGCGCCGGTATACACCGACACGTTGTTCTGGATTTTCACGTTGCTGCCGATGATCGTCCCGCCGTCGATGTTGACGTTCTGTCCGACGACGCATCTCTCGCCCATCTGCGCGCCCTTCATGACGTGAGAGAAATGCCAGATCTTGGTGCCGGCGCCAATCCGGGCCCCGGCGTCGACGAAGGCGGACGCGTGGACGAAATACGGGAGCTCAGGCGCCGCGCTGCCGGCCGCCTCGAGCGTGTCCTGCACGACTCCGCCGCTCTGCTGCGCCCGCTGGCAGGCATCCAGAACGCGCAGCACGCGCAGACCCTCTTCGCCGTCGCTGACGGGGGACGTTCTCGACACGATGCAGTCGAGGAAGTGCGCGCATTCGGCAGCGAGCGGTTCGCGGTCGTCGAGAGCGACGTTCTCGCCGTTGGCTTTGACGGCCGTCGGCACTCGATTCTTCCACTCGACCCGGTGCGGATACAGGACCAGCCGGTGTTCCGCGGTGTCGTCGAATACCGCCATTTTCTCCGAGCCCACGACCACGAGCCGCTGCTCCTTGATCGGATGCAGCCAGCTCACGAAAATGTGTGCCTGCACGCCGCTCGGAAAATCGAAGTGGCTCAAGGTGACGTCGGAGACGTCATGATTCAGGTACGCCCCGCCCTGGCATGAGACGCGCGTCGGCATCTCGTTGAGAAGGGCCAGCATGACGGAGATGTCGTGAGGAGCGAAGCTCCACGTGATGTTCTCTTCGGTCCGAATCTTTCCGATGTTGAGGCGGTTCGAGTACAGGTAGTTGATCTTGCCGAGGGCGCCGCTCCGAATCAGCTCCTGCAGCTTCAGGACGGCCGGGTGATAGCGGAGGATGTGGCCGACCATCAGAATCCTGCCGTGCGCCTTGGCCAGCGACACGAGGTGCTCGCCGTGTTTGACGTCGACAGCGAGCGGCTTTTCCACCAGCAGATCTTTTCCCGCAAGAATGGCCGCCTTCGCCATCTCGTAGTGGGTCACCGCCGGTGTCGCCAGCGCCACGGCGTGAATCGAAGGATCGGCGAGGACCTCGTTGAAGTCGCGGGAGAACTTGACGCCCGGGTACTTTTCGCTACACAACGCTTCGGCAGTTGGCGCGCCGTCGCAGAGCATGGCGAGCGCTCCGAGCTCGTGGAAATTGCGGACAAGGTTCTTGCCCCAGTAACCGACGCCGACCACGGCGACGTTCACCTTGGATGTCGTGCGAGATGTATTCTCTATTGGCATACTTGGTCGATCCGTTTCCAATCCGCTGATTGCTCAGTTCTTCACACCAGCAAGTCCACGCACTTGGCGGCCGCCATGCCGTCCCCGTAGAGCTGGGGATGGATTGCTGGTGGTGAAAATGATAGCACTGCGCCGACGATCTTCTCCGCGTCCGATCCCACGAGAGTGTTCCAGCCTGCTTCGACGGTTTCGACCCATTCGGTCTCGTCCCGCATCGTGATACAGGGCGTCCCGAGCCAGTACGCTTCCTTCTGCAAGCCTCCCGAGTCCGTCAGCGCCAGGCGGGCGGCGCCGGCCAGCGTGATCATGTCCACGTAGCCGACCGGATCGATCAGCCGCACATGAGATCCGAGCCGGCAGGACGAGCTTTTGATCGCCTTGCGCGTGCGCGGGTGAATCGGAAAGACCACCGTTTCGTCGATGGCGTTGAAGGCCGTCAGGATGGCGGAGAGTCGCTCGGGATCGTCCGTGTTTTCGCTCCGGTGCATCGTCGCCAGCAAGTACGATCCGCTCGAGACCTCGAGCTGCTGCAGAATCTTCGGAGCCGCTGTTCCAACGCGCCGCCGCGCCCAGTTCAACACGTCGAGCATGACGTCCCCGACGAGATGGACATTTTTCGTGATGCCTTCCGCCGCCAGATTCGTCACGGCTGTCTCGCTGGGGCACAGCAGGAGCTCGGAGAGATGATCCGCCACGACGCGGTTGATCTCTTCGGGCATGCGGCGATTGAAGCTTCGCAGTCCGGCTTCGACGTGAGCGACGGGCACGGACAGCTTGGCGGCCGCCAGAGCGCCCGCGAGCGTCGAGTTGGTATCACCGTAGATGAGCAGGCAGTCCGGACGGTGGGCGAGCAGGGCGTCCTCGATGCCCTTCAACATCATGCCGGTCTGGCTGCCATGCGATCCCGAGCCTACCTCCAGATTCAAATCAGGAGGCGGGATCTCGAGGCCGTCGAAGAAGATCCCGGACATCTCGTAGTCGTAATGCTGCCCGGTGTGGACCAGGATCTCGGTATGGCGCCGGCGCAGCTCGCGGCTGACGGCAGCCGCTTTGATGAACTGCGGACGAGCTCCCACGATAGAAAGAATTTTCACGGTTGTTTGATTTTCAGGATCAAGCCGGCCGCGGGGCTCGTGCCCCGCGGTCCGACTCTATATTACGGAGTACTAAGCGGAAATCGCCGCGGCAGGCATCGAATCCGTGGCCCGGAGCAATCCGGCCGCCGCGCGGCGCTGATCCTCGGCGGAGAGACCGGGGAACATCGGCAGCGACAGGATCCGGGACGCGGCTTCCTCGCTCACAGGGAACTCGCCCCCGCGAAACCCGAGAGACTTGTACGCCGTGCACACGTGCAGCGGGATCGGGTAGTGGATGCCGGTGCTGATGCCCGCGGCAGCCAACTCCGCCTGTACCACGTCCCGGTTGGCAACCCGGACGACGTACAGGTGGTATACCGGCCTCGACCATTCGGGGACCGCCGGACGGATCACCGCGTCACCGGCGTCGGCCAATAGCTCGTCGTAGACGCGAGCCGACTCGCGGCGCTGATCGTTCCATGTCTCGAGATGAGCGAGCTTCACGCTCAGAAACCCGGCCTGAATCGCATCGAGCCGGCCGTTGTAGCCCTCGATATCGTGGAAGTACTTTTTCGACTGGCCATGATCGCGAATCATCTGGCAGCGCCGGGCCAGCGCCTCGTCGTTCGTGGTGATCGCGCCGGCCTCGCCACAGGCGCCCAGATTCTTTCCCGGGTAGAAACTGAACGCTGCGGCCCGGCCCATCGATCCCGCCCGCCTCCAGCGACCTTCTTTCGTCGAGAAGTATTCCGCGCCGTGCGCCTGGCAGGCGTCTTCGACGACGATCAGGCCGTATTGCTCCGCGATCTCGAGGATGGCATCCATGTCCGCCATCTGCCCGTATAGATGCACCGGGACCACGGCGGTCACGGGCGTACCGGTCCGGCGGCTGACCCTGCGACCGGTCCGTTCATCGCGCGTGCACTGCAATTCCAGGTACGACCGCAGCTTGCGCGGACACAGCGTGTAGGTCTTGTCGTCAATGTCGACGAAGTCGGGCCTCGCGCCAGCCTGTGAAATCGCTTCCGTCGTCGCGATGAACGTGTTCGGCACCGTCACGACCGTTTCGCCAGGCTCCACGCCCGCGGCCATGAGCGCAAACCGCAGCGCGTCGGTCCCGCTTCCGACGCCGACGGCGTGACGGGCGTCGCAGAATGCCGCGAACTCGCGCTCGAAACCTTCAACCATCGGTCCGCCGATGAATCCCGCAGTTTTCAAGGCGTTCCGGAACACCGCCACCAGCTGCTCTTCGAGCTGTGTGTGAGGCGTGACCAAATCGAGAAAAGGAATCTTTGTCATAGATAGACGAGTTTGCCTTTGGCTTTGAGTGATTGTTCGGCTGACTCGAGCAGCCTGACGATCCGTAACCCAGCCTCGCCGTCGTTGGACGGGGTGCGGTCGTTGAGGATGCAATCGACGAAATGCCTGAGCTCCACCTGCAGCGCTTCCGTCTGCTCAACCTTCGGCGACCACACGTCTCCAGACCGGTAGCTCACGAGCAGGTCGTAGACGCTCTGCCCGTTGGTGATCTGCACGCCCTTGTCATAGACCTTGATCTTCTCGTCGGGCTCGAGGTCGTTCCATACCAGCATCTTGTCCTTGCCGCCGATCAACGTGGTCCGGACCTTGACCGGAGACAGCCAGTTCACGTTGATGTGGGCGACGACATTGCCCGGGAAGTAGATCGTGATGAACGCCATGTCGGCGTGGCCGTTCAAGTGATTGGCCCCGGTGGCGACGACCGCCTCGGCCTTCGCCGCGATGATGTAGTCCATGATCGACAAATCGTGTGGCGCGAGGTCCCACACGACGCTGACGTCATGCTGGAACAGCCCGAGGTTCACGCGTGTCGAATCGAAGTAGTAGAGGGAACCCAGCGTGCCGTTGTCGACCAGCTCGCGGATCTTCTTCACGGGCCCGCTGAAGAGGAAGGTGTGATCCACCATGATCTTCAGGTTGTTCCGATCGGCCAGCTCGAGGAGCTCTTCCGCCTGTTTCGACGTGGCCGTGAACGGCTTTTCGACGAACACGTGCTTGCCGTTCTGAAGCGCGGCTTTCGCGAGCTCGTAGTGCGTCCAGACCGGTGTGACCACGGCCACGGCATCGATCGTCGGGGACGTGAGGATCTCCGAAAAGTCCGTCGTGACGGTCATCCGCGGATAGACGCGGTTCGCGCGCTGGAGGGCGGCCGTGCTCTTGTCGCAGAGCGCCACCACTTCGCAGTTCTCGAGACTGTGAAGGTTCCTGACAATGTTCGGTCCCCAGTAGCCGTATCCGATCACGCCCATACGAACGACGTCGACGGCCTTCGCGTACGCTTTCTGATCCAGAGCGGCCGCTTTGGTCGTGCCCCACAGGGCCAGATCGACAGCGGCTGCGCCCGTCACGATGCTCATTCTGAACTCCCTGGTCTGGTGGTAAGTTGGCGCAAGGGCCGCGCGGGGTTGCCCGCGACGATGGTATGGGGTGGCACGTCACGGGTCACCACGCTACCCGCGCCGACGATCGCGTGCTCGCCGATGACAACGTTCGAGAGCACCGTCGCACCTGAGCCGATGGACGCACCCTTCTTCACAAGCGTGGGCTCTACCTTCCAGTCCTTCTCGGTCTGGAGCTCGCCCGCGGGTGTCGCCGCTCGGGGAAACCGATCGTTTACGAAGGTAACGCCGTGGCCGATGAAGACGTGGTCTTCGATCGTCACGCCCTCACAGACGAACGTGTGGCTCGAGATCTTGCAGCGACGGCCCACCGTGGCATTCTTCTGAATCTCGACGAACGTCCCGATTTTCGTTTCGTCGCCGATCTCACAGCCGTACAGGTTGATGAACTTTGCCAGCTTCACGTCCCTCCCCAGCTTCACGTCGGGCGAGATGGAAAGGTATTCGTTCACCGGTCGACTCTCTTTCACGTCCAGCATCATTTCTCCGTATTGATCCTCGGGTCGTCCGGCAGCGCCCTCAGCAGGCGCCTTTCGCCGTGAAGACGGCCGCCGGCGTCGCCAGCAGGATCTTCAGGTCGGTCCGGAGGGAACGGGTCCTGGCGTAGCGGAGGTCGAGGCGCACCATGTCGTCGAACGTGGTGCGGCTCCGCCCGGTCACCTGCCAGAGGCCGGTCACCCCCGGCTTTGCCTCGACGACCCGGCGGCAATGCCAGCGCTTGTACTGCTCGACCTCGAAGAACAGGGGCGGGCGCGGTCCGACCAGAGACATGTCCCCGAACAGCACGTTCAACAGCTGGGGCAACTCGTCCAGGCTCGTCTTGCGCAGGATGCGTCCGATTGACGTGACCCGCGGGTCGTCTGCGATTTTGAACAACCCGGCCTTTCCGTTTTCGCCGGACTGGCTGCTCGAGTTGATGAACCATGTGACGTACTGCTGATGGATCGCAGCGTCAGCGTTCACACGCATGGTTCGAAACTTGAGCATCGTAAAAGGCTTCTTGTTCTGCCCCACCCGCACCTGTCTGAAAAAGACCGGGCCCGGGGACTTCAGCTTGACCAGCGCGGCAATCAGCAGGAAGAGGGGCGCAAGCAGCATCAGAAGCGCCAGGCTGCCCACAAAGTCCAGTCCCCGCTTGATCGCGTCCGAGACGGATGTCCGTTCGGGACGTGACTGGATCTTCTGGAGGAGCGGCTCGACCGGCCCCAAGGCCTCGTGCTCGAGGCTCTTCGGATCGGGATAGACGAGCAAATCGATCGAGAAGCCGCCGATGGCGGAGGCGTCGAAGCGCCGGGCGAGTTCCTGCCGCACCCGTGCGTCCACTGCGCGCGCGAGCGTCGCATCCGACGTCTGGACGTCGCTGAGGATGACGCCGAGCTCGGTTCCCGGCTCGAGCCAGCCCAGAAGATCGGTCTCTCGCTTCGCGGCGGACACCGCCTGGATGGTCTGCTCCCAGGCTGCCACAGCACCGGCGCCCGGGCACTGCTTCATCACGATACGGAGAAGAGCCAACGGCTGATTGGTGCGATCCGCGCGCTTCCGTTCCCGGATCAACGCCCCCTTGAACAGCTCGTCGCTGAGAACGCGCTGACGGGCCAATTCGGCGCTTCGATCGCGTGTTCTCGCCGCCGGACCACGCGGCGTGGATTCCGTCTGTCCGGCAGATTTCAGTGCTGTTGCCACGGCTTAGCTCCGGTCCTTGCGGCTTGGGGGAACTTGAAAGATGCGCATCTGGATGCGGCTGAAAATGTCCCTGGGAAGACTCTCGGAAAGGGCCGTGCTTGCCCGTTCGCGAACCACGCGACACAGGTCCACGCCGGTCGCTTCGGGAAGCTGGGTCAGGACGGCTCCCGCCAGGCGTCGGTCGCGGTACCACCCGACGAAGTCAGTCTCGCGGAGACAAAGCCCCAGGCCCGTGAACAGTTTGGCCGCCACCGCGGCGTCGAAGCGGGCGCTCGTGCCCGGCAGCTTCTTCAGATCCACGATCAGCAGGAGAAACGGTCGCTCCGAACGCTCAGACCGGTTTCGCTCGTTCTCGAGGAAGTAACGGAAGGCTTCCTCGTTGTAGGCCCGGCCTGCGGGATCCTCCGGCGCGAGGCTAAGCGCGCGCGGCTCGTCGTTCAACTTCAACATCAGCTCATTACGACGCGTGGGCTCGTTGCCGAACCTGTGAAGCCGTACCTGGCGCAGAGCGCTGCCGGCCACGGGTCGTTCTTGCTTTGGGGTTTGCCACTTCACCGCCGTAAATTGCAAACGGATCGCCATCGAAAAAGATCGATGACGCGTGGCGTCGCTTTGCATCCAAAGTGAGGAAGGTAAAGCCCTTAGTGTTCCGCACCGTGTCTCGGAAGGTGCCGCGGATCGACGTGGTGAACACCGCAAGTAGCGGGCATTCTGGACTGAAGTCAACCTTTCAGGCGACATGAGCATGCGCGGCAGACTTGAAGGAACATCGACGCAAGGCATTGCGGTCGTCACGAGGGTATGTACCGGGACCGAAGACGCCGCAACCCTTCGACAAGATCGATCCGTTGACGTCGCGACACGTCGGAGATGTCGCGACACGTCGGACTCGATCCCGGCGGGTCGTTCGGCGCTTGAATGCATCTGGTGTTGGATGACGATTACAGAACGAGTCGGTCGGAACCGTGTCGGCGCAAAGCTTCGCCCTCTCACTTACATCTCTGAAAACGGGCTTGGGCCGAAATGAGCGGGACTGGCGGGATCTAACGAAGCTGGCCGAGCCGCTCGGCCTACCTTAGAGCAAAGTCGTCTCCGGAGGCGACGGTCGACATTGAGAGGCTATAACATGTTCATTGTGAGAGACTTACGGAGTTTATAATCGAGTGTTTTCGGGCGGATCTGCTCAAAGGTCTGCGCAGGAGATGACTTTAGTTCCGGCAGCGCAGGAGAAGACTTTAGTTCCGGGAAATGTGGGACAAGATCCTGGGTCCGGCGAGGTTTCCGGCCGTAATCCGCAGACGCAGCGGCCAAAGGGCTCTCCCCGCTGGTCAGCCCAGAATCATCTTGCGGCTGTAAAACGCTTCGGCGTAACGCGTGGGCGAATGACATTCCATGCCGCGGATCCTCAGAGCGGCCAGGAAGAGGTCCTTGTTGAACCAGTGCTTGTCGCCCTGCGACTTGAAATGCTTGACGATCAAATCCGATTTCTGTATCGCCTGTTTCCGGGTCACAGGGACGAAAAAATTGGGCGTGCCGAAGTCGCCGTCGTACTTCGGTATCTCCGCCTCGAGGATGACGTGGCTTCGAAACGTGTTCCACGTCAGATCGGAGAGGACGCGGTGATCCTGATGGCGATCGTCCCGGTAGTGCGAAAACACCAGGTCCGGCTGGAACGGCTTCAATGTCTCGAAGAACTCCTTGATCGCCTCACCCTGATAGGGAAAGAAGCTCCCCTTGAAGTCCTTGATGACGACGTCCGACCTGCCCGCGCGGCGGAGGAACGCCCGGGCGCTGTCCCTGGCCTCGGTCGTGCGAACGCCGCCGGCGCTGAAGACGACCCACTTCACGGACAGGCCGCTGTTCTCTTC
>Ga0070698_100003796_pt1 | contig 16596 bp, 11 predicted proteins | sample KBSK1502metaG_FD_65477 | JGI IMG/M metagenome (GOLD analysis project Ga0070698, IMG submission 65477) | Corn, switchgrass and miscanthus rhizosphere microbial communities from Kellogg Biological Station, Michigan, USA - KBS K1-50-2 metaG | ecosystem: Host-associated > Plants > Roots >...
ATCGGCGAGAAGACCGAAAGAAGATTGCAGGAGCTCGGAGTCAAAACCTGCGGCGACCTTCAACGGTTCCCGCGTCCAGAACTTGTCGATCTTTTCGGAAAATTCGGCAGCGAACTCTTCGATCTCTGCCGAGGAACCGACGATCGGCCGGTCGAGCCGGACCGACCACGCAAGTCGCTCAGCACCGAAGAGACTTTTCCGAGCGATCTGGAGACACTGGAACAGTGCGAAGAACGCCTGGGCGAGCTTTTCCAAGAGCTGATGGCGGACTTGGAACAGAAAGAGAACAATCGTCGCGTTACCAAGATTTTTGTGAAGCTTAAATTCGCCGATTTTACCCGGACTACTGCCGAGCGCGCCGGATTGGAGCCTTCACTTTCCGCATTCCGGAGTTTAATGGCGGAGGCTTTTGCTCGCACCGGCAAGAAGGTGCGTTTGATCGGAGTGGGTGTGCGTTTCGCCGAAAGCGTGCCCGAGGAAATGCAAATGCCGCTGTTTTCCGAGACGCCGACTAACCCATGACTAATCGCGCCAGGATGAGCGCGACAATTCCACCGGCAAGAAGCGCGACAACTGTGATCTCTCGTTTCGTCAACAGCGGTTCGGATTTTCCATTCGGAAGTGTGACCTCGCCATTGTTCTCGATCACGCCCATGATGTCGTCGCACAGCTTGCGGACATCCGCCGGCATCGCCTCTTCATTCGCGAACTGCTCACCGTTGAACACGAATTTTTTCTTCACCGCCCCGTCGTGCAACGCTTCTTTGTAAGCCATGCGGACGTCGGGAGGTAATTCGGCCGGGCTGGAATATTCCTGCCCGTTGTAGCGAATCTTACGTTTCAGCATAATGCGCACTGCCGTGCGGAAATCAGAGCATTTCATTTGCCATCGCCCTCAGTCCGTCGTTCCTGTGGTAAATTAGCCGCTCAGTGACCAGTACCGCCGCTCAACAAAAGATCCGTGCCTCAGGCTGTGACGTGCGTTTCGACAGTTTGACGCGCCAGCTTTACGCCACCGACGCTTCGATTTACCAAATCGAGCCTCTTGGAGTCGCCTTTCCAGTCAGCGCCCAGGAAGCGAGCGCGGTCATCAAAGCCGCGGCTGATGAAAATATTTCGGTCACGCCACGCGGCGCCGGCACCAGCCTGGTCGGAAACGCCGTCGGCGAAGGCTTGATCGTCGATTTCTCGCGCCACAATAGAAAGATCGAGAATCTCAACATCGACAAGTGCAGCGTCCACGTCGGCGCCGGCGTCGTGCTCGATCAGTTGAACGCGTTTCTCAAGCCGCACGGATTTTGTTTCGGACCAGATGTCGCGACCAGTTCGCGCGCCACGATCGGGGGCATGATCGCTAACAACTCCTCCGGCGCGCGCGTTCCGGTTTACGGCACCACTGCCGATCACGTTCTTTCAACCGAAATCGTTTTGGCCGATGGCCGGATCGTCACGGTCGGCCCGGCGAGTGAAGCTTTACGCGAGGAACAAGGCAAGATCGACAATTTGGTTCGCGCGCATGAGGCGGAAATGGCCGAGCGCTGGCCGCCTGGTTTGCTCAAACGCTGGCCGGGTTACGGCATCGAGCGTTTCTCACGCACGCCGAACAACCTCAACGAAATCCTCGCCGGGAGCGAAGGAACGCTGGCCGCAATTTTTTCGGCCGAGCTAAAGATCTCTCCGCTCCCGCGCGAAAAAGGTCTCGGTCTGATCTTCTTCGCATCGGTTGCGGAAGCGATGCAAGCAAGCGTCGCCCTTATCGATCTCAAGCCAGCGGCAATCGAACACATCGATCGCCCCCTGCTCGATCAAACAAAAGGGCAGCTCCATTTCCAGGCCGCGCGCGACCTGCTCGAGCTCGACGCACAACCGTGCGAGGCAATCTTGATCGTCGAATTCTACGACGACGTGGCCGAGCGATTGTCGATTTTGCAGTCGCGCTATCTCGGTTTGCGCACGAGAATTTGTCGCGACGCGAATGAGATGAATCTCATTTGGTCAGTGCGCAAAGCCGGCCTTTCACTTTTGACCGGCTGCGTCGGTCCAGCGAAACCGGTCGCGTTTATCGAAGACGCCGCGGTGCGTCCGGCGCAATTGCCCGATTATGTGCGCGGCTTGCAATCGATCATTAAGTCGCTCGGACTCGAAGCGAGTTACTACGGCCATGCCGCCAGCGGTTTGCTCCACGTCCGGCCCGTTCTGGATCTCCACAGCCCGGACGATTTGCGAAAATTCCGGCTCGTTGCCGATCAAACTTCCGCGCTCGTCCGGCAATTCAAGGGTTCGCTCTCAGCCGAGCACGGAGTCGGCATCGCCCGCGCCGAGTACATGCGCGACCAACTGGGCGACGCGCTCCTCAACGTCATGCGCGAAATCAAGCGCACGTTCGACCCAAAAAACATTTTCAATCCCGGAAAAATCTTCGGGTTCGCCTATAAGATCGACAATCATTTGCGGAACAACTTCACGAAACCGATTGAGCTGCCGTTCGAGCCGCGACTCGCCTTCGCGTTCAAGGACCGCTCGTTCATCGGCAATTTGGAACAATGCAACGGCTGCGGCGGTTGTCGAAAAGACGCGCCAATCATGTGTCCGACATTCATTGCCACTGGCGATGAAGTCATGTCGACGCGCGGTCGCGCCAACATCATCCGGCGCTCGCTCGAGTTACGGGACGATCGACATGACCCATTGAAATCGGCTGAACTCGACGCCGCGCTGAGCAATTGCCTCTCCTGCAAAGGTTGCACGCCGGAATGCCCATCGAACGTCAATCTCGCGTTGCTCAAAGCGGAAATGCTCTACGCGCGCCACCAACGCGACGGCCTGCCCTTGCGCGAGCGTTTCTTCAGCAACGTCGATTTGTTAGGCCGGATCGGTTGCACAATGCCGTGGCTGGCGAATGCAGTTGTCGATTTTGCGCCGATGCGCGGCTGGATGGAGAAAACGCTTGGAATTTCAGCGAAGCGTTCGCTACCACGTTATACGCGCGAACGATTCGATCGCTGGTTTAAAAAACATTCTTCTGTAACGGCGCTCTCTGAGCGTCGGACAAATAATGCGACGGTCATAGACCGCCGCTACAGCAGAGGCAAAGTGATTCTCTGGGATGACACCTTCGTTCGTTACCATGAGCCGAACATCGGAATCGCGGCGGTAAAAGTCCTCCACGCGCTCGGATTCGAGGTTGAACTCCTGCAAAATCGAAGATGTTGCGGCCGGCCGGCGTTCAGTCAGGGAAATCTCGATGCTGCGGCAGAAGCCGGCCGCCACAATGTCGATCTTCTCGCCTCTCAACAACTCAACACCTCAACGTCTCAACAATCGGCTACGCCGATTATTTTTCTCGAACCATCGTGTTGGTCGATGTTCGTGGAAGATTATCGCGAATTGAAGATCGACAATGCCGAGAAGATCGCGGAACGCTGTTTCCTCTTCGAGAAATTCGTGGACGATTTGCTCGAGCAAAATCCGGACGCGCTTTCGTTTAAACATCGTGAAACGAACGCCGCGATCCATGCCCATTGTCACGCCAAGTCGATCATGAATCCTGCTTTCATGGCGCGGCTCGTCGAAAGATTGCCCGGACACAAAGCAACTTTGCTCGATACCGGCTGCTGCGGAATGGCCGGTGCGTTCGGCGCGCTCGCCGAAAAATACGAACTGTCGCGCCAGGTGGCGGCCGATTTACTGCGCAAGATCGACAATCAACAAGCCGACGTTGTTATTGCGTCCGGCACAAGTTGCCGACACCAAATTGTCGATCTGAGCAGCGTCTGGCCAAAGCACATGGCCGAACTGGTCGCGGACGCGCTCGTATGATCTGTCATCCTGATCCCGCAGTCGCGGGAGAACGATCTCTCAAAGGCTGATTGATCACGCAAAGGACTGCAGCGCGATCCAAACTTTGTAGCTGAGATCCCTGCGCCGTTCGGGATGATCGGCGTTATGATTTTGGCGGTGGCGGAGGTGGGCTGCCGCCCGGTTTTGCCGCTTCGCCTGGTTTTGGCGGAGCAGCTCCTGCGGGCGCGCCGCTGGGAAGTTCGGCGTCCGCCGGGATCGCTAACACATCGGGTTCGGTGAACGAATCAGGATGGGCCGTTAACTCTTTGCGCAACGCCGCAATTTGTTCCGCGGTGACCGGACTGGCACTGTTTCCCCACTCACTACGCTCATAAGTTAAAACGTCGCCAATTTTTTGGTCGGTCAATGTTTTGTCCCAAGGTTGCATAACCGCGCTGCCAAATTTCTGGCCTTTGACCGTGACCGGCCCCTGCAAACCTTTGAGAACAATCATCGCAGGCCGCTTCGATCCGCCGGTAGTGAATTCCGATCCGGCCAGCGGCGGGTATTGACCAGGAACACCAAGACCGTTGGCTTGATGACAGGTTTGACAGTTGGCCGCGAAAATCTTTTTGCCACGGTCACGCGGCGAAAGCTCGGCCTGCTGTTGTTGTCCTTGCGGTCCGCCGCCTTTTTTCGCGGGAGGTGGGCCGCCCATTGGATCAAGTCCGTCGCCGGAAAAACTTCCGGAGTAGCGACCGAGGTAAGCGCCACCGGTGAAAATTGCGATTCCATAAACGGCGATCAACCAGATCGACAGCGGCTCGAGTCCAACACGCGGCTCGCGTTTCTCGCGCTGAATCGCAGCGTGCACTTCCTGAACGTCGGACGTTTCGCCGTAATCCATTCCCTGGCGGGTCAGCGATGATGAATCTGGAGTTCGGTCGTTCATTTCTTCGGTGGCGCAGGCGGCGGTGATCCTGCCGGCGCTGCTGATCCTGCGGGCGCGGCTGGCGGTGAACCCGCTAGCGGCGCCGCGCCCGGTGCTGTCTTGACTTCTTTCAGCGGATGCGACTGATCGAGCGACATTAAATAAGCAACGAGACATTTGGCCTCGTAGGTTGGAACAACTTCCCAGCCCGGCGGCGGCGCGTCGGAGCCTTCGAGTTGCAACGCGTCGGCCGAGCGCTCGCCACTGATCGGATGTTTCTCGTAAAGAAATCTGTAAGCCGGCATGGTCGAATCCCGGTTGTCCGCGCTCATGCTACGCGGCGAATAAAGATGCCGATGGTGCCAGGCCTCGGAGTAAGCCGGCGGCAGACCGTTTGGATTCGGTGAAGCCGAAGCGGCCGGTGATGGACTCGCAGCAGCGGCGGGCGGCGCTGGAGGAGAACCTGCCGGCGGCGCGGGAGAAGTTGCGGGTGCGGCCGGGGAACCACTCGTTCCCGATTTAGGCGTCGTCGTATTCGCGGGCGGGGATTGCGCCGGCGGAGGCGAATTCGGAGGGGCGTTTGCAGCCGGCGCTGCGGCCGAGCCTTCTTCTTCGGTTGGAGCAGCTTTGCCCATGTTCGCCACATCGGGGCCCATGCGCTCCTGTCCCAGCACAACCGGACGGTCAAAAATATAATCGCGCGGCGCGCTGCGGCGTTCAGCCCATTTCGGACGAGGCGACGGTCCCGGGTCGCGGACCCGATCGACATCCGCGGAAGCGTAATCGGGGCGGATTTGCTGGCTGTGGCAATAAATGCACCCGTTCGCCGCGTAAATCCGCCGGCCGCGCTCGGCCATGCCCGATTTCGGGGCGGGATAGATATCTGTTTGCTCTTCATCCATCTGCGGATTAAGCGCGCCGATTTGCAGGTTCGGAATCACGGTCAAGCCGACCCACGAGAACGCAAACGTTCCGAACAGGCCGATAAAAAGTGAGACGACGCCTTTCATAAGTGCGTCTCCGATCCTTCGGCTTCGACTGGATTCAAAAATGTCGGCACCGTCGATGTGCGGCCAAGACCGAACAACATCAGCCCAAAATGAAACGCAAAAATAAAGTGCGAAGCCGTCAGCAAAAGCGCTGCAACCGTTCGACCGCGTAAATATGGCAACACGCTTGCCACGCTTTCGATGAACGTCATCGAGGTATCATTTTGGTCAACGCCCTCGACGAGTCCGCCGACCAACAACATTAGCGACATCAATCCAACGCCGTAAGCCGACGCCCAGAAATGCAGCTTGATCAGTGTGGCATAACGCCATTCCCGGCCAACCAGGCGGGGCACGATGTAATACATCGAGCCGAACATGATCATGGTGAAAAACGCGTAGAGTCCGATGTGCGAATACGCGATGCTCGCCTGGCTAAAGTGCAGGTAACGCGCGGTTGAACGAAGCGAGATCAGGATCCCGATAATGCTGAATACCGTGTACGACATCGCGCCAAACACGGTGAAGCGCAGCGTTGGGCTGTAGCGCATCACCGGGAAATATCCCTGCATCGTCATGTGATGATTTAAACCGACGGTCGCGACCGGAATGATGGTCAGGATCGTGGCCGCGATGCTCGCGGTTATCATCCATGCCGGGAATGGCCCGTCGACGAGGCGTTGCATTCCGGTCCAGCTCGAGAAAAGCGCGTAGGTCCAAAATCCAATCGTCGCGAGATGATAGCTGTAAACCGGCCGGCCGATTACTTTCGGGATCATGTAGTAAGCGGTCCCGAGGCCAATCGCGCCGAACCAAAGAAAGAGGAGATTATTCGCGTACCACCAGCCGACCGCAGCCTGCATCACGCCTTGCACGGGCACGACGAACAACATTGCTTGAGCAGCCGCGTAGAGCCATGGGAACCAGAGAAACGCGCCGAGCAAATACCATTGGGTGATGTAAATCTGATCGCCGCGGCGAAAACGGAACATCAACACCGCCCAGGAAATGATCAGCGCATAAGCGACGAATAGGACCAGCGCGGCATAAGGCGGAAATTCGAGCCAGTCGTAGCCAGTGCTGTAGCCCATCAAAATTCCAACTACGCCAATGAGCACACCGATGTTCCAAAACCAAATCCCGGTCACAATCAGCAGCGGATGGCGCAATGTCGTCCGGCACAATCGCGCCATCAGCCAAATCGCCGTTCCCATCGCGGCCATCGACGCCCAGCCGTAAATCATCACGTTCATGTGCACCGGGCGGAGCCGGCCCCAGGTCAGAAAGCTGACGTCGGAAAACCAATCCGGTGAATGCAATTTGAACGAAACGAATCCGGCCAACAGCGTTCCGATTAACAACCACACCATCGCCGACGCGTAAAACATCAGCACCGGCACGCGGGTGGAAGCATCGATGCGCGCACGCTCAAGCTGCTCGGCGTCGCCGGCGGCGGCTGAAACGGTCGGTTCTTTTAAAGGAATGTCAGCGGCAGGAGTCATTCGTTAGGCAAGATCGATATCTTCACAATGATCCCGGAGTTGCTCCGCGAACCGGCAAGGGACTTCGCCGCTGCGTTGGTGATGAAGTTTCTGAAGGCGACGCGGCCGGCGCGGCGCCGGACGGTTTGGGCGCCGCAGCTGGAGCGGCAGAAGCGCCCGGTTGAGTTCCTGGCTGCACCGCCGGCGGATTTACGGCGGCGGCGGGTTGTCCGCGAGCTTCCGAATTCCGACCTGCGACTGAAGTCGGTTTCGGCGTTCCGCTCGATTGCGGCAACGCGGATGGCGCAGGTGACGCCGATACTGCGCCGCCTGGCGCAGCAGACGATTCCGGTGCGGCGATCGCGTAGGCGGGCGCAGGTTTTTTGTTCGCGAGATCTGCCACCGTTAATTCCATCGCGCGATCGATCGGCAATCGCACCGTGCCTTTGTTTTTGTCGACCCAGGCGTAACTGGTCAACGTTTTGGTTTCCTCATCGCGCGCGTCCTTGAGTTTTTTCGCGCGCGCCCCAGCGCGCATCTGCTCGTAATTGTCACCCCGCGGCGTTGGACCGATCACGGCCACGACAATTACGCCGAAAAGCGCAAACAAAAGGACGACGCCAACCCAGGTTGAAAACGGCGCGGGCGACTGCGTTCGAATTTGTTCGGTATCGGCCATTTCAGTTCACTAATTTCAAAGATTCGACCAGACGCGGGTCGCGGACCGGAAAGAGCGAAGTTTTTCCGACGATGCGCAAATAAACAAAGGCCAACGTCGCACCGATGGCGACGAGCGCTGCGAAATCCCAAAGACTCACGTGGACGCCGGTTCCATGCAGCGCCGGAAGCACAACCAAATAGATGTCGAGCATCTGCATCAATAAAATCCAGGCGGCCACGTAACAAAGCTGACGCGGATGTTTTTTGATCGATTGCAAAAGCAAAATGGCGAACGGGCCAAAGAAGCGGCCGATCACGAGAAGCATGCTCAAGCCCCACCACGACTCCGTGTTTCGGGTTAGAAAATATTGGGTCTCTTCCGGAATGTTCGCGTACCAGATGAGCATGTACTGGCCGAACCCGATGTAGGCCCAGAACACGCAGAAGGCGAACATCCACTTCCCCATGATGTGATAATGCTCGAGCGTCACGACGTTTTTGAGATAACCGGCCCGCTGGAGCGCGCTAATCACGAGCACGAGCAGGGACATCGAACTGCCGGCCGCGCCGGCGAAAATGTAAACGCCGAACATGGTCGAGAACCAGCGGTAATTCAGACTCATCAGCCAATCGAACGCGCCGAAGGTCAGACAAAGCGCAAACAACGGCAGACTTGCAAACGCGACCTTGCGAAGGCGAATGGTGAATTGTGGATTACCGTCCTTGTCTTGTCGCACTGAAAATCGGCGCAAGAGCTGCGACGCGATAATGAAAAAACCGAGGAAGAATGCGGCGCGAAGGATAAAGAAATTCAGATTCAGGTAGGCGCGCTTGGAATCCAGGTTCGCCTCTTTTCCGGGCGCGATGTTCATCCATTCGTAAAGATGTTGTCGCAAAAGCAGGATCGGAATGAAAAAGATTGCCAGCACCGCGACCAGCACGGCGATGTTTTCGAGCTGACGCCGAACAACCACCGTCCATTCCGCGTCGGTGGCGTAATGCACGATCGTCCAGAAGAAACAACCCGCGCATAACGTGAAGAAAAAGCCGAAGGCAAAGAGCCACGAGAAACTCAATTGTTTCGGATCAATCGCTGCGCCCGCACCACATAACGCGAGTGAGACAAACGCAACCACACCGAGCAAAACCGACAAACCGCCAAAGCGGCCGCTCTCGAAGTACTCGCCTTCCGGCGTCGGCGCATTGCGCACGCGATCGCTCATTTCTTGGGCGCCTCCGGTTTGGCTGGCGATTTGCTTTCAGCCGGTTTCGCTTCCCCGGGTTTCGCCTCCGCCGGTTTGTTCTCGGCTGGTTTGTCCAAATCAGCCCGGTGTTCCGGCGGGACATCGACAATCGCCGCGCTTTGGCTTCTTTGCAGCGCGCGGAGATACGCGATGATCGCCCAACGATCCGCGACCATGATGTTTGGCCCGTAGGCCATCATTGTGTTTTTGCCGTTAGTGATGGTGTTGAAAATTTCGCCGTCGGCCATTTTGCGAATGCGATCGTCTTGCAAAGTAACAACGGTGTTAAGGCCGTACTGTTTGGTGATTCCGGTGCCCGTTGCCGTCGCGCCGTGACACATTGCGCAGGTAATGTTGAAGCGATCGCGGCCGCGCTGAAGCAATTGCGGTGTCACCGGAACCGGGATTCCAGTTCCCCAATTGTTGCCCATTTTCCCGGTGTCGATGTAATCCGTGCCGACGCTAAAACCGACGGCGGAGTGAGACTCCGGCGCGCCAGGCATTTGAGGTTTTGGCATCTCATAACCAATCGGCACAGTGCCGTTGACCGGCGTACGCGGACCGCGACCGTCCGCAAAAAAGTTCAGCGGCGATTGCGCGCGCACTTTCATCTGCCGCACCATGTCGGGAAAAATTTCCCACGGCTCGTTCGTGGTTTTTTCTCCGCGGAACCCGAGCACGGCAACGGCCGCGATCGTGAACAGGAGAGAAATTAAAAGGAAGCCGCGCAACATAATTAGTCCTCGTGCACCATAGTGATGTATTGGCCGCCGCTGCGCTCCAGTAATTCGCGCGCTTCCAGTTCGGTAAATCGCGGATCGCGAGCCTCGATCACGAGGAAAAAGCCATCATTGCTGGCTCGACTGAAACGGTCCCAGTTAAAAATCGGATGATGCGGGCGTGGCAATCCGTTCATGATCAGCACCGCGAAAAAGGCCGCGAAGGCTGAGAAGAGCACAGTCATCTCGAACATAATTGGAAAAAACGCCGGGACCGTTCTCCAATCGTAGGGTTTGCCATGAACGATGAGGGGATAAAGTCCCCACGAGGGACCGAATTCAACGAGAACTGCGGTGAGCAGTCCGGAAATGCCGCCGGCAAGGACAACCGCGCTCAACCACGATTTGCCGAGCCCCATGGCCTCGTCCATTCCGTGAATCGGGAACGGCGAGTACACGTCCCAGCGTTTGAAACCGGCGTCGCGCACCATTTTCGCCGCTTCGTAAAGCGCGGCCGCGCTCGGATATTCCGCGCCCATTGCATAAACCTCGTGACCGGATGGCGTTCTCATATTCGCTCCATTCCACCCGCGGCGACGGGATGATGGCCATTAGGCGAATGCGCGTGCACGTCCGCTTCCGGCAAAACGATTTTTACCTCCGACATCGCGATCATTGGTAGGAACCGGACGAAGAGAAGGAACAACGAAGTGAAAATTCCGAGCGTGCCGATGAACGTCCAAATGTCGACCCAGGTTGGAATAAAAATACCCCAAGAAGATGGAATGAAATCGCGATGCAAGCCGCCGACGATGATGATGAACCGCTCGAACCACATGCCCGCGTTCACGCACATGCAGACGAAGTAGACGACGAGAATGTTTCGCCGGCACCAGCGGAACCAGAAAAGCTGCGGCGAAAGAATATTGCAAAACAACATCCCGGTCCACCAGTACCACCAATAGGGCCCGAAGACGCGGTTCCAAAACGCGAACCGCTCGTAAGCGTTGCCGCTGTACCACGCGACGAAAAATTCCATCGTGTAGGCGTAACTGACGAACGAGCCGGTCAACAAAATGATCTTCGCCATCTTGTCGATGTGTTGCGGCGTGATGATGTCGTGGAGCTTGAAAATCGCGCGCGCTGGGATGAGCAACGTCAGCACCATGGCAAAACCGCCGAAAATCGCGCCGGCAACAAAGTAGGGCGGGAAAATCGTAGTGTGCCAGGTCGGCAAGATCGACGTCGCGAAGTCGAACGACACGACGCTGTGCACCGAAAGGACCAGCGGCGTGGAAAGTCCGGCCAGAAGCAGATACGCCATTTCGTAATGCCGCCAGTTCCGGTTCGACCCGCGCCAGCCGCAGGCGAACACGCCGAAGAGAAATTTTTTGATCTTCGTTGTTGCTCGATCTCGCAGCGTCGCCAAGTCCGGAATCAATCCGGTGTACCAGAACAAAACCGAGACGGTGAAATAGGTCGAGACCGCGAACACGTCCCACATCAGCGGGCTCCGGAAATTCGGCCAGATGCCGTAATTGTTAGGCAAAGGCGCCAAATACCACGCCATCCAAACGCGGCCGACGTGGATTCCCGGAAAGATCGCGGCGCACATGACCGCGAACAGCGTCATCGCTTCGGCGGAACGATTGATCGATGTCCGCCATTTCTGGCGCAGCAGAAATAAAATGGCGGAGATAAGGGTCCCAGCATGTCCAATACCGATCCAGAAAACGAAGTTGGTGATGTCCCATGCCCAGCCAACGGGATGATTCAATCCCCACGTCCCGACGCCGGTCGAGATTTGATAACCGAGACAAAACAAACCGAACATCGCGATCGTGCCGGTGATGGTGAAACAGACCCACCACCAACGCGGCGCCGGCTGTTCGACCACGCCTGAAATACGCTCCGTGATCCAACTGAAGTTGCGCCGATTCAACACCAGCGGCGGGCGCGCCAATGGACGATCAGCGGTTGTTTCCGCTTCCTGCTGCACTACGTCCTGCGCTGTGGGCCAGTCGTTCATCACTAAATTACTGATTGCTGGAGTTGCGATTGCCAAAGGTCGACATTCGCCAATGCCTGCAATCCAAAATCGAAAGTCGAAAATCCATCACGCTTTCTCCCCAGAACAAGCTACCCCAATGTTTTCCGCGTCCGGCATTTTCGGATTTGGATTGCGGATCCGCCCCAGATAACTCGTCCGGGTGTTGACGTTCAAATATTCGAGCAGCCGATAATTACGATCCTGCTGTTTTATCTTTGAAACTTTGCTTTCGGGATCCTTGATGTCGCCAAAAGTGATCGCTTCGTGGGGGCAAGCCTGTGCGCATGCGCTGGTGAACGAATCGCGCGGAATCCGAATATTATTCGACGCGCCGGCGCGCACGTGCGCCGCAATTTTCACTTCCTCAATCCGTTGCACGCAAAAAGTGCATTTCTCCATCACCCCGCGCATCCGAACGGTCACGTTCGGATTTTTCTGCATCTTGGTGATGTCGGGCGCGCCTTTTTCGGTGAAGGGCGCGATGTATTCCTGATAAATCCCGAATTCGCCGGCAATTTTCTTTTTGCCGATCGGCCGCTGGTTGTAATCAAAGAAATTGAACCGGCGCACTTTGAACGGGCAGTTGTTCGCGCAATAACGCGTGCCGACGCAGCGGTTGTAGGCCATGACGTTCAGACCATCCTCGCTGTGGACGGTGGCGTTGACCGGGCAAACGGTTTCGCACGGCGCGTTCTCGCAGTGCTGACACATCATCGGTTGATGTACCATCTCGGGATCCTGCGGAAATTCGCCATTGTCTTCGTCGAATGGTTTCGCGCTTGCGTAATAGCGATCGATTCGGAGCCAGTGCATCGCTCGTCCATGCGCGACCTGTAATTTGCCAACAATCGGGACGTTGTTCTCTGCCTGACATGCGACGACGCATGCGCTGCAACCGGTGCAAACATTGAGATCGACCGCCATCCCCCACTGCTGCGGCGCGTCCAGCGGCGGATGACTATAAATGGACGGCAAATACTTTTGCGGTTCGTCCATCCCGGCGCATTTCTTCACGAACTCGTTGTCTTCGCGGTAACCATCCAGGGTCGCTTCGCGCACCACGCCGCGGCCTTCGATGCTCCAATGTTCCTGGGTGCACGAGAGCGGATATTTCTTTCCGACCTTTGTCACGCGCACGCTTTCGATGCTCCTGCCGTCGGCGACTGCGAAATGGGGATTGGCCACGGTGCGCAACAGGTAGGTATTAAATCCGGATTCCTCGGCGATTGGGCCGGTCTTTTTCCGGCCGTAGCCGATCGGAAGCGTGACCGAATTCTCCGCATGGCCTGGCGAAACGTAGGCCGCAACTACGAGCTCACGGCGAATCGGTTGATCGTTCGCGTCCTTCGCGGTGTCGTTAATTGAAATTTGAACCAGGTCGCCGGTCTCGACGTCGAGTGACTTGGCGAAGTTCGGGCTCATCAGCGCCGCGTTATCCCAAGTCAGTTTCGTGATCGGATCTGGTAATTCCTGGAGCCAGCCGTTGTTGGCGTAACGGCCATCGTCCATCGCGTAACTGCGAACAAAAACGATTTCAGGAGATTCCGACGTCGGCGCGGGTGTTGTTGCCCAAAGCTGTTGCGCCAGCGGGGCCGCGGCGCCGCCGTTAAATGACGCGGGCCGATCTCGTAACGGAAGGTGCGTCGCAAATCCGTCCCTCAAGAATTTCGACCACGCGGTTGGAAGATCGCCGGGCGGCTTGGTCGCGCGGAAAGTTTCCTGGATCAGCTCAGGCCCTTCGACTTTCGGGCTGCCGAGGAGCGCGTTCAGAATTTCGATTTCACTTAGACCGCCGAAGAGCGGCAGAATCATCGGCTGGATCGACAAATACGCGCCATCTGATGTCAACGCGTCGCCCCACGATTCCAAATAATGCGCAAGCGGCACGTGCCACTGGCTTATTGTCGATGTTGCGTCCTCGTGATAGCCGAGCCGCACCACTTCCGGCACTTTCTTTTGCAGATCGGCCCAATCGAGCGGCGTTTTTTTATCAGGATCCTGCGCGACCGCGTGGAGCGCGTTGTAAACCGGGTCGCCGCCGAAGATGAAAAGCTGTTTGATCTCACCGCGATTCATCCGGTCGGCCAGCTGGAGAATGCTTTTCGTGTTTCGATTGCGCGGGAAATCCCGGACGACAATAGTGCGCCCGATATTTTTCAGCGCGGAGTTCATCGCGTAAGCCAGCAGCTGAACGACAACCGGTTGATGCTGCCCGGCGAGAACGATGCTGACGCCCGAGGTCGCGACCAGATCGTTCGCGACCTCGCTCAACCATTGGTCGTCGAATTCTGCTCCGCCTTGCTTGGCCGAAGTCAGCGCTCCCAAAACCGAACTCAACCCTGGGTCCTTGGTGGCGTTAGCAATTTTTCCAGCAAGCGCATAGGCGAAGGCTGGAATCTGGCTTGCGGCACAGCGCAGCCGATGATCGGCCATTGCACCGGTGATGCTGAATCGGTTCTCAACGACATAGAGCCGGTTCATTGTGTCCTCAGAGGATTTCACGCGACGTCGCTGGGTGAATGCGCGCGCGCCCGCGAGGTCGCCTTCACCGCAATCCAAGAAGTCGCTGTCGAGCGCGAGCACAACGTCGGCGCGGTCGAATCGCGGAATCAATCGCACATTTTCGCCGAAGCTTGTCCGAGTTGCGTAATTTTGCGCCTCGCTCAGGGCCGCGTCATAGACGCACCAGATCATTTTCGGGAACGCCTTCTCCAATTCGACGCGCAATCTTTCGCGCGTCGGGGAATGGACTTCCTCGACCAGGAAGGCCAGACCGTCGCCCCCATTTGGCCCGAGCTGGCTGCGCAACTTACCGATGTACGAGTCAAACTCACCGCGATTGGAATCTTTGCCGCGATTCACGAACCGTCGCGACCGCGCCGGATCGTAAAGATCAAGAACGGAGGCTTGCGCGAATGTATCGGTCGCGCCGGCGCTGGCGGGATGGAGCGGATTGCCCTCGAGCTTGATCGGCCGGCCATCAACGGTGGTCGCGATCAGCGGAATTGCGCCGGTCCGGCGCGGCATCGCGGTGGCGTAGTAAAGAAATTTTCCTGGAATCGTCCACTCCGCGCTCTTCGTGAACGGAACAAGATGCATTTCGGGACGGCGACAACTCGTCAGGCCAAGCCCCGCCAGCGCCATTGACGCGCCCATCAATTTCATGAAATCGCGACGCGACCATTCGTCTTCGCTAATTTCGGAAGCGCCCGCGGGAAATTCGCGCTCGAGCCACTGGCGAAACTCGGGCGTCTTGCTGTACTCGCCGAGACTGCGCCAGTATTTCTTTCCAGTCAGCGGTTCAGGCGGATGTTGGAAGACGCGTTTCATCGGTGGCAGGTTTGGCAATTTGTGCTCGGAGCGATGTTCCAGCGTTCCTTCAGAGTCTGACCGATCTCACGCTGCGTCAGATGCTTCTTCTTCGTCCAATTCTCAGTCACACTTTTTGGCTGTCCGTACTTCGCTACGAACTCCGCCGGCTTCACGTCGTCCGGTTTCCAATCGAGGTTAAAGATCTGATCATCGGGCCGGAGAAAATTTTCGGGATGTCGATGACACTCGAGACACCACGCCATGCTATGCGGTTGGACTATGGACACCGTCGCCATGTGATTGACCGGGCCATGACAACTAAAACAACTGATGCCGCGATTCACATGCGCCGCGTGGTTATAAAAGACGTAATCGACGGTGCGATGGAGCCAGACCCACTCAATCGGTTTGCCGGTCTTCCAGCTTTCTCGAACCGGCGCGAGCTTCGGGTTGTCCTTTTGCACCTGCGAGTGGCAGTTCATGCAGGTCTGCGTGTTCGGCACATTAGATTGCGCCGCGACTTCGACAAAGCTGTGGCAATAACGGCAATCCATTCCGAGCTGGGTAACGTGAATGTCGTGAGGAAATGGCACCGGCTGGATCGGTTGATAGCCAACCTTGGTGTATTTGGGCGTGACGTAATACCATGTGGCCGCGGTCAATCCGCACGCGATCAGAATGCCGGCGATCGCCATTTGCAGTGGTAACCAGTTCGTCCAGCGTGGAAAGAAGTTCGCCATAAAATCAGCCGACGCCCTGTCCCAGCCAACACCGCCGCCAACCTAGAAACGAATTCAAATTACTTTCAGGATGTGCGCACATCGAAGCCATCATTCTATGAATCGAAATTCGCTCGGCAAAAGAAAACTGGTCGTTAGCATGTTGATCTAAATTCCAGGCAACTCTTCTGTTACGGAAAAGTTGTCGTTTCGCAAAATGATCACGTCAAAACTTCGGGGAAGCGTCAAGTGAAAGCGCGGATTTCTTTCGTCTGCGTTTTGACATTCTTGGGCGGCCCGATTTTGCGAATGTGCCCTGCCGAGGATGCTCGCCAGGCCGAAGCCGAGCGAAGGCGGATCGATCTCCTTCTTTCCAACGGGAATGTTTACACGGTTAACGAAAAACAGCCGCGCGCCGAAGCGATTGCGGTCAAGAAAGACCGAATCATTTTCGTTGGCTCAAATGAAGCAGCGAAGAAATTTCATCCTGCCCGCACGATTGATCTTGCCGGTCGAACCTTGGTGCCGGGCTTGACCGATTCGCATTGCCACATCTTTGGGATCGGCGAACGCGAGCTGACGTTGAATCTCGAGGGCACAGAGTCGCTCGAAGATTTTCTGGCCAAAGTGAAAGAGCGGGCCGCAAAGACCGAGCGCGGCAAATGGATCACTGGTCGCGGTTGGATCGAGACTTTCTGGAAGCCGCCACAA
>Ga0070698_100003797_pt1 | contig 16594 bp, 14 predicted proteins | sample KBSK1502metaG_FD_65477 | JGI IMG/M metagenome (GOLD analysis project Ga0070698, IMG submission 65477) | Corn, switchgrass and miscanthus rhizosphere microbial communities from Kellogg Biological Station, Michigan, USA - KBS K1-50-2 metaG | ecosystem: Host-associated > Plants > Roots >...
ACGGACCAGATCTGGATCCCGATCGGACGCCACTGCCAGAACAGCAGGAGCAGCGCAAGGCTCGCGCACAGCACGTACGTGGAGCGCTCGATTGCCCACGGGACGATCTGCGTCCAGCGTTCCTTGAACCACTTCCGTGCCATCACGCTGTGCTGCACGGCAAAGATCGTCAAGAGCGCGCAATCGATTGCCAGGGCCTCGGGCAGTGACGTCTGGAGGGGGCCATCGAGGCGGCTGGGCACGGCGAACCCTCCGACGAACGCGATCGCGTAGAGAAAGGTGAAGAGAAAGATCAGATACGACGCGACACCGTAAACAAAGAACAGCAAACGTTTCAGCATGGCATTCCTCCTGTTCCGGAGAATGCACCCGCCATGACGAGTGGGCCATCGGCGCTTTGTCCCGGTTCGGCTAAGATTGCTGGCCCGGACGTCAGACAAATGTCCCGGTCAGGCAGATGACCACGCCGTCGAGGCTTCGCCAGCACGTTCGTTATGTCAGCGCGTCGGACGGGACGCGCCTGGCGTGGGCCGAGTCGGGCGCGGGCCCGGTCGTCGTCAAAGCGGCCAACTGGCTCACGCATCTCGAATACGAGTGGGAAAGCCCTGTCTGGAAACACTGGATCCAGTTCTTCTCCGCGCACTACCGGTTCGTGCGCTTCGACGAGCGGGGATGCGGCATGAGCGAGTGGCACGGCGGCCCCCTCTCGCTCGATCAATGGGCCGGGGATCTCGAAGCGGTCATCGATGCCGCTCGACCGGCCGGACCGGTCACGCTGTTTGGCATCTCACAAGGTGTGGCGACGTGCATCCGCTACGCGATCCAGCATCCGGAACGCGTGGCTCGGATGATTCTGTATGGCGGCTACGCGCGCGGCGCGTTGCGGCGTGGTACGCCGGCGACCGAGTCGGCGCACCGCGCCATGATCGACCTGGCGCGGGTGGCGTGGGGGAAGGACAATCCGACATTCCGGCAGGTCTTCACGTCGCGCTTCATTCCCGGCGGCAGCCCCGAACAGCTGCAATGGTTCAACGACCTCTGCCTGAAGACGACCACGGGCGAGATCGCCGCGACGTTGTTCGAGGCGCGCTCCGCGGTAGACATTACGGCGTTACTCGGTGAGGTGCGCACGCCAACGCTCGTGTTGCACGCGCGCGCCGACGAGCCGATACCGATCGAGGAGGGGCGCCTGTTGGCGAGCGGCATTCCGGGAGCCGAGTTTGTCGAGCTCGACTCGCGCAATCACATTCTCCTCGAGCACGAACCGGCGTGGCAGCGTTTCAAGGAGGCCGTTCTCGCATTTCTGCAGCCCGAGGAAGCCATAAGTGATTCGGCGTTCGCGGCCCTGTCCCCGCGAGAGCGTCAGGTGCTTGCGCTCATGGCCGACGGGTTGAGCAACACGGACATCGCTGAAAGCCTGCAGATCAGCGAAAAGACGGTCCGCAATCACGCATCGAACCTCTTCGACAAGCTCGGCGTGTGGTCCCGTGCGCAGGCGATCGTGTTCGCGCGCGATCACGGCTTCAGCCGCTGACTCGATCATTCACAAGATCGCGGTTTGCTCCTTTCACAAGGATTTCAGGAATTCGACGAGGTCTGTCTTCTGCGCTGCGGTCAGCCCCAGCGACAACACCTTGTCGTAGTGGTTCACCACCGCAAGCAGGTCGGCGGCGCTGCCGTCATGGAAATACGGCGGATGCTGCCACAAACCGCGTAATGGCGTGGTCCGATACTTTCCTGTTGCACTGCGCGACGCATATGCCGGCTCCATGCTCGTTTCGGACGGCGCGTGAAGGAAAGGCACAGTTCGACTCGGTCCTCTGAGAACGTCGGTGAAGGCTGGCGGCGTATGGCACATGTCGCATCGCGCGGAACCGTTGAATAGTTGCCGCCCTCGCTGCGCGGCCACGACGTCGAAACTGCCTCGTGGCGGGTCCGGCGCTCGCAGCGAGAGCTGGTAATCCAGCAGGGCAGGCAATGCGGGCGTCACCAGGTCGGGGGTCTGGGTGATGCTGAGACCGATTCGCGGGTCACTGAAGCTGCCGTGGCCACCCATCTGCGTGACCCCGACGTAGCTATTCCAGTAGGAGATCGGGCCGTCGCCGGTGAAGGTCTCGAAGCCTGCCTGTCGCAGACCATACGCCGGGGGGATGACTACTGGCAGCGTCGATCTGTTCAGTTCAATGAAACTGGTCCCGTTGAACGCGTGCAGTCGCGCATCATATTTGCCCCGTCCCCACCCGGTGTAGACGGCCGCCGCCGTCGGATTGCTCGCTATCACCGGCGAGAGCGCAATGATCGCGCCGACGTTCAAGTCCCGATTGGGCCAGCCGTCCAGCCGTCTGCCAATACCAGGAGCCAGCGAGTTGTCCACAGTCGAGTGGCAGAGCGCACAGGTGATGCCGATCGACTGGAGCGCACCTGTCGCACTGACGCGGCCGATGACGCCGACGACGGCGTTGAGCGCGAGTAGCTGAACGGTCACGGCCGGATCGTTCAGATTCACGGTGCCTGCTTTGAGCGCGTCGATCACGGTTGCGGGCAGCACCTCGACGTCGACCTTTAAACCGACATTCAAAGCGGCGGCAGGGGAGACCGACTGTACCGCTTTGTGCAGTTGCAGAGTGTCGGTCCACAATTGCTCATCGCCAAACGTATTGAACCGGAAGATCTGTCGGCCGTCCGTCGGGCCCGAACCCGTTTGACCGGCGATCGCTGCTCCAAGGGCGATCGCATAGATGGCTGCGATTAGCGCCAATCGTTTCATTGCTCCCTCCATTGCCGAACGCGAGGAACATCACCGCGCTTCGCCGCCGAGTTGGCAAAGATAATCAAGCGGCATCTTGTTTATTTAGCAATGGACGTACCGAACATGACTCCGAAACGTTGAACGCACTTCGACTTTCAACCGACGTAATAATTACTTTCACACTTTCAACGAACGTAATAATCAAAGATCGTGTGGGGTCGGCAGCGACTGGTAGAGGTCCTGTCGCGGTCTCCGCCGAGATCGATTTTGATGCTCAGGAAGCAGCTCCTCGATACCAGCCGCGGGCGGATCGTCACGCTCCTTCAGCATGGCGGCTTGACCGTTGCTGATATTGCCTCCGCGCTGCGTCTGACTGCCAACGCCGTGCGGGCGCAGATCACAGCGATGGAGCGCGACGGCGTCGTGCAGCGGCTAGGACGACGGCCTGGAACCACCAGGCCGTTTCATCTCTTCCAACTGACCCCGGAGGTTGAACAGCTTCTGTCGCAGGCCTACCTACCCCTGCTGACGCAGCTCCTCCAAGTGTTTGCGAACGCGCTTCCAGCCAAGCAAGTGGACGCGCTGATGCGCGAGGCCGGAAAGGGATTGGCCAACGAGTTGCCATTCGGAAGGCGGTCGACGGGCAGCCTCCGTTCTCGCGTCTCGGCGGCGAGTGAATTGTTGAACAAGGAGCTGGGCGCCGTCACTCATGTGGAAGCCAACGGCGGCTATGTTATTCGCGGCGCCGGCTGTCCACTTGCAGCGCTCACCGGAAAGCATCCGGCCGTATGTCTCGCCCTGGAAAGCCTCCTGACTGAGGCTCTGGGCGTCGACGTGAACGAATGTTGTGATCGTACGGGACGTCCGAAGTGCTGCTTTGAAATCGACGGTCACGATCGGTCAGCAGATCGCCGGTCGCAGGGCCGGCGGACATAGCGCTGCGGAGGCAGGCTGAGGCCTGCCTCCGCCACGTCTCTCTAGAGTCCCGCGGCTTTGCACTGAGCCGCCCACTTGGCCTTCATGCCGTCGCGATCGACTTTCTTACCTCTGAGATAGACCTGGCTGATCTTTCGCGTGTTCCTGATGTCATCGAACGGATTGGCGTCCAGGACGATGAAGTCGGCGCCCTTGCCCACGGCCATTCTCCCCAGCCGGTCGCCGACGCCAAGGAAATCGGCCGACGCGCTGGTCGCAGAAATGATCGCCTGCTGAGGCGTCATGCCAAGCCAGTTCACGAACGCCTCCAGCTCCATCTGGCTGCCCCAGCCCAGGGGCCTGTTGGCGCCCGCATCGTGGCTGCCGAAAATAACGGGCACGCCCGCCTTGTAGAGCGTCGCGATGTTCCGCACGGAGAGGTCACCGGTCGGGGGCGGGACCGTCTTGTTCTTCTCGAACGTCTGGCCCCATTTCTCAACAGTGACCGGGCACACGAGCGCGTTGAGCAGCGGATCGGTCATCCATTCTGGTCTCTGACCGGGCTGGCGAGGCGCGCTGCCGCCCACAAAGCTTGGGGTGATGGCGGGAATCATCTTGAAATTCGGATGCGCCTTGGCGAGCGCGAGCAACTTGGCGTCGACCGGCAAATCCATCGGCTGATGGGTCGCCGCGTCGCCTCCAGCCTCTAACGTGTCTTTCCAGAGCGCCAGCGTCTTGATGTGGCCGATCGTCCTGAGACCGAGTCTGTGCGCTTCACTGACCGCCGCTCGTAAACTTGCCGACGTGAGCACGGCCGGCTCTTCGCTGTCTGGGTCTTTGAATCCTTTCCGATCTTCCTGCCAGATCTTGACGAATGGAACCTTCTGCGCCGCCAGCTCACGCACGGCGTTCGTGGCGAGCCACGGGCTCACGACCGGATAAAACGTCGTGCTCCGATTGGCGCCGGTGCCGGGCCAGGCCAGGCCCCTCCCGACGGTGTTGTATCTGGCGCCGGTAAAGGAATCCTCTTCGGACACTTTCCGCAGATCCTTGAACGTGGCCGGATTGTCGCCATACCGCGCATCGATGAAATCCGGCCTGTCGCTGCCGAGGCTCAGCACCATCGCCGTTCCGGAGTACGCGAACCGGTCCAGATGGTCGAGCACGTGCTCCATCGACCAATCGTCCGTCGTGCCTTCGCCCGTGGTGATGGTGGCGTAGCCGATGTGGACGTGAGCATCGACCAATCCCGGCATGACCGTCTTGCCGGTGAGGTCGACGCGAACGCCGCCGGGCGGAAGCGGGATCTCTCCAGTCTTGCCGACCGCGGTGATTTTCTGACCCACGATGACGAACGCCGAGCGTTCGATGGGCGCGCTCGCATCGCCGACAATCAGGCGGGCGTTCTCGAACAGCGTTGCCCGTGGTCCGGCGGCCGGTTGCTGCGCCCGGACCACCAGCAAGCTCGCCAAGGCAGCAACCGCACACGTGACCGACAGAGACACGAGCCCGATCCTGCGCGCCTTCATAACCACCCTCCTGTTGGAAGCCGCCGGCGCACCAGCGCGGGCGACCCCATCCGTAGCCGGAGAACTCGAAGCCGTTGAACGTCTGCTTCCGAGGTGGCGTTCGACACTAGGGTTTGCGTGAAATTCAGCTTCGCTGCAGACAGATTGTAGGCCGTAATCCAGCGTTGGGGGAGCTAAGCGGCGGAGCGCCTGACCCCTGCCTCGTATAATCACCAGACTCGGTCCCGACTGTCATCGCCACCGCCTCGAGAGGCAGCCGGGTTAGATTTTGAGGAGCGTGCCGTGACCGAACCCACCGAAGACTTCGCCACGATGTTCGAGGCTTCGATCAAAGCGAAGCGCGTCGAGAAGGGCCAGACCATCGAGGGCACGATCGTCGCGATTGGCCCCGAGGTGGCCTTCGTCGACGTCGGCGGCAAGGGCGAAGCCACGATCGAGATCGACGAGCTGAAGGACGCCGACGGCCAGATCGAGGTCGCCGTTGGCGACCGCATTCAGGCGACCGTCGTCTCGACCGTCGGGGGACTGACGCTCTCCCGGAGGCTGGCACGAGGCGCCGCGACCCAACGGCAGCTCGAAGACGCGTTTCACACTCGTCTTCCGGTGCAAGGCAAGGTCGAAAAGGCGGTGAAGGGGGGCTTCGAAGTGAGCATCGCTCGCCAGCGCGCCTTCTGTCCGATCTCTCAGATCGACACCCTCCGGAACACGGATCCGTCGGCGCATGAAGGGCGTGTCTACGAATTTCGGATCATTGAGTACAAGGAAGGCGGCAGGAACATTGTCGTCTCGCGGCGCGCGCTTCTCGAGGAGCAGCAGCGGGCGAGCGCCGTCGAGATCCGGCGATCGATCGCCGCCGGGGCGGTGATGACCGGGCGCGTCACCTCCGTGCGCGAGTTCGGCGCGTTCGTCGACCTGGGTGGCGGCGTGCAGGGCTTGCTGCATGTATCCGAGATGGGATGGTCCCGTGTGTCGGACACGTCGCAGGTCGTCAAGCCCGGCGACGAGATCACCGTCAAGATTCTGCGGGTTGACGAGGACAAGCAGAAGATCTCCCTTGGGTTGAAGCAGCTCACCGCCGATCCGTGGTCGAGAGTCCACGAAACGTACGAGGTGGGCCAGGTGTACACCGGCCGCGTGACACGCCTGGCGGACTTCGGCGCGTTCGTCGAGCTCGAGCCCGGGGTCGAAGCGTTGGCGCACGCGTCCACGTTTGCTCCCACGGGGCGATCGAATGGATGGTCCACCGCGATGGCCCCGGAGATGACGGGCGCATTCGAGATCCTGAGCATCGACCTCGAGAAGAAGCGGATCGGCGTCGCGCTCGTCCCGGAAGGTTCAGCGCGCGCCGCCGGCAAGGCGCCATCGCAACCTGAGATCGTGCCGGGCGCGCGCGTCACGGGCAAGGTCGAGCGTCACGAGAAGTTCGGCGTGTTCGTGTTCCTCTCCCCTGGGCGCACTGGTCTCATCCCATTGAGCGAGACCGGCGTCGCCAGAGAAGCGGATGTGTCCAAAGCGTTTCCCGTCGGCACCGACGTCGAGGTCGTTGTCCTCGAGGTTGACCCGACAGGCCGCCGCATTCGTCTCAGCATCAAAGCAGTACTGGACGCGCACGAGGCCGAGGAAGTGCGCGAGTATACCGAACGCGAGGATGCCGCATCCTCGGAGGGATTCGGATCGCTCGCCGACAAGCTCCGCGGCGCACTCACGCCGCGTCAGAAATGAGGTGAACTCCGTTCAGCGCGCGGGGCCGAGCGGCTCGAGGCCGGCTTTCGTGAACGCCGCACGGCCCTCTGGGCCCGCGATCGTGCGCAGGAAGGCTCGCGCCACGTCGCCACTTCCGGCGCTCGTGGGGATAGCCGCCGCATAGATCGTCGGTAACTGGATCGCGGCCGGTAGAGTGCCAGCCACCCTCACACCCTTGTTGGGTTGTAATTCGCTCGTGAAGGAGATGCCGAGTTCGGCCTCGCCTTTGGCGACGGCGTCCGCCACTTCCGATCCTTGCGTCCGATACACAATTTTCGCCTTCATCGCCTCGGCAATGCCCATGCGCTGGAGCAGGCCTTCGAAATAGGTTCCAGATGTCCCGCCTGAAGCCGGATTCACGTAGGAGACCGATCGGGCCTTGAGGAGCGCGGCTTTGAATGTGTCAGGCGTCGAAAGATCGGGCGAGGATGCGCCGGCCCGGACCCCCACACCGATCAATGCGCGCGCAAGATCGATCCGGCTGCCCGTCACGACCAGATTCCCCTTTTGCAGCATCTCCATGCCAGGCGCCGCGACGATCACCAGATCGGCTTTCTCGCCGGCGGCCAGCCTCTTTTGCAACGCGCCTGTTGTGTCAGTGACATATACGAGTCTGTTACCAGAGCTGCGCGCGAAGGCGACGCCTGCCTCCTTGACGGGCTCGGTCACCGCTCCGCCCACGAAGACTCTAATCTCCGTCTGCGCGAACGCGAGCGCGGGCAGCAGAATCAACCAAAGGAATGCAGCACAGCCACTGAGCATTTCCCGCATCAGCTTCTCTCCCTCGCTGTTTCTCGTTCTCTGTCCCCGCAATCTACACGTCGCTATCCTAGCTTGCAATTGAGTTGCATCCTGCCTCTTGCACCGCGCGGCCTGCGGCCAACCGATAGACCCCGGGCGCGGGCATCGTCGCGAAGCCTTCGGCCACCAGCGCACGATTGCCGCGTCCGGCTTCGGGCCGCGGCAGGCCTGTTACTTGGGCCATCTCTCCGGGAATCGTCATTCCCGCCCCGGCAAGAAAGCAGCGGGCGATTTCGCGCAGGGCCGTTTCGCGACTCACGCGCCGGAGCAGCGCCTGGGGAAACCGTCCGACGCCGAGCGTCCAGATGTAGGTGAACTTCGGTTGATACACGACTTCGCTCGGCACGACGATCATCGCGGCCTGGAGTTCCTCCACGCCTTTGATGAACGCCGTGCGGTCTTTCACGCCGGATTCGTCACGCAGGTCCGCCGTGCTCGTCTCCCATTCCTTGCGGAGCACGCGCAGGATCGCCTGTGCGTTCCTGCTCAGCCGCCGTTTCTCCTCCGATCGGCGCACGCCCCAGATGGCGTGAAAATAGGGGATCATGCGCGGCGCGAGGAACATGGCTTTGCCGCGGGCGAGCTTGGCATAGTAGACCCTGCCGCGCCTCAGGATCTCGTCCTTCAGCGCCCACGTGAGGGAAGCCTCGGGATCCTTCTGCACGTTGCGCGGCATCACCGCGTCGCGGCGCCCGCAAACGGCCACATAGAGCGACGGCCCTGGCCGCCTGGAATCAGTCAGGCACGCGGCGAAGCCGATCTGCTCGATGAAGCGTTCCGCGTCTAGGGAGGTCTCGACCTGCCGCGTTCCCTCGCGGCGCCAGCGTTCATCACGGTAGTCTTCAATCTCCGCTGGAATCTGTGGTCTGGATCTCATGCGTGCGACAGCGTCGCGAACTGGATGCACACCGGCTTCGGGACGTCGACCTTCGCGCCCGTGGGCGTCAGCTTCCCGCTCTCGGGATCCACCGCGAAGGTCACGATGTTATTAGTGCCCTGATTCGCCGCGAAGATGTACCGGCCCGACGGGTCGAAGTTGAACGCGCGCGGCGTCGAGCCCTGCGTCGGGACGATCTCCACCAGCGTCATCCGTCCTGTCGCCTCGTCTATGCGGCAGATGGCAAGGCTGTCATGCCCGCGATTGCTGCTGTAGACGAACTTTCCGTTCGGATGCACATGCACGTCGGCCGGCGAGCTCCGCTGGGTATAGCCCGCCGGAATCGTGGAAGCGGTCTGAACGAGGCTGACGTCGCCCGTGTTCACATCGTAGCGGTAGGACGAAAGACTCGATTCCCGCTCGTTGACGACGAAGACGTACGGCAGACGCGGGTGGAAGGACGAGTGTCGCGGCGCGATGCCTGGCGCCGTCGGGAACGTCTTGCCGTCCGTGAGCGTGCCGGCCGCCCGGTCCACCCGGTAGGTGTAGACACGGTCCGTGCCCTTGTCGCACGCGAACACGATGCGATTGCTGGGATCGAAATTCACCGAGTGGGCATGCGAGCTGCGCTGCGAGTACTCGTCCACGCTCTGCGTTCTCTCCAGGATGGCCACATCAGAGGCGGGTCCCAGCGTGCCGTCCTGTCGTACCGGAAACAGCGCCACCGTCCCGTCGTCCCAGACCTTCTCGATCTCCGGAACGCCATTCTTCTTGACCACCCTTACGGATGGATCGTAGTTGCCGTGATTGGCGACGATCACCCGCGAGCCGGCCTTGTCGATGGCCACGTAGGCGGGATAGACGCCCATGGACGGCTGTGTGCTTACATGTGTGATTGAGCCGTCCTGCGGGTTGATGGCGAACGTCAGCATGCCGCCGCCGCTGAACTTGCCGTCGTAGTTTTCGACCTCGTTACTCGCGTAGAGAAAACGCCCGTTCGGGGAAACGGCCATGTATCCGACGTTGAAATTCTCGAACTCAGGCCCGGTGGTTCGACTGACGGGTGCCAGGGCGCCATTGATCATGTCGACGGAGAACACATGAAGGCCGCCGCCACCACCGACGCCGAATGGCCCTTTGGTCCAGGAGCCGACATACGCGAACAGCCTCTGCGCCGATTGTGTCTGCGCCGCCGAGGTCGACGCCACCAGCCCGGCTCCCATGAGCGCCAGGAAGTCCCGCCGTGAAAAGTCGCTATTCATGGCTTGTGATTCTCGGTCTGTCGTGGCCGCCGGTCAATGTCGTTTCAGAAGCGCCGGGTTCAGTTCGCGGGACATCGGGATGTAGGCTATCGCCATGGTCGGTTCCGAGATCCTGGATCACTACGGAGATGGAAAGGAAGAGCAACGGCTGGCCCGATCTCTCGGTCGGCTCGAGCGGATCCGAACAGAGGAGATCATGGGGCGATATATGCCTCCGCCGCCGTGCCGGATACTCGATGTTGGCGGTGGAACCGGCGTTTACGCCTTATCCCTCTCCCGTCAGGGCTACGACGTTCATCTGATCGACGCAGTGCCCCTTCACGTCGAGCGGGCGCGAGCGTTGTCGACTGTATCTGAAGCGCCCCTCGCAAGCGCGACGGTCGGCGATGCGCGCAGGCTCGAGCGACCGGACGAAACGTTCGATGTGGTCCTCCTGTTCGGGCCGCTCTATCACCTGACCGACCGGAATGATCGAACGGCTGCACTCGCCGAAGCGCGGAGAGTGCTTGCTCCGCGCGGGCTGCTTCTGTCGGCGTACATCTCCAGGTTTGCGTCCGCCTGCGATGGAATCCAGGGTGGCACGCTCCGGGACGCTGCATTCGCCGCAATCGTGGAGCAGGATCTCACCGACGGGATCCATCAGAACCCGACGAATCGCCCCGAGTGGTTCACCACCGCGTACTTCCACAGACCGGAGGAGATCCGGCCGGAGATCGAAGAGGCGGGCCTCCGGTTCGACAGCACGATCGCCGTTGAAGGGCCGGGGTGGGTGAATGAGGATCTCGATGCGTGGCTCGACGACGCCGCCGCCCGGGAGCAGCTGCTCCGCGTGCTGCGCCGTATTGAGACCGAGCCCAGTCTGCTTGGCGCGAGTGCACATTTGATCGCCGTCGCGCGCAAGTGAAACAGACGCATTTCAGTGAACGCTCGGTCCGTCGGGTGTGTCGTCGAAGCGTTCCATGTGGGGAATTTCAAGCGCGCGCACGGCCTCGATCGCCGCACGCAGCGCTTCATCGGCGCGACTGTGCTTGCGCACGGTCTTTCGCGTGGCCCGCAGGGCCCGGAGAACCTGCGCCCGATCAAACCGCTGTCCTTCACAATGCTCGCAGAAGCCCATAGCGTCCTTTGCCTCGGTTGATCCCGGCAACCCGAACGGCACCCCGTTGCCCGACCGAAACCCGGAGCTCACTTGAGTGGGTTCCGGGGCTATCTGGCGACCGGTTGAACCTGAAGGTTCCTGGCTGCCTTAAGGCGCCCCCGGAGGTAGTATGTGCGAACTGGAGGCCTTTGATGATGATGAACCGGCGCCAGTTTGTCTGGGCAGCCGCTGCGGGCTCGGCGATGTTCGCCCGCGTGACTGACGTCCTCGCCGCACCCCCGCGGTACGATCTGATCGTCAAGGGTGGGCGCGTGCTCGATCCCTCGCTCAGGCTTGACGCGGTCCGTGACGTGGCGATCGCCGGTGGGCGCATCGCGGCCGTCGAGGCCAGCATTGCGGACGACGCGACGGAAACCATCGATGCACGCGGCAAGCTCGTCGTTCCCGGCCTGATCGACATCCATTCCCACGCCGGGCGCGTCAAAGACGGCCCCACACTTTGTCTCGCGGACGGGGTGACGGGGTTCGTCGATGCGGGATCGCAGGGTGCGGATCGCATTGGGGAGGTGATTGCCGTCGCCAAATCGGCGCCGCAACCCTGCCGCGTGCTGGTCAACATCGGGCGCGCCGGCATCCTGCCAGAGGGCGACACCATGGACATCAGCCGCGCCGACATCGGCGCGGCGCGCGACGCCATCGCGAAGAACCGTGATGTGATTGCCGGCGTCAAGGCGCGGCTCTCAGCGAATGTCGCCGGCGCCAACGATTACGAGGTGCTGCGACGCGCGCAGGAGGTCGTCTCCTCCTTCAATCTACCCGTGATGATCCACATGGGGCAGACGGTCTCGCCTCTGCCGAGGCTCATGAATCTGCTCAAGCCCGGTGACATCGTCACCCACATGTTCGCGCCGCCACCAAACAGCATTGTCGACGAGGCCGGCCGCATCCTGCCTGAAGTGCTCGCGGCCCGACGCCGCGGCGTCTGGTTCGATCTCGGCAACGGACGTAACGGCCATCTCCGATGGGACATCGTCGAGCGCGTGATGCAGGCGGGCTTCTGGCCGGATACGTTCTCCACCGACTGGACGCCGGAGGGGCGTACCGCGCAGGTCATCGACTTTCCAAACGTCATGTCGAAGTTCCTGGACTTCGGCATGTCGCTCGATCAGGTCATTGCGCGCGCCACCGTCAATGCGTCGCGTGTGTTCGAGGTGTTCCGCGATCGCGGCACGCTCAATGTGGGCGCGCCCGCCGATATCGCAGTGCTCGAGCTGCGCCAGGGGTCGTTCGAATTCGTCGACAACTACGAGAACAAGCGCGCCGGGCGCCAGCGACTATTTCCGAGCGCGACCGTTCTGGGAGGGAAGCGGGTCCCGGCGCGCGCGTAGCAGCGTGTCGGACGAAGGGCCGCGAGTGGGGAAGTGTTGAACCTGCGCGCGACACGGCGACAACAGTAATCGAGGAGGACGCTGATTATGGATCCGATCAGACGCAAGATCCTGAAAGCGGGCGCCGCCGCGACGGCCATGGCCGCAGCGCCGGGCGTATTTGCTCAGCAGACCGGGCCGGGAGGAGTTGCGACGCGCTTCTACGAAAAAGGTCCGGTTCGCATCCGCTATGCGGAGGCCGGTTCCGGCTTCCCGTTGTTGCTCATCGCCGGCGGCGGATTGAACTCGACGATGGCCGGCTTAGTGACCAGCCCCTTCAACCCGATCGAGGAGTTCAAGGGAGAGTACCGCTGCATCTTCGCGGACCTGCGCAACGCCAATGCCGGCCAGTCGACCGGGCCGCTCGAGATCGACCGGCCGTGGGATTCACACACCGATGACCATCTCGGTCTGATGGATCACCTGCGCATCGACAAGTTCATGGTGCTGGGCTTCTGCATCGCCGGTCCCTTCATCTGGAACCTCTTGAAGCGGGCGCCGAATCGCGTTGTCGCGGCCGTGCCGGCGCAGCCTGTCGGATTCCGGCCGGAGATGCCCAGCGTCCTCTACGACGGGAGCATGACCGGCTGGGGTCCGGAATTGGTCAAGCGCCGGCCCGACATCACGATGGACATGGTCCAGAAGTATCTGACCAAGATGTATCGCACCAACCCCGACTTCGTCTTTACGGTGACACGCGATTTCGTGCGCAATTGCCAGACGCCCGTACTGGTCCTGCCGGATGATGTCCCGGCGCACCCGTACGCCGTCGCCATGGAGTGCGCGATGCTCGCGCCGAAGGCCGAAGTGAGCATCTACCCGTGGAAGGAGCCCAAGGAGCGGATTCCCCTGGCCGTGCGCCAGATACGTTCCTTCCTTCGGGCGCATCGGCCGGCTTCTACGTAGACGCGGTGTCACTTTGGCCGCCGTGAGACGCGGCATGTCCGCCGCAAAACCGGCTTGATCCGACACAACCGAGCTCCGCCGCTGCGCGACAGAGCTTGTCGGCCTTCGGCCTGATCACGGTTTTGCTTTGGACACGCCGCATCTCACGGCGGCCAGGACGGCAGGCGTCGGTTCTACCACTGTGTTGTCGCGCCAGCAAGTCACTGCCTGCGCGAGCTACCGTCCTGCAGGTGGTGTCAGCCCGGCCTTCGAGATCGTCGAGGCCGCCTCGGGCGATGCGAGGAAGCGGAGCAGCGCGAGCGCCGCGTCCGGCTGCCGGGCCGCACTGGTGATCGCTCCAGCGAAAGAGATTTCGGGCTGGAGTTCGGCCGGAATCGTCCCGACGAAGGTCACACCAGGGACGTGTATGAGCTCGCTGACCTGCTGAAAGCCGATCTCCAGATCCCCACGCGCGACGACCGCGGCCACTGGTTCGCCGGACGGTGGCCCGCGTACCTTTCGACTCTTGCCTGCCACCTGGTCCGCGACGCCGAGCTTCGCGAACAGCGTGGTCGAGAGATAGATGCCGCTGGCGCTGTCCGAGTAGCCGATGGACTTCGCTGCCAGCAGCGTCCTCCGGAACGCCTCGACGCTACTGATATTCGGCTTCGCGGCCCCGGCGCGCACCACCATGCCGATCTGCGACCGGGCGAGAAGAACCTTACTGCCGGCGCGCACCACTCCTCGCTTAGCGAGGTCGTCGGCGGATCCTCCATCCAGGATCACGACGTCCGCGGCCTCGCCTCGCGCGAGGCGAGTGGGAATCGCCTCAGGAGAGTCGCCCAACGATGGGCCGCGCGTCGTGACCAGGCGGTGGCCGCTCGCGCGCTCGAACGCCGGGCCCAGCTGGGCATAGACCTCATAGAAGCCGGCCGAGATCATCACTTGCAGGTCGGCCGCAGACGCCAAGCCCGGGACCAACAGTGCAACCATGCCAAGTGCAGCGAACCATCGAGCGAGCAACCGTGCTTTCATAAAGCCCTCCGGCCTGGCCCCGCAGTGTAGCTCAGGAGAAGTGGGATCGTGAGCACGATGTAGATCCATTGAGCTAGAATGCCGCATCCCAGACGTGCATGACGACGCGCCCGAGGACTCGGAAGAATTCGTGAGCCGCACCGGCCACAACAACGTTCGAGGAGGACGCCGATTATGGATCCGATCAGACGCAAGATTCTGAAAGCGGGCGCCGCGGCGACAGCGATGGCCGCAGCACCGCGCGCGCTTGCTCAGCAGGCTGGGCAGGCAGGAGCTGCCAAGTTCTACGAAAAGGGCCCGGTTCGCATCCACTATGAGGAGACCGGTTCCGGCTTCCCGTTGTTGCTCATCGCCGGCGGGGGATTGAACTCGACGATCGCCGGCTTGAGCAATCCCTTTCCCGCAATCCAGGAGTTCAAGGGCGAGTACCGCTGCGTCGCGTCGGACCTGCGTACCGCCAATGCCGGCCAGTCCTCCGGCCCGCTCGAGATCGACCGGCCGTGGGATTCATTCACCGATGACCATCTCGCCGTGATGGATCACCTGCGCATCGACAAGTTCATGGTGATGGGCTTCTGCATCGGCGGCCCGCTCATCTGGAACCTCTTGAAGCGCGCGCCGAATCGCGTTGTCGCGGCGGTGCTGGCGCAGCCAAGCGGGTGGCGTCCGGAGATGCCCACGCTCAGCTACGACACCAACATGGCCGGCTGGGGTCCGGACTTCGTCAAGCGCCATCCCGAGGTCACGATGGCGACGGTCGATAAATTTCTCACGAAGATGTACCGCAACAACCCCGACTTCGTCATCACCGTGACGCGCGATTTCGTCCGCAGTTGCCAGACGCCAGTCCTGATCCTGCCGGATGACATTCCGGCGCATCCGTACGCCGTCGCCATGGAAGCTGCGATGCTCGCGCCGAAGGCCGAAGTCAGCATGTTCCCGTGGAAGGAGCCCAAGGAGCGGATTCCCCTGGCCGTGCGCCAGATACATTCCTTCCTTCGGGCGCATCGACCGGCTTCTACCTAGACGCGGTGTCCACTTTGGCCGCCGCGAGTTGCGGCGTGTCCTTCGCAAAACCGTATTCAGGCCGAAGGCCGACAAGCTTTGTCGCTCGGCGGCGGAGCTGGGTTGTTTCGGATCAAGCCGGTTTTGCGAAGGACATGCCGCGTCTCACGGCGGTCACGTCGGCAGACGCCAGTTCTAGGCTCTGTGATCGCGCGGCAATGCGTATGATTCGGCAGCAGCTTCACCGGAGAACCCGTATGCAGAAGATTCCTGTGGCCATGGTCACGCTCGGTCTGGTGATGCTCGGGGGATATCTCGTGCTCGCGCAGACCGTCCCAGTACCGCCACCGTGGGCCTATCCGACGAATCCCCCGCCCGTGCCTGGCGTGCCTCCTGCGCCTGCCCCTGCGCTCGACATGAACGCATCGCACAGAGTGCCCGGCAGTGACAAGGCGATGACGCTGACGCAGATCCGGAACGCCTTCGACGTTCCCGACTGGCACCCTGAGGGTCATCCTCCAATGCCCGAAGTGGTGGGGAAAGGCAGGCGCCCGGATGTCCGGGGTTGCGGCTATTGCCACTATCCGAACGGCAAAGGTCGCCCGGAGAATGCAGGGGTCGCGGGCCTCCCCGCGTCCTACATCATTCAGCAGATGGCCGACTTCAAGAGCGGGGCGCGCAAGAGCTCAGAGCCCCGGATGGTGCCTCCGAACTTGATGGTGCAGACGGCGAAGGGCGCCACCGACGAGGAAGTGCGCATCGCCGCTGCGTACTTTTCCTCCCTGAAGTGGACGCCGTGGGTGAAGGTCGTCGAGGCGACGAGCGTGCCGAAGACGAAGATCGCGGGCGGGATGTTCGTGCCGCGAGAGGGCTCTGAGGCCGGCATGGAGCCGCTGGGCCAGCGTATCCTCGAAATGCCGGTGGAGCCGGAGCAGACGGAGATGCTGCGAGACGATGCCGCGCCGTTCATCGCCTACGTGCCGATGGGCAGCATCAAGAAGGGACAAGCCCTTGTGACCAACGGCGGTGGAAAAACGACAGCGTGCGCCATCTGCCATGGCGCGAACCTCGAGGGAATCGGGCCCATCCCGCCGCTCGCGGGACGCTCACCCAGTTATACCGTCCGCCAGCTCTTCGACCTACAGCACGGCAACCGCAACGGACTCTGGGCGGACCTGATGAAACCCGTTGTCGCCAGGCTGACCGTGGAGGACATGATCAATATCGCGGCTTACACGGCCTCCCGCGCGCCGGGCGCGACCGCCAC
>Ga0070698_100003798_pt1 | contig 16593 bp, 17 predicted proteins | sample KBSK1502metaG_FD_65477 | JGI IMG/M metagenome (GOLD analysis project Ga0070698, IMG submission 65477) | Corn, switchgrass and miscanthus rhizosphere microbial communities from Kellogg Biological Station, Michigan, USA - KBS K1-50-2 metaG | ecosystem: Host-associated > Plants > Roots >...
AAGAGCCCGATCGATATCCAACCAGGGCGGCGAGAGTTGCGGCCACGACCATGAAGACGATTGCGATCGCGACGCCGGTCAGTCGCGACGGTCGGATCACTGGTGCCATGTCATGTCCGCGGTCACGAACTCAATCGCCGATACGCCTCGTTGCGTTTTCCAGGCGGGTTGCGGTGGACTGGGCCGCTCCGGCTCCTGCATACCGCGTAGAACGCGGATGGTTCTGAATACTGCTGCCACGAGCCTGTCGGCGGCTCGAGGAGACGTGAAGCTGCCGTTCTAACCAGCAGCTGATGCTGAGTGGGGCGGCCAGCCCACATCCGCTGACTAGACTGCACCTCGATCGAGGCAACCTTACCTTCCGCGTTGGCCGTGATACGTTCGCGGCATCAGCCGGTTCCTATGTCGTAGAGCCACGGGGTGTGCCGCACAGGGCTTTCCGCTTGAAGGCGATGGCTGGGCTAACTGGTCAGGGTTGGCAACTCTCGGAGCCCAGGTAAGTAACACGCTTAGCTCTTCACTGAACCATCTCCTCTTGCTCAACCGCGAGGGCCAGTCAAGAATGGCCGAGACCTGACGACCCTGATTTCGCTGCGGCCTCGAAGCTGGCGTAAAGGATCACCGACGTCGCTGGCTATCCGTCGATTGAAGTTGAGATCGGAGCCCAGGTGGCACCTCGATCGCTCGTCGTCCGGAACTGACCGGGCTGATTCTTCGTCGCCAGCTGACTATCTCGAAGCCAGACACTTCAGTATCTACGACGAACGGTTCTGCTGTTATGGCTATTTCAGGCCGGCTGAGACAATTGTCCCAGCCGCTCGTCGTCAGATCTAACCGAAGGTAATGGCGGATTTTGATGGGGTCGTTGGGAACTACTGACACGATGCTGCGATGGCGGTCTTTGCCGGTTGCCGTCTCCGTAGGCCTGCTCGTCCTCGTTGGCGGCTCGGCCGTTGCCATCTTTGGTGCACACCTCGGAAGCTCGAGCATCGGGAGCTGGTCGGCTGCCGCTCAGGTCATCACCGGTCGTGCGGAGCACGCGGCGACCCTGTTGAAGGACGGGCGCGTCCTTGTTGCCGGGGGCGTCGATGGGCGAGGCCAGCCTCTGGCCAGTGCCGAGATCTACAACCCGGGCACCAACTCGTGGCAACCTGCTGGCACCATGTCGACTCCCAGAGCGGACGATACTGCCACGCTCCTGCCCGATGGCCGGGCCCTGATCGCGGGCGGAAGGGCGGGGGCGTCACTGGCAGGGCCGTACCCCGCTAGCACTGAGCTCTACCATCCGGCAACCAACCGCTGGACGGTGTCGGCGCCGATGCATCAGGTCCGCGCGGGCCCTACCGCAATCTTGCTTAAGGATGGTCGGGTCATGGTGGTCGGGGGCGTCGGCTCAACGGTCGAGGATGGCGGGGCGCTCCCAAACCCGGTGTCCTCTGCCGAAATCTATGATCCGCGAACGAACCAGTGGTCGATTACCGGCCCGATGGTCCATACCCGGCTGTTTCCCTCGGTGGCGATGCTCCAGGATGGGCGTGTACTTGCTGCCGGGGGCTTCGATGGGCGAGGCCAGCCTCTGGCCAGTGCCGAGATCTATAACCCGAACCTGAACCGCTGGTCACCGACGCGCGCGATGGCGAAGGCGTGCGACGAGGCAACCGCAACCGTCCTGACCAGCAGCAGGGTCTTGCTCGTTGGAGGCGAGGGTCAATTAGGAAGCGGGAATATCCCGGTTGCCTGTGTTGAGCTCTACGACCCGACGAAGGATGCGTGGTCACTGGGAGCCGACCTGCCGCTAGCTCGCGTCGACCACACCGCAACCCTGCTCAGAAATGGAAACGTCATCGTCGTCGGTGACGGCCTGCCTGGCACCTTTCCAGCCGAGATCTACGATCCCGTAGCCAACCGATGGTCGAATGCTACCCAGCCGATGCAGCGCTACGCTCACACAGCGACGCGCTTGCTCGATGGTCGCGTGCTCGTCGTCGGCGGCTACATAGAATCTCTGAGCAGCGTCTTGATCTATGACCCGAGCGGGGGATCTCGACCGCTGAATCCGGTGGTGATCGGCCTCTGGGCCTTCGCCACCTCTCTAGTTCTGGGGCTTGTGACGATGCCCATCTGGCGGCCTCTCGTTGCAGCCTGGTTCATTCGTCGGCGGAGCGAGTGGGTGACCTGAGCGGGCTGCCGAGGCACCGGCGTACACCAGCGAATGAAGCCTGTCGAGGAATCGTTCCAGCTGTAGCCGCTGCCGCATAGTCGATCCGGCGCCGCGAGTTGACCCGCGACCTGGCCCGGCATCAGCACGCTGAGGGCGCCTACATGGAGGTCGGAAGCAAGCTCATCGAACTCATCGCGAAGGCTCCCCAAATATTCGAGCGGGCGGATCCGGAGCAACGGCGTGAGCTAGTGGGCTTGCTGACATCGAACCGCGTCCTCATGGGCAGAACACTGGAATTTGAATTGCGAAAGCCCCTTCGACGCACTCGTCACAGCGGCAAATAGTGAAAATGGCTGGGCCGACTGGATTCGAACCCCCAGAGAGTAACGACGGAGATTGTCATCCGGGCGAGTCGCCGCCTCTCAACCGAAGGAAGACTTCGGACGCTTGGAGGATCTTCTCGGTCCGGCTGTTAGGGATGTGGATCCGCACGCCTGGATGGACGGCAGTCCCAAAATCCCAGCCCTCCAGGTACCGCGATCGGATCTCGGCGATCGTTTTGACGCCCGCCGTGCTCGACCCATTGGTCATCCACACGGTCGGCTCGCGCGCCGTCGCGTAACCCAGCCCGACTTCGGTTCCGCTATCCCGGAAGAACCGGAGTCCGGCCAACGCGGTTTCGGCTGGGACCAGATCGTTGGAGCTTTCCGCGACCTGTTGCAGCGTGGGCATCTGGCCCTGGGCGACGGTGGTCCGGACCTGCATGCGCGCCTTGAGATGTTGTGAGCGCTCCCGCTTCTTTTGCTCGCTGGCCACCTGCTGGATCTGGACGCGCAGGCGGCCCAGGGCCTCTTCCAAAGGCGCCATCTCCGCCATGATTTCCCGAACCCGGCGCGCCAGGTCTTCGTCGGAGGCCTGGTCCAGGCTCACATGCTCTGCCATCGACATACAATTATTGGCCAGCGTGTCAGTGGCTCAAGCGTCGACCGGTCAGCTCAAGGATGCCATCAGCACCCGGATCGACGCACTGCGGCCGGAGCTCGAACGGGTCGGCCGGGATATTCACGCGAATCCCGAGGTCGGCTACCAGGAGCGGCAGGCGGTCGCCTGGTTGGCCGAGCTGCTCAAGAAGCACGGTTTCAGCGTCGAGGTCGGCGTCGCCGACACCCCCACCGCCTTCGTCGCGGCGCGCCGCAATGGAACCGGCCCGACCGTAGCCTTCCTGGCGGAATACGACGCGCTCCGTGGTCTCGGCCATGGCTGCGGGCATAACCTGATTGCCACCGCCTCCACCGGGGCCGGGATTGCGCTCGCCGAGGCGCTCGACCGCTTGCGCGGGCGGGTGCTCGTCATCGGCACGCCCGCCGAGGAAGGGGGCGGCGGGAAGATCCGGCTGATCAACGCCGGCATCTTCCAGGAAGTCGACGCGGCGATGATGTTCCATCCCGATACTCGGACCCAGGTGCTGCACTGGGCGCTGGCGGTCACCCATATGCACTTCGAGTTCATCGGTCGGGCGGCACACGCTTCGGGAGACCCGGAAAAGGGCATCAACGCGCTCGATGCCTTTGTCCTCGCCTACAACGGGATCAGCCTGCTGCGCCAGCAGATGAAGGACGGTGCACGACTCCACGGCTTCCTCAAAGAGGGCGGCACCGCCCCCAACATCATTCCTGAGCGGACCAGCGGCGAATTCCTGGTCCGCGCCCGGGATCAGGCCTACATGGAGGAGCTGCTCCAGAAGGTGAAGAACATCTTTCAGGCGGCAGCCCTCGCCACCGGCTGCAGCTTGAAGCTCACCTTCGACGAAGAGCCGTACTCCGACCTACGGAACAACGCCGTGCTGGCAGGCCTGTTCGAGGAGAACCTCCGCCGGGTCGGGCTCGACCCGGTGGAAGGCGTGCCGTGGGAGAACGCCGGCTCGACCGACATGGGCAATGTGAGTCACGTGGTTCCTGCGCTCCATCCCACTGTGGCGATCGCCTCGGCCGAGGTGCCGGGTCACTCGCAGGGCTTTTTGGAAGCCGCAGGCTCGATGCGCGGCTACCAGGCGATGATCGATGCCGCCAAGGCGCTGGCAATGACCGGCGCGGATTTACTGGCCGACCCCAGCCTGATCGAGCAGGCGAAGGTGGAGTTCCGCCGGACCTGAGCCCGCTTCGGCGAAACTAAGCCCATGATCAATGAGCGCTACCGCGAGGATCGTGAGCGCCGCCGCCTCGGCAGCCTCACCGTCTTCTCCGGCCCGACCCACTCCGGCAAGACCAAGAAGCTGGAGGCCGAGGCCGAACGCGCCCACCGGCAGGGACGCCGGAGCCAGCGGCTTGCCGGTCCGGCGGACGCCAACCAGCTGCTGGACCGGCTCGACCCCGCCGCCGAGCTCGTCACCGTCGACGACGCGCAGCAGTACGACGACCGGTTAGTGGAGGTGCTCAACGACCTGGCCACCATCCATCGGGTCGACGTGGTGGTCGCCGGCTGGGAGCTCGACTACACCAGTCAACCCTCCGGCCCGCTGCCGGAGCTGATGTGCGCCGCCGATTTTGCCCTCAAGCTCGACGACGGTGTCTGCGCCCAACCCGGCTGTCGAAACCTGGCCAGCCGGACGCAACGGTTCCACGCGGTGAATGGCACGCCGGAGCGCTTCCTGCCCGTCTGCCGGCGCCACCACACGCCGGAAGCACGCGCGGTCAGTTTCCAGGAGGTGTGGTTCGACGAGCCGTCCGGCAGCCTCGACCTGATCAGCGGTTGCATGTTCAGCGGCAAGACGCAGGAATTGATCCGCCGTCTCGACCAAGCGCGCTATGCGGGGTCCACGATCCAGGCGTTCAAGCCCGCCCTCGACGACCGCTACGCCATCGAGGCCGTGGCCTCGCATCGCGAGGTGCGTTTCCCGGCGATCGCCATTCCAGACGTTGCGGCGCTTCGAGACCAGCTGCGCGACGATACCCGCGTCGTCGGCATCGACGAGGCGCAGTTCCTCGGGCCGGAAATCGTGAGCCTGGCGGAGGAGCTGGCCGATCGTGGCCGTCACGTGATCGTCGCCGGCCTCGACCTGGACTTCCTGGCTCGACCCTTCGGACCGATGCCGCTGCTGGCCGCCTACGCGGACCGGCTCACGAAGCTGCAGGCATCCTGCCAGTACCCGGGTTGCGGATCGCGACAGGCGACCCGTACGCAGCGACTGGTCGACGGCGAGCCCGCGTCGGCGGAATCGCCGCTCGTCGTGATTGGCGGCGCGGCCACCTACGAAGCACGGTGCCGCCATCATCACCGGATCGGCGTCGTCCCGAAGCCCGAGCCCGTATCGATCGTCGAGGAGTCAGCCGAGCTCTAGGCCGCGCAGGCGCTCGTTGCCGATCAGCACGCCGAGGACCGCCACGACGACGGCGCCGCCCACCGAGATGGTCATCGCGGCCAGCCAGGTGGTAAATATCGAGAACCCGGTCGCGCTTGCGAGCGCCAGCGAAATCGCCAGCAGGAGGGCGCTACCGCCGGTCATCACGACAAAGAATCCCATTCCGATGACGACGCCGACCGGGCTCAACATTCGTCGGGCGTCGGTCCAATCGAAGCGGGCGAAGACCGCCCCGATGCCGACCATCAGGCTGGTCACCGTCACCGCCTGGGCGATCGCGAGCAGAATCGCCGTTGCCCCCCATAACCACCCAGGCCGGATCAGGATCTGGGCGGCGAGGGCGACCAGCGCGACCAGCAACGCGGTAGGTAGGGCAACCGACAAGCACTTGCCCTGCAAAAAGCGCAGGGTCGTGTTTGGCGACACCCCATAGACCCAGATACTCTTGCCCTCCAAACTGACGGCGGTCAGCCCCAGTGAGATGCTCAGGGAGAAGAGCAGGATCCAGGCAGGGACGAGGCCCACCATCGCGGCCGCCGGCCCTTCGCCGAGGCTTTGGACGGCTCCCCGCAAGCCGCCGAAGCGTAGCCCGAAGATGATGAAGATAAAAACGACGGGCGTCACAAAGCGGACGAGCTGGGCCAGGTCGCGGGTCCGCATGCGCCAGTCCTTGACCACGATCGATGCCAGCACCGGGCTCAGCAGTGGGAGCGCACCGTTCAGACGGCGGGCCCGTAATGCGGGCGGACGGCGCCGCCGCGGCGGAACAGCCTGGATCCACCCGGCAAGGTAGAGCCGACCACTCAGGATCGTCCCCGCGACGAAGATCGCCGCCGAGACGGCAAAGAGGACGAGCGCCCACTCGGCCGCGGTGGGCCAGTCGCCGCGCAAAATCGCCGCCGCGCTTCGTCCCGCCCACCCGGAGGGCAGCCAGGTCGCGCTGGCGGCGGGAACATCGGGCAACGACGGTGGTACTCCGGGCCGGCGGGCGAAGCCGGAATCGCGGAGTGCCGGGTTGAACAGGAAGTTGAGCAAATTGATGCCGAGGGCCAGGATGACGCCGAACAGGGTCACGATCTCGCGTCCCCGTCCGACGGGAATGAAGCGGACGAGCAGCAGGGTCAGGAGCGAGACGATGACGACGACGAAGACGGGGTAGAGCAGGTAGAGCGCGGCCAAGACCAGTGGGATCAAAAGGTTGTGATTGGCGATCGCGAGGACGAGCAGGGCCGGCAGCGTGAACACCAGGCTCAGCAGCAGGAGTCGCAGGACCTGGGCCACCATCCGCCCCGCCAGCACACTCTCGACCGGCACCGGCGCGGCGAGCAGCAGGTCCAGGTCTGGATTGAGCAGCAAGGCGTTGAGGCTGAACACCAGGCTGCTGAACACCAGCACGCCGGTGTAGACGAGAAACGCAAGGCTCAGCAGATGAACCGTATCGATCTGCACCGGCGCCCGCTGTGAAGCCTGAACCCCGGCGCTCGTGATGATCGCCTCCCATGACCAGGCGACCAGGATGATGGCCGCACTAACGACGGTGCCCGCGATTCGCCCGGGCTTTCGACTGCGGAGCGTCTGGTTGAGGAACATCTTCAGCTGAGCGCGCCAGAGCAGCAGTCCGAGATCGAGCCCAGCGACGACCCGTCCGATGGGATTACTCCTCGAGGCCACGCAAGACGGCGCTGACGTCTTCCTCGCGGCTCCCGGTCAGCTCGAGGAAGATCTGCTCCAGTGATTGCCCGTCCTGTCCGACCATGTGCCGCAGCTCCTGCAGGCTGCCCATGGCCACCAGCCGCCCGCGGTGGATGATGGCGAGGCGGGTGCACATGCGCTCCGCGATCTCGAGGATGTGGGTGGAGAAGAACACCGTCTTGCCCTCTTTGCAGAAGTCCTGGAGGATGTCCTTCATCTGGCGGGCACTCTGTGGATCGAGGCCGACGGTGGGTTCGTCGAGGAAGAGCACCTGCGGGTCATGGAGCAACGCTGCGGCCAGTGAGACCTTCTGCCGCATGCCGCGGGAGTAGCCGGAGAGGAAGTCGTTGCCCCGTTCGTCCAGGTCGAACAGTTTCAACAAGGCATCGATTCGGCGATCGCGAAGGCGTCGCTCGACGTGATAGAGGTCACCGGAAAACTCCAGGAACTCTCGGGCGCTGAGCTTGTCATAGAGCGTCGCCGCATCCGGCACGTAGCCAATGCGTGCCTTCGCCCGCTCCGGTTCCGCCATGATGTCGATGCCCGCCACCCTGGCGGTGCCGCTGGTCGGGCGGAGCAGGCCAACCAGCATCTTGATAGTGGTTGTCTTGCCGGCGCCGTTGGGCCCCAGGAACCCGAACAGCTCTCCGGGTCCCACCTCCAGGTCCAGGTCCTCCACGGCGGTCAAGCTGCCGTAGCGCTTGGTCAGGAGCCGGGTGGAGAGCACCGTGCCCAGTCTAACGGGGTAGCCCGAAAAACCCGCCTAAAATGGTCCTTAAGCGGCGGGCTCCCGTGAATTCAGCTCGAATTGGGCCTGTGGCGGCCCCCCGCGTAACAGGTTTTCCGCCGTTACGTCGTTGTTGCCTTGAAGGTCGACCCATACCTTTAAAGGCCGGTCAGCATGATGGAGGCAGAACCGCAGGAGGGCGAGCTCGGCGTCCTCGTCAGCAGCCCGGAGTTCGCGCGGATGGTGGACCGGTTCCAGGCCTCCACCGGGCTCAAGCTCCAGGTCTTCGACCTTGACGCGCATCCTCTCACGCCGGTCGAAGATTACCCGCGGTATTGCCGGCTGCTCCAGGAGCGGAAAGCGTGTCCCCTCTACAACGATCCCGAGTTCCTCAAGCGCGGCGAGGAAACGATGGGGGTCTGCAAGTCGGGCGTCGGGCATTTCATTGCCCCGGTGCGCAGCGAGAAAGAAGTCCAGATCGGTGCCGTCCTGAGCCCGGCCGTAAAGTTTGGCCCGAACTCGGTTGAAGAGTTTGCGGAGCTGGCGTTCCAGCTCAAGATTTTCCCCGACGAGCTGATTCAGGCCGCGGACGCCGTCCAGGAATACGATGCCGAGAGGCTGCTGGGGGCCGGGGAGCTGGTCTCCGTTGGGCTCAACCTGCTCGCCGAGATGCAGGCTGCGGAGCGTGTCGGTCACACCCTCCGCCGGCTGCAGGCCCAGATCGCCGAGTCGAACTCCCAGATGCTGTCGCAGCACGTCGTCGATGCCATCCTCTATCTGACCCGTGCCGACTACGGCCTGGTGCTGATGTTGGACGACAACGGGGCGGACCTGGCTTCGGGCTACGACCAGCCGGCGCCCGATCATCTGGTCGAGGCGAAGCGCCGGTTGCTGGAGGGCATCGCCGAATGGGTGAGGCACGCCGACCGGAGCGTGACCGTTCCTGACATTTCCAAGAGCGCCTGGTCCCGATATCTGACGGACGACGTGGTCAAGGAGGGGAGCATCGTCGGCGTCCCGATCACCGCACAGAAGGGTGGGGGGCCCTTCGGTGCCATCGTGGTGGGCTTCGACCGTTCGCGAGAAGACCTGGAGGAACCGCTGAGCGCGCTCGAGGGCTTCGTCGCCGACGGTCTGTACGCCCTGGTGATGGGCCGCAAGTTGATTCAGGCCGAGAGGCTTGCCCTGCTCGATCCGCAGTCGGCGGCCTACAGCCCGAAGTTCCTGGAAGACCTCCTTGACAAAGAGATCAGCCGCGCCTCGCGCCACAGCCACGACCTGGCGGTCGTGTTGTTCGAGATCGAGGCCTTCGAAGTCCTCCGAGGCAAGTACGGTGAGAGCGGGCTCAGCCGGATCCTGCGGGAATTCGTGGCGGTCATCATGTCGAAGACGCGGAGGGTGAACACCCTGGCCCGCCTCAGAGACGGTCAGTTCTGCCTCGTCATCCCGGAGGCCGATCGGGCGATCGCGGTCCGGCAGGCCGACCGGCTCCGCCCGATCCTCGAGGAACATCCCTATGCGGCCAGCCCCAACGGTGACATCGTCCGCCTCGCGGTCGATACCGGCGTGGCCGACAGCGAGCGCGGTCGGCACGATCGCGTTTCGCTGCTGGCGCTAGCCGAGGAAGGCGTGCAGCAGGCTCGTACCGAACGCCGCACGCGAAGCTTCAACCCCTAACTGCCCACTTATCAAGCCGCCGCCCGATCGCGGCGACGACACGGCTGGGCGAGCATAGTAAGAGGATGAAAGTCCTGATCAGCGGTGGATCGGGCTTGATCGGGCGGCATCTGGCGAGTAGCCTGGCAAAAGACGGCCATGACGTTGTGGTCTTGAGCCGGCGACCTGATACGAAGAATTCCCCCAGTGGCGTTCGCGTCGTCGTGTGGGACCCGCGCGCTGCGAACGGCGACTGGGTGAAGGAACTATCGGGAGCGAAGGGCATTGTCAACCTTGCGGGCGCCAGTATCGGCAGCCGGCGATGGACGCGGCGGCGGATGGCCGAGCTCCTTTCCAGCCGGCTATGCGCGACCGCCGCCCTGGTGCAGGCGCTCGAGCGCGCGCCCGCGGAAGGTCGACCGCGGGTGCTCGTCAGCGCTTCGGGCATCGACTACTACGGGGATCGCGGTGACGAGGTCATTACCGAGGAGAGCCAGCCTGGTGATTCTTTTCTCGCCCGGCTCAGTGAGCAGTGGGAATCCGCGGCACAAAAGGCGGAACCGCTCGGTGTCCGGGTCGTCCGAATCCGCACCGCGATGGTCTTCGGCCGCGACGCGCTCGCGTTCCGCCTGTTGACGTTGCCATTTCGCCTGTTCGTGGGCGGCCCATTGGGCAACGGCCGGCAATGGTTCACCTGGATCCACCTCGAGGACATCGCCGGGCTCTACCGGCTCGCGCTCGAGGATCCCCGCATAGCCGGACCGATGAATGCGGTCGCTCCTGATATCCGTCCGCAGCGTGACGTCGCAAAAGAGATCGGCCGAGTCATGCACCGCCCGGCACGGTTTCCCGTCCCGGCGCCAGTACTTCGCCTCGCTTTGGGCGCGCAATCGCAGCTGCTGCTCCACGGACGCCGCGCTGAGCCGGCAAAGGCGCGCGGCTACCGCTACCAATTTCGATTTGGCGGGCTCCATGAGGCCCTCGAGGACATGCTCCGGCGTCGCTGACGCCCTGGACGCGCGGAGGCAGACGCGCGGCGGATCGTCGCCATTCGAGGCGGCGCTTGGGGATCAACGTCGAACCCTGGCGCGCCCGCTGGGCACGCAATTCTTCGGCGCCGATGGGTGTCACCGGGTTCGAATGGATGGGGCGATGCACCGGATCTGGCACCGCCATACTTGGCTGCGCCCAGTCTTCGCGCTGCTAGCTCGAGTCGACATCCTCTTTCCTGAATCTGGGCGCGACGTTCGCGCCTCGATGACGATCGCGAAGGTTGACCAGGGCGTCGCATGGCGACGGACGTTTTCCTTTGGGAAAATCAGGCGCTTCGACGCCACCATGACCTACCAGCCCCAACTCGGCGTTGTGGACCCCTGGCGCATTCGTTCGCTTGGACGCGACACGATCGAGATCACCACCGGCCGCTTGCGTATGCGGGCCGGCCCGTTGCGGCTCGCGATACCAGCCGTTTTGCAGGTGGCTGTGAAGGCGGTCGAACGAGCCGTTGCCAATGCAATTTATGTCGACCTTGTCGTGACCCATCCGGTCCTGGGAGCGATCTTCGGCTATGACGGAACCTTCGCGGTTCGGCGCGAAGCGCTTGATGCCAGAAGACCCGAGACGTCTCAGGGGATCTCTCTCGACAGGTACCGCCCCTGGCTTTACGCGGCGGCCGGCTACAACCTGGCCTGGGGAGCGATCGCGATCCTCTGGCCGAGCTTGTTCTTTCAAGTGCTCCGGATACCGCAGCCCCAGGAGTTCGCAATCTGGCAAGCGCTGGGAATGATGGTGCTCGTCTTCGCACCGGCGTACTGGTGGGTCGCGCGTGATCCGGTCGGGCATCGCCACCTGGTCGTGATCGCGCTTCTTGGAAAGGTCCTCGGCCCGCTGGGATTCCTGTGGGCACTGCACGCGCACACGCTGCCGCTCGTCTTCGGCCTCACCATCTTGACGAACGATTGCCTCTGGTGGCCGGCCTTTACGGCCTTCCTGGTCAAGGCGGCACGACTTTCTGGCGGGTGGAGAGAACTGCTTCAGGGGCACTAGTCTGTTCGTCTTGACAAATACACAGATCTGTGTAGAATAGCAGCGTTGTCGCCCGCCAATCCGCTCGAGGAGTCCCCCATGCGCCCATCGTGGAAGCTCGCCCTGATCGGCGGCGAGGTCACCGTGCTCGCGGCCTTCACCGGAGTCGGGATTCACCTGGCGATGCAGCCACACCGCATCGCCTTTCGCCCGCCGCCGCTCGTCCTGCCGACGACCAAACCGGCCGTGATTCCGAGCATCGGCACACCGCTGGTTCCTCCCGCGCGCCCGTCACCTCCTGGCGTCGGTGCGCCCGGGCTTGGGCCTGAGCTCTTTCGCAAGTTCGGTCAGCAAGACCACGACCTCGCGATCGAGCAGTGGGACATCCTGCAGCGCCTGACGGGTGCCATCGAGCGCTACATCGAAGCCCGGATCACCGAGCGCTTCCCAACCAGGCGCTGATGGATCAGCTCAAACACCTGATCGAGGTGTGGACCAGCTACGCGCAAGGACTGACCGGCAGCATCGGCGCCCTGGCCTTTGTTTGCGCCTTCATCTGGAAGATGGTCGCGATCGAGCCTCGCAGCGTGATGGAGGCCAAACGATGGATCGGCCGCATCGTCTTCGGCACCATCGGCGTGGAGATGGCCGGCCTGCTGGTCCGGGTGCTCGTGGACTCGGTCAATCACTAGCCAGGTTGAAAGCGCCGGTCCCAGAGCTGCGACGTGCTAGAGATCTTCTCCGGGCTCATCACTGGCTTCTTCAACGACCTGATCAACGACGTCCGCGATTCGATTGCCGGCAATGTGGAGACCTACCTCCTGAGTACCCACGACCTCTCGACGCTGACCCCGCGTCCACTGACCGAGGAGCCCGCGCTGCAGGCGATGTTCCACCTGACGCTGGGCATGGCGGACCTTCTTCTCGTGCTGGTTTTCACCTGGGCCTTCCTGCGCAGCCAGTGGGAACGCAGCTTTCGGGCCCATTACACATTGAAGGTCACGCTGCCGCGGGCGATGGCCGCGATTGTCATGGCTCACTTCGCGCTGCTCTTCGGCCAGATGGCCATCGATTTGAACAACGCCCTGGTCCACGCGATCTGGACGCAGCCCCTTCCGGGCGGGTCTCCCCGGATGCCGTGGACGTTCGCGATGTCGAATGGGTTTGGCCTACCGCTCTTCGAGATCGTGATCCGGCTGGCGATCGCCGTGATGCTGGTGATCGTCGCCTTTACGTACGTCGTGCGCTTTGCCCTGCTGGCAGTGCTGCTGGCCGTGGCGCCGCTGGCGTCGATCTGCATGATCCTTCCAGAGACCAAGCGATACGCGCAGTCATGGCTGCGCCTCTTTCTGCTCACCGTCTTCATGCAGTTTGGGCAGGTCCTGGTGCTGCGTTTCGCCAGCTTGTTCGCCGACCAGCTTGGTGCCCGGCCGCTTGAGGCGCTCTACGGCGTTGCCGTGCTTTACCTCCTGATCAAGGTGCCGGGGTTGATGAACGCGTCCTCCCATTTCGAGTTGAAGGCGGAGCACTTCGCCGAGGGGCTGGCCAAGCGGACCGTCAAAGCGGCGATGGCGACCCCGACGGCAAGGACGTCGAGCGCATGACGTTGCTGACCTCGACTCGCCTGGCACTCTTCGTCTGGTCCTGGCGTCGGCCCCTGCTCGCCGTCGGCGCCGCTTGCCTGATGGTACCGTTGCTGATCGCCGGGATGGTGGTCCAGGCCCGGCAGGAACGCGGGGGCGTCCTCCTGCCGCCGGTGAAGGAGTCGACTATCACCCAGCCCTTCGGTTGTACCACGCTCGAGATCGAGCCTTGGTCGGCGGAATGCGCCGGTCATCACTTCCACAGCGGGATCGACCTTGCCGGACCGGTCGGCACGCCAATCTACGCCGCTACCGCCGGCACCGTCACGATTCGCCGCGAGCGCGGTGGCTACGGCCTTTACATTCTCCTCACCCGAGATTCTCAGCTGAGCACGCTCTACGGCCATCTCGACTGGCCGCTCGTGCAGCCGGGCGACGTGGTTGCCGCGGGACAAGCGATCGCCCTCATGGGGTCGACCGGCAATAGCACCGGACCGCATCTGCATTTCGAGGTGCGCATCGCAGGCGTGCCGGTCGATCCACTCCCGCTCCTCCGACATCCGGTAACAGGGGGTGGTGGATAGCCAGGACTCTCAAAGAACCCTCCCCCTCTGGGGGAGGGCAGGGTGGGGGTTTTCAACGCAAGGGAGAACGACATGGTCAACCGCGTGATTTTGGTCGGCCGCTTGACTCGTGACCCGGAGATCGTCGTCAGTCCCAAGGGACTGACGATCGCCAAACTTCGGCTCGCGACCAATAGCTACTCGAAGGACGATGACGGAAACCGGCAGGAGGACGTCCAGTATCACTCGCTGGTTGCCTTCGACCGGCTGGCCTCGATTTGCCAGGAATTCCTCACGCGCGGCAAGCTGATCTATGCCGAGGGCAGGCTGCGTAGCCACGAGTGGGATGGCAAGGACGGGCTGCGACGCTACACAACCGAGGTGGTCATGGACCAGATGAAGATGCTGAGCCCCAAGACGGAGAGCCCAGTCGAGAATGGCCAGCCCGTGGCCGAAGCAGTCGGCGCGTAAGGAGTAAGTACTGTGATGATTCCGGAACCGCACCCGTACGACCCGGACGACCCAACTTATGACGACGCGACTGATGAGCTCGCCTATCTTTTCCCTGACCGCTCGAATCCCTACGACCTCGTGAACCTGGACGATCCCTCGAACTACTGATCGCCGGCGTTCACCGCTCGCCACTCGATGGCATTCGCCCACACCGGCCGCCTCCGGGGTGGGCGTTCAACGTTTACCCGGCGTTGACCATCCTTGAGCGAATGCCTATAGTCCGCTTAGGATCTACTTAAGTTCACAAAACGAGGAGGGAATTATGCGCAAGTCGTTCGCATTTCTGCCGGCCGTGTCCCTGCTCTTCTTGTCGCTTCAACCGGTCGCCGCAGCTCAGCGGGGTCACCTCGTCTTCCCCTCCCATCACCTGGAGTTCCTCAGCGGAGATGCGTTTGCCTCGATGGTCGGTCCCGACACGGGCACGCGCTCGGCCGGTCCCAAAAGCGCCCAGCAGCATTTGACGCCGTTTGTCGGGCCAAACGTGCAAGTGAATGCACCGCAGCAGGCCTTCCCCAACGGCTTGCTGGGTCGGAGCGAAACGACCGTGGCCAGCACGGGCGACGCCCAGCAGATTGTGGCCGGGTTCAACGACGCCCAGGGCTTTTGCGGCCCGCCGTTCGGTTCGGCGTGTACGCCGCCGGCGAACCCGGGCCTGTCGGGATTTGCGTTCTCAACCGACGGTGGAGCGCATTGGACCGACACCGGGGTCGGCCTGATGAACGATGCTTCGGGGACGACGGTCTTCACCAGGGGCGACCCCTGGCTGGACCGCGGCGGCTTCGAGGGCGACACATTCTATTACGCCAACCTGTCGGTACGCTTTCCTGACGGCGCCGACCTGGGGGTGAGCGTCCACCGCGGCCACTTCACCAACAGCGGCTTTGCCTTCGATGACGTTCACATCCTGCGGCCGCCCAACCCGAACGACTTTTATGACAAGGAGGCGATTGCGACTGGCAAAGACGGCAGCGGCACCGGCCTGGTTTCGTTGACGAACTTCATCCAGACGTGCAACACTCCCGCGAACGGCTTCGGCCAGATTGAGGTCTGGCGCACACATGATGCCGGAAACACCTGGCAGGGCCCCGCGGTCGTCAGCCCGGACCAGACCCTCGTGACGGACCCCGCCAACCCCAGCTGTGGAAATAGCGGCGTGCTGCAGCAAAGCTCGGCGCCGGCTGAGGGACCCAATGGAGAGATGTATGTTGCCTGGCAATTCGGTCCGACCTTGAGCGCGGGCGCGCCTCCCTCGACCAATGCGGCGATCAAGGTCGCTCGTTCGTTGGACGGCGGCGTCACGTTCGGTACGCCGGTGACGCTGGCCGGCATCAACTCGATGCGCCAGAACCCATTCGTCGGATATAACCGAAACCGCATCAACGACCATCCGCGGGTCGCGGTCGACACGATGGGAACGCACAAGGGTCGGGTCTACGTCACTTTCTACAGCGCGGTGGAACCGGCGACCTCGCCCGGCACCGTGGATTGCCCGGACACCGTCCCAACCACCGCCACCTGCGTCGGACAATCGCTCGTTTCGTCCGAGGCGTTCCTCAGCTTTTCCGACGACCAGGGTCTGACCTGGAGCCAGCCCTCGCCGATCGCCCCGACGGCCCAAGATATGGGCGTCAAGCGACTCTGGCCGGTGGTTAGTGTTGAGCCGAATGGCACGGTCGACATCACCTACTACGAGAGCCGGGAGCAGGACGCGCAAGACGGAAGTCTGTGCACGGTGCGGGTTAGCCGGAATCCTCTGATCTTCCGCACTGGTGACGCACACTCTTTTGTCGACACGTTCTGGGTGCAGTCGCACGACGGCGGCGTCACCTTCAGCGCCCCCCTACGGGTGAGTTCGGCCACGTCCGACTGGTGCACGACAGTCAGCAACGTCACGCCGAACTTCGGCGATTACATCGGGAGCGTGAGCGGCTCCCGACGGGTCCTCTCGACCTGGGCCGATGGGCGCAACGGCGTGCCCGATACGTTCTACGCGACCGGATTCGGAACCTAACAGTACTGACCCAGCCTCGTGATCCGGGCGGAGATCTTCAACAGCGATCTCCGCCCGCGTTCTTGCGATCGCTGGGATATAGTTTGCGACCCGATAGCATTTGTCCACACCAGACGCTTCGCCTTGGACGTCTGCACAAATCTCAGGAGGTGGCTGATTACCCTCGGCGTCGGCATCGTTGGCCTGCCCAACGTCGGCAAGACCACCCTCTTCAACGCGCTGACGCGCGCGGGCGCGGGTGTCGCCTCCTACGCCTTCAGCACGGTCGAGCCGAACACCGCGATGGTGGAAGTGCCCGACAAGC
>Ga0070698_100003800_pt1 | contig 16589 bp, 14 predicted proteins | sample KBSK1502metaG_FD_65477 | JGI IMG/M metagenome (GOLD analysis project Ga0070698, IMG submission 65477) | Corn, switchgrass and miscanthus rhizosphere microbial communities from Kellogg Biological Station, Michigan, USA - KBS K1-50-2 metaG | ecosystem: Host-associated > Plants > Roots >...
TGCAACATGATGTGCGATCCTTGCTTCATGGACGCCAACCAAGTCGGTTACGTCCACGAGTTGGGTTGGGATGAGATTAAGGAAATCTTAGATAACGCCCTCAAGATCAAGCCCCGCCGCCAAATGTCCGTTCAATTCTCCGGTGGCGAGCCCACCATGAGTCCGTATTTCCTCGACGCCGTCTCCTATGCCCGCAAGATTGGATACAACAGCGTCCAAGCTGCCACCAACGGCATCGAGTTCGCCAAGAGCAAGGAATTCTCCCGCAAAGCCTTCGAAGCCGGCATGCGCTATGCCTATCTCCAGTTCGACGGCATCGGCAACGATGCCAACAGCCATCGCCAAGTCGGCAACCTGTTCGACGTCAAGCTTCGCGCCATCGAAAACATGCATGAAGCCGGCATCGAAATCGTGCTGGTCGTCACCATCGTAAACAACGTCAACAACGACCAGGTCGGTTCTGTCGTCAAGTTCGCGATGGAGAATCCCAAGAAAATCGCCTTCGTCAGCTTCCAGCCGGTCTCCTTCACCGGCCGCGACGAAGACATCACACCGGAGCGCCGTCTTCGCCAGCGCTACACCCTTTCGCACTTGGCGCAGGATGCCAGCAAGCAGGTCGGCAAGATCGAGCCAACCCGCGATTGGTTCCCCATCTCTTTCATCAGCACCTTCGCCGGGTTTTCCGATCTCGTTCACGGACCGGAATCTCAATGGGGCGCCCTTTCCTGCGGTTGCCACCCGAACTGCGGTGTGGGCACCGCGCTCATGATCAACAAGGAAACCAAAGAGTGGGCGCCGGTTCCGCGTTTCCTGGACGCTCAACAACTTGTGAAAGACGTCACCGCCATCACCGATGCCGCCCGTGGCAAGGGTTTCTCTAATTTCATGATGGCTCTGGCCCTGCTCAAGAACTACAAGCCGTTCGAGGGACCCAAAGGTTTGACGCTCTACGACCTCTTTAAGAAGTTCGACAAAACCTGGGCGCTCACCAAGAAATCCACCGTCAAGTACGGCCGCACCTCTCCCGACCGCACTTACCAAGACGCTATGAAGCGCCGCGCCACCGATCCCTGGAACTTCCTCTTCATCGCTGGCATGTGGTTCCAGGATCTCTTCAACTACGATTTCCGCCGTACCGAAATGTGCATCATTCCTTATGCCACGCAGCAGGGTGAGATTTCCTTCTGCGCCTACAATACCGGCATCGGATGGCGCAAAATCATCGAAAATATGCACAAGAACGCGACCGTTGCCCAGTGGTACAAGGAGCACGGCAAGCACGAGATTTATGCGAAGGGTAAAAAGGTCAATCTCGAGACCTACGAGCACTCCCTAAAAATCGACGCCGCCGATGCCGCGCGCGTTCGGCACCTCGAGCACGACATTCCCCTCACCGCCGCTGAAGAAGACCGCATGCGCCGCAAGAAGGCCTTCGAGGAACAAGCCAAGGTCCGCGCCATCTACGAAGAGCTGGTGCTCAAGAAGCCTCAGCCCACCGTGGTCCAGATCGGCACGGTCTCCGACATCGCCAAAGCCGTTCCAGCCAACTTCAAGCCCGCCGTCGGTGGCAAGCCCGTAACCATCGCTCCCGCTACCGGCAACGGTGATGTTCTTGGCAATGGCAGCGGCCATTCCGTCGGAAATGCCGACGGCCACCTGTGTGCCAACGGCAACGGTCGCGCAGACAGCAACCTAGCTCCCAAACCGGAAGCCGCCGAAGCCGTCGCCGGCGGCTAACTCAACAAATTCAGAGTCAGTAGTGGCCGGTCTCAGACCGGGTGCGGGTCGTAGCCGATCTCTAGACCGGTAAAATGGTGGCCGGTCTTTAGACCGGTTTTTCCGTCGGGATGCCCGGAATCGCTGTGATATAATCCTTGCGTGCCAATCTACGAATACATCTGCGACGAATGCAATACGCGCTTCGAGCGCATCGTCATCAACAAGCAGCAGGAAATCTCCTGCCCCAAGTGCGCCAGCAAGAAGGCCAGCATCCAGCTATCTGTCTTTGCCACGGCAAATGGTTCGAGCAACGGCGCCGCCGATAAATCTCCGACGTCATTCTCGGGCGGTAGCTGTTGTGGCGGCGGTTGCGGCTGTAACTAACTCTGCTCGCGAACTGGAGCGGCCGCCTTCTGAGGCGGGCGCCCTTTCTTTGAGACTACGACAGCCATCATGATTTTCGGGACAGGCGGGCCGCTTGTTCTGACCGCCAACTGAAGACCGGATGGCATCGGCTTCGCTTGTACCCTTAGACTCTTACGCTTGTACTCTTAAACGCGAGCCCTCAACTCATGATCCCAAGCCATTCCTCTCTCGTGCTTTTCATCAGCGCCGCCTTGGTGCTCTTGGTCATTCCCGGTCCTGCTGTGCTTTACGTAGTAGGCCGCAGCATAGGCCAGGGCCGAGCGGCAGGATTCGTCTCCGCGCTGGGCATTCAAGTTGGGACGCTGGTGCATGTCGCAGCGGCTGCAGTGGGACTATCCGCGCTGCTGATGTCCTCGGCGGCTGCCTTCGCCGCCGTGAAGTATCTGGGTGCCGCTTACCTGATCTATCTCGGTGTTCAGAAACTCCGGAGCGACGAATCGCTAGAGCCCTTAGGCCAAACGGTAAAGACCAACCTGAGCCGTATCTTCGCGCAAGGCGTTGTGGTGAATGTACTTAATCCGAAGACGGCCCTGTTTTTCTTTGCCTTTCTCCCGCAGTTCGTTGACGCTTCCCGCGGCAATGTCGCGGCGCAGATTCTCTTTCTCGGCACTCTCTTCTCGTTGATGGGCGTTGTTAGTGACAGCCTTTGGGCTTTTTCTGCCGGCACCGTCGCGCACTTGCTCAGGCGCAGTCCCCGCTGGATGCGCACCCAGCGCTATGTTTCCGGAGGAATGCTGATCTCGCTCGGCGTTGCCACCGCTTTCGCCGGATCCTCCAGCAAGAAGTAGAGAATTTGCGCTCTGAAGGAACGTTCATTCGATCCTTCGGCCGGGATTTCTCCACTTTTCGCGCCTTCGGGCGGAAGCGTCTTATCCCGTTCCGCCGGAAGCGAGCCAGCATCTTCGCCATATATTCGCCTATATCCCCCCCCCACCCCGGTTCTTTTTGCGAAAGAGTGCGCAAACCGTTGAAATTAAATATCTTAACATTTTTAAGTGACAAAAGGAGTCACATCAAGAGTGCGTAACCCATTGATTCTATTGGAGCACCTTTTGTATGAGGATAGTACTTGCTGACCGGCGAGCCAGGGATCGGGCAGCCGCCGTAGTCGCGATCGTGGTGTCGGCACCCGGCGCAGCTCCCGGGGACGCCGAGACCTACCGGGACGTTCTCGAGTAATTCAGTGCCTCGGCAGGTATAGGGATGTTCGGGTTTCCGCGCGGATCCGGTATTGGCGTCTGCGCCGTCCACTTCATCGGCACCACACCGGCCCACACTGGGACATCGTAATCCGGGTCATCGTCGATGGCTGGTCCCGTTCGCGTCTTCGCCGACACCTCCACGAGCGGCACGGAGAGAATCATTGTCCCTTTCATTTCCTGCTCGGTCGGAGGCTTCACTTGGTCAAATCGTCCGCGAATCACGTGATTCACGAAATCGCGCATCGCCGCGACCTTGGCCTTGGGATCCTCCACCGGTTCGGCTTTACCCATGACGACCACAGACCGGTAGTTCACCGCATGGCCGCTGGCCGTCGGCGCGAACACGATGCCGTCCAGCAGGGTCACGCTGAGGCAAAACGGCGCGCCGCTCGCCAACGTGCGCATCATGCGGCTGGCCGTCGAGCCGTGCAGGAACAGTTTGTCGCCCACGCGCACGTAATTCGTGGGCACCCCAAACGGCTGTCCATCCACAACAAAGGCGATATGACACACGAACGCTTCGTCGAGCACGCTGTAAATGAACTCGCGATCGTACGTCCCTCGCTCTGGCTTGCGCTTGATCTTGGTTTTTTCCGTGGCTATGAATTCGCTCATGCCGGCAGGCTATCGCCGACTCATAGCCTCGGCAAGAGCCAATCTAGGCGGCACGAATATGCTCCTGCTCTGCTTGTGAGATGGGGGACCGCGAGATGGCAGCGCGTATCGAGCGCAACTACTGCTCGACACCGCATTGCGTCAGCATGAAGGCGTAGTCGAACGCGATGTCTTTGAGATAGTCGTAGCGCCCGGAGGAGCCGCCGTGCCCTGCAGCCATGTTCGTCTTCAGCAGCAACACGTTATCGTCCGTCTTCCGAGTTCGTAGCTTGGCAACGTATTTGGTTGGCTCCCAATACATCACCTGGCTGTCGTTGAACGAGGTCTTAACCAGCATTTTGGGATACGCGCCTTTTCGCAAATTATCGTAAGGCGAATACTGCAACATGTACTCGTACGCGGCCTTCTCGTTGGGATTGCCCCACTCTTCGTATTCAGGAACGGTCAGCGGCAGCGAAGCGTCAAGCATCGTATTCATCACATCCACGAAAGGCACGTGCGAGACCACTACCTTGAAGAGATCGGGGCGCAAGTTGGTCAGCGCTCCCATCAACAATCCACCAGCAGAGCCGCCTTCGATGACAATTTTGTCGCGCGCACCGTATTTGTTTGATACCAGGTGCTCCGTGCAGGCCACGAAATCGGTGAACGTGTTCATCTTGTTCATCATGCGCCCGGCATCGTGCCAGGCCTTGCCCATTTCTCCGCCGCCGCGGATGTGCACATAGGCCATGACCACGCCGCGATCCAAGAGGCTCAGGCGATTGCCATTGAAGGTGACCGGCAGCGAAAAACCATACGAACCGTAGCCGTACACATACAGAGGGTTTGAGCCGTCCGCTTTTTTCAGATCGCTTCGATAGATCACCGAAATCGGGACCTTCACTCCGTCTTTCGCGGAAGCCCACAATTTTTCGGATTTGTACTTCGATGGATCGTATCCTCCGGGTACCTCATTTTGCTTGAGCAGCTTGGAGGAGTTTTTTTCCACGTCGTAATCGAAAACCGAAGGCGGCGTGACCAGAGACTGGTATGCGTAACGGAAGAATTTCGTCCTGTACTCGCGATTGGTTTGCGGCGTCGCTGTGTACACAGGCTCCGGGAAGCGGATGCGCTGCTTTGCGCCGCTGGCCAGGGTCACGATCGTAAGTTGGGGCAAGCCGCCCTCGCGCTCCACCAAAACATAAAAATCCTGAAACGCGAGCACGTCGGAAAGCATTACGCTGTCGCGAACTGGAAGGATCTCTTTCCAGCTTTTCTTGCTGGGATCGCTGACCGGCGCCGTGACCAGCCTAAAATTGCGCCCCTTGTCGTTGGTACGTATGTAGAATTGATCGCCCAGATGGTCGGCCTCGTATTCGACATCCTGTTCGCGCGGCGCGATCAATTTCCATTCGCCGGCGGGATTCGCCGCGTCCAGATAGCGCATCTCGGACGTGGTATGGCTCCGCGATTCCAGCAGGATGTATTTGTGGCTCCGTGTTTTGGCCGCGCCGATGTTGAACCGCTCGTCTTTCTCTTCATAGACCAAGTTGTCGCTACTCGCATCGGTTCCGATCTTATGGCGATAAAGGCGATACTGCCGCTTTGCAGGATCTTCTACTGTGTAAAAGAGAGTTTGATTGTCATTGGCCCAGGCGATGGAGCCGGTTTTCTCAGCCGTGTCGGGCAAGTCTTTTCCTGCTCTGAGGTCACGCACGTGGAGCCGATACTGCCGAAACCCAGTATTGTCCGTGGAGTACGCCAGCAGATTCCCGTCATCGCTGACAGTGTAGGCACCTAAGGCCATGAATTTTTCGCCTTTGGCCAGCTCGTTCACATCGACAGTAGTCTGCTCGGCAGCTTCGAGCGTACCTTTCCTTCTGCCGAAGATTTGATACTGCTTACCAGCCTCCCAGCGCGAGTAATAGAAATATTCGCCGTCTCTGAAGGGGACGTTTACATCGGTTTCTTTGATGTGACTCAGCATTTCGGAGTAGAGCTTTTTCTGAAGCGCCTCCGTGGGCTTCATAAAGGCATCCGCGTAGGCATTCTCCGCCTGGAGATACTCCGCCACTTCAGGATTTCCTTTGTCGCGCAGCCACTTATAGTCGTCCACCAAGCTGCCGCCATGGATATGATTCTCGGTATGGATCTTCTTGGCCACGGGAGGGATCAGGTTGGGTGCATTCGACGGTTCATCCGCAGGTGCGGCCAGAGCAACCGACACGGAGGCAATCTCGCACCAACCCGCCAGGACAAGCCCCATCATCAAGCACTTGCTTCGCATCGAATTTGACCTCGCTTGGAGAAATCGGAAGAGCACGCCGCCAGCCAAGCCCGGCCAGGCGGGGACAGCATAGTCGATTTGACCGTGATTGAGAATCGTGTAGGCTAACTCACGCCATCTGCCAAGCGAGCCACCCATGTTGACACCCGCGCCCACCTTCAGTCGCGACACGTTTCGATTTTTTCGCGATCTCGCCCGCAACAACAAGAAGACGTGGATGGACGCGAATCGCGAGCGCTACCAGCAGTGTGTCGTTCAGCCCTTCCGGCAATTGCTGGATGTCACTGCTCCGCTCGTTCTTCAGCTCGATTCACGTTTTGATACCTCCGGACGCACGGGTGTAAATTTTTCGCGAATCAACCGCGATATTCGTTTTGCCAAAGACAAAACGCTGTACAACACGCAAATGTATTTGAGATTTAGCGCCATGTTCCCCGGTGGCCGTGAAAGCGGCCAGCTCTACGCCGGGATTTCCGTCAACACCGCTACAGTGGGCTACGCCATCTACACCGGATCGAAACGCAAGGAGTCTCCGCTCGCCCTGATCGCTGAGCCACGGGTTCAGGCAAAACCTAAGTGGTTGGCGCAGCAGAAAAAGCGTCTGGGCAGGCGCTACGAAAGCTACTGGTACACGTCAGAAAAAGGTAAGTGGACCAGGCACGATGGCTGGCCACTGGCCGCGGAAGACTGGAAGAAGCTTCAGGGCTGGGTGGTGCGCCGCAAGCTGACGCCCGCCTTCGCGATGAGCGCTTCTTACGTCGCTGATCTTGCCAAGGCCTTCCGCGAGCTCTACCCGTTGCTGCGCTTCACATCGCTGCCGGACTGAAGCTGATCCAGCCACACCCAGCTCACAGATTGACCAGGGCTGCTCGCTCGCATACGATTTCGTGGCTCGGATTCCGTCTGCATCTGGAGGAATGAAATCGTGATGAATAGCGCCTCTCAGCGCATATGCGGTCTGGTGCTTTGCCTGGTGTGCGCACAAATCGCAAGGGGCCAGCAGAGGACGCAAACTCCGGCCCAAAAGCCCGCAGAAGAAAAGGCCAAGGACGAAAAACCAAAAGAGGAAAAGAAGACGCCGCCTCCTCCGGAAGAGAAAATGGTCCAGACGAAGCACTCCTTCCGGTTAGGCGGGCAAGAGATCAAGTACACCGCCACCGCTGGCACGACCCTGTTGAAGCTCGAGGATGGAACTCCAAAGGCCAGCATCTTTTACATCGCGTACACAAAAGACGACGTCAGCGATCTCGGCCAGCGGCCCATCACGTTCACTTTTAACGGCGGGCCGGGTTCTTCGTCGGTATGGCTGCACCTGGGCGCTTTCGGTCCGCGGCGTGTGCAGATGGGAGATGTCGGCTCGCTGGTACCTCCGCCATACAAGCTCGTCGACAACGACGCTTCGCTGCTCGACATCACCGATCTCGTTTTCATCGACCCTGTTTCAACCGGCTACAGCCGAGCCGTCCCAGGCGAAGCGCCCGCGCAATTTCACGGCATTCAGCAGGACGTGGAATCGGTCGCCGATTTCATCCGGCTGTATGCCACGCGCACGAGGCGTTGGTCCTCGCCCAAATTTCTTGCCGGCGAAAGCTATGGAACCACGCGAGCAGCCGGCCTTTCCGGCTACTTGCAGCAACGGTACGGAATGTATTTGAACGGAATTGTTCTCATTTCCTCGATCCTGAATTTTGAAACCGCGCGCTTCGACACCGGCAATGACCTGCCCTATATTCTCTTTCTCCCTAGCTACACGGCGATCGCGTGGTATCACAAGAAACTTCCCGCCGATCTGCAGCCCGACTTGCAAAAAGCGATTCAGGAGTCCAGGCAATTCGCGAAAGGCGAGTACACGGACGCGCTGATGGCGGGTCAAGCCTTGCCCGCTGCGCGCCGGACTGAAATCATTAACAGGCTTTCGCGCCTGACCGGCTTGCGCCCCGAATTCATCGACGAATGCGATCTGCGCGTGGCGATCAGCCGCTTTGCCAAAGAACTGCGGCGCAGCGACCGGCGCACCGTCGGGCGCATTGATGGCCGCTTCACGGGCATCGACGCCGATGCTGCCGGCTCCGTTCCCGATTACGATCCCAGCGTAGCCGCCGTCACCGGGCCTTACGCCGGCACTCTGAATGAGTACGTCCGTACCGATCTGAAGTTTGAAAGCGATCTGCCGTACGAAGTCTTGACCGATCGCGTGCGCCCGTGGAGCTTCGAGCCGTACGAAAATCGCTACGCCAACGTGGCGGAAACACTGCGCTCGGCGATGACGCAAAATCCCTCTCTCCACATATTTGTCGGCAAAGGTTACTTTGACCTGGCCACGCCCTTTTTTGCCGCGGAATACACGTTCGACCACCTGGGGCTCGATCCCTCGCTGCGAAGCCATGTAAGCGGCGCGTACTACGAAGCCGGCCACATGATGTACCTTCATCCGCCGTCGTTAGCCAAGCTGAAAAAAGATATTGCGGAGTTCATGCAAGGAAGCATCGGGAAATGAAGGGCTTTCTCACGACAGCGGTCTGGCTCGGAGTTGGTGTTCTGGGAGCTGGCGCGTTCGCCAAAATCGCTCTTCAGCGTGGTGAGTCACTCAACGCGATCTGGTTTATCGCCGCCGCTGTGTGTTGCTATCTGCTCGCGTACCGCTTGTATTCGGCGTTCATTGCCGCGCGGGTCCTGACTCTGGATGACACGCGTGCCACGCCCGCCGAGCGGAACGATGATGGCCGCGACTTCGTTCCCACGAACAAGTGGATTCTGTTCGGTCACCACTTCGCGGCCATCGCCGGCCCCGGCCCGTTGGTGGGGCCCACTCTTGCGGCGCAATTTGGTTATTTGCCCGGAACGTTATGGCTCATCGCTGGCGCAGTTCTGGCCGGGTGCGTGCAAGACTTCATTATTTTGTTTTGCTCGATCCGACGCGATGGAAAATCGCTGGGTGAAATGGCGCGCGAAGAAGTCAGCCGCCGCGGTGGGTTCATCGCGCAAATCGCAGTACTGGCGATCATGATCATTTTGCTTGCAGTGGTCGCGCTGGTGGTCGTGAACGCGCTCAAGTCTTCGCCCTGGGCGACCTTCACGCTGGCCATGACCATTCCCATCGCGCTACTACTGGGGGTGTATTTGCGTTTTTTCCGGCCGGGCCGCGTTTTGGAAGCGTCGCTGATCGGCGTGGCACTCGTTTTGTTCGTTGTTGTCGCGGGGCAGTGGGTTGCCGATTCGCCCTCGTGGGCGCACGTTTTTACGCTGGGCGGCATCGCGCTCACTGCCGCCATCATTCTTTACGCTTTCGCGGCATCGGCGCTACCCGTTTGGCTTCTTCTCGCTCCACGCGACTATCTCAGCGCCTTCATTAAAGCCGGGGCGGTTTTTTCGTTGGCGGCCGGCATCCTGTTCGTCCGGCCGCACGTGTTGATGCCGCCGCTGACGCGGTTCGTCGATGGCACCGGTCCAGTTTTTGCCGGCAAGATTTTCCCCTTTTGCTTCATCACGATCGCTTGCGGAGCGATCAGTGGATTCCACTCTCTGATTTCGTCCGGCACCACGCCAAAGATGATACTCCGCGAAGGTCACGCGCGGTTCATCGGATACGGAGCCATGTTGCTCGAATCGTTTGTGGGCGTGATGGCCATGGTCGCGGCCTGCGCCATGACACCGGGCGTCTACTTCGCCATCAACAGCCCTGCGGCGATTGTGGGTGGCACGGCGGATGCTGCCGCGAGCACGATCAGCAGTTGGGGTTACCCACTTACCGCACAAACGATGACGGATCTGGCCCATAAAGTTGGCGAGCTTACACTGCTCAATCGCGCTGGCGGCGCGCCATCGCTGGCCGTTGGAATGGCACAGATTTTCTCCAGCACGATCGGTGGTGAACGTCTGCTGAGCATCTGGTATCACTTCGCGATCATGTTTGAGGCGCTGTTCATTCTTACCGTGCTGGACGCGGGCACGCGCGTCGGGCGCTTCATGATCCAAGAGCTTGGCGGGCGCATTTGGAAGCCGTTTGGGCGCAGCGGATGGATGCCGAGTGTTCTGGTGTCGAGTGCGCTTGTCGTTGGTGGCTGGGGATATTTCCTGTACCAAGGCGTGGTCGATCCCCTCGGCGGCATCAATTCACTGTGGCCGCTGTTTGGGATTTCCAATCAATTGCTGGCCGCAGTGGCACTCGTTGTTGCGACCACTGTCTTATTAAAAATGGGCCGCACGCGCTGGGTTTGGGTGACTCTAGTGCCGACGGCTTGGCTCGTGACGGTTACGATGACCGCGAGCTATCAAAAAGTATTCGACCCGAATCCGCGGATCGGCTTTCTTTCATTGGCCAACCTATTGGCCGCGCAGGTCGCCGCCGGCAAAATTCCTGCTGCCAAGCTGGTCGAGACGCAAAGGGTGATTTTCAATCAGCGCCTCGACGCCGCTGTGACACTTCTATTTGCGGTTATGGTGATGGTCTTGATCGTCGAGGCTCTGATTCAGTGGTACTCCTTGCTTAGCCGGCGTCGCGAAGCGGTTTTGCACGAGGCGCCTTACGTTCCGACGCAATGGGCGCCGGATTTCTCCGGCGCGGCCCACGGAGACGACTGATGCGTGGTTCGCCTAAGTCGACGAATCTTGCTTCACGGGTCTTGTGCAATTTCTGGCGCATTTTCTGGCGCGGACTTCGGGAATGGTGTGGCGACGCGGCCTACGAACGGTATTTGCGCTCGGCAGCGAGGAGATCCCCATCCTGTCGGACACTCACCGCCGAAGAGTTTTATCTCGACCAACTCCATCGCCGGTACTCACGACCGAACCGTTGTTGCTGATGGAACTCCAGCCTACAATCCGGACAATTTCTCGTATTGTCCTTTCTCATCATTGCAGCTAACTGTGAGGAGCTAGTTATGGCCATCCATCCGGATAAGTTGAACGAATTTCTTGGCAAAGCGGTGGTCGATTTTGGCGCCACTTTCAACGCCGCGCTGATTCGCATAGGCGACAAACTGGGCTTGTACAAGGCGCTTGCGACCGGCGGCCCCCAAACGCCTGCGGAGCTCGCGAAAAGAACAGGGACAACCGAACGCCACGTCCGCGAGTGGCTCTCGGCGCAGGCCGCCGGCGGCTACGTAACTTAGGACTCTGGCACGGGCGATTCAGCAACAGGCAAATTCCACTGGAGCGAAGAACAAGCGTTCGCAATGGCGGACGAGAACAGCCCCGCATTTCTTCCAGGCGCTTTTTAATGCGCTCTGGCGGCCATAAAGGCGGAGGGGCAACTCACTGAGCGGTTCAAAACGGGTAAGGGCTGGGCTGGCATGGGCATCATCGGGAGCTTTTTGTCGGCACAGAGCGATTCTTCCGGCCGGGCTACGCCGCGAATTTGAGCAGTTCTTGGATTCCGTCACTGGAAGGCGTCGAGGCCAAGCTGAAAAGTGGCGGGCGCGTCGCGGATGTCGGCTGCGGCCTCGGCGCATCGACGATTCTGATGGCCAAGTCGTATCCGAAGTCGGAATTTACCGGCTTCGACTATCACGATAAATTGATCGAGACCGCCAAACAGCGCGCCAAAGATGCCGGTGTGAGCGACCGCATTCGCTTCGAAGTCGCCAAAGCGAAAGATTATCCCGGCAAGGAACACGATTTCGTGACCTTTTTCGATTGCTTGCACGATATGGGCGACCCTGCGGGAGCGTCCGCACATGTGTGCAGCACGTTGAACAAGGACGGAACGTGGATGATCGTCGAGCCGTTTGCCGGCGACAAGCTCGAAGACAACCTGCATCCGATTGGACGCGCGTTCTACGGCGCATCCACACTGCTGTGCACGCCGGCGTCGCTGTCGCAGGAGGTAGGTCTCGCGCTTGGCGCGCAGGCGGGAGAGAAGCGCTTGCGCGAAGTGGTCACCAGCGGCGGATTTACGAGGTTCCGCCGGGCGACGCAAACGCCATTCAATCTCATCTTCGAAGTGCGGCCGTAGGATGATCCTAGGTTACCTGTAGCGCTACGGCGCAAGGCGGGATCCCTCTGCCGGAGCATATCGTCAGTCGTCACGTTCTTGGTCTGTCCGAACTGCTGCACTCAATGAAATTATGGAGGTGTTGGATGCTATCCAAGCGCCTAGTTTTTGTGGGAGCGTTACGTGCCGCTCTGCTTGTGTGTGCGGCGGCGGGATCCGGCCAAACTACCGTCAATCCGAATGCCAAGGCGTGCCAATTGCTTTCTGTCCCGGAGCTCGAAGCGCATTTCGGTGGCAAAGCCATCTCCGTGAGGGGCTCGGACACCAGCACCGTCTCCATGTGCTCGGTGCGAGTCAAGGACATGCGGCATGAAGCCACTGCCCAGCTCAACGCGCCGTCGCCCGCCAGCCAGGCGCTCACGCCCCAGCAGCGGCTCGAGTTTTTCGCCAACGGCGGGATCAAACTGTCGGAGACAAAGGTGTTCGGCTCCATCGGGTGCTTCAAAACCAGCGCGCCCCTAGATAAGCCCCTCCCCAGCACGGGATGCTTCCTGTCGGACGCTAAGGGCTACACGGCCGTGACCATTGCCAGCGACGACTCCAAACAGACGTCCTATGAAGTGGTCAAGGCGCTGCTCGAAAAATCCGCTGCCCGGCGCAAGTAAGTGATCTTCGTCGCCTGACCAGCTCGCGACTAACTTGTAGAGAGTATCGTTCGAGGAAGCGGTGTAGCTGAACTCTAGCCTTGCGCCGGGTAAGTGCCGGGATGTAGAATCTCTGGCAACGTCGGTATCCCTTCCCTATCGGATTTTCAAAGGAGATTCCTGCCATGAAGCGTGCCCTTGCTTTGATCGTCGCCGTGGGCCTGACTGGAGGTTTGGCGCTTGCGAAATTTGGCGCGGCGTCCCAGGAAAAGTCCACGCAGAAACCGGATTTCGATATCACCGCCTCGTACATCGAAGCGTGCAGTTGCGATATGTTTTGCCCTTGCTACTTCAATACGCGCTCGACGCACCATCATGAAGGCGAGTATTGCCGCGCCAATCTGGTCTTTCGGACAGACAAGGGCTATTACAAAGACACGAAACTCGACGGCGCCAAGGTCTGGTTAGCCACCGATCTGGGAAGCGATTGGAGCACCGGCAAGGATTCCTGGGCTGTCATTCACTATGACCCTGCCGTAACACCCGAGCAGAAAACCGCTTTCAATGACATCATCGCGCAGCTTTATCCGTTCAAGTGGGAACACGCTGACGTAGACACCGCCGGATTCACCTGGAAAGTGGACATGAAAACCGGCGAAGCTCACGCAAAGATGAACAACGGCAAGGGCGAGGTGATTCTGGAGCGCGTCAAGGGCGACAATCCGGACCATGAGGTCGTGGTGCACAACCTGAAGTACTGGCTGGCACAGTCCAACAATGGCTTCCGCATGTGGAAGAACAAACATGAAGCTTTTGAAGGACATGGACACAAATTTTCTTACGACGGCACGAACGGTTTTCTGATCACCATCCATTTTTCAGGTCAGGCGAAGGCGGCCGCAGCGGACTAGTTGGCCGACAAGGCCCGCTGCGCTGGGCACTGTGCTGATGGTGTACTCGTCGGAGGCAGGCTGTCTCTTGGAGTGCTAGAGAAGTTCCTCATCTTCCTCGGCGTTTCTGAGGACGATGGTTTTGTGCGTGATCTTTACTTTGTGCGCCCGAATTCCCGCGATGATCGCGCGGCGAGTTTCCACAGGCAGCATCTCCGGCGCAAAGACGCCCGGCAGATCGCGAGGAAAGAACTTAATGAATAGGGCGGCCACGTGCGCCGTGGCATAGGCCACCGGCGTTGTGAAAAGGCCTTGCTGGCGGATTTGATAGAGGGTCGGAAACGTGCAGTCCGTTCGAATTAGAAGGTGCCGATCCTCTTTCCGGCCGCGCTTAACTCCGCACAGCAGCACCACAGCGGCAAAACGCGCGTTCTGAAGAACTCCCTGACGGATCAGCCTGGCGATCTTTCGCGGCGATAAAGTTTGTGGAAACCGCTGCCGCACAATCCCTCGTGACTTCGTGAGTTTTCCCTGCTTATACCAGCGCCGCAGTCGGTCGAATTCATTGCCGCCGATTTTCACGTCCATGTTCTTCATCGAGATGACGTACGGCAGTGTGGCCACTTCGTCTTGCGCCGCAAGTACCACGTTTGCGTTGCCGATAGGATCGGGAAACCGAAACTTCTCCAGCTCGGCAAAACGCTTTTCCATCCGAAATTTACCGTTGCGGAAGACGCGCGGATTGGAGATCGCTTCATCGAAGGTAACTTCCGGCGACCATTGCGAAATCGGATCTTCGCTCTCGCTGCTCTCGTACAGCCGGATTTGCACGGACTCGACCTCATCCAGCATCTCCGCCGCGCGCTTCGCCAGCAGGTTGGTCAGGCCGGGTGCGGCGCCGGTGTTGATCAGCGCCGTCCGGTTTTTCTCTTCGAAGCGCTTCGCGAAGGCGAATTGCTCGGCTTTGAAAGGATTGCGCGTCAGGTGCGAGCTCAGGTCCACGTAATGAGCTCGCAACCGCAAAGCCGCGCGCATCACGATTTGGTTGAAGACCGATGCCGAAGCATTGACGATGAGCTGGCAATCTTGAGCCGCGCGCACGATGCCCAGCAGGTTGCGCGCGTTGACTTTGGTGACGGCGATGGTCGTCCGTGTGCCGAGAAACCGCCGGGCCCGCTCCAAATCGCGATCCCCGCACCAGACTGTATGTCCTTGTTTCTCCAGTAATTGTGCGAGAAGGGAGCCGGTCGCGCCGGCGCCGAGGACAAAGATCCGCATGGCGTGGCGAAAACTCTACCACATACGGCGGAGCAGGTAAGTTATCAGGTCAGGCGTTGGTGCGATGCCGTGGGGCTGGCGCGCCTCGAAGCAAACCCTCGGTGCTGAGGTCTTCCTCCAAATCGGGCCAATGAATGCCGTATCCGCCGCCGGCGATCTTCCAATTCTTGCGCTGCTCGTCGGAGGCATGAAGGAGTCTCGGATACCAAGCCCAAGGTACACTAATCGTGCGGCCATCCATCAGTGACACACACAACGAGTCGCGCGCAAAAGCCACATCGGAGACTCGCTCGTCAGCCGCCAACGCCAAAATGCCCATTCCAAGCCTCTCGGAGCCGAAGTTGATGCTCTTCAACTAGCGATTCTACCTTATGTAGTTCGACTGTGCTAAATCCGAAATTTCGTGCGAGCGCGACGGATTCAGCCAGAACTTAGCGGAAAGATTGTCGCGATCCACGTGTACGTGAGGCGGTTCGTTTGGCTCGTGACTGTAGAAATAGAACCGATAAGGACCTGCCATGAGAACGGTCGGCACGCGCGGATTGTACCGAATTGCAGTCTCGGGCGCATAGGCATACACTAGGAGTTGAACTCCGACCTCTGGGGCCTACGGGAGCGAAAACCTATGGCGGCAGGGGCGATGTCCTGGTATCAAGGCCGGGGCTGAGGGTTCGGGCGGAAACGCTTGGGCCTCCCGTTTTGGAAAGGAGCGATAGACGGAAAACTGTAGTTTTTCGTCAGCGCCCGATTCCACTTACGGATTCGGGCCTTTTGTTTTTCATGACGCTGCACGACAAATTCGGCCGCCAGATTACGGATCTACGAATCTCCGTCACGGACCGCTGCAACTTCCGCTGCGTCTATTGCCGCTCGGCCGATTCGGAAAATTATCGCGCTCACGAAGAAATTCTGTCCTGGCCGGAACTCGACCGGCTGGCTCGTATTTTGCTGGGGCTTGGCATACGCAAGATTCGGCTGACTGGCGGCGAGCCGCTGGTGCGCGACGGCGTGGAAGATTACATCGCGCGTCTTCACGCGCTGGGTGTCCGCGATCTATCAATGACCACGAACGGCCACTTGCTGGAGGAACGCTGCGATCGGCTGATACAAGCTGGACTCAATCGCATCAACATCAGCTTGGACTCACTAGATCCCGTAAAATTTGCGCGAATTACGCGCACAAAGTCCTTCGAGAAGGTGATGAACGGCATTGATGCCGCGCAAAATTCGCGTCTGGCGCCGGCAAAAATCAACGCCGTGCTGGTCCGCGGCATCAACGACGACGAAGTCGAGGCTTTCGCCGCCTTCGCCCGCGAGCGGGGCGTGATCATGCGGTTCATCGAATTCATGCCGCTCGACGCCGACCGCCACTGGAGCCGCGACGTAGTCGTGCCTGCAGCGGAAGTTCACCGGCGGATTCATGCGCTTTGGCCGCTTGAGCAGATTCCGCATGAGCGGAGTGAAACCGCACGGAAATATCGCTTTGCGGACGGCACGCCTGGCGAGATTGGGCTGATCGCGCCGGTCACGCAGCCGTTCTGCGGGCACTGCTCGCGCATTCGCCTGACGGCCGATGGGAAACTGCGCACATGCCTGTTCAGCAAGGACGATTAC
>Ga0070698_100003801_pt1 | contig 16588 bp, 13 predicted proteins | sample KBSK1502metaG_FD_65477 | JGI IMG/M metagenome (GOLD analysis project Ga0070698, IMG submission 65477) | Corn, switchgrass and miscanthus rhizosphere microbial communities from Kellogg Biological Station, Michigan, USA - KBS K1-50-2 metaG | ecosystem: Host-associated > Plants > Roots >...
TCATGTTTTATATTTAAGTTTCTTCAATAATCAATCACCTGCTCTTCGATAGCTTGCGGTAATTGTCTCCATTCATATTGCTGGTTGCGGAGTTGTGGTTCAAAGCCTGCTTCACGAATTGCCTGTTGTATACTTTTATAAGTAAAGCGATGGGGGGCGCCGGCGGCGCTGACTACATTTTCTTCCAGCATGATGCTGCCAAAATCATTGGCGCCGGCATGCAAACAAAGCTGTGCAACCTGCTTACCAACCGTGAGCCAGCTTGCCTGTATGTTTTTAATGTTGGGCAACATGATGCGGCTGATCGCGATCATGCGGATATATTCATCAGGTGTTGTGAGATTGTGTACGCCGCGGATCTTTGCCAGTAATGTATCCACATCCTGGAATGTCCATGGAATAAAAGCAAGAAAACCCTTTGCGTGCGACGGCTTGCGACTTTGCACTTCTCTTATTTTTATTAAGTGCTCAAAACGTTCTTCGATCGTTTCCACATGACCAAACATCATGGTGGCAGAAGTCGTAATGTTTAATTTATGTGCTTCCTGCATAATATCCAGCCATTCCTGTGCACCGCATTTTCCTTTGCTGATGAGTCTTCTTACACGATCAATTAAAATCTCGGCACCGGCGCCGGGTAATGAATCCATACCGGCTTCTTTCAATGCCACCAATACATCATGATGATTGCTTTTTTCGAGCTTGGTGATATGCGCCACTTCGGGAGGGCCGAGTGTATGCAACTTAATGGCCGGAAATTCTTTTTTGATCTGGCTGAAAGTATTGACATAAAAATCCAATCCTAATTCGGGATGATGGCCGCCTTGTAATAATAACTGGTCCCCGCCCCATCGGATTGTCTCTTCAATTTTTTTCCGGTAAGTGGGCATATCTGTAATGTATGCTTCCGGGTGGCCGGGTATACGGTAGAAATTACAAAACTTGCAATTAGCAATACAGACATTGGTTGTATTTACATTGCGATCGATCTGCCAGGTAACTTTTCCGTGAGGCACTTGTTTCTTCCTGAGTTCATCAGCTAAAAACATCAGTTCTGTAAGCGGCGCATTTTCAAACAGAAAAACTCCTTCTTCTTTTGACAGGAACTCGAACCTGGCGGCTTTTTCGTATAGATAGGTGAGTTGCATATCCATGAGTGAGCAAAGGTAAAGAAGCTGAAATCATTCATTTAATTTACCGCCAGTAATTATTTCTTGCTTTATTATAATAAGTTGGGGTGCAGATGCAGCAAATAAGAGAAACTATTCGTCTATTTGCTGGACAATTTATCTGAACGATCCAGAATAGACTGGAACGACGCATTTGCCCAATAGAATAGTGAAAGATGAATGTGGCGTCGTCCCGATAAAATCGGGATTTAATAGTAATGCGAAAGCCGGTAACACAAATATTGCTTTGCCTTTTATTAGCTGTCTCTATTTCCGCAACAGCGCAGGAACAATTCGTTGAGCCGCCGTCAAAGCTTTTGACATCTTTTCATTTTAAACAACTTTCGGGTGGTGTTATCATGCTGAATGCCAGGTTCGGAAACTTTCCCGATACACTCAATTTTATTCTGGACACCGGCAGCGGAGGTATCTCGCTTGATTCGACTACGGTAGACTATTTTCATCTCACTCCCACTCCCTCTGATATGACCATCCTTGGTATTGCGGGGATCCGGAAGGTGAGCTTTATGTATAATCAAAAACTGCGGCTGCCCGGGCTTACTGTCGACAGTCTGAATTTTCATATAAACAATTATGATATTCTCACGCAGGTATATGGTGAAAAGATCGATGGTATCATCGGTTATTCTTTATTGAGCCGTTATATTTTTAATATCAATTATGATAGTTTAAAGATTTCTATTTTTTCAAACGGACGAATGAAGTATCCCCGTGGCGGCTGGTTGTATGAACCCATTTTACGTACCCTGCCTGTACAAAATGCACGAATAAAAGATGCCGTGACAACCAATTCACGTTTTTTATTTGATATCGGCGCCGGGCTTTGCATGATGTTGAATAAAGATTTTATTGAAGACAGTAATTTCCTGGACAAGAAAAGAGTGTTGTATGCAAAAGAAGCAGAAGGAGTAGGCGGTAAAATAGATATGCATATGACGGTGATCAAAGAAATGCGGATGGGACCTTACCGTTTCAGAAATATACCGGTATTTGTGTTTGATGATACATTCAATCTTACATCTTATCCTTACCTGAGCGGTATTATTGGCAATGATATATTGCGGCGCTTCAATCTTATCCTGAACTATGCAAAACGTGAGTTTTATTTCACTCCCAATAGCAAATATCTTGAGGGATTCGACTATTCTTATTCCGGTATCGAGTTATATTATGTAGATGGGAAGATCATATTGGGAGATGTGGCTACTAATTCTCCTGCTTCGAAAGCCGGGCTCCAGGAAGGCGATGTGCTGATCGGTATTAATAACGTACTTGGACAAAACATACAGCATTTCAAAACGGCGCTGCAGGCGGCGGGAGAAAGAGTAAAAGTAATTATTACCCGCGATGGCCAGCTGATGGAATTTAACTTTAAGATAAAGAGCATACTTTAGATTTCCCTTCTGCCCCAATTGGCCTATTTTTACAAACTTTTTATTAGTGAGTTTACTATGATACGATTTGAAAAATTTGTATTGACAAATGGTTTGCGGGTGATCGTTCACCAGGATACATCCACGCCGATGGCGGTAATGAATATTATGTATGATGTAGGAGCAAGGGATGAGGATCCCGGAAGGACAGGGTTTGCTCATTTGTTCGAGCACCTGATGTTTGGCGGCAGCATAAATATTCCAGCTTATGATACTCCTTTACAAATGGCTGGCGGGGAGAACAACGCATATACTTCAAACGACATTACTAATTATTATATTCAGCTGCCTGCTGAAAACCTGGAAACGGCATTTTGGTTAGAGAGTGATCGTATGCTTTCACTTGCATTTGGGGAAAAAAGTTTAGAAGTGCAACGCAAGGTTGTTTCTGAAGAATTTAAAGAACATTATCTCAATAAACCTTATGGTGATGTTTGGCATAAAATGAGAGAGCTGGCTTACAAGGTCCATCCCTATCGCTGGATGACGATCGGCAAAGAACTTTCACATATTGAAAATGCAAAACTTGATGATGTAAAGAATTTTTTCTTTAAGCATTACAGGCCCAATAATGCGATACTGGTGGTAGCCGGAAATGTAACTGTTGAAAAAATAAAAGAGCTCACAGAAAAATGGTTTAGCGATATTCCTGCGGGTGAAAAATATATTCGTAACCTGCCGCCGGAGCCGCCGCAAACCGAAGCAAGAAAATTAGAAGTAAAAGCAGAAGTGCCGTTAGATGCGTTTTATAAATGCTGGCATATTTATCCACGCAACGACAAAAGATATTATATCGCTGATCTTATCACAGAAGTTTTAAGCGGCGGCGGATCCTCAAGATTATTTCAATCACTGGTAAAAGAAAAAAAATTATTTAGCGCCATTGAATGTTATCACAGTGGCAGTTTGGATGCAGGCACATTAGTAATCGAGGGCAAATTAGTAAAAGGAATAAAAATGGAAGATGCGGAAAAAGCGGTTGAAGCGGAGCTGGAAAGAATGCGAACAGAAAAAGTAACCGCCACTGAATTGCAAAAAGTAAAAAATAAAGTAGAGAGCCTGATCGCATTTGAAGATATGAGTCTTACTAACCGGGCGAACAGCCTGGCTTTTTATGAATTGCTGGGGGATGCAGCGCAAATGAATCATGAGTTAGAAAAATACAATGTAGTGACAGCAGAAGATATTTTGAATGAAAGCCAGCTCATTTTCCGTCCGGAAAACAGCAATACACTTTATTATTATTCAAAGAACTGATACATGGAATTACTTACTGTTGATAGAAAAATTGCCCCGCCTATTACTGATGCAGTCAATTTCCATCTTGAACTGAAGCCTTATGAAAAGTTTACACTTGATAACGGTGTACCTGTTTATTCGATCAATGCCGGCGCAGAAGAAGTAATGATGGTGGAAATAGTTTTTTTTGCCGGCAATAGCTTTGAAGAAAAAAATGTGGTAGCTGCTGCCACTAATTTTCTTTTAAAAAACGGCACGTCAACAAAGAAAGCGTTTCAGATCAATGAACATTTTGAATATTATGGTTCGTTTTTGAATCGTGCCTGCTATAATGAAACTTCAACGCTTACACTTCATTGTCTTAATAAACATATTGGAGAGCTTTTGCCGGTGGTGGAAGAGCTGATTACCGATTCTATTTTCCCGGAGGAAGAGCTTGCCATTTTCAAGCAGAATCAAAAACAACGATTAAGCGTCAGCTTGAAAAAAAGTGAATTCGTTGCGGGCAGGCTGATCGATTCCTATTTATATGGCGAAAAACATCCTTACGGAAAATACAGCAGCCATGCCGGGTATGATGCCCTGAACAGGGATGAGCTGATAGCATTCTATAATAAATATTACAAGAATGGTAACTGCATCATCTTTACTGCGGGTAAGCTTCCTGCCGGTCTTTTTGAATTATTGAATAAACATTTTGGAAAGCTTCGGTTCGGAAATAATTTTCAAAAACCTCTTGTTCAGGTTTCATCGACAAAAAAAACGGGGGAAAAATTCAGAGTTACCAATGATGAAAATGGTGTGCAGGGTTCTATTCGTATCGCAAGAGAATTCCCTAATCGTCATCACCCGGATTTTTTAAGCGTAATGGTATTGAATAATGTTTTCGGAGGCTATTTTGGTTCAAGACTAATGTCAAACATCCGGGAAGACAAAGGTTATACTTATGGAATTCACAGTTACTTACAGGATCATATTCAGCAATCGGGCTGGCTGGTAAGTACGGAGGCGGGCAAAGATGTTTGCGAAGCAGCAATAGAAGAAGTGTATAAAGAAATGAAACGGTTGCAGGATGAGCCGGTTGGTGATGACGAAATGCAATTGGTCAGGAATTATATGATGGGTAGCATTCTTGGCGATCTTGACGGGCCGTTCCATATCATTGCGAGATGGAAGAACTATGTGTTGAATGAACTGGATGGAGATTATTTTTATAATGCTATTAATACTATCAGGACGGTTTCACCGGAAGAATTACAGCAATTGGCAAAAAAGTATTTAAATCCGAACGAGTTCTATGAATTAGTAGTTGTATAGTTTCATTTAATTCTTAACAAATGAATTTTCTTATTCGTGTTCTTGTGGTTGCTGCCGTTTCATTTGGATTGGCTCATTTACTGGGCGGAGTTCATGTCACAGATTTTTGGACAGCGCTGGTATTTGCCATAGTGCTCGCACTTTTAAATATGTTTATCAAACCACTCCTGGTTTTATTCACTTTACCTGTTACTTTTATAACCCTGGGGCTTTTTCTTTTTGTGATCAATGCACTCGTTGTTTTATTAGCAAGCAAATTTGTCGATGGCTTCAGTATCGATAATTTCTGGTGGGCTTTGTTATTTAGTATTATTTTATCAATTATTACTTCTGCAATTGATAAAAAAGAGAAAGAAGACCGGCGGTCTTCTTAGCCGTCTCTTATTCAATTTTCATATTAAACCTCTTTGCTTGTTCACGGATAATTTTCTCCACTTCACTTTCTAAGGTTTGTGAATGATTTGCGGCTTTTGCCTTATTTATTTTTTCATTGGCAATATAGGCCTCGCGTTTCTTGCTTATATCTTGCATTTCTTTTTGAATGCCGGCTCTTTCAGCGCTTTTTTGATTTACGATCACTTCCAGTTCTGGCCTACTCTTCTTTTGTAAACTATCAGGCAATGTTTTGAGATCAATTTTCTCCAGGATCTTATTATCCTCAGCTTTTGCATCCACAAGATCCCAACTGCTATTATTATAAGTTTTCGGAGATGATTTTGATACAGCCCTGTTTACACCTGCATAAGAATTAATGCTTGAATTAGCAGCATCCATAGCACCTTGCAATTCTTTTTTATTGCTCCCCATGTATCCATAAGAAAGATAGGTCCCATTCAATTTTTCATTTAGGGTTATTAAGGTACTATCGTAGGGTGTTGGTATATCTTCTGGTGTAGCGTCAGAATTAATATTTGTAAAATTCCCATTCCCACATTCACCCAACAGGTTCCAGTGTTCTTTTATTCCCTGCAGCCTGTCGCCACAATAAATTGTATTTACGATCACTCCTTTCTTTTTTGCTTCTGTACAGGCAAGCGTATAAGATATACTGCCTTGCAAAAAATCTTCATTGCCTGAAATAAAAATCACTTTGTAATTAGACGATGCAGTATCCCAGTTCAATTCATTTAATGAAGTGTGAATAACATGACCGCAGTATTCATCGCCTCCGTTAGTAGTAAGTTGAAATAATTTTTGGGAAAGATCGTCAAGGTCGGAAGTAAAAGGAGATACTTGTTTTATATAACCCTTTTTTGCATCATTATTATCTCTTCCATATTCATAAAGCGCTATTTCAATTTGCGGCGTTTCCCCATTACATTTTGTCTTGCCCATTACATTCACCATTGTCCATAATTGCGCCTTTGCCTGTTCAATAAGTCCATCCATGCTATTACTTACATCAAGCAAAATAGCCGCCTGGATCTTCGGAGCCTTGCTTAATTTTTTTTTAGTTTCTGAAAGTCCTGTTTCATGGTTTGAAGGGGAGGAAAAGCTGAGTACCAAATAGGAAGAAAGAAAGGCAATGGCTGGTCTAAAAAGCAGGTTCATGGCAAAAAGTTTTCTATAAGATGCAACGATTTTTTTATTTGCATAACCGGCCTCCTTCTTTTATTCTTGTTTTAACATTTTAAGATGCTATACAGCTTTATTTAATAGGTTTGCAGCATGACTTTCGACCGTAAAGATCTATCCAGCGAACAACTTATAAACTTTTATCGTTCATTGCTTTGGCCACGAATGATCGAAGAAAAAATGCTGGTATTGCTGCGCCAGGGAAAAATTTCAAAATGGTTCAGCGGTATCGGGCAGGAGGCAATTGCTGTGGGAGCTACGCTGGCTTTGCAGCAGGATGAATGGATCATGCCACTGCATCGCAACCTTGGCGTTTTTACCACACGCAATATGCCGCTGCATAAATTAGTTATGCAATGGCAGGGCGCCAGGGAAGGATACAGCAAAGGAAGAGAAAGAAGTTTTCATTTTGGAAATGCTGCGCATCATATCTGTGGCATGATCTCACATCTCGGGCCGCAATTAGCAATTGCAGACGGTGTTTCATTAGCACATAAACTTAAAAAAGAAAATAAAGTATCGCTTGCATTTACCGGGGAAGGCGGAACCAGCGAAGGGGATTTTCATGAAGCATTGAATGTTGCTGCCGTTTGGGACCTGCCTGTAATTTTTATTATTGAAAACAATGGTTATGGTTTAAGCACCCCGGTCAATGAACAATACCGCTGCATCAGTCTTGTTGATAAGGCCAGGGGTTATGGCATGGAAGGAGTGATGATCGATGGAAATAATATTTTGAATGTGTATGATACGATAAAAGGAGTAAGAGACTTTTGCATCAAAAATCAAAAACCTTATCTAATTGAATGCATGACCTTTCGTATGAGAGGACATGAAGAAGCAAGCGGCACCAAATATGTTCCGCAGGAATTGTTTAAGATTTGGGAGTTGAAGGACCCGGTTAAAAAGTATGAAGAGTATATAAACTCTATAGGTGTTGCTGATGAAACAACAATTGAAAGGATAAAAAATGAATTCAAAGAAAAAATTGAAAGTGAACTAGCAATTGGTTTTAATACAAGTGTGATAGTGCCGGATACCGAAGAAGAGGTGGAAGACGTTTATGCAGTCAAACATCAAACGTCTGGCGTAAAAGTTATCGATAACTCAAAACCATTTCACGATTCACGTCTCACGTCTCACGATAAAAGATTAATCGATGCCATCAGTGAAGGCTTAAAACAATCAATGCAGAAACATCCCCGTCTGGTATTGATGGGCCAGGATATTGCTGAGTACGGTGGCGCATTTAAAATAACCGAAGGCTTTGTAAAAGAATTTGGAAAAGAAAGAGTGAGAAATACGCCGCTATGTGAAAGTGCAATTGTTGGTGCTGCACTTGGTTTATCACTCGAGGGTTATAAAAGTATTATGGAAATGCAGTTTGCAGATTTTGTTTCCGTAGGTTTTAATCAAATTGTAAATAACCTGGCAAAGATCCATTATCGCTGGGGGCAGAATGCTGATGTAGTGATTCGTATGCCAACAGGCGGTGGGGTTGGCGCCGGTCCTTTTCATAGTCAAAGCAATGAAGCATGGTTCACCAAAGTGCCGGGATTAAAAGTTGTATACCCATCTACACCAATAGATGCAAAAGGATTGCTGATCGCTGCGATCAACGATCCAAACCCGGTAATGTATTTTGAGCATAAAGCATTGTATCGTGCTGTAAGCGGGCCGGTACCGGAAGATTATTATGAAATAGAAATTGGTAAAGCCAGACATGTAAGAGAAGGTGACGAAGTTTCAATTATCACTTATGGAGCCGGTGTTCATTGGGCCGAAGATTATGCTGCAGAACATCCTGAAATTTCTATTGATATTTTAGATCTGCGAACATTGGCCCCGCTTGATTATTTATCCATTCGTGAAGCCGTGCAACGAACCGGAAGGGTTTTGATCCTGCATGAAGACACATTGATCGGCGGCGTGGGTGGAGAGATAGCCGCATGGATCGCTGAAAATTGTTTTGCAATCCTTGATGCACCGGTTATGCGTTGTGCATCATTAGATACTCCTGTTCCTTTTAATATTGAGTTAGAAAAAAATTTTATGGCAGCCAGCCGTATTCATGACTCAATAAAAAAACTTATTAATTATTGATGAAATCTTCTCTTTTTGCGGAAAATACTGAGCGTTACCGATAAATCATTTTTTTTTTACGATAAGTGAACGGTAAATCCTTATTATTTATAATGGTGATTCCTTTGGTTCGAGCTAATAACTAATCTTTTGTAGAATTAGTAAAAACACTAATTGACGTTGATTAAGTGACGGTTTTGCCCGATCCCCTTTCAACATAATGGAGGAACTTCTATTTTTAGGTTCGATTAAATCGAGTTTTTTAGTGCGTAAAATCCATTCTTATGAAAAGAACAATTACACTTGTGGTTGTATTTTTTTCTCTTTTTCAATGCAGTGCCCAAAGTATTGCCCCCTCAGTCATTAATGCCGGGGGAGGATCTTTCCAAGCAGGATATTATCAATTTGAATGGAACATTGGTGAATTGGCGCTGGTAGGAGAAATGAGTGGATCGAATAATTCTCTTGTTATAACAAATGGTTTTATTCAACCCTTTATTCAATACCCTGCAACTAATAATACCAATAATATTTTTGGGAATGATGAGATCAAAGTTTTTCCCAACCCGGCTTCAAGCTATGTTGAAATAAATTTTTTTACTAAACAAAAGGGCCGGATCACACTCAGCTTTTATGATGGCCTGGGTAAAAAAATACTTACTGTTACCGACTGGTATTATGGAGTTGGTTTAATTAAAAGAATCCCCGTAAGTCAATTGCCAAATGAGGTGTATATGCTTCATATTGATCTTGATCCTTATCCGGGATATTCTTCAAAAAAAGGAATTTATAAAATTGTAAAAATCAAGTAAACAATAAATAAAATTTTTGTAGGATATAAATCCACCTTTATGAAACAAATTCTACTTCTACTATTTATCGCACTTTCTTCTTTTGTTTATGGCCAGGTTCCCAACCAGATCAATTACCAGGCTGTAGCCCGTAATTCTGTTGGTAATGTTTTACCAAATAAAAAAATTGTGGTTCGCCTGAGCATTCGGGAAGGAAGCGCTACCGGAACTGTTCTTTATAAAGAAACAAGAACAATAACTACCAATAATTTTGGCCTGTTTAATATTGCCATAGGCGGTCCCGGTGCCGACAATACCACAGGAACAATCAGCGGAATTGATTGGAGCACCGCCGCAAAATTCATACAAGTTGAAATTGACCCTGACGGTGGTTCTAATTTCATTAATATGGGCGTTGCACAGTTGTTGTCTGTGCCATACGCATTATATGCAGGCAGCTCTTCAACAGGAACGCCAACAGGTGCCGCTGGCGGAGTGCTGACCGGTACTTATCCAAATCCATCCGTTGCTAATGGAGCAATTACTCAATCTATGATTGCAAATGGAGTGATACCAACATCTTTACCGCCAAATGGAAATGCCGGCGGTGATTTAACTGGCTCTTATCCCAACCCGACTATTAATAACGGGGCAATTACCAACGGAAAGCTGGCAGATAATGCCGTAACAACTGCAAAAGTTGTTGATGGATCAATCACATTAGCTAAACTTGGTCCTGATGTAATTTTTGGTTCAGGTGGCAACCCTACGGGACCTGCCGGTGGTGATCTAAATGGTTCTTATCCGAATCCAATTATTAAGAATGGAGTAATTACTACAGCTAAGCTTGCTGATAATTCTGTAACAACTGCAAAAATTGTTGATGCCTCCGTAACAATTGCAAAACTTGCTGCAGGCATTATTCCAACTTCATTACCTCCCAATGGAACTGCAGGTGGTGATTTAACTGGTTCTTACCCCAATCCAATTATTAATAATGGAGTAATTACTGCAACCAAGCTTGCTGATAATTCTGTAACAACTGCAAAAATTGCGGATGCATCTGTTACAAGTGCAAAGCTTGCTCCAAATGTTATTCCAACTTCATTACCTCCCAATGGAACTGCGGGCGGTGATTTAACTGGCTCTTACCCCAATCCAGTTATTAATAATGGAGTAATTACCACAACCAAGCTTGCTGATAATTCTGTAACAACTGCAAAAATCGCGGATGCATCTGTCACAAGTGCAAAACTTGCTCCAAATGTTATTCCGACTTCATTACCTCCCAATGGAACTGCAGGTGGTGATTTAACTGGCTCTTACCCGAATCCAATTATTAATAATGGAGTAATTACCACAACCAAGCTTGCTGATAATTCGATTACAACTTCAAAAATTGTTGATGCCTCTGTTACGAGTACAAAGCTGGCTGATGGCGCTGTAACAAATACAAAGGTTGCAGATAATGCAATTACTACTTCAAAAGTTGTTGATGGATCAATAACAATGGCAAAACTTGGTCCTGATGTGATCTTTGGTTCTGGCGGTAGTCCTACGGGGCCTGCTGGTGGCGATCTTTCCGGAACTTATCCAAATCCAAATCTTGCCGCGGGCTCAGTTACTGTTTCAAAAATTTCAAATGGTGCAGTCAATACTCCAAAACTTGCTGACGGCGCTGTATCAACAAATAAACTTGCAGATTTATCAGTAACTACTTCGAAAGTTGTTGATGGATCAATAACAATGGCAAAGCTTGGCCCAGATGTGATCCTTGGTTCAGGCGGAAATCCTACCGGGCCAGCTGGTGGCGACTTAACAGGAACATATCCTAACCCAATTATTAATAACGGAGTAATTACCACAACCAAGCTTGCTGATAATTCTGTAACAACTTCAAAAATTGTTGATGCATCTGTTACAAGTTCAAAACTTGCTCCAGGTCTTATTCCAACTTCATTACCTCCAAATGGAACTGCAGGTGGTGATTTGACAGGATCTTATCCGAATCCAACTATTAATAATGGAGTAATTACCACAACCAAGCTTGCTGATAATTCTGTAACAACTTCAAAAATTGTTGACGCGTCTGTTACAAGTGCAAAGCTTGCTCCGGGTGTTATTCCAACTTCACTGCCACCAAATGGAACGGCAGGTGGTGATCTCACCGGGTCATATCCAAATCCTTTAGTCAGTAAAATTCAAAATATAGCGGTTAGCAATACAGTGCCGGTAAATGGACAGGTATTAAAATTCAACGGCACGCAATGGATACCCGGCACAGATAATACAGGTGGATTTAGTTTACCATATTCTTCCAGTGCAAATAATGCTGCCAACCTTATGTCATTAACAAACACAGGAACAGGTGGCGGATTAGAGGGTATCAACTCGTCAACCAATGCAAATGCTTTTGGAGTAATTGGAAAAATTACTTCTCTGTCACCAGGCACGTCTTCATCTGCCATCAGAGGTATTAACAGCGGAACCGGTACCAATGGAACTGGTATATGGGGAACGCATAACGGAATGGGTGCAGGTGTGTATGGAAATTCACAAGCCGGCAATGGTCTCCATGGATTTTCAGTAGACGGTAATGGTATTTTTGGAACAAGTACAAATTATACAGCCGGCTATTTTGATATTTCTAACGTGTCAAATACATCTGATGCGCTCTTTTCTTATACTGTAGGTACTGGTAGTGGTAGTACTGCCATCAGTGAAAATGGAAACGGTCTTTGGGGCATTACATATAGCGCTTTAGCTGCAGGAGTGCTTGGTTACAATACAGGCGGTGGAGAAGCAATAGTAGGTCGCAACATTAGCAGCACTTCAAGCGCTGTTGTAGGAAGAAATGATGGAACTTATGCAGGCGTGCAGGGAATTGCCGGTGCGGATAATGGAATAGGAGTACTTGCCCAGGCAAACGTGGATGGAACTTTAAACAGTAATGCATTAGTTGCAGCTGTCGTAGGCTCTGGCAATGGTAACCCCGCCGTGTTTAAGGCCAATGGTTCCAATGTAGCAAGGATTGATAAAACAGGTAAAGGATTTTTTAATGGCGGTACACAAAACAGCGGTGCTGATATTGCGGAAGCTTTTGATGTAACGGGCAATACAAATGAATATGAAGCGGGTGATGTACTTATTATATCTATCAACAAAGACAGGGCTGTTGAAAAATCCAGCAAGCCTTATTCAACTTTAGTAGCTGGTGTATATGCAACCAAACCCGGTGTTTTGCTTACTGAAGAAAATATTGATGACAAACTGGAAAACAAAGTTCCAATGGGAGTTATTGGCGTTATTCCTACAAAAGTTTGTTTACAAGGTGGCGCTATCAAAAGAGGTGATTTACTTGTTACTTCCTCTATACCTGGTGTTGCTATGAAAGCTGATCCTGAAAAAGTAAAAGTTGGCCAGGTTATCGGCAAAGCCTTGCAGGACTATGATCAAAATAGTGTGGGAAAAATAAATGTATTGGTTAGCATAAAATAATTTCAATAAAATCTGATTATATGAAAAAGAATTTCATCATATACACCTTATTTCTGGCCATTGCATCTTTTGGAAGTTTCTGTGTGCAGGCACAAGAACAAATAAAACCAAGTGAAAGATCATTTAAAGCAGAAATAAATAAAGTAAAGCAAATACAAGCGACGAGAAATACTTCAATCGCGAAAATGCCACAACCAGCGGGTAATATACCTGCTTCCAGTACTGATAAGCAGGTAACAAATGAGGGCGGGTCTAATCAATCCACAAATTCAACTACGACAAAAGAAAAGACACAGCAGGAAGTAACAACAAAACCATCTGCAGGCCCAATGAAACAACCACGAAAGCCAATTATGCCTAAGGGAAAATAGCACCCGCTTTCTGGGTATTCTTTTAAGCCCGACTGCTCCTTAATGCAGGTGATATTCTTCTTTCAAATACCCGATCAAGGATGTTGCCTGGTCTATGAATTTTTTTGTTTCCATCGAAATCACTTTTTTGGTGCTGTATATAAAATGATAACGGGTGCAGAAACTATTAATAATGCCCGGGTCATTACTCATGAATGTAAAATGGCTTTCAGGCAGATTCACTGACGGATCAGTAAAAGTTTTCATTATCTCCTGCATGGTTGCAGCATCAAACAATTGATCAAAACTAAGTATCAGGTCACGACGATTTTGATATTGCATTGGTGTAGGTCCGCTTTCAATGAATTTATCGATCTGGTAATAGGCGCCGATCTTATTCAGCGTTTCAGAATTATGAATAAGGCGAAGGCCACCGGAACCCTTTAACTGTTCAAATGTTTTATTTTGACACACGAGGTTCTCATCATTCAATGGAATTAACCTTGCCAAATAATAAATTCTTTTGGCTGACGCATCTCTTTCTTTTCCTTTTAGCAAACGAATAAGTGTGTCAATCCTTAGGCAGGAAGAAGTATTTGCTCTTATTACAAGGTTGAAAGAGGAAGTGTCTTCCTTCAGGTCTTCTATCATAGAAAGGATATATTCCTTTTCCCTTTTCTTTTCTATTTGATGTTCTCTCAAATTTTCTGCTAAAAAACCACAGAAGACAGCAAGGAATAGCATAAGAAATTCCCAGACATAATGGGTCCATTTTTTTCCTGTCCGTCCGGCAGGCGGGCTTTCCTTATGTGTATGTGCATGTACTTCCATGATGAACTTATTCGAGATGATATTCTTTTTTCAAAATTGCTAACAAATCCCCTGCTTGTATTAAAAGCGATTTAAAATCCCGCCGGTTGGCTTTATTTATTGCTTTTATTCCATAAACCCTGTAATTCCATTCATAAAGGTCCCGTTTAGTATATGGCTGCATAGGAGGATTACCTGCTGGTGGTCCGATCACAGCGACATTTTCATCGAGCATTGGATCAAAAACCAGCGCATCAAACATCTTTGTAGCGGCATCCCTGTAATGCTCAATCAATCCTTCTTCCACCAGCCACTGGCTCAATAAGTTCCTTACGTTTACATCATATTTTGAAATACTGTCAACAACAATACGTTTCCGGATCAACCGAAATGCCCCGGAATTTTTTAGCTGCTGAATCGTGCCATCATTGGGAACAAACCGATAGGGAAGAGTCCGGGCAATACTGGCCGCATAAAAATATATTTGCTTTGTAAAATATTTTGAAGAATCGCTATTCACAAAATAAGAAAGTGAATCGAGCGCATGTCCCTTTACAGTTCTTGCATTGATAATCCTGCCAAGATTTACAGTATCGGCTTTAATATCATTAAACAATGACTGAATAAACTGTTTTTCCCGTTGATGCTCCACATAATGCTCCCGTTGATTCTCTACTAAAAAACCAAGTGTAACCGCAAGGAATAACATCAGGAATTCCCACAAATAATGCGACCATTTTTTTCTTTCGGTATGTGAATGCGGATGTACTTCCATTTTTTGTTTAAAGTTTAATATTTTGAATCAGCTTGCAGCTAATTTCTTAAAAGTCGCTTCATTTGTCAGGATATTCTTTTTCCAAAGTGTTCAAAAGGTTGACAGCTTGCTGCAAAAATATTCGGGCATCTCTTCGTATTGCTTTATTAAGAGCTTTCATTGAATACGTCCTGTAATTCCAATGTTCTAATTCTTTTTGGGTAAATGGTAATAATTTTGGGGTTTCCTCAATGAGCCTTGTTACATTATTATTTGAATCCAGCATTAAATCAAAGATTCGTGCATCAAAAATATTGGATGCAGCTTCTCTATAATCATTGATGAGAGTCTCTTCTAGTTCGCCTTGTCGTAATAAAAATCGTATAGTGACATCATATTTTGCTATACTATCCGCCACTTTGTGATTACGAATTAATCGTAAACCACCGGAATTTTTTAGTTGCTGCATAGTTCCATCGTTTGGTATAAAGCGAATAGCATTGGAGCGGGTAGCAGTTACTGCAAAAAAATAAATTTCCCTTGTAAAGTTTTGCGGAGAAAAGCTATTCAGCAAAAGAGCCAGAGAATCCAGCCTCGCTTCTCTTGCCGTTCGATTAATTAATATTGCATTTAACCGGCCAGTGTCTGCCTTTATATCATTAATCAATGAGTTGATAAACTGTTTTTCCCTGTTTTTTTCGATCTTATGTTCCAATTGATATTCAGCAAGAAACCCACAAAACACAGCGAGGAACAACATTAAAAATTCCCAGAAATAATGCGTCCATTTTTTTCTTTCGGTATGTGAATGCTGATGTACTTCCATAAATTTTTATTCAAGATGGTATTCTTTTTTTAATAGCTCTATTAAACGAGAAGCTTGTTCTTTATATCTATGTAAAGACTTGCGGCCGATAATACTCTGGCTATAAAGGAAGTGAACAAGAGTACAAAGATGATTGATCGTTTGCTGATTTTCTGTGATGAGTGGCTTTACAAACGTGGGTGGAATTACAGTTTTATCCAGGTCATCACCCGCGGAATCTATCATTGCCAATAAAACACTGGCATCAAAAACATTTCCGACGGCATCCCTGAATGCGATTCGTGTTTCTATTTCGGTTTTTCGGTTCTCGGCATATGCTTCCATTGCAGCATTGTAAGCTACAATGCTGTCAGCGATCTCTGTCTTTTTGATGAGCCGGAGTGCCCCGGAATTTTTTAATTGGCTCATTGTCGCATCGGTCGAATAAAAAATTGTGTTCATGCGGGGCATTTGCCGGGCAAAAAAGTAAAGATCAGCTAAGTGCTCATTTCTGTCCGGGGAATAAAACATGGTGATCAATTGATGTGCCTGCTTTTCTCTTTCAAGCCGGAGCGCTATTGATAAGTTATAATTTATAGTGTCGCGGGCAAGATCATGTAATAAATTTTGTATATATTTTTTTTCTCTCCGGCCCTCGATGTAGTGCTCCCTTTGATTTTCGACGAAAAAACCAAGTGTTACAGCGAGGAACAACATAAAGAATTCCCAGAAATAATGCGTCCA
>Ga0070698_100003802_pt1 | contig 16587 bp, 10 predicted proteins | sample KBSK1502metaG_FD_65477 | JGI IMG/M metagenome (GOLD analysis project Ga0070698, IMG submission 65477) | Corn, switchgrass and miscanthus rhizosphere microbial communities from Kellogg Biological Station, Michigan, USA - KBS K1-50-2 metaG | ecosystem: Host-associated > Plants > Roots >...
TGGACGCGACCCTGCCCCCTGCGGACCTCAGTGTCCGGATCCAGGAACGGGTCCGCGACCTGCTGCCCGACCCGGTGCCGCCGATGACCGAGGAATCGACCGGGAACCTCCCGGTCATCGTCGAATGACCGACCCGGGTATCTTCGACGGGCTGGTCGGCCAGGACGCGGTCGTCGCCGAATTGCGCCAGGCCGCGGCCGCCGCCGCTGCTGTGCTGCGCGGCGAGCCCCGCACCGGGATGACCCACGCCTGGCTGTTCACCGGCCCGCCGGGCAGCGGCCGGTCGGTGGCTGCCCGCGCGTTCGCCGCGGCGCTGCTGTGCCCGGACGGCGGCTGCGGGCAGTGCGCCGCGTGCCGTCAGGTCCGCGCGGGAACTCACGCGGACCTGCTCCTGGTGCGCCCCGACGGCCTTTCCTACGGCGTGCGGCAAACGCGCAGCCTGGTGCTGCGGGCCGCCGGAACGCCGTCGGCCGGCCGGTGGCGGGTGGTGCTGTTCGAAGACGCCGACCGCGCCACGGAACAGGCGGCCAACGCGCTGCTCAAGGCCATCGAGGAGCCCGCGCCCCGGACGGTGTGGCTGCTCTGTGCGCCGTCAGCGGAGGAACTGGTCACCACGATCCGCTCGCGCTGCAGGCTGGTTGTTCTGCGCACCCCGCCCGCCGAGGCGATCGCTGGCGTGCTGACCAGGGAGGGGGTGGAGCCGGGCCGTGCACTCGCCGCCGCCCGCGCGGCGCAGGGGCACATCGGCCGCGCCCGCCGCCTGGCCACCGACCCGGCCGCGGCACGGTGGCGGGACACGGTACTCGCCGTGCCGCCGCGCCTCACCGGCATCGGGCCTGCTCTTTCCGCGGCCGCAGCGCTGGTGAAGGCCGCCGAGGCCGAGGCCGCCGCGACCTCCGCCGAGCTCGACCAGCCCGAGCGCGACGCGCTGCGCCAGGCGTTCGGGGAGGGCTCGACCGGCAAGGGCGTGGCCAAGGCTCTCCGGGGCGCGGCCGGCGCCCTGAAGGACCTCGACGACCGGCAGAAGTCCAGGGCGACCCGGCTGAAGCGGGATGCGCTCGACCGCGCCCTGCTTGACCTGGCGGCGTTCTACCGTGACGTGCTGGCCGTCCAGGTCGGGGCGGACGTGGACCTGGTCAGCGCCGGCCACGAGGCCGACGTCACGCGCGAGGCGGAAAGCTCGCCGCCCGAGGTCACGGTCCGCCGGATCGAGGCCGTCATGGCCTGCCGGGAGCGCCTGGAACTGAACGCGGCCCCGTTGCTCGCGGTCGAGGAGATGACGCTGGCCCTGACGGCGGGCTAACAGGCTCCCGACGGTGGCTGGCCTGGGTCCGCCACGTCAGCAAAGTACGGAGTCCGACTTCCCTTTGGAAAAGTCGGGGTGGCAATGGGGTGGGTGTGGCTCGTAGGACAACCCCGGTGGGAACCAGTTAAACCCCGCGCCTCGACGGCAGAGAGGCTGGAAATCCCTCCGGCATAGTGACCGCGCCCGCGCCCGTCGTACTCTGGGGTGGTGGGCATGATGATGGCCGTCAGCTTCGAGCGGTACGGGAGGCTGTACTACCTGGACCCGGGCGGCAACCAGCCAGCGGTGGGGGCGAAGGTGCTCGTGCCGACCGACTCGGGCCCCGAGGTGGCCGAGTGCGTGTGGGCGCCCCAGTGGGTGGACGAGGATGTCGCCGGCTTGCCCGTCTGTGAGGGGATTGCCACCGAGGATCACCTGGCCAGGGACGAGGCGAACCGGGCCAAACGCGCGCAGGCGCGGGTTACCGCCCGTCGGCTGATCCGGGAGCACGCCCTGCCCATGAAGGTGATCGGGGTCGATTACGTCGACTCGCCACCGGTGATCACCGTGTACTTCAGCGCCCCGCACCGGGTCGACTTCCGCGCGCTGGTCCGCGACCTCGCGGGCCGACTCGGCGGGCGGGTGGAACTGCGCCAGGTCGGCCCGAGGGACGAGGCCAGGCTGCAGGGCGGGATCGGCCCGTGCGGGCGGGACCTGTGCTGCGCGACGTTCCTCAAGGACTTCGAGCCGGTCTCGGTGCGCATGGCCAAGGACCAGGACCTGCCGGTGAACCCGTTGCGGATCGCCGGTGCCTGCGGCCGGCTGATGTGCTGCCTCAAGTACGAGCACCCGCTCTACCAGGACTTCCACGCGAACGCCCCGCGGCAGGGTGAACTGGTGGAGACTCCGGAGGGACCGGGCGTGGTGACCGGGCACAACGTGCCCGGCGACAAGGTTGTGGTTAAGCTGACGGCCGACGGGCGCAAGTGCGCCTGCACTCGGGCCAGCGTGTGCGGTTCCCGGCAGGCCTACGAGGAGCGCTACGAGTCCGGTTCCGGGGCGGGACCGGTGCCAGGCGAGCCCGCACTCTAGGCCGGTAGACTCTTGGCGCCGCCCGTCACGGGCGGCATCGCCGCCTTAGCTCAGTCGGTCAGAGCGACGCACTCGTAATGCGTAGGTCTGGGGTTCGATTCCCCAAGGCGGCTCCGAGAAACCGCAGCTTACAGGCCTTTTTCCGCTAGCTGATCGCGTACATAAAGCACGCCGTGGACCGAGTCGTGGACCGAGTCGGCGTTCTGCTGTATGGTCCGGGCATGGCGACGGTGGCGAGCGGTCACATAGAGCGACTGCCAAGCGGCTCGCTACGGGTCCGGGTCTACGGCGGTAAGGACCCGGTGACAGGCAAGGAACGCCGGTACAAGCGAACCGTCAAGACCGAGGCACAGGCCGCCGCCGAGCTGGCACGGCTCCTGCGGGATGTAGAGGCCGAGCGGGCCCCCGATGACTCGGCGACGGTCGGCCTCCTGTTGGACCGGTACCTCGACGTGGCCGACCTTGAGGTGTCGACCCGGGAGGCGCACGAGGGCTACATCCGGCGCACCATCAAGCCCGTCCTCGGTGAGGTGCGGGTACGGAAGTTGCGGGCCGACGCACTGGATGTGCTGTACGCGCACCTGAAGAAGTGCTCCCGTTTGTGCGGCCGCCTGCCCAGGACCGAGCACTACACCGACGGTGAGCACGTATGCGACCAGCGATGCGGGCCGCTGCGGGACCACCGGACTCCCCGGCCGCACCAGTGTGATGGGCGGTGCCGTCTGCACAAGTGCAAGCCGATGGCGCCCGCATCGATCTTGCGCATCCACGCGATCATCTCGGCTGCGCTCAACATGGCCGTTCGTTACGAGTGGATCGACCGCAACCCGGCAGAGAAAGCCAGCCCGCCGCGGGCCCGGAAGCGCGAGCCCGATCCGCCCAGCCCAGCGCAGGCCGCCCGGCTGCTTAACGAGGTCTGGCAGGAGAACGAGGAGTTTGGCCTCTACCTGTGGGCGGCGTTCACGACCGGTGCCCGGCGCGGGGAACTGCTTGCCCTGCGGGAGAACCGGTTCGACTTCGAAGTCCAAGAGGTGACCTTCGCCCGGAACTACCTAGTGAAGCAGGGACACCGGATCGAGAAGGATACTAAGACCGGAGAGGGACGCCGCCTGTCACTGGACGCGCTGACCTGTGAGCTATTCGCGGAGCATTTCCGCCGCCGGCGGACGGCGTTGGCGACCGCGGGTGTGACCGTGCCGCCCGACGCGTTCGTGTTTTCCCCGGACCTGGCGGGCGAGCTCCCGTGGAATCCCGACACCATGACCCACCGTTACGGGCGCTACGCGGCCAAGGCGGGGATCTCCAGCTCGCTGAAGGAGCTGCGCCACTACTCGGCGACCCAACTGCTGTCGAACGGGGTCGACCTGCGCACGGTGGCCGGCCGACTCGGCCACGCCGAAGGATCCACGACGCTGCGGTTCTACGCCCAGTTCGCCCAGCCAGCCGATCGGGCCGCTGCCGTTTTGCTGTCAGCGCAGTTGGCAGGGCTGCGCAAGAAGGAGCAGCTTCGAGAACTGTTCCACCAGCTGCCGACTGCGGCGGACGAGGCCGCGCTGGGTGTGCTGGCGGCCACACTTGCACCGGTAGTCGGCATAGAGCGCGAGACAGCGCTCGCCTACTTGACTCAGTTCGCTGCCGAGCGGGCGCCTTTCACGCCTTGACATGAAGGACCCCAAAGCACCGGGCTGTCGGCCGTTCCCAGCATGAGACCGCCTGTCGGCTGGAGCGCGGCCCGCTGCCGGTTGACCTTGATCATCGTGATGACCAGGTGTGTAGTCGAAGGCCAAGCGGAGTTGATGATGGCAGAAACGGCCGAAGCGTGCAGAATGCAAGATCACGAAGGCGCAGGCAGTGGGTGACCGTCGGAACATCATCGGCCGGGACCGAGGCGGCGGCCGATGACCTTCGCGCATGTGCAGTAAGCCTTACCCCGCCGCTATCCGTATCGGCTCGGTGCTTGCCTAGGGTGCGGTGCACGGACGATGCCGTGACCGAGCCGACTGCTTACTTCCGGGCCAGAACCATGGCGGCGCTCGCACAGATCGCCACCGCCGGTGAGCTGCCGTCGCGTGTCGTGATCGATGTCTGGCATCTGTGCTACGCTCTGGCCAGCGCCGGACGGCGGGCCGGTACCAGGTGAGTACAAAATTGCAGGTCGAGGTCTTCCTCGGCGAGCCCATCGCGCACGACACCGAACGGGTGTTCCTTGCTCGGCTTCGCGCCGATTTGTCTCGGCGCAGATGCTGCGCACGCATCTACGCGAATTTCGTCACTAGAAGCTCGCAGCGGCAGGTCGACTTTCTTGTGGCCACCGAGCACCGGCTTGTCCATGTCGAGCTGAAGACAGTCGACCAGAGCCTCCCAATCATCGGCGGCATCAACGGGCCGTGGGCGCAGGAGTTGCCGGGAGGCAGGCGCCGTAGCTTGGAGCGGAACTTCTACCGCCAGGCGCATGAGGCGACGTACGCGATCAGCGACGACATGCACGAACTCGCGGGTCTCGGCGAGGCCCCGCGCGTCTCCGGTAAGTACTACCGCCAATTCGACACGGTCGTGTGCGTGAATCCGGACATCCCTGCCGGATCACGTCTCGCCCCTTACAGGCACGTCGACGTCGCCGGATATCAGCAGCTGCTTGACCTGCTGACCACTGACGGCCCCAAACCGGCCTGGACTGTCGAACACTGGGAGGCCTTTGCGCGGCATCTCCAGCTTGTGCCCGACGAGCCGGACAGCCCGGGGGAGGCGGCACGGCGAGCCACCATTGCTGCCCTCGACGACTATCGGCGCCGGTTCATTGCCGCGCACCAGCGCGACCTTCACGAGTACGTGCCGGTCCCAGCCCAGACCGCGGAGCAGGAGGTGCCCGACCCCCTGCCGGTGCTCACCGAGGCGATGATGGGCCAGCGGGTCGTCGCGTTCACCGGCCGTAACGGCGCGGGCAAGACGCACACCACCCGCCACGCGGCGATCGCCGTCGCTGCGGGCGGCGGCGTCCCGGTGTGGGTGCGCTGCGGTGAGTACCAGCGCGGCCGCTTCAGCCTCGCGCTGTCCCGTGCCGTTGCGCCCTTCACCACCGAGTCCTGCCTGCCGCTGCTGCGCCAGGCCGCGAGCACCGGCAGCCCGGCGGTGGTCATCCTCGACGGCTTCAACGAGTGCGCCCCCGACGACCGGGAAGAACTGCTCGAACAGCTCGGCGCTCTCCGGCTGCGGACGCCCGCCGCCGCCGTCATCACCTCCACCATGTCGATCGCCCACCCCAACGCCGACCTGGACCTGCAAGCCGTACTGCCCGACGATGCCACCCGCACCGCCCTGCTGGCATCACACGGCCGCACCGACGGTGTGGCCGGTGCGGAAGCGTTCCAGACACCCATGGAACTCGCGCTGGCGGCGAAGTGCGGAGAGCAGCTGCGGCCGGGCGCGACGGCGACCGAGCTGTTCGACGCGTACATCGGGCACGTCTGCCCCACGGAGACAACCCGCGCCGGACTCCGCCGTCTCGCCGTCGAAATGGACCGCCAGCTCCGTGGCTCCCTCACCATCGCCGAGATCCGGCTCCTTCTATACCGGGACGCGGGCAGCAGCACACCCGGCGCCGGGGTCGACGCCGTGCTCAGCTCGCCGCTGCTGACCTTGACGCAGGGCCGGGCCGCATTCGCGCATGAGCTGTTCGCCCGGTTCCTCACCGCGGAGCAGCTTGTGCTGGACGCCGGTGACATTGCCGCACTGGGCGACGTGCTCCGCGACCCCCGGCACGCCGACCTGCTGGTGCACGTGGTCGCGCTTGAGCATGATCCGAGCCGCCGCGGTGACTTGCTGCTGGCCCTTGCCAAGCCGGGTCTGCTGAGTGAGGCCGTCCGCGGCAACTACGGGAACGAGACCGCAGCAGCGATCCATGCCGAGGTCGTCGCCGCGCTCGCCGATGCCGCGGTCGCGACCGCCGACGCTCAGCTGATCCGCGAAGACGGCGGCCCGGATGACATGTTCGACGGCCGTTGGGAAGTGGCCACGCCGCGCACCAGTAGCCAGCAGGCGCTTCTGTGCGTCGCGGGCGCCTCTCTTGCTGACGGACGGTTTCTCGACGAAACCGCCCGGCTGCTCGACGCCACCGACCGCCGGTGTGCCGAGCAGATGCGGCGGCTGCGTGACGGCGGGCACCGCCTGGCGATCACCGCTGTCGTTCAGGCTACGTATGCGGGCCTCTGGTACATGGACGAGCGCGCGCTGCAGATGCTGCCGGCGTCTGTCCTGATCAACGCATGCGACCGCAGCCGGATCTTTCATCAAGGTCCTGTACTGAAGCCGTCACCGGCCCACGCTATGTGGGACGGCCCTACGCCCACCCCGCCACGGTGGGGCCGTCTCACCGCCTCACTGCTGCTACTCAATCCAGACGATCCCGACGACCTCAAGCTGCTGCCAGATGTGTTTACAGCGGCGTGGGCCGCCAACGGCTACCACCTACGCCTGACCGCACTGACGACGGCTTTTGAGAACGCCCGCTGCGCCGATGACACGACCCGTGAGCGGATGCGGGCGGCGCTCGAGGACTGCGATACCGAGAACATCTTCCTCAACGGCAGCCTGTTCGAGGCACTGGCTGCCTATGGCGGCATCGACCCATTGAACACCGAGGAAAGCATTCGTGCGGAGGTCGCCACGATCCTCGCCGCGCCCAACGACCCGACCACGTGGGTCGCCGCACGTCGTGTCGTGGGCATGGTGTTCGAGGACCAGAACCTCCACGGTCCCTACGGCGAAGTGCTCGCCGCCCTCGATCCCGCAGACTACCTCCGCTTGCACGTCATGGCCGTCCGCGGCGAAGACTTTCCCTTCCACCGCGACTGGATGATGAACGCGATCGTCAAGCGCCTCGACTACGCCGCCGACGACACGCGGGCCGTCCTGCGAAACGCCGTGCTCAGCATGGCCTGGGACAACCCGTTCCAGCAGGAAGAGGTCGGCGCGGATCTCATCGCTCTCCGCGGCTGGGCCACGATCGCCGAGAATCTCCCACCGGCCGCGAACACCGACGGAAACATCGCACAGCGTGCATGGCGCATCATCGATGAGCTGCTGCTCGCCCTGCTGCGTGGCACCGACCCCGCGAGCGGCGAGCTGTCCGCCCTCTGGGCTGAGCTTCTCGACCTGTGCGCTCCCGCGGCGGTCGACGTTCTCGCCCATCTCAGGTCTGCCGGCACCTGGGAGTACAACTCCGCCGAGCCGAGCATGTATGGGCGGCTGCTCATCGCCTGGCCCGACCAGGTACGACAACTCATCGAATGGGCTGTCCGCAACCCGGACCGACTGCTCGCCACTATCAACAACAGTCCAGCGCACGACCGGCTGCCAAGTCTCGTCGTAGACCTGGCCATCATCGGCACCGACGACACCGCCGCGCTGCTCCAGAGCTACATCGACGACGCCGAAATCGGCAATGCGGCCGTCACCGCGATCCGCGCGATCAAGCGACGCCTCCAGCAGCCATAGCCACTCGCGCCACGCCAGACGATGGCTGCTATGGTCGCCGCCTCGCAGCCCCACCGGCCGCAATGAAAGATGCCCCAAGCAAGCGACGATCGACTTGACCGATCGCATCTTGCAGCGGCGTCAGGTGAGTAATGCCAGCCAGCCCCGCTGCTCGGCCTGAGACTATGGCTGATGAGCAGCACCGATCCCGCATTCCCCTGGGGGTTCGACGCTAGGTTCGCTTTCGGTCCGGCAGGCCGGTGGACCGGTCGGTTCGGGCGCAACGTCCTGCGCGACCTGGTCGCCGGGATTGACGAGTTCCACGCCGCGAAGGCGCGTGAGCGCAGGTTTCGCATCCTAGGCTCGGCACTGCTCGGCGCCTTCATGTGGCTGGACGATCCCGAGCTCGTCCAGCGGCTCGCGGAGTTCCCCTACGCATGCGTCGTGATCACCAAGCAGCCGCGCGACTCCCGCCATCAGGCCAGACTTGCCACACTTCAAGGTTTGCTGGAGCACAGCCGCGGATTCCCTACATCTGCCCTGCCGGAACTTGATTCCCTGGTCCGGCGCGACGACGAAGGGGGAATCCCGGTGGTCGGCCCCTACTCCCCGAAGCCGGGCATCATGCTTCCGGCTCTCCGGACCATCGGCTACCGCAAGACCGGCAACGGGCTGGTGCCCATTCTGCACACCAAGATGGTCTTGCTCGGCGAGCTGTGGTGGCACGACGAGGACGAGTTCGGCCCGGCGGACGTTATCGGCTTCCGCCCTCAGCGGCTTGGGTCGCTAGCGCCAACGGCACGGCAAGCTCGCGGAGGAACCTGGAGTTCGGATTTTGGCTCCACGATCCCGAACTCCTCCGTCAGGCAAAGCGATTTCTTACAGAGCTCCTGCGCCACTCCGAAGACTTCGACCCAGACGCGGATGCTCTAGAACCCGAGTTCGTAGAGCCCGACTATGATGACGCGGCGTTCGCAGAAGCCCTCGCATCGATGCCGGACTGGGACGAATACGAGGACGAGCCTGAATGACTGGGCTAAGAGATCTTGGTGACAGCGGTTATCGGCCGCTAGAACGGGCCGACCTGGCTGATACAGCGCTCGGACTGCTGGCGGTCTGCCATGGAGCTTCAGGATCGGCGAGCGTATCGAGAACTAGGCTGCACCACGTTACAGCGGCGTTGACGGCTAGACGGGCGTGCCGCGGCCGTAGGCCGACTCGCTTGCCCGCTGGGCCGTGACCGGTGCCGTAGCCCCGATTGCGCAGCTCGGCGAGGCCGCTGGCGACCGTGATCATCCCGCCGAGGATGCGTCTAACGGCCTCGGTGCTGTCGGGTCCGGTGCCAGCGGACTTTGGGTGAAGGCCGAGGGCATCTTGGGCCTTTCCGACGAGTATTGGTAGGTCGTCCTTGTCGTCGACGACCTGACCGACCTCCTGCAATACGGCCTTGGCGGTGCTCTCGATGAGTTCCTTAGCGGTACCGATCGCGAGCGGTGGATCGGTCTCGGCAATGCCTTGGAGACGCCTCAAGTGCTCTCGGATGGCCTCGGGGTCACGAAGGCTGGCAATCGATTGCTCGCCAACCTCGAGGCCAACGTTGTTGGCGAGCTCTTCGAGGCGCTGACGGGCTGGCTCAAACAGGTCAGCGATGAGGACCCGCCTGGCTTCCCAGCCGCCAGGTCCGCTGGCACCGTTGCGAATCCAGTAACTACGGAAGGTGCTAAAGCTGCGGAATGGGAGCTTGATCGGGACGCCGAGGCGCTTTGTCACTGCCTCAAGCGTTCGGATGATTCTGATGCTCTGTCGGTCTGTGAGGGTCGATCCCTCCGTGCCGTAAGCGATCAGTTCATGCTCAACGAGGTCGAAGAGTCCCTCGGCCGCTGATAGGTCGGTCTCGTCAGGCAGAGGGCCGACACAAAGGCGATCGAGCAGTCCGACGTTGAGCACCGACACCGAACGGGCACCACCATGTATCTCGATCGCAGCGCCGACGTCGTCCTCGAAGAAGTCTGCTGGATGCACTCGTACATTGTGTTGCAGCCAGGGGAGGGCGCGCAGCCGCGACTCAACCAGCAGCGGTGGGTCGGCAGCATTCAGCTGTGATTTTGGCGCGGGGAGTATTCCCAGTGCTTGTCGGTGGTGTATCTCTGCGATGGTGGACCTCCGGAGGCGCTGGCTCCCGCGCAGGCCGATGAGTCGCGCGGGCGTGCTGCGCGTTCGGATCACGGTGCTGGTCTTGCTTGTGGTGACTGTCGCGCTGGCATTGCTGCTAGCGGTCCGCTATCACCTGGCGTGGCCCCCTGTGGTGGTGTCGATCCTGGGCGGCGTACCGACCCTGTACGTAGCCTGGCTGGCGGTGCCTGGTGTGATGAGCTCGCCAGAACCCCCGGCGACGGACAGGCCAGCCTATGGTCGGCCAGTGGCGCGATGGGATCCCGTAGAGCTGGGCGTGCACCAGGTGATCGGCGGCGGCCCCATGCCTGCATATGTTCGCCGATCGCACGATGAGCTGCTGCGTGCCGTTCTGGACCCATCCGTCTCCGCGAGCCGGTTGGTGGTGATCCGCGGAGGGTCTTCTACCGGCAAGACCCGTGCCGCCTACGAAGCAGTCGCTGCCCAGCTCGGCGACTGGTATCTGGACTACCCGCTAGATCCCGGCGCGCTGAAGGCGCGGCTGGTGTCCGGAGTGCCCACGCGAACGGTGCTCTGGCTAGGCGAGTTGCGCCAGTACGTCGACCCCGACCGCGGCCAGTATGCCGATGCTGACGGCAGCCCGACAGTACTGGGTGACCTGGCCGACCTGCTCGACGATGAGGGTCACCTGGTCATCACCACATTGTGGGCCGAGCAATGGACCGCCTACACCGCCGCGGCGCGCGCTGGAAGCGGAGCGGCCGATCCAGTCGGAACAGCTGGACGGTTGCTCGAGCGGCTGCCGGAGCTGGCCAGCAGAGACCCTGCTTCGATCGAGCCTGCCCGTGGCGGAGTCATTGACGTCCCGGACCGGTTCACCCCCGCCGACCTGGAAGCTGCGATCCGTACTGGTGACCCAGTGCTCGCGTCCGCCGCCGCGGCCGCCGATGCTGCCGGACACGTGGGCCAGGTCACCCAGTACTTGGCGGGCGTCCCTGACCTGATCGACCGCTATTCCGAGCCTGGCGGCAATCCTTACGGCCAGGCGATCATCGTCGCGGCGATGGACATCACCAGGCTGGGTCACGCGAGCCCGCTGCCCGCAGCACTCATCCAAGAGGCGGCAGTCGGGTACCTGACCGATCGGCAACGTACCAAGGACATCGCCGGCTGGCGCGACGCCGCTCTGGCCTGGGCCGCCGAAGAGCTCAGAGGCGCCGTCCGGGCCCTAGAGCCCGTTCCGTACGAGTCAGGCACGGGCGTAGTCGGATACCGGGTCGCCGACTTTCTGATCCAGCACGCCTCCCGGGAACTCCGCTTTACTCGCGCGCCCGTCAGCACCTGGGAAGCCATCCTCAGCTACGTCCGCGATCCAGCCGATGCCGCCCGGCTCGCTGACAGCGCCAGCGCGCGCGGCCTGTCCCACCACGCCATCCCCCTATTCGGGCGCGCCGCCGATGCCGGCGACTGGCACGCCGCTACGACCCTGGACAATTTGCTGGCCAAGCGCGGGGACCTGGATGGGCTGCGCACCCGGGCCGACGCCGGCGACTGGCAGGCCGCTGCACGGCTCACCAAACTGCTGGCAGAGCGCGGGGACCTGGACGGGCTGCATGCGCAGGCCGCCGCGGGCGACGGGCATGCCGCGACACAACTGGCCAGGCTTCTGGCCGAGCGCGGGGACCTGGACGAGGCAGTGCAGGTATTGCGTGCCGCCGCGCGCGGCGGCGACTGGGAGGCCGCCGAAGAACTGATCAATTTGCTGGCCGAGCACGGACGCCTCGACGAGGCTGTACAAATGCTGCGCGCCAAGGTCGACGCGGGCAATCGGTCCGCTACTTGGGACCTGGCCAGCCTACTGGCCAAGAGCGGAGACCTGGAGGAGCTGCGCACCCGGGCCGACGCTGGCGACCAGAATGCTGCATGGCGGCTGGCCGAGCTGCTGGCCGATCATGGCGACTTGGACGAGCTGCGTGCGCGGACGGACGCTGGCGATATCTACGCCGCTTATCGGCTGGCCGGCCTGCTGGCGGAGCACGGGGACCTGGAGGAGCTGCGCACCCGGGCGGACGCTGGCGACTGGCATGCTGCCATGCAGCTAGCCGGCCTGCTAGCGGAGCACGGGGACCTGGAGGAGCTGCGCACCCGGGCGGACGCTGGCGATAAGTATGCCGCCGCGCATTTGTCTTGACGCAGCAATGGCAGCCTCACCATGTGCCGGATCGCGGGCACCGGGTGATACAGGGAGTTATCACCCAGTAAGCATGACCAGTTGCATCGGGCGCGAGAACTCGTCGTGAGCAGGTATCAGCTGCCCGATCGGCCTGGTTGATAGTACGGCGCGGGCCCCTGGACGGGCGTTCATCGAGCCGCGACCGGCGTGTCGCGAGCTTATGGACCTGTGCTTCCGCTATGTTTCCCGCATCAGATGCACGATTCGTGGGCTGCGGGCTGGCGAAGGGCAAGAGCATGAGCGGGTCGTGGGACGTGCCGGGGGCGGCGCCGGGGCTGTTCGTGCTGGGCCAGCAACGACTGTTGCGGCCGGATGAGCAGGTGTTCGAGGCGATGCTGGCGGGCTGGCGGGATCAGCAGCTGTGCCGCAACCTGGGCGAGGCGACGGTGCGGCGGCGGCTGGAGGGCGTGCGCCGGTTCCAGCGGTTCACCAGCGAGTGGCCGTGGCGGTGGCGGCCGGCTGATCTGGAGGAGTTCACTGCTCAGCTGCGCGGCGAGCGGCGGGCCCGGGCGACGATCCGGTCTTATCACGGTGATCTGCGGCTGTTCTGCGAGTACGCCGCGGACCCGCGTTATGAGTGGACCGCGGTGTGCGAGCGGCTGTTCGGCACGCACCCGGCGCAGGTCTGCTTTGAGTGGAACACCGCGGTGCACGCCGCGGAGTACGAGGGCGAGCCCGGCCGGCGGGCGCTGGCCAAGCGGGAGCTGCAGGACCTGTTCGACTACGCCGACGAGCGGGTCGCCAGCGCGCGGGACCGCGGCCGCAAGGGCTGGCTGACGGCACTGCGGGACACCGCCGCGCTGAAGACGGCGTACGCGTTCGGGCTGCGCCGCCGCGAGCTGGTGATGCTGGACCTGGCCGACTTCGGCGCTAACCCGCATGCGCCGGAGTTCAGCGAGTTCGGGGTGGTGTATGTGCGGTGGGGCAAGGCCAGCAAGGGCAGCCCGCCCAAGCGGCGCAGCGTGCTGACCGTGTTCCCGTGGTCGGCGCGGGTGCTGGCCCAGTGGGCCGGGCAGTTCCGCGGCCTGTTCGACCACGCCGCCGACGGCGGGGCGCTGTGGCCCAGCGAACGCTCGCCGCGGGTGTCGCTGGAGAAGATCAGCGCCCGGTTCGCCGAGTACCGCGACGCGCTCGGCCTGCCGGACAGCGTGTCGCTGCACAGCCTGCGCCACTCCTATATCACTCACTTGATCGAGGACGGCTACGACCCGCTGTTCGTGCAGCAGCAGGTGGGCCACTGCTACGCCTCGACCACAGCGCTGTACACGTCGGTGTCGTCGGACTTTCGCAACCGGACGCTGCGGGCGGCGCTGGACCGGTCCATCCAGGCCGCACTCGGCACAGATGCCGCAAGCAGGAAAGGGGATCGATGATGGCGCGCCGGAAGCTGGACTTCCACTGGAATCTGCGCCGGCTGATGGCCGCCCACCAGATGTGGAAGACCACCGAGCTGGTCCCGCTGCTGCGTGAGCGGGGCGTGGAGTTGTCGGCCTCGCAGGTGTATCGCCTGGTCACCGACAAGCCGGAGCGGCTGTCGATGAAGGTGCTGATCGCGCTGTGCGACATCCTGGACTGCACCCCCGCCGACCTGATCGACCCCTACGCCGAGCCGGCCGCCCGCCGCCAGGCCGCGGGCGAGCCCGCCGCGACGGTGGTGGAGCTCAAGCCGGGCCCGCGGCCGGAGCGGGCGCGCATCCTCGATCCGGAGTAAGGGTCGGCATGCCGCGGCAGCGCCGCCGCCAGCCCGATCCTGCTCGCTTCCCGCCGTGTGCGCGCTGCGGTCAGTGCTACCCCGGCGGCGCCGGTGGCTGGCCGGAGGGGCGGGTGTGCAAGTACTGCTACCTGCAGGCCCGGCTGCGCACCGGCACCTGCGCCGCTTGCGGCGCTCTCACTTCGCTGCCGGGCCTGGACGCGGCCGGGCAGCCGATCTGCCACCGCTGCAGCGGCATCCCCGCTCGCTTTCGGTGCGGCTGCGGGCGCGAGGTCACCGCGGGGGAACGCGGGCGCTGCTGGTGGTGCGTGCTGGCTGAAGTCGTCACCGATGTCCTGGGCGGGCCCGGCGGGCAGGTGCCTCCCCACCTGTGGCCGCTCGCCGACGCGCTGGTGTCGATGCGCCGCCCGCAAAGCGGGGCGGTGTGGCTGCGCCGCAGCACAATAGCGCGCCAGACCTTGCGGGACCTGGCCCAGGACCGCATCCCGTGCAGCCACGCCGCCCTGGACGCCGTCGGGACAAGCCGCGCTGTCGAATATCTGCGGTGCCTGCTGGTCCGGTACGGTGCGCTGCCGCCCCGCGACCGGCGCCTGGCCGACTTCCAGCGCTGGGCTGCAGCCAAGCTCGACGGCATCAGCAACGCCGAGCACCGCCAGCTACTCGAACGGTTTCTCCGGTGGCACCTGCTGCGGCACCTGCGATCCGGCAGCACCGCCGCGACGCCGGTCGGCCACGGCCCCTATCAGCGGGCCAAGCAGCGCCTGACGGTGGCGACCACCTTCCTGGCCTGGCTGGCCAACCGCGGACACCAGCTCGGCGAATGCACCCAGCATGACCTCGACAGCTGGTTCGCCGCCGGGCCAAGCACGCGACAGCATGCCCTCACCTTCCTGTCCTGGGCCCGCCGCCAGCGCATCCTGCGCGGCATCGAGCTGCCCGTGATCCACACCGAGGTCGGCGCCCCGCCGCCGGCCCTCGCCGTACGGCTGGCGGCGATCCGCCGACTGCTGCTCGACGACGCCCTCGCCCTCGAAGACCGCATCGCCGGCTGCCTGGTGGTGCTCTACGGCCAGCAAGCCAGCCGGATCGCTGCCCTGCGAACCAGCGAGGTCTCGTGCACCGATGCCACCATCCGGCTCAAGCTCGGCGCCGACTGGCTCTACGTGCCCGAGCCCGTCGCCACCCTGCTCCGGCACCACCTGCGCAACCGCAGCAACATGACCACCGCCGCCAACCCGGCCTCGCCCTGGCTGTTTCCCGGCCACCTCGCCGGCGAACATCGCAGCTACCGCCAGCTCATCGTCATCCTTAGCCGGCTGGGCATTCCGGCCCGGGCGAGCCGGCTGGCCGCATGGCACCAGCTCGTCCGCCAGGCACCACCCGCCGTCCTCGCCGACGCGCTGGGCGTGTCCCCGGACACGGCCACCCGCCACGCCCTTCTCGCAGGCGCCGGCTGGGTCACCTACGCCAGCCGCCGCTCATCTCCCGCCATACCCGAATACGACGGGTTACCAGTTGAGTTCAGCCCGACTGAAGGTGCCGCGCGGGGAACTCGCTGAGATCTCTCGCCTGAGGGCCAGTGCGGGTGTCTCACCTCATGTCAGCGATGGCAGCCGGATCCGCGACGAGTTGCTCGCCATCGAGCAGTTCGGCACCGTATCCATCGACATTGGTATGCCAGCTACGGGAGTAGCCGCCATCGCTGGCGGTCACGGTCCCATCCGGCTGTCGGAGTGCACGCAGACGTCTCCGTCCGCGTCCTGCTAACTGATAGGAGGCTATCGCTGTATACCACGCGGACACTACGATCAGTGGAGCCGCCGCGGGGCGGGCTCAGGGTTAGCAGAAGCGCCTGGCCGGTGGCTTGGAATGTGGCGCGGCGCGAGTCGTAGTATCGCAGGCGACATGCGCAAGCGGTGCTCGGAAGGAGTGCCGGCATGGCAGGTAGCGAGACCGGGCAACCGGAGTTTCGACCGATAGCAACTGAAGGCGAACGGACGATCCCTGTTGTTGTCGTCTGGGACGGGCAAGGCGAGCCCTACCCGGTTCTGCTGTATCGCCACCCTAAGGACGACCCGGCCAGTGCCGAACTAGTCGCTGAGATTTTGCCGGAAGAACCCGGCCGCGCCTACACGGCCTCCCTCACGATCACAAGCAATCAGTCATGCACTGTGTGTGAGCGGCACCGGGAGGGATGCGCGTTCGCGCGACCCGGCGGCGGCGAGACAGATACAGATGGGTTCCCCTGCTGCTATGTGTGCGATGAACCTGTCGGTAAGCCCGCCGCCCCTCCGCACGTCGCCATCTGGAGCGGGTTCACCATGGCTGGGGCTAGGGCAGCGAGCCCACACAGTGGGATGGCCGCAGTCGCCCGGACGGCCGACCTGATGGATGTGTGGTTTGTCGGCCAGGACGGGAGCCTGCAGGGCCGCTGGTTCGACGGCACCTGGGATAACCACCACTACGCGCTGACCTGGCCCATGGGCCCCTCGCTCACCAGCGGCATCGCCGCGGTCACCCGCGGCGCGGACCTGATGGACGTGTGGTTTGTCGGCCAGGACGGGAGCCTGCAGGGCCGCGCCTTCTTCGACGGCACCTGGGATAACCACCACTACGCGCTGGCCGGGCCCGGGAGCGCCTCGCTCACCAGCGGCATCGCCG
>Ga0070698_100003804_pt1 | contig 16582 bp, 8 predicted proteins | sample KBSK1502metaG_FD_65477 | JGI IMG/M metagenome (GOLD analysis project Ga0070698, IMG submission 65477) | Corn, switchgrass and miscanthus rhizosphere microbial communities from Kellogg Biological Station, Michigan, USA - KBS K1-50-2 metaG | ecosystem: Host-associated > Plants > Roots >...
GTCGTACGTGCCGCGCTGCGGATTTGAGCCGGCCGTCGCAACGGTCGCATCCGGAAGGAGCAGCGCCACTGAATGATACATGCGTGCGAACGTCGCGAAACCGGCGCCGCCGGGCGTGGTTGACGACCACGATCCAGAGACCGGATCGAACAGGTCGGCTCCGAGCGTCGCGGTGGTCGCGTCGTTATTCACCCTCGACCCACCTTGCACCAAGACCTTGCCGTTCGGAAGAAGCACTGAGTTACCCTCAACGCGGGCTCCTGACGGCATATCTCCCATCCTAACCCAAGCCGGGGTAGATTGGGAGAAATCGATGATTTCAGTTGTCGCTGTAGCATTCGGGACGCCACCGCCCAGGATCATCACGCGTGCGGCATAATTCGGCGGTAGAAGTGGCAGCAGAACGGAGCTTCCGTATTTGCGGTTTAGGCCGGTAGAGGTTTTCGCAAAATTTACCGACCAGGAGTGGCTGGACGGGTAGAACATGTACGAATTCGGTGAACCTCCCGAATAGAAGACACGACCGTCGGGCAGGACATGCATCCACGGGTAGAGGTATGGCTTGAACGCCGCTTGGAACGGGCTACTCCAGCCAGATCCGACCGTGTAAAATTCGACTGTGTTGTTTGTCACACCTGTCTCGTCAAGGCCTGAGAATGCCATGATGCGCCCGTCAGGCAGAACGATGCCGGTCGCATACCAGCGGCCGTGCGCCATGTCTTGCATTTGGCAGAACTTTTCGGTCAGCGGGTCGAAGACCGTTGTTCGCGGTTCTCCGTAAAAGGGATCATATTGTGACGTGCCGCCGATAACCAGGCAGCGTCCATCGGGAAAAAATGCCCAGCCATTGCAGAAAACGTCCCAGGTCAGGTCCGGTGTTCTGGTGATCTTCCCCTGGGTTATGTCCCCGGCGCCGAGATTCCAGACGGCCGCTTTGGATATTTTCTGCGTAAGTTCCGTCGGATCGTTCTCCGATCCGGCAACTACCAGTACCTTCCCGGTATGCAGCAAGCCCATATGAATCGGATTGATCGGCATCGTATACGGCAGCGTTACCCACTCACCTGTCACTTGCCTTTGCGCTATAGCCTTTTCGGAGGCAGCACCCAAAAGGCCGATGGAAATCAGTAGCGAAACAGCACGGCGGATCCGGCTGCACGTTGCCGTCGGGATCTTACCACGACGGCGATTATTCAACTTCACAAAAACCGGAGCAAACGAAGAAAACATACCTTAACCTCTTTTCTTAACCTCTTTTACAAATGTACCAGAAAGGGCCGCAGATAGTCCAACGAGCAAGCCTGCCATGGTTAACATTTAGTTTCGGAAAAGGGTTGGTTTCTACGGGTCCTATAATAGCAGTGATAGGTATTCACTCCGTCGTATTTCAGAACCGGCAATGTAAGTGGTGCCGGATCGCATAGCGGCCAGTCTTCTGCATCGCAGCCTGCCGAGCAAAGAGTTTCCCGTTTGACTTCGCGCGGCCTACAGGCTCGATCGACTGGCGGGCGCGACAGCAGGTGACGCTTTAGTTAGCTGGGCAGGTGGGCCTAACAAAGGTCAGATCTAAAAGATTGATTGCGCTGAAGAACCTGGATAAATGACGGTTAGTTTTCTGTGAGAAAGGCAACTTTGGGACCGGGACAGCAAAAGGGTCGAAGTTTGTCTCAGAGGCGCCCGAAAAAGCGTCGGCTTGGGTAAAGGGCATTGCTGAAAGGCAAGAGCTGGATCGTAGAGCCGATTTTGGGCTCTGTTAGGATCTGCAGCTATCTTTTAACGTTGCAGGCGGTAGCGATGAGGAGGTTTTGTAGTTCTACCTTGGCAAAGCCCGATAACGACTGCGACGTAAACCGTGAGCACGTGCCAGTTCGCTGTCGGATGATAACCGCCTTCGCTCAACTTCAAAGTCAACGCTAGCTTCCAGCCCAAATGATACTTCACCAGTTCCACCGCTTGGCGGTCAGGCACTCGCTCCAAAAATTGGAAGATCAATACTCCTAACAAAACTACCGGCTCTACTCCAGGTCGTCCGTTGTCGGCTTGATAAGATTCCGCCAGTTAGGCGGCCGGCGTTCAGCGCCTGCTTTTTTGAATGGGGTGATAACGTAGCTGAGAACCGATCGCGGCTCTCTCTGGTTGGCCAGTCCTGTTTTCGGATATTCGTCCCGCGCTGGAAAGTAAGCGGTTCCGAAGATCACGTCCCACATAGGAAACATGAAGGCGAAGTTTTTGTCGAAGTGGCGCTCTTCCAGTGAGTGATGGATGCGATGAAACCGCGGCTCGGCGATCACCTACCGAAGGAATCCATAGGAGAGCTTGGAATTGGCGTGCGTCATCTGTCCCATAAACCGCAAGATCATGATGCAAATGATCAGCACCGTGGCATCCACGCGAACCAGGAGGCTAATCGGAACCAGAATCAGTGGTATTCGGAGTGCATCTTCGAGCCAATGGTGATAATCATTGACGGCGTTCAATTCCTCAATGGAGTGGTGTACCGAGTGAACACGCCACAATACCGTAATGTTGTGCAGGATCCGGTGGAACCAATAGTAGAGGAAATCGTATATGAGAAAGCCCACGCAGGGTAACGCAGCGTAGGCTACAATCGCGGTCAGGACGTCTTTTGATTCCGTGGTTTTGCGTAGATCGATCAGGACCAACGGATGAATGTGGAGCAACCCGAGGCAATATTGCATGACGGCGCTGATGCTCAGGCCGATTAGGATGTAGATAGCCCAGATGGGAATCGCCCGGAGGCGAGACGTCCAAGATTGTTTTTCGCCCGGGATCAAGTTCTCCACTAAGATGCCGACCAAAGAGCCGACCAGAGTGGCAGGAAAGACATACCAAAAGAAACTCCACATCGAACCCGAAATTGGTACGGCCAGAAGTAAGCAGCTGTGCGCCTCGGCGAGGTACCGTTTGATGTGCGTGGGATCGGAGTAACCCTCCCGCTCCACGTAGTTGTCGTGCTTGAGCACCAACCCCGCGACCAAGCCGTTCATAGCCCGCGCTGTTCATCGGCCACAAAGACGCCTGTCCGATTGTTTCCGACGAGCCCCTCCTCAGTCACGGAAGCCTGACACTGAGCAATAAAGTCGGAAGGCAGCTGGGAGACGAGCTGGAGCTCATCCAGTGCGCCGGTGGGCAAGGCGGCCTTGACAAGGACTGCGGAGCCCACGATAAGGGCGCCGATCAAACCATTGATTGCTCGATGCGTGTTACCCAGGGGGAATCTGCACCTGTCCTTCGCCGCGGCTGAGTTAACGCGTAGGCTTGTCACTTGAACCAATTTCTCAGCTTCTCGCGAAACGCAGAATACCGGCGTCGCGATCCCAGAGCAACGCTCCAAAGCTAACAGCGGAAGATCATACGAGCACCGTTTTTCCCAACAGGTAGATGAATCGCGAAAGCCAAAACGCCGGCGCAGTCCCACGACTACCGGCGTACGCGGGATCGCGCGAGCCGCCGGGCCCACCACCGGATTTGCGGCCAACGAAGGCCTTGAAGCGACTGCCACCATGGGCATCGCCTGGTGGTTGGATGGTTTCATATTAAGTCGATTCTCTAATCGAACGATGGATGCCCTGGTTAAATGTTATGACTTCCCAATTAACGTTTGTAAATCGCTTCTCCTGCGACAACCCTTTCCGCCAGCTGTGCATACATGGAATCACCGCTTATAAGAGACCAGCGGTAAAACCCGCGGTAGATCATCCCATAGTCGATCTTTTTAGCCGTGCCGTTTCGGCTCAACTCCTGCCCTTGCCCAATTCGCGTATTCCCAGTCGAATCAATCGTCCCGTCGGACTGTACACGACTCTGAAGCCAGGCATATCCTTTCGTCAGGATGCGCAAGAGCTGCTTCTTTATCTCCTCGTCAGCTGCGAGGTCGTAGTAACGGCCCGCGTAGAACAATCCAACAGCGTGATAGCTGCTATCGTAACCACCTTTTTCAGGGTTGAAACCGGATGGATCTTGCAAACTGATGCCTTCACGGATGTAACCCTTTGATTTCTCGATAAGCGGCTGATTCTCGCATAGCACTCCTGCTTCGCCGAGAGCTGCTGCAACCAAATAGCGGCGATGCGTATAGGGTGCGTTGTGCCTCCTACCAATTGCTTCCACTGACGGCTGCGTCATCCACTGCGCCGCTTTCAATATGCGTGGCCGCATCCAGTTTACATCGGTGGCGTACTGGCTTGCATATTGGCTGCCACTCAAGACCAGACAGGCATGCGCCGCCGCTTCGACAAAAAATGAAGTACTGTGGAAAGCATCGGGACAGTTAGATGATCCATCTGGCGCTTGGTGTTCGAAGCCCCAGCGCAGGATCTTTAGTCCCCGATCGATAGCGGCTGTGTTTCCGGCCGCTACTCCCGCACAGACTGCATCTCCGCCGTATCGCTGCTCTTCGATATACCAAGGGCCTTGGTGGGTCTGATCCCACCGAATGTTCACGGGACTGAAAGCTCCGGATGGAGCGGGGTTGGCCGCGACGCGATCAGGATTTCGGTAAGCAGTCTCTCTCATGAAGTTGCTAGTTTCGAACCGCAGATCCTCGGCTATCGATCCCAGTCCAGGTTCCGGCAAAAGGAGACCGACGAGAACGGCGGCGCAGACAAACCCAACTGTCTTTCTCTGAGAATAAGCATCACGATACATCATTACTTCCTCGTTAGTTCATTCGGACCATCATTTCTCACTCAAACCAATTTCCTGGCTTTTCGCGAAATGAGGAGTAGTGGCCCGCGTTTCGATCCCAAAGGTAGACGCTCCAGAGATACGATCTGAAGACCAGGCGAGTGTTGTTGCGCAGGTAGAGCCGAACTCGCGCCGCCGGGAACATCCACTGTAGGTCGATCCCACGCGTATGCAGCTGCTCTCGATCGCACACAATCCAGAGTCTATCGTGCTGCGCGAAGGCTCGCTGCAGTTCGTCCAGGTTACCGATAATCTCAGCACCCGTGTTTCGATCGACGAGCTTGCCCCTTTTGCGAAAAGCAAAATCGTACAAGATCGGAATGGAAAGATCATAATCGGACTGGCCAGTTTCAAGGAGGGCCGCATCGGGGTATGGTTCCATGGTCACTATTTGATCCCCTGGCCGGAGATTTTCTGCCACGAATCTCAGTGCCTGCGTGGGATTGGCCTCGAGGCTGACATCATGCGAACCAAAGATCCTCCAAGGTGTCCAAGAGCAGACGGCGAGCGCGAAAAATCCAAGCGCCAGCATCGTTCGCGCAGAAAGCTGCTTCAAGCCCGGGATAAAAATCCTCGCGCACTCTCCGATTCCGTAAACCGAGAGCACGATCCAAAGCGGAATGATAAAGTACTCGTAACGAAATGCTTTACTTGTAATGAGAAGGTTAGTAACTACCACACTAACGAAGAGATAAATGTAAAGACACGTCCAAATGTTTTGTTTGCGGCGGAGTGCAGACAGAAACCCGACAAGAAGGAAGACACTCAACAGAACGTGCAGCCGCGAATAGCCAACCAGGAGCGCAAACAGATTTATAGGATTTTGGAAGCACCATCCAATCTTAGCTTCGATACGCGGCGAAACGCCGTCGAGCGCGGTCAGGCACTGAATCTTAAAGAAGGCGAGATCTAGTGAGATCAGGGCGATAGAACAACCTGCAACTATCAATAACCTAGCTTCATCAGACCAGGATCTTCGTTTTGCAAACAAGAGGTAGCAAATCGCCAAAGGGAAAACCTGAAGCACAGTGATCTCTTGGCTCAAGACGCAAACCAACATCGTAATGACAGCCAAATACCTGTCTCTCATGCCCGTATTGGTAACGAAGCCGCGGACAAAGAAATAGAGCCCAAGCAGATGGAAGAACTGATGTTGTTGGTAGAAGCGGGCTTCGTGACTCGTAAAAATCAGATAAGGGTGAATCGAATATAAAATGAGAGCGCAGCAGGCGAGAAGACGACTTCGTGTCAGCTCTTTGCTCATCTTCCAAACCAGTATGGCGGTGAAGCATGCAAACAGGACGGAGAGAAGGCGAAGACCGTATATGTTACCGTTCGAAATAGCCGCTACAGCGCCCGCCAAATAATGGTAGGCCGGACTTCGCGTGTACCAGACACCCTCTTGGAACTCCGGTAGACCTGTTTTTGCGATAGCTAACGAGGCCTGAAGCGAAGCGTACTCATCAACATCCGGCGGTTGGAAATCGATCTGCCAAGCACGCACCGCAAAGCAAAAGGCAACCAGCACTCCAAAGGCCAGAGGCCAAAGCCAACTCCAATTGAAAGGCGGCACGCAAAATCTAATCAATGCCTTAGATGGTTTGATGGCCTCGTTCCGCATCCTTCTCCGTTGCAAGGCAATCGTAAGCAGCGCACCGCCGATCCCGAAAGCCAATAAGGCTAGCCAAACCACCGGAAACCGCCAATATATCGATTCGCTACGCTCTAGTATCGCGGAGCGAAGTAGCAAACCCACGCATATCCATCCGGTCAGCACCGCACAAGGAGTCTGAATGCTGCCGAGAATGTTCATTAACCGAGGCGACCGGGTAGCGCCGATCAAGAGAACCGTAGAGCAACAAAAAAAGAGAGCCACGCATAGAGCGAACCATGGTCGATCCGGATAGACATACCCAAAGAATTCCTTCGCGGGCAGCAAGCTCGGCTCAATCGGTCCATCCAAAACGCTTTGCGCTAAACGCGATCGGCCATCTGCCAGTGTATCTGCGTAAGAACACACGCTTTCATCACTCGCAAAAGAGAAATAATTATCGTCCCTCATCCGGACCCTGCCGTCGAAAGCAGCAAACGGTAATCGGCTCAAGCCCATCGTTTCGGGTTGATCCTTATACAGCCCCACCCGTACCGTGTTCTTACCTTTTCGAAGAAGCGGCGTGATGTCGTAGGCCAGAAACTCCACGTTCCGCCGGTTGCGTCCTAAAGCAGGAGAAACGATTCGATCCGGCTTTTGAGGATCCGCATAGGGATTCGAACGCCTTACAATACTGTTTCTATAAACGCCGGCATTCCTGGTGGGGTCGCTGCCTATTTCGGGATGGGCTGCCGTTCCGTCTATCTGTTGTTGAATAAAAGTGTAGTTGTTAACAGTAGGATCGTTGCGTAGTGGATTTTCACGTTGCTGCCCGGGCAAAAGCGTATCGACATTTTCCGGATCGAGCCAGTCAGGCAACTCTTGGAGCGTTACGTCTACAGGGCTCCGAACGTTGTTTCGGATAAACCATGGGCCGTATGGCAAGATCCTAGGCGAGCGTGATGTCACCTGAACAGGCTGGCCATTCATCCAGATCTGGAACGGACAATCAGTCGCGACGCGGAGGAAGCCTTCGGTAGGCGCACTGGGCGATTCGAAGTCCTTCTCGATCCACGTGACGGAATCAGTCATTACCGAACGAATCCGCTTTCCCCGGAATGGCTCTTGGAAAACGCCTTCAGGAACGAGCCGCCAAAACCACCGCTTCCAGTCAAGCACTCGTGCGTTACTCCAATCGATGACAGGGAACTCCACATAAGTCCACGCATCCTGTACTTTTGTTCGGGGAACAGGCTCTGCTTTCCATTGCGGTCCGCTGGCAATAGGAATTCTCTCACCAGTGTCGAGCAACACTTCACCAGATAGAATGAACGCCGGCGTCGTGTCATTGTCTTCGACCTCGACACAGAGCGCGTTACGCCCTGTGTTTAGGGCCGAGGTTAAGTCGATGTAGGTAGGAAGTTGAGCGTTGTCATGGTGCAGCCATTGGTACTCTCGTGGGAAGTTGACTGATATTGCCGGTTCCGCTGGAGTCAACTTCTGACCCATCTGACTTAACCCTTTTTGATACGGTTGTGTTGGCGAAAGCAGAAAGAACCGGGAGCAGACGTCCCCATTCGCAATGACTTCGAATCCGCCGTTTGCAGCCAACGCAATCCATGCGTTGACGATCTTGCCCGGGACATAGAGATCAAGGCGGAAAGATCCGCACGCCTGGGTAGTCGCGTTGGTTGTGATCCATTTCGCGGACGAGCCAAAGTAGAACGGCTTAGGCACCGGCTCTGGCGGTGCGATAATGCGCAATATGCAATAAACGACAGCGGCTAATGCTGCTGAAGCCAGCAGTACGGAGCGCAAGCTGCCTACCTTGAAAAGCGTGAAACATCGCCGTACCGCCCCCATTCTCGGAGTTACCGGCGCCAAACGCTTGGTGGCTTCTTCCAAATCCCCTTGTGTCTGCGTACCGATCATGGCGTTACCGCGGCTCGCATCTCATCGCCAAGTCTGTTGAAGTCATGGTAATCAAACTCAAGATCCGCTAGTCGCCGATGCGCTGACGCGAGCAGGGGGCTCCTTTCTAGACTTTGCAAACAACTGTAAACTGTTTCGAATCTTGCCACTGTATCCTCCAGTTCGCTCTTTCGGGAAGCTCTGAGATAGGCCATCTGCAGTACGTAGTTCGCCTTGATGCAGGTCGAGTCGAGCGTTGTAAGTCGGGCCAGGCAGGAAGTCACGCGATCGATCAGTCCCGAATTGAAATCTTTGATCGCAAGCCGTAAAGCACCGCGAAAAGCCTCGTTCCAGACAGCCTTTTCCGTACTGGCACCGAGCAAGGCAACGTAACTTTGAGTGGCCTGAGAATAAAATCCTTCCGCCTCTTCGCGCAGCGCGGAAAACAGTTGAGTGTGTGCAGACTTCACGTTCAGTCTTCGCTCCAGCCATCCGCGCTGGTATAAGATATCCGTGTGGTACGCAAGTATAGGCAACCAAGCCTCTGCGCGATCGAGATGATACAGCGACTCGGCAAACCTTGCTTCGGTCGCGGCAGTCCGAGCTTCCGCTAACTCGCCACCAGCCATCATGACAGGGAATAAGCAGACGATGCAGACAGCGAAGGCTCCACCAAAGAGAAAAGGAATAAGCCGATAGACTACTTCCACGTTCTCACCATGCGCACCTTCCTCGCCGCTGAACCGATTGAATGAAACGATTAGAAGGAAAGAACCAAAAATGGCACAGAACCATCCGCGGCAAATGAATTGGCAAAATGCCGGTGAATATCCCAACCACATCACGATATCCGAAAGCTTAGCCAGATGGAGATCTGTTAGGAAAGTGATCGACGGTGATGGAATCGCTGCAAAAGCGCGCGGGAGCACCTCTTTGACGTTGACTTCAGGTTGGCCTGGCTGATAAGCGTATTCTTGAGCAGTAAATAAGTCCCCACGAGGCTGAATTAGGCTATCATTCTGCGTCTGTAGCCAGGCCGCATGTGCAGACAACTCTCCGCATCGTTGCATCGTTAATGCGGGATACAAGACGCCGATAGCAACTAACAACAAGCTTCCGCTGACTGTCATCGATCTTGCCCAGCTTAGCGGTCCCGAGCTTTCTGACCGAAATCTAAACCAGCACGCACCTAGCAGAACGCCAACGACAAAAATTTTCAACCCGACCGTCGAAATCGGTTGTTTGAACACTAAAGCATAGCCCCCCCCAGACGGGTTGTCACTTAATCCAACCGGTACCTGAAACCAGGGAAGCAGCAGGCCGAGTGCCAAGAGTGCAAATGCTATAAAGCGCGATATTCTGTGTACTAGACTGGGCATAACTCAGCAGGCTCAGGCAGCGGAATTATCCGGCTATGCCGCAAAATTCCGCTGCTTTTTGGAGAGGAGAGTTTAAAAACAGTTTGTTTCGATTCATTTATTTTAAAACATGCTCTTAAACAGACGCGCAGCGTCTGTTTAAGAGCCTTCTAGCCCGCAATAAGCGTGTGGATGCATATGGCGCACGAAATTTGCGGGCTAGTCTTTCGTTGCCACGATTTTGGTAATGCTGATTTTATCGTCGTCGCGCAGATAACGCGCGTTCTTGGTAAGCACCCACGCGGATACATCCAAGCCTCCGGTGATTTCGACGAACCGATCATCGATATCGCCTAGGGCGACCAGGGTCGTAACCAGGTGGTCGGAGTCATCCACAACGCGAACAACACCTTTCCCTGCGCTTAAAGAAGAAACTGCTTCACGCGAGATCGCTAGCGCCCGCCGATGCTGAGCAAATACCCGAGCAAACCCGGTCATCCCGGGCGCCAATTTCACGCCAGCATCTTCCATCCGCAGCCGGATCTTAAACGTGGCCGGCCATTCAGGCGCACCGGTCCCCAAAGGGCGTACCGGAGTTTTTGTTTCCGGTCCTCCCGCATTAAAGGTCACAATCGGAATGATCCTCTCTACTTTCGCACTGAGAGAACGGCCAGGATAAGATTCGAGATTAACCGTCGCTTCCATTCCCTCCCGGAGATCCGCAACTGCTCGTTGGTCCATGTTAGCCTCAAACCACATACCCGAAGCCACAATGAAACCGGTGTTTCCGGCACTTTGATTGAATTCTCCATCACGGACCAAAACGCGGTCGATAATACCATCCGCCGGCGCCGTTACCTTAAAATATCTAAGAGTTTCCTGCTTCTGTCGCAGAAGGTTCTGCGCGTCATTGACAGCATTCAGAGCGATTTGCTTACTTTGGGGAAGTCCCTGCGTTGACATGCCCGCACTGATCTTTGCCTGTTCATAGTTAAGCTCCGCATTCGCTAACTCGGTCTCGGCGTTAACCAGTTCAACACGAGAGCTGGCACCGTCCTTTTGGAGTTTTTGGTACATGTTGACCTTTGCTTGCGCATTCTTCACAACTTTTTCCAAGCCAGATAGGTCCACCTGATCTTTTTGTGGACGCTCGGCTTGCATCGTATTGACCGATCCTGCTTCGACCCGCTGCAGTTGAGCCTTCGCGGTGGAGAGAGCAAGCTGGGCTGTATTGAAGTCAATCATCGCTTGTGTATCATCCAGTTCAGCGAGCACTTGTCCCTGTTTGACCTCGTCTCCCTCTTCCACTCTTAAAGCCTTGATCCATCCGGTAGGGACCACCGGCACGTTATAGAAATTGCACTGAATTGTTCCCTCTCCCAGCATTGGCGTCTCAAAATCATGGTACACCGGCTGCTCGGCCTCTGTTTTCATCTCTAACCCCAAAAGCCGTTGAACCTTCAAATATCCGAGCGCGGATGTGTACATCCGGCTTTCCGGATTCGTGTAGCCAGGCCACAGAACAAACGCTCCGGCAGCAAGGATCAGCCCGGTTGCCACAACCGCGATGGCCAGAATACGATTTACCCAGGAACGACTTTTCGATTTCATAACCTTCTCTTACTCTGTTTCGTATAGACTCTCAGCTGGCAAGGATTCCACCCCCCGTTTGCCAACACTGGTAAAGAGCCATGGCGTTAACGAGGCTAATTCAGCGACGATCTGCAACGCGCGCCAGAGGACCGCTGCGAGGGCTGCGTCCTGCCAGGGCATAAGCGGAGAAAGTAGAAAAGCGGTAGCAGTTTCGCGTATGCCGATTCCACCCGGAACAACCATGGCAAAGAATCCGGTCAGCCAACCGATCGCATTAGCGCCGACTGCAGCGGCTGGACTGACTGTGTGCTGGTAGCCCATACCGGCGAGCATCAGCCAAAGGCCGAGCCCATGCAGCACATTTAACCCGATGTAAACCAGCTCCGACCTAACTAGGATTCCTAAGTTCAGTTTCAGCTTCAACATTGTACGGAGCTGTTCCAGTTTGGTTCGAATCCAATTTTGGCGAGAAAGAATTGGCCAGATCAAACTTGCGAGTACCAGGCCAACCACGACCGCTCCACTCGCCGGCAGCAACCAATTGGCGTAGGTGACAAAAAAGCGAGATCCCAGACCGGAGAGAATGATACCTCCCAGTGCGACGATCACCCAAGAAAAGACGACGGTCGCCAACTCAACGGGTAGGCTAATCGACGCGATCGCGATTGGAACACCCAAATTCTGCGCGGCATCGATTCGAGAAGCGAATTTCCAGACACCGCCGGGAAGCCAACGCAATGATTCCGAAGTGAGGAAGGCCCGCACTCCGGTAAGATAGGGGAGCGGATAACCGAGCGATTCCAGAATCCACGACCAGACTCCAGCGTTCAGAAACCAATATGCTAAACAGAGTCCGAGCGCGGGTACTAACCATCCGAGACTAAGACGTTCTAAGCATTGTCGCAGCTCGTTTGTTCGCGGTAGCAAAGCCAGAATAACGCATCCGATAGCCACCCACGGGAGCAGGCGGCGAATTACAGCGAGAAGCGAAGATTTTTTCTTTTCCATTCTTATTAGCCCTTAAGTGGTAACCGGTTGAGCGTTCTTTTCTTCAAGAGCCCGCTCGCGATCGGAGAGCACGCATTTACGGTAGATGGCCTCATATTGATCGATGATCCGATCCCAATTGAAGTAATCCGTCGCATAGGCGCAGCCCTGTTCCCCCAGTCGCTGCGCATAATCTGGATTCTCAAGTAATCGCAACACCGTTTTCGCAATTGCTTCCGGATCTTTCTCGGGTACGAGCAGACCAGTTTCCCCATCTTTAATGACGTCCACGATTCCACCGACCCGCGAGGCCACGACCGGTTTGCGGTTGGTGAGCGCCTCCACCAAGACAACCCCGAGCCCCTCGGTATCTCCACGCGAATCGTAGATGGCCGGATGCACATAGACCGAGCAGGAACGAAAAAGCGAACTCAGCTCTTCGTTAGTAACAAATCCAGCAAACGTAACAGTCCCATTTAACCCAAGTTCGGCGGCAAGATCCTCCCATTCGCGGCGATAATGGCCGTCGCCGGTGATCACGAGACGGACTTCTCGCTTCGCCAAAATCGCCGGCATGGCACGCAGAAGGAAATTCACACCCTTGCGCTCGACTAAACGCCCCGAGAACAAAAGCAGCGGAATCGTTTGAGCAGTTGGTCTCGCGGACGGTTCGACCTTAACTGTTGCACCCCAGGGAATGATTTCCGCTTTTCGCTGAGCAACTCCGCTAACCAAATTCGCAGTATACGTGCTGTTAGCAGTGATAATATCGGACTTATATAGACTGAGCGCCAGCAAGGCAGTGGAAAGCTTGTTCTTGGCGGCCAACGCAAATTCCGCGCTATGACACGAAGAGACCACTTTGACGTCACTCAGCCAGGCGGGAAGCAGCGCCATCAAGCCATGTGGAAACGGCCAATGCACGTGCAGGATGTCGATCCGTTCTTGGCGGCAAATCTTCCAAACTGCAACAATACCACCCAAGATGTAGGTCAAGGTGAGCAGTTTTAAAATCGGGTACTTTTTGAGCTTGTTGGGAGCGCCCTCTCCATGCGTGAGCATCTCCCAACGAGCGGGCGCGTACCGGAATCGGCGCACCTCGACGCCATCGATCTCATGATCCTTCAAGCCGTGATAGGCCGGAGCGATCACAGTGATCTTATGGCCTCGCGCAGCTAACCGTTTCACTGATTCGCGCAGCCATGGGACTTCGTGATCATCGGCTGAGCGCGGGTAGGTTGAGCCCAATACCGCGATTCGCAGCTGCCCAGAATCCGCCAAACGAGTATCTTTCATTCCGTTTATTTCTGGAATTGATTAGGCACGTTGGACGTAGAGGATTTGCCGATTGAGGGCGTTCAGAGCCAGTTCCACCATGCTGTTCGGTTCGATTGGCTTATATAAGCAAGCGTACGGTTCCAGTTGGGAGATATCGATTGAGCTCGCGTCCGATTCGCTGAGCAGAAATATGATCCTCGTATGCGGTGAGGTTTCTCGAGCCCGCCGGATCAAATCGATCATTTCGCCAGCGGACCCGCTCCCGAAATCCAAGAGCAAGACCGCGATGGATGCGGTCATTCGCGCATTTGCTTCTGCACACGAACCAGCCTGGATCACACTCCATCCCGCTGTCCTTAGATGAGCCGCATGCGATTCGCGACTTGCTCGGTCGCGTTCAATCAACAAGACAGCAGGACCACTTGTTACATCGCTGTTGCTGCGGAAGTGGTTCCAAGAAAGGGTCGGTTTGTTTCCGTTTACACCGATCGTTTCGGCAATCGGCATCAGTTTCGTATTCCCGAGGCTTTCATGCACATTCCACTCCGCGAGCAATCCAAGCAGAACCGCAATCAGACCTCCAACCATCAGCGTCAGCGGAGCTGTATTGAAAACTGCCGTTACGTTTACTGGCAGCGGAAACAAAACGAGCAGAAAGGCGAGCGAGAAACCAATAGCAATCATCGCGACCGCGATACTTCCGAAGAAGTGAAATGGCCGGTGCCGGAAATTCTGCAGAAAACTCACGGTCCACATGTCGAGAAAACCGCGCAAGAAACGTTTGAAGCCGTATTTGCTCCGGCCATAAATGCGTGGGTGATGTTTCACCGGAATTTCGACGGTTCGATACCCATGAATGGTAGCTAGCGAAGGCACCATGCGGTGCATTTCGCCGTACATCGGAATCGCTTCGACTACTTCGCGGCGATAGCATTTGAAGCCGCAATTGTGGTCATGCAGGTCGACTTTGTTGACCTTGCTCAGCATCAAATTGAAGACACGGCTCGGTAATACCTTGTGCCATGGATCCAACCGTCGCCGTTTCCAACCGGTCACGATGTCGCACCCTTCTTGCATCTTTTCGAGGAAGCGAGGTATCTCCTCCGGATCGTCCTGCAAATCGGCGTCCATCGTGAATACGAAATCGCCGGTGCACTCTTTCCAGCCGGTAGCCAATGCATCAGCTTTGCCCATATTTCGGCGAAACCGGATGGCTTTTACATTATCCGGATTTTCGATAGCTAAGCGCTGAATAACAGACCAGCCACCGTCGACACTTCCATCATCTACGAAGATGACCTCCCAGCGAGGGGTTATCTTCGAAACCTGATCGCCGATGGCTCGAAAGAGCTTTTCCAGCGTTTCTTCTTCGTCTTTAAACGGGATGACAAACGAGACTAAGCTCTCCTGAAGCGGTACAAAAGCGGTGTCCATCACTCAAATTTCCCTTCTTTCTTCCCTAATTGTTGACTGCAAGTCCCGAAACGCAGGCGGTTCCCTCTTCTGCTTTTGTAGGCGATTTAACACTACGATCGCCCTTCGGACAGCGGCGAGTAAACGCAGTTTCGAAAACTTCTAAAGCCAAATTCCTGGACTCGGTCCAGCGCATTTCTATTAGCTACTGTAATCGTCACCATACTAGTTAGATCTGATGGCTACGACTTCGTTACTCTTTTGAACGCTGTTGTCAATAGGCCGAAGTAACTATGCACTTAGCCCAGATTCTTCATCATGAGCGCAAAAACGCAGCGAAGTCTTTTGTTTAACCTGTTAGATCGAATCGCTTACAAACGAACCGACAGAAGACTTCGCTAATCACAGAATGTAGTGAGTTAGGTTTGAATTGCCAGGATTTCTGTGGGAGAAAAGTTGAGGGAGGAAACGTCAGCAGCGACGGTGGGTTGACTCTGCCGTTCCCCCACAGAGGATCGCTAATAAACGGGAGATCGCCAGTGACGGACGCCTACACGACAGCGTTCATCACGCGTGCGCAAGTATTCTTTGGAATAGTCTCCCACGTAGACACGTCATACTTCGCTTCAAAGAACTAGCTTCGTCTACGGCGAGTATGGCTTTACGAAGCAGTTCTCCCTTTTCGGATCCGATCAATCCAAACGGCCCGAACAATCAGCGACTTCTTCGATCATTCGCCGTAAGGAACCCAGATGTTTTTGACCTGGGTGGCATGTCGCAGATATTCCCTTCCCTGGGCCTGCCGGTCATCGAACCAATTGCGGGTTTTTCCAAAATTGACCCAGGTCGATTTTAAGTTCCCGCAGGAGTCGCGCTCGATATTCTCACTCTGTGCTTTCGAGCCAACACACCACAAGGCAGCGACATCATCGTGTTGAGCCAGTACCCGCCCAAGTTCATTCGGGTCGCCGGTCACTAGATTGATCACGCCACCTGGGACGTCACTGGTGTCCAGCACTTGATAGAAGTCGGTAATAACGAGCGGATATCGCCAGGAAGGAACAACAACCAACCGGTTGCCTAACGCGAAAGCGGGCGCCGCTAACGAGATGAAGCTAAGTAGCGGGTTCTCTGCCGGGCAGACTATGCCGAGAGTGCCCCATGGTTCCGGCATCGCGAGGGTGACGTTCCGGAATGGCACTGGGTGCACCTGGCCATCGTACTTATCAGCCCAAGCAGCGTAATAAAAGAGGCGCTCGATTGACTTGGTAACCTCGCGCTCTGCCTGCTCGTGCGAATGTCCCGGACTAACGGCCAGCCTGTCGACAAATTCCTCTGCCCGCGTCGCCAGATTTTCTGCCAGATAGTAGAGAATCTGAGCGCGCAGATGAGCGGTAGTACGTGACCAACTCGCGGCTTTGTGCGCAGCTTCTACGGCATTGCGGATATCCTTGCGATTTCCCAATCCCACTTCACCGCAATAGTTTCCCGAACCGTCTTTAACCGCGAAGCTATATCCGCTGTCCGGCCTTACCTGTTTTCCACCAATATACAATTTCGGACTTCGATCGATACCCGGTTCCAAAGAATCGACACCTAAATCTGCTGACGGTCCCGGAATCAGTTCTATGCCGTTCACAGTGCTGCCGGCGTTCCCGGCGCTGTCGGCGTTTACATCCCGTTCCCAGCTAGGCACCAAATATTCGTACATCCCTTCCTTACCTCCCTCGCGGCCAAACCCGCT